>Ga0335394_10004868_pt1 | contig 15255 bp, 19 predicted proteins | sample MAT03_FD_205741 | JGI IMG/M metagenome (GOLD analysis project Ga0335394, IMG submission 205741) | Freshwater microbial communities from Lake Fryxell liftoff mats and glacier meltwater in Antarctica - MAT-03 (spades assembly) (version 2) ...
GCTCATCTCGCGCAGGTGGATATCCTTGATGGCCAAATGCTGGATCACTTGTAAAGCGGCGTCGTCACGTACCGCCTCTGCATGTGGTCGCGAATCCGATGAATGTAAGAGATAGAGCTTCGTTGGCTGGATCATGAGCGTGCTCAGAATCACCGGCAACGGGCGGAACCCCACCGAACAAAGCAAGACACGACCGCGCAGCGCTTCACCGATCGGTGGCGCCGGCTTGTGCACCATAAAGCGTTTTTCCAGCTCAGCTACGCGCTCGGCTGTCTCGCGCAATCGTTTGGAATCTGGCGTTCCTTTGGCAAATTCTACCAGACAGTGCGTTAGCTGCTCCACTTGTTCAATGTTCAAAAAGGGCTGTAGCCACGCTAACCCCTGCTGTTGCAGCACAGGTGGCGTACCTAGCGTTTGGGACATCACGGTCGCGCAGGTAATCACATTCACTGCACCCTCAGCCAACGGTTCCTGGTGTTGTACACTCTCCTCATAGGTTATTATCGCCACCCCCAACTCGGGATGCGTGGGATATTCCTCATAGACAACCGTAAGTAGCGCCGACAGTTGTTGGCTATGGATCGCCTCACGCAAGAGGGCATCCCACATGTTAAGTGCACTGCCGGTGAGTGCCACTCGCTCAATTCTTATCGCTGCATCCTGCCCAACGCGCGTCGCATCGGCCACACTTGGATAGAGCTGGGCTAGAATATTGCGCAATTGTCTTACAACGCTCTCCGCCGCCATAATCCCTCTCTCTATAGCCTACATTGAAAAATGCAGCCGTTCGTTCTGTTCTATCGTGGTTGCCATCCTCTGTCAAGCGAGGCTATATCTCCAATCGCGCTTTGCCGATAAGCCACTTTGCCTTTATGCCAAGAGCCGATATTGCCCCAACCCAAAGGTACAATTCTTGCCCACATGGATGGTTTGCCCCAACTGCAAAAGTGGCCAAAAAGGTGTTAGATCGCCCGCGTAACCCATGATTCCCTCGGCCCCCCAAAATTCCATCTCGCCTTGCCGATCCGAATGGCGCTGTCGGCGTTCGCGCTTCATGCTGGCCGCCTGCGTCTTCACCGCCTGCGCCGCCACCGCTAATCCAGCAAAATCAGTCTCCCACATCTGCCCGGTGTGTACCGTACAGAGCGCACTCACGCGCCGCAACAACGCCCGATAGAGCACAGAAAAGTCGGGTTCCCCTTGCACCTGCCCGTCAGATTGCAAGCGCGTCGGGCTTGCATAGTGAACCGTCACTTGGGGGGGCGCTGCCCGATCACTGATCCACTGTGTGGCTGGCCAGCCACCATGATTCTCCATGGCGTCGGGCGTGCGCGCATCGAAGAGGCGAAGCGGCTCAGTCTGTTCTGCCGCTGGAAAGGGGGGGGGTAACAGATCAATCGCCGCCACCATCACGCGGCCGCGCCCCCGCCCCAATCCCTGTTCTTCCAACTGCTGCAAAGCCAGCGCAAAATAGGGCAGCATGCCATTGGCCCACCCCATCAGCACTACTTCAAAGAGGATTGCTTCGCCTGGTGCAAACTGTTGTTTCCCGGCACCCTGGCCAGTGCCCGTCCCCTCCTCCAGTGGCCGTCGCAAGACATACGGTGCCACCGTCTGCCGCTGCCCCGCATAGATCGTACCCGGCGGTGGCGGTGGCTCAAAGACCTGGGGATAGGGACACTGCCCGCGCAGCAGACACCCCTCACATGTTTTCACTTGTGGCTGATAGCAGACCATGCGCTTAAAGGACCAACCAAAGGCCCCGCGCAAGGTCGCCGCCGAAAAGGCCGCAAGTTCCACCGGTTCCAGCGCCACCAACGTAATCCGATAGACGCCGATATTCAGATGTTCTGGGAAGAGCGAAGTCATAGGGTATGGGTCCTTTTTTCTAGTAGACAGTGGGACAGTGAGTCAGTGGGACAGTGGGACAGTGGGACAGTGAGTCAGTGGGACAGTGAGTCAGTTGCGTTGGGATGAGTAAACTACTGTCTACTGTCTACCGCCGCTTGCGTGCCTGCTCGCGTAGCGCTTGCAAATTGATCACCTCGGCCACCTCATATTGGGTCACTGCACTCTCCGCCACCGGGCGCATACGCAGAATGGCCGGGAAGTGTCCCATGCGCCCATGCAATTCTGCCAGCGGTGCCGCCTGCCCGGTCGTTGTCTCCAGCCCCAGTGCATCAAGCATGGCCTGGATCTGGGGCACCATCGCCCTCTGCGCATCAAACTGGACCATCTCACCAGCGTGGTCCGACCGGTTGACCGACCATGTCCGCCAGTTGGTCAAGCTGGGCGAGCGTGAGCAGGGTGGGTAAATTCGACAAAGTAAGCAGGCTCTGGCATGTCTAAGCAACACAGCGGCTACACGACCAATCGACTCTATGGTATAATCGCAATAATGATCTATGGAACGGTTCGGTTGCTGAGTCGGAGGTCTACCATGACAATCTATGAACGCGATTTCTATGCTTGGACGCAAATCCAGGCGACGCTCCTGCGTGAACAGCAGTTTACCCAATTAGACCTTGACCATTTAATTGAGGAGATCGAAAGCATGGGCCGTTCGGAACGTCGTCAATTGCTCAGTCGGCTCGAAATTTTGCTCATGCACCTGCTCAAATGGCAGCATCAGTCCGAATTACGCGGTCGCAGTTGGGAACTCACCATTGTCGAACAACGGCGCCGCATTGCGAAACTACTGAGTGCCAATCCATCGCTCCACAACCAACTCCCGGATCTCTTGCCCGAAGCCTACGACGACGCCACTTTCGGTGCCATGCGCGAGACCGGCTTGCCCCAGGCCACCTTCCCGGCCCTGTGTCCGTGGACAATGGAGGAGGTATTGGGGGATGGGTGGTTGCCGGGATGAGGCATGGTACACGCTTGGCAAGAATGGTATACTAGTGCGTGTCAATCTTTGCTGCTGGTGATGAATCGTGATACAGCAATCGTCCATGATTTGTAGAAAGAAGGCAATGCTCATGTCACCTACGCCTTATCGTGTTGCCGTTGATGAACAGACCATTACTATCCGTGTGGATCGGGCGACCTTATGATCCTGATTTGCTCACCAAGTTTCTTGATTACTTAAGCCTCGAATCGATTCGCCGGCGTAGTCAGGCCACCCAAGCCGAGGTTGACGTGCTGGCCGCCGAGGTGAATCGCAAGGCTTGGCAGCGGGTACAAGGGCAGATCTTGGTGGAATCGGCATCATCGTGACTGAAAAAATCTCCCTATGTGGTGATTGACACCAATATCTTGTTTTCCGCTTTGCTTGTACCCGCATCGAACTTCGCCGCCATCATTCTCAATGAAACCGATCATACCTTTGTCGTCGGTGAAACGGTCATTGTTGAATTGTTTGAAGACAAAGAGCGCATTGTGCGCATCAGTAAACTGAGTAGTGAAGATGTGATTACGGCCTATCACTCCCTGCTACGTCATCTTACCATCTACAAAGAAAATCTGATCAGCGCCGCCAACTGACAGCAGGCCATCACGCTCTGTCAAGACGTTGATCCGGATGACACCGCCCATATCGCGCTCACGCTGGAAACCAATGGTAAGTGACAAACGGCTGAAGACCGGTCTCCAGGCCAAGGGCTTTGATGCCTTTTTTAGCCCCACTCCCCTGACCTAAGAGACCGCCACCTTCAGTGCCATGCGCAAGAACGACCCAGGCCACTTTCCCAGTCGAGTGCCCGTGGGAAAAGGGTAGGTTGCTGGGGTGAGGGTAGCAAGCGACCATAGCCCTTACCCCGCTGCTTGATGCGCTCATCCTGGAAGCTGTCCACCGGTGCAGCCAAGCGACGCGGGGGCGGTTGACGCGCCGACGGATAGCGCAGATTTTGTCGTCAAAACAGCATCAATGTAATGCTCTACCGAGTTGGTCCAGCACAAACTTTTCGTTTTCGTAATGGCCGTAAATTCTTTTTGCATCCTGATCTGCCCAAGCATCAATTTCGTGGGTAGATGGTGGACAGGGATCCCCAACTAACCGCTTGAAGTCCAATGAACGCATATTATACTTTCCTTGCCCTTCCAAATGGCGAGCAAGTTGGTCGATGCGTTCATTAACTAGTCGCTTACGGTCTGGCTGTAAATGATGAACATCCTTTTTAAAAGTGCTGGAAAATGCGATCAGTGTAGATGGCGATGGATGCAGTTGTTCACTATACAGTTGCCCCTTTGTTTGATTCCAAACTAGCTCTCCCCAAACCGACAAACCCACAACATGATCTTCAATCACCATCAATAACGTTTCTGGAATTCCTGCCACCGCTTCCACTGGTAAATCAAGTGCGAGCCGGCGGAGCTGTAATAGCCGTTCGCGAATAACACGATCAGGCATCATCTGAATCGGCAATCGCGGAATGCGAAGCAACTTTTCGGATCGCTCAAAGATATAAATCGTTTCATCAGCATAGAAATTGGCCAGGATTTGCAGGAAACCTTGTACGCTTTTGAAGCCACTGGTCAGGTTAAAAATAATCTTGTAGCCCTGTTTCTGAAATCCAGGAATGGTCTCTTCACTCCACTTGGTCAGTTCGGATAAGGCGCTTTGAAAACAGTCTAGATCTTTTGTTTGCAGATCTTTCAGCCGATAAACATCAACGGTGCCACTCGTAGCCGCTCGAAGCCACGCTGCGGCAAGTTGGGCAGCTTCCTCGCCAAGCCACGTATCCGTGCAAAGAAATTGATGATGGTCTTGCGGATGTTTCATCTGATTGTCATAAAATCGGATAATGCCATTTAATTCGGCGGATAGCTGTGGAACATCTTTGAGCACAGCTTGTACCAGATTTTTCTGAGCTAATTGAATCAGGTCAATCAATTGTTGCCGGTCAGCCGACGGGATCTCCTCCATTTTGGTTGCATTTGCATATTTGTTGACCAGCTTTCTAGTTTTCTCCTCTTCCGCAGCACCAAGGAGTAAACTGACCCCCGTGGGAGAAAGGATAAAGTGCGGTTTTGTTGACATGTGATTTTATTCCTGATGTAAGAGCAAGATTATAGTTCATGAAATTCTTCTTCTGTAAATCCCTGTGTAATTTCTACATCTTTGTACTCTGGTTTGACACCAACTGTCCCATAAGGATCTTTGATCTCTATTCGTGATAGCAACAATCGATTAGCTGTTAGATTATTTCCATCCTCTACAGGAGGAAAGAGAAAAAACTCATACTCCTTCTGGCAGAAGATGAGTTGAGAGCTGAGTAGTGAAGGATTGATACTGCTGAGTTCCCTTACTTCATCCTCATTGGAGTACCTTAGCCCAATAATCCGCTGATTTTCGAGCGCCAAATTTAGCTCAAAACATCCCGTATAATCTTGGCTGTAACTAATAATCTTTGCTATTTGGGGCAGAAACATATCATACCCATCGAGCAAGGATTGGATCTTTAAACGGATATTCGGTATTTCTATCTGGTAGGTTAGCGGAACCCCCCTTCCTTCATGTAATGTATACTTCGTGTGACGAATGTGATTTCGATGACACCGTAGTTCATCTAAGAGTCTATACCCTTCTTGGACTGGCTTTTTGTCACGAAAGTCTTGCACTAGTGCAAGTAGATCATCACAAATAGACCGAAATCCGGTATCATCTGGCTGAATTCCCTCAAACCTTTTGAACACGGTTTGTAATCGTTGTTGTTTTTTATTCCAGTCAGCTTCACTAAGTTCATCACCCCATGCCTTTAGGTCATCTTCGTTGGCTGTACCATAGTAAAACGCAACTTTGGCAAAAAATTCAAAAATCAACTCCAAGAAGCGTTCAATACAAAGTAAACTTCGATCTAGACCATCATGTACTTGTTGCGAGGCACGAATACGTTGAACATAGTGAACTGATGATTCGGCAAGTGGCAAAAGTTCATCTGCCTGACATATTGCTTGTTTTGCTTCATTCAATAAGGGTCGAAATCCATGCCAGGGCCATAGACGGTTAGGGTCATATCTAATTGTCAGTAACTGCTGTAGAGCGCTGCTTGAGATATCTAATCCACGATGATCAATGGCTATAGGTGGCTTTTGCCATCCAATGGGGTAAGGCTGCTCTAATGCCCAATCAATGAAGTTCTCAAAGTCATTTAAACTCAATGCTTGGAGCGCTTTTGTGTATTCAAGGGTGATCAGCAAATGGTTCACTGAGTCGTCTAGTTTTGCAGAGGTACTAAACTTGCTATGAGTATGACGCAATGCATCTCTTGAGAAATCACTTAATCCAGGTGTGGTCAACCATTGTTTAGATAGCCAACGGTATAAGACTCTTGGGCCAAAGACTTGTAAAGGAATAACTCTGCCATCCATTTTATGTTTACCCTACTTTCGCCAACCGTACACCCCATCCCCACGCTCGCGCCTTGTCCTCGCCTACTAACGTAGTGCGCCAGCCTAACCAAATCTTGTTGAGATTGCGATAATGGTGGATGCTACGCTTGCTGCGCACCGGCGGATTTTGCGCCAACAACTGCAAGTACCGTTTGATCTGTTCTTCATTGCAGTCGTGCGTCAGAAAGTAATCACCAGCTTTTTCAGCCTCAGCGAGATCAACGGCATCCTGGCGTAATTGACGGGCAATCACTTCCGCTTCCTCGGCAATTTGGTCCCATTTGTTCATCAGTACATCCCTTCTACCGGCGGGCGTTTCAGGTTGCCCAACTTCAATATTTCAGCCACAGCATGGAGGGCATTTTCATTAAGCAGCGTTGCTTCGGTGGCGGCTTGTACCCAGGTCTTGATCTGAGTTGGCAACACATCACCGCTATAGCGAGTTGGGTTGCCACCCCCTAACCGCCCTGTCCGCTTGATATCGCTGTAAATGGCTATCTGCTGTAAATACGTTTCAACGCTACCCAAGCCAACCGGCTTGCCAGCACCGATTTTGGGAATAAAGCGGTAATCTGGGTGTAGCCCGAGCGCAGCGATCAAAAGCCCCAATTCGGCTGGCGTGAGATTTGTAAAGTGCAATTGCGTGCGCAGGGTTGAGCCAATTTTGAGCGCGATCCGCGCATCGGGGCCGGCAGCTGGCATGCTGGGATAATAAAGCTTCCGCCCTTTGGCAAGGTTGCGTTGCAGATAGCGGCCCGGCAGACCGCGTCCACCGCGCGCCGGCGCCCATAAAAGCGGCGTCCGCACAATCACTTGCCCACCGTCAACTAAGATGGCATCTTCCACCTGGAGTTGGCCTAAGTAATTCTCGTTGCCGGTACCACTCATCCCAAAAAGACGGCAGGCTGGGCAAAGCTTTTCAACTCTGGTACAACGGGTTAATCCACTAGGCAACTCGCGGCGCACGGCACCAGCGACTGTAGCGACACAACAAGGGGCAATGGTTTCGACCAGGCTGCGCACCATACCTTTAAGTGATGAGCCAGGTAAAACGGGTTGTTTGCTGACCTTATTTTGCGCATCGTAGCGCTGGATTGTACTGTTCTGCGCCACAATCTCTTCACCCTGTTTTGTTTTGACGACATCCAAACTGCCATTGGCGACCTGAATCGGCGTCCGGGCGATCAGATAGAGATCCAGGTTGCCACTGAGGGTGGCCGTGTGCAGTGCATCATGACCGATGCCAGGTTGGCGTTGGGGCTGGACCGCGGCGAAGTCGATCAGTTCATAAGGTTTTTCTACCATTTCATCGCGCTGATTCGTCATGAGGTTTTTTCCTTTTCTACCAATAGCGCAGTGCGCTTGTGCGACAATCCGGCATAGCGGACGAGTTGTAAACGCTCTTCAGCGTCATAATAGGCCCAAACATCTGCCATGACCGTCTGATCGCGCTTTTCCGTCTCACCCGCAAGATCGTAATCGAGACGGCGCGGAAATTGAACGATGCCACGCCCTTCGCCATCGGGTAAGCGTAAACGGTTACCCCAAAGTATACGTTGGGTTGTACGCGCACTATACGGCGCATCGCTGTTGATCAGCTGCCAGCCTGTCAGCGCCGTGGGCAGCACGGTTTCGGTTAACAGCACGGCTTGATAACGTTCACCCCGGCGCATCCAACGTAATTCGCTTTGGGCGGAAAAGAGATGGACTACATCCCAATCTTCTGGAATATGACTTGTTGTGGATAACCGTCCCGGTAGGGCAATCTCAAGTTCACACCAGCCAAACCACCAACTGGCACCATCAGGTAGCCAACCAACGCCACGGAGTACAGTAATAAGCGTAGGCAAAGAGGGCGGATCATCGCCATTGCTGTCACCAATCCACCGATAACAGCAACCTAGTCGTTCATTGGTCACGCGCCGGCCTCCTTTACCCACAGCCCTGCTGCTTCCTCTAGCCAGCGGGTAGCATCATTGCCGCTGCTGCGCATGGTGTAAAATCCACGCACCTGTTGTGCCTCCAGATTAACCGTCAACCGTTCGTTTTCGATATTTGGTAGGCCAAATTGTTCCTTTTCCGCAGATCGCGCCAGCGCCCCGATCCCCAAGATTTGCCCATTGGGCTTCTGCAACGTGCGGATCTGGACCTCTTGAAAACTGACCTCCATGCGTCCTAGCCCGCGTGACTTGCCATATCCCATTGATACCAATCCATCCCCTAAATCTAATAAGGTCGCCGCCATCAACCCTAATTGACCAAGCGTAAAGTTGCGAATGGTTAGTCGCCCCGCAAATTGTGCATCGGTCAGGATTTCAATTTCAAAAGGCCCTTGGGCCACAGCACCAGTGACTCGATCAATCGCGACGCCGTAGCGCCGCGTGAGCAAGGGCACCGATTCCGGAGCCAGATACAGATCGTTGACCTGCACGCGTCCAGCCAATGCGGTATTGCCAAATAACTTGCAGGCGTAACAAGATCGCCGATAGGCTTTATCGCCAGGTAGTTGATCGGTATTGGACTCACCAGCGAAACAAGTTTTGCCGATGCGCCCGCCGTTTCCCGTTTGCGTTGGATCGCACGCCAGCACTTTATTTTCTGTTGCAACAGAACGCAGCAATTTCTCCGCATGGCCGCGTATCACGCCACGTAATGAAGAGCCAGGGATGTAGACCTCTTCTTCACTTTGACCGGGACGCATGGTGCGCACAAAGGCCATATCCGGCAGCGTTGGATCAATCGCCTCTTCGCCACTGCGCCCAGCTTTGATTAACAGCGGTGTACGCGGGCGGAGGTGAAGGTCAAAAATCGCTTCGTTATAAAAATATGCGTGCATCAGGCGGCCTCCAATCCCAACTCTTGCAGTAAAATCTCCAACCGTCCATCCAGTTCTGCCGGCGTTACAGGGGTCATCTTGTTGTGCAAGAGATAGTCACGCAAGGCGCGCCGATCAGTTGCATCGACCATCTGCATCGATAATTCAACAAGCGTAGCACGTCCTAAACCACGCCCTTTAAAGCCGCCCAATAAGACATGACCTTCGATCAACTCGCGTAACCCCAACCAAAGCAGACCACACTCAGCCGCATCAAGATTTTCTGCTGTGATCTGAAGACCAAATGCAGTCATCCGCGGCACCGTCTCGAAGTCATACTTGTGTTGTACAGTTTCCTTGTCGCGATCAATGGCAACTCCATCGCGCCGCTGGATGATTGCCGGCTCATCACCGATCAGATGTAGGTCAGCAATCCGCACGCGCGCCGCCAGCCAAGCACTACCAAAGGACCGGCAAACGCGACAAGAATGCTCCCAAACCCGATCGGCGAGCTCTTTATCAACATTGATCTCCTGCAACGCCGGGTTACGTAGCTCTTTTTTCCAAGCATCAATCATTGCTGATGGAATACACCATGCGCTATTAACAGTAGGATCGCACGCACCATGTCCACCGCCAGGAGTTGGCTCCAGGCTACGCACAATCCGTTCGATCTGGCTACGAATCACCCCACGCAAGGAGGAACCCGGAATGTAAGGTTGACCATCAGCCCCACGAAGCACAGGTAAATCCGAGGCAGAGGGCAGAGCAGCGTCATCACTCCCCGTGCCAATGCGAAGCGCTGTCTCCGCGCGCAAGGTGGCAGTGATAATCAGCCGGCTTTCAAAAGTATCCCAAAGCGCCATCTTATTTACCCTCCTGTTCTGGGAGCATTACATCCTTCAAATATTTAGCACCGATCAGTGCGCGGCGAAAATATCCCAAAAAACGGGTCGTTGCTTGCATGGTCGCGGCGCTGCGTTGGTGTTCATCGGCTGTAGGCCAAATTTCGGCTATACGTTGTTGCAATTTACCCAGCTCCAAGGTTAGTGCCTTGGCCAATGATGACTGAGTACCTGCTTTGCGACTCCAGAATTCAGCCGAACGTTCGCGACCGGCCTGATAACGTAGCCAGTTGACAAAGACTTTGAGCGAGCCGGCTGTCTGCGCGACTTCCAATGCCTTTGAGGCTTGGGTACGCCCTTTGCTCAAGCCGTCTTCTGGGGGCAGGTTCAAATCGATAACGATCTGCTCAGCCCGCTGCACCATCTCATCTTGTAAGAAATGGAGAACTGCCTGTTCACTGGTAAATTGTCGGTTACTGATTGTCACTGCCCCGCTCCTTTGTTTGTGTATTGCGTTCGTCATGCACAACATGAAATGGATCACAAATTGATACTTCACCCCAGCCTTCAGCGCGCCGTTCGCCCAGGCCATCTTGTTCAATAGCGGTCAAGAAATCGAGAAAAGGCTGCCGTTGGTGCTGTGGCACCCGCACTACGAAGACACTACCGGCCGCCAGCACCGGTGCGACCGGTTTAGGTAATCCCCAAGCAGCTGACCACCCGCTGCACTGCTCTTGCTCAAGCAGGCTAGCCTTGTGAAGAATGTACAGCGCACTTGGCATGATCGGTTGATAAGCGCGAAGCAGAGCCTCTGTAAGTTGAGTGGTTGGGACTCCTTGTTCATCCCACATTTGTAATGGAGTGCGTAGGGTTAGTGTGGCATAGGAATAGTTACGTTGACCGGAACCACTGCTAACCAAATCAGTTACCCGATCAACACGTTCTGCCACATTAGCTGCTTGTTGTGTCGCCAGCAATTGGTGTGGCGCACTCATCTGTAATTCCACACTTCCCAACCCGCGTGATCGAGCTGAACCAATATGTAGATGAAAACCGCCCTGGCTGGTTGGCAAGGCATAGGTTTTCAGCAATTCCTGCAAAAGTGCCGCCTGTTGCGCTGAACCACGCCAACGTCCTACAAAGGCTAATGGTTTTGGCATTCCAGCATCATCATGCGCCGGGTCCAAGACATCCTGGACAAAGAGCATCTGATCCTGCGCCGTTTCCGTATAGCGATTAATGCCGACGCGGACCAAACTACGCGTGCCCAACTTCTCCTGGCGATAAACTATGGTGGCTGGCAACGTACTGATATAGCCGCGGATGCGCTCCAAGCGCTCATCACATTCTGGACATTGCTTCAGCGCGGTTCCCACAAATTCTGGGTTTTCGTCGTGACATAACCGGTTGAGCAAACTGTCATAGACACCGTGTCCCCGTGGTTTGTTGAAACCCGGATACCGTTTGCAGGTGTGGGCAGTCAGCGGGAGCGGTGCTGTAACATGGGCAAGCGGCATTTCTTGCCAACCAACCACGGGGTAGAGAAAGCCAAAACGTGCCGGAGACCGACCGCCAAAGACAGTAGTAAAATCAGCCGGCACAGTCGGATCAGGATTGGAACGGCCGTCGTAGTTGCGTTTGCCCAAGCGTTCTAAAATCACGCGGGCAACGGCCCCACGCCAGACGCTACCAGCCACAAATTCCTCACTGCTGCGGACATTACCAATCGGCAAGCCACTGCCAAGGAGAAGTGGACCATGTGCAATCAAGCAAACTTTCATCTCGACTAAATCAGTTTGTGGCATAGGGTAATGCCTCCTCGATTAGTTTATTAGGGTCTGCGACTGGTTGCCAGCTATTTCCCTGCCACCAAGCCACTTCAGTTACCGTCAGCTGCAAGGCACCAAGCCCCCTTGCCTTGCTACCACCAGCGTGGCGAATGGTCGGCACCGTTGCCAGCAGCCAACCAACTTCAGCGGGTGTTGTTAGCCCAACCATCGTACCTTCGAAGCAGAGTGGTTCACGGCCTAATTGCGATACCGTTGTTTCGGTGGCAAACAATCGCTCTCCTTGCGCTGTTCCCAGACGTCGTCCAATACTGAGCGACATACGCTCTGTGCGAACAATGTCAGCGTTGTACCGTTGACGTTCGACTAAACCGAGGTCGTTGTTCATCAGCGCCGCTTCATGCCAAGCATTTCCAAAGAGCCGACAGGCAAGACAGTAATTCTGTTCTGGTCCTTCTTCGCCTCTCACCCCTACATGTGGACACATCTGGGCAGGTACTGGTGGCGTGCAAACGGGTTGTCCCCACGCTTTCAGTAACCGTTCCAAGTGGGCGCGCAACCGACCGCGTATGGAAGAGGCCGGAATATAGGGAAACCCGGCAGCATCAAGATCGATGGGGCGGTCGACTAAGGCCATTGCCCGCCCCGGCCCAGCAATGTGGAGTGCCGAAAGGAGCTGCGCCTGAAGCGTAATCCGAATGGGTTGTGTTGTCATTTTTCTCCCTTTCAACTTATCAACTTCGCTAACTCAAGAAGATCCCAGAGTGGCGAAAAGTGGACGATCGGATGTTGCTCCCCATCCTTCAACGTTGGTAACTCAATGCCAAAAGGGGTAGGTGGCAAGTCGCCCTTGGTGGTTGAACTGTAATTGATCAATATTGGTGAGATCGTCGACGATATATGGTTTTTGACCGCATCGACCAATTCACGTTCGATCTCAGCAATCCAGCCGCCATCGTTGAATCTACCTTTTTGATATGCATAGTGCAACATCCCGGCAAACGCTCCTTTGCGCGCACCATAAAAGGCACTGACGAGACGCTCTAAGCGGCCTAAATGGCGCCCTTTCACAACTTTGTCAGCTACTTGTAGTAGCGCAGTCAATTCCGCAGCAGTATAGGGGCGGAGGGTGGCACATAAATTGAATTGGCGGCCCATGCCGATGAGATAGATCTCTTTACGGTATGTATCAAGATCTGCCGGCACCTTGTCTGCTTTTTCAGCATAGAGCATCGTGATGGTGCCACAGGTAAGTAAACGCGTCTTATTCGCCTGTTTGGCCCACTTGAGCAGCGCACTTTCGGTAAAATCTACCGACTTGCGCACCGGCGTCTTTTCGTCAGTCAACAGGACACCTAAGGAAAAGTTGAGTGATGGCCGTGGTTTATCCGACGCGGCTTGACAGACCTTGAATTCCAGGTCAGTGAAACGAGTAAAAGCATCGGCAAAGTGAATGGCCACTGGCCCCCAAGCAAAGAGACTGAGATCGTCCCCGCCAAGCGCCAAAACTTGAAAGGGTAGTTTTTCCAGGATAGGCGGTGCCCCAGGGTGCCAGCCATACTGTTGCGCTGCTTTTTGCGTAGCACAGCCTAAAGCAAGGGCAACGGCTGCCCGTGTGGTGTTTTCCAGACGTGCCGCCCATTGTAAATTCAGCGCCATTTCATTCATATTGCGCTGGACTGCGCCAAAGTTGTTGCCATCACCATAGACCACGCCGATGAGTTTGCGCCGGACACGTTGGTATACTAGCCCGTCCAAATCTGCCGCTAACCACGCTTTGCGGGTAGTCCCTTTGATCCCAAGCTCCTCTAACCGCACATCGGGGTGATCATAGTCAGTTATATCCAGGTCAACCAGGACATCCCATACCTTATCACGCCGTTCACCCCGTCCGATTTGCCGTTTGGTATGGCAGACTTCACAGAGTGGCTGTTGAATATTATCAGCATCCGGTGCCCAATGATAAGCAGCACGCGATTGACAGAGGGTGCAACGCGTTTCAAATGGATACGTGGTAAATTTGGGTTGCACTGCCTGCGCACGATCCTCACCCATTGTGGCAAAGAGCTGCCCAACCGCGCCACTGAACTGTTCGAGTAGGATTTCAATGCTTACGCTGATTTGTCCCGCGGCGGGAAACGCCGCCTTCGTTTCTGAAAAGAATTTGCGGCGTAGGCGACTTGGCCACTCCGTTAGCGCTTGATTAGCGGGTGCCAGAAAGAGCAAGGTTGCGCCGCCTGCTCGCAGGATAACTTCTGGGCCAATCTCATCTTCAACCAAACTGGCTAAATCATCCGTAACCCAGTCCAATAAGGTCGAGCCGCCGCGGATTTCGTTGAGCCCAGGCGTATCAAAGACATATTGCTTAATACGCTGGACGGCTACTAATACTAGCCCAATTTGTATCTCTCTTACCTCGCCAGCAGTCGTTTGTGTTACGCCATGCCACACTCGATCCAGTCGAGTTAGGGCAGTCTCCGGTTGATTTGTCGTCTCTGCGGTCGTTGCATTATTGAACAATGCAATAAATTGTTGTACTTGACCATCGATCCAGGGCACTGAAGAAAGTTCTTGGTGCAATGGGTAGATTAGCGACGCTAAACGCAGTGCGGCGTGGGTTGATTCATCGAGTCGCCCCGTTTGTCTAGCCACGATATTGAGCAGAGCAGTCTCAATAAGCAGGCGATCAACCATCAACCTACCATTCTCGCTATGCTCAGGATCTGGCCAAATAGGCGGCCAGCCCGAACCATCTAAAAATTTACAACGTAAAGGGCGTTCCCCATCTAAAATCACTTTCGCATCCACTGCCAGGCGTTGGCCAATCGCAAACAGGCCCTCTTCATCACGCGTAAGACCAAAGCGCAAAGGGAATAAAAGTCGATAGTAGGTCGTGCGCCAGTACCTGGCGACGCGATCAGCTGCATCGCTCAGATCGCGTGCGTTTTTCAACTCAACCCGAACGGCATCAGCTAGTTGTGTACGTACCTGTTGTAGCCAACTGTCGCTGCAATGATAGCGTGTGCCTGTAATATTATCTTGCCAGATTTGTTCACTCACGTCGCTTACCCCTTCCGATGAGTTGACACGTTTTTCTATCAGTTACCATGACCGACACATTATACGCTTATCTGAATTGACATCAATCACTAGCCTTGCAAATAGGCTATTGATTCAGATAACTTGGAGAATAAAGAAGAATAGTTTCTAGCGCTACCATGACCACCCTTTCTATACTCGAATCGCTCTATCACTAGTATTCTCTTTCCGCCCTAACATTACCTCCCCCAAACTGCCCAAACCTTTCATCACTTCTGCTGATCCCATGACTCCACTTCCCTGCTATACTTTGCCCAGCCGCCGCAAAAACGGGCCAAAGCGTTGGGCGATAAAGTGATAGGTTAACCGCGCTTCCTGGGGCAACTGCCATGCAATGCGACACTCGGCCAGGATGACGGTCTTATAAGTGTTTACG
>Ga0335394_10004871_pt1 | contig 15252 bp, 8 predicted proteins | sample MAT03_FD_205741 | JGI IMG/M metagenome (GOLD analysis project Ga0335394, IMG submission 205741) | Freshwater microbial communities from Lake Fryxell liftoff mats and glacier meltwater in Antarctica - MAT-03 (spades assembly) (version 2) ...
TCTCCGGCCGTACCGGACCGAGGTGTGGCTGCTGCTCATCGGCCTGCTGATCGACCTCGCGTGGGCCGTGCTGTTCGGCATGAGCTTTCAGTACGTCGTCGACGAGGCGATCGCCAAGAAGGACGAGGCGCTGCTGTGGAACGTCCTGATCGGCCTGTTCGCCGCGGCCCTGATCGCCGCGATCGCGGCGATCGGCCGCGACTATCTCTACGCGCGGGTCGGCACCAGCGTGATGAACGACCTGCGCCAGCGCATGTTCGATCACCTGCAAAAGCTCTCCGCCGGGTTCTACTCGAAGGTCCAGATCGGCGACGTCATGTCGCGCTTCTCGACCGACCTCGCCGCCGTGCAAAACGCGGTGATCCTCGCGATCCCGGAGACGATCCTCGGCACCCTCGGCCTGCTGACGATCTCCACCCTGCTGTTCATCTTCTCCTGGCAGCTCGCGCTCGTCACCGTGCTCGGCCTCCCGCTGGCGATGCTCGGCCCGCGCTTCCTGGGCCCGCGCGCCGAGCGTGACAGCTACCTCGTACGCCACGAGGAGGCCAAGATCGCCAGCACCGTCCAGGAGAATGTCAGCGCCCAGCCGGTCATCCGCGCCTTCGGCCTCGCCCCGCTGCAGCTCGGCGCCTTCCGCTCCCAGCTCAAGGGCTTCTACAAGATCAGCCTGCGCTTCAACGTGCTCGCCTACCTGGTCGAGCGCACCCCGAACCTCAGCTTCCTCCTGCTGCAGATCGCCGTGTTCGGCTTCGGCGCCGTCAAGTGCTTCAGGGGCGAGCTCTCGCTCGGCTCGCTGATCGCCTTCAATGTGCTCATCAGCTACCTCAGCGCCTACGTCACCTCGCTGACCCGCGTCATGCCGCCGCTGCTGCTCGCCGCGGGCGGCGTGCAGCGGATCCAGGAGCTGCTCGATACCCAGCCGCAGGTCGCCGACGCCCCTGGCACCGCCGCGATGCCGCCCTTGAAGGACTCGCTCGTGTTCGACGCGGTGAGCTTCTCCTATGCCGGCGAGCACAAGAACCTCGACCGCGTCAGCTTCACCATCCCCAGCGGCGCGCAGGTGGCGATCGTCGGCGGCAGTGGTTCCGGCAAGAGCACCGCGCTCGGCCTCATCGCCCGCTTCTACGACCCCGACTCTGGCCAGGTCACCCTCGACGGCCGCGACCTACGCTCGGGCACCCTCACCTCGCTCCGCGGGCAGATGGGCGTCGTGTTTCAGGAGAGCTTCCTGTTCAACACCACGATCCGCGAGAACATCCGCTACGGCCGCCCGGAGGCCAGCGACGAGCAGGTCGAGGCCGCCGCCAGGGCCGCCGAGATCCACGACCTCGTCGTCTCGCTGCCGGACGGCTACAACACGATCGTCGGCGAGCGCGGCGGGCGACTGTCGGGTGGTCAGCGCCAGCGCGTGGCGATCGCCCGCGCGATCGTGCGTGACCCGGCGATCCTGCTGCTCGACGAGGCCACCTCGGCCCTCGACCCGACCACCGAGGCCGCCGTCAACAGCACCCTCGAGCGCCTCGGTCGCCAGCGCACCGTCATCTCCGTCACCCACCGCCTCGCCTCCACCGTACACGCCGACAAGATCCTCGTGTTCGAGCGCGGGCGGCTGGTCGAACAGGGGACCAGCAGCGAGCTGCTCGCGCAAGGTGGCATGTACAAGCGCCTGTGGGACAAGCAGCAAGGCCTCGTCATCAGCGAGGACGGGGCCCGCGCGGGCATCGAGCCCGAGCGCCTGCGGGTCGTGCCGGTGCTCTCCAAGCTCGAGGACCCGATGCTCGAGAAGCTGGCAAAGATGTTCCTGAGTGAGCGGGTATCGGAGGATCGCAAGGTCATTCGCGAGGGCGATACCACCGTCGACAAGTTCTACATCATCGCTCGTGGCAAGGTCGCCGTGCTCAAGCGTCAACCCGATGGTACCGACGTGCAGGTGGCCACGCTGCAAGATGGCGATCACTTCGGAGAGGTGGCGTTGCTCAAGGACGCGCCGCGCAACGCGACGATCCGCACACTGACGCCATGCATCTTCCTGACCTTGCAGCGCCGCCAATTCATGGAACTCATCCAGAGCGACCCACGGCTGCGCAGCCAGTTCACCACCGTCTCGGAGCTGCGCGGTACGATCCCACAGACTTTGGTCTAGCACCCGCCAAGAACAGGACCGCCGCATATGGACGCCGTCATCTCTCCGCTGCTCCGCGCCCGCACCTGGGCGACCCCGAAGATCGAGCTGCGCCAGCGCTGCATGTTGTCCGCCGACTTCGGCGTGCTCGCCCGCGAGGTGATCCCCGTCGGCAGCGTCTTGATGGCGCTCGCGCACGTGTTCGTCGAGCGCGCCGGACGTCACACGATCCAGCTCGACGCCCGCCGCCACCAGGCCGGCACCGGCGAGATCGACGACTATCTCAACCACAGTTGCGACCCCAACTGCGCCCTCGACTTCACCCGCCTCGAGCTGGTCAGCCGCCGAGCGATCGCCCCGGGCGAGGAGCTCAGCTTCAACTACCTCACCTCCGAATGGGACATGGCGGCCCCCTTCACCTGCCACTGCGGCGCCTGTGCCCATGACGGCCATGACGGCCATGACGGCCATGACGGCCATGACATCCGCGGGTTTCGTCACCTGAGCCCCACCGAGCAAGATCTGCTCGCACCCTTCGCCTCGCCTTACCTGCGCCTGCGCCTCGCCGAACAGCGGTCCACCGAGCGGCGCCGCCTCGCCGGCTGAAGGCCTCGCCGCGCCGCTGGAGCCGCTGCTGGCGGTTCGCGCCGCTGTTTCATGGGCCTGACCGAAGAGCCAGGCTTGCCTCCCCGGGCGCTGCGCCCCTATACTGCGGCCATTCGGGCGGTCCCCAGCGATCCCCGGCCCAGGTTCGCATGACCATTCGAGACAGCGCAGCCCTCCTCCTGAGCCTCGGCATCGCTCTCGCGCCGCTTCGCGTGGAGGCTGGCCCGGCTGCGCCTGCCGCTGCGCCTGCCGCTGCGCCTGCCGCGAGCACACCGCCGGCGGGCGACGACAAGGCCGCGAACCTCAAGCGCGCCGAGGAGTTGTTTCGCAACGGCGAGCGCCTCTACACCGAGGGCTCCTACGAGTCGGCGATCCTCGCGTTCCAGGAGTGCTACGAGCTCTCGAAGGAGCCGCAGCTCCTCTACAACATCGGCAACGCGTACGAGCGCCTCGGCGACTTCGCCAACTCGCGCCGCTACCTCGACCAGTACCGGGCGTTCGCGCCGGAGAAGGAGCGCGAGGCGCTGTCGCGCCGGATCCAGGCGCTCGACCAGCGCCAGCGGGAGAAGGAGCAGAAGGAGCGCGAGGCCGCCAGGGACCCCGCGAACGACCCCAACAAGGTCAATCCTCAGCCGGGCCCCGGCACCCAGCCGGTCACCCCGCCGGTCGACCAGACACCCGCCAAGAAGGAGCGCATCTACGGGCCCGCGGCGATCGCCCTGACCGCCGGTGTCGCCCTCGGACTCGGCCTCGGGGTCGGCTTCGGCGTCACCGCCATGAAGCAGAGGCAGTCCGCCCTCGATGGCTGCTCCGACAATGGCGGCAGCCTGTACTGCTCGACCGTCAGCGAGGACTTCCTGGCCAAGCGCAAGCTCAATGCCCTCGTCGCCGACATCGGCTTCGCGGTCGCTGGCGTCGCCGCGATCGGCCTCATCACCGTGCTCGTGCTCAAGGCCAACCGCAAGAACAAGACCCAGGGCCGCGCCGGCATGGCCCCCTACGGCGGCCCCCGCGGCGCCGGTATGACCTTCAGCCTGAAGTTCTGACCGGCCCCGAGGGTTGCTCGGAGCCGTCTAGTCGAAGAACTCGGCCTCGTCGTGCATTCCGTATTTTGCGGCGATGTCGGGGTCCGTCGTGATCAGGCGAATGCGGCCATCCGCGTCGCTATCGACGGTGACTCCGTCAGCCGTCATCGCCGCGAGCAAGCTCAACGCCTCCGGCGAATGGTCGTGCCGATCACTTGTTGCCGAACGGATTCTTCAGGTCGGTGCCGAGACCGGTGTCGTCGTTCTCAGGCGGCTTCGTCTTCGGGTCCGGCGCCGCCTTGGGGTCGGTCCTGGTCGGCTTGCTGTCGTGCTTCGGGCGCGGCTTGTCGCGGTCCTTCGGCGCGGCGACGGCCTTGGCCGTCAGCGGCTTCTCGAAGCGCTTGTCCTGGTCGGGGATGATGGTAAAGCGCTCGTCCTCGTGACCCGTGGCGCGCAAGATGAGCTCAAGCGGCTCCTCGGACTTGCGGACCAGCACGCCCTTGGGGTCGTTGGTCATGCCGTAGATGCCCTCGTCGCGCGCGTCGAGGATCTGCGCGGCGACGCCGGGCGTCGAGATCGTGAACATCACCTTCTCGACCTCGGCGGGGAGGACCACCGGCTTGGGCTCGACCAGCGCCGGCTCGACCGGGCCGGGCGTGGCGACCACCAGCGGCGCGGTCGGGACCGGCACCGGCGGCGCGTCCGGCAGCAACGCGAACACCAGCGCGCCGACGGCGATCACGGCCGAGAGCACGCTGAGCCACACCCAACTGCGCGGCAGCGCGGCGGCCTGAGGCGGCACAGTGGTGAAGCGGGCGGTGACGGGGCCCCAGGGGGTCTTGATCTCCTCGTCGACGACGGTGACCGGGCTGGCGCCGGTGCCGACGGCCTCGATCGCCGCGCCGAGCTCGTTCATCGACTGGAAGCGCAGCGCTCGGTCCTTTTGCATCGCCTTGAGGATGATCGCGCCGACCTCCTCGGGGATATTCGGCATCTTGATGTCGGGCACCTCGAACATGTGCCGATTCAAGATCTCCATCATCGTGGTGCCGGAGAACGGGATCTTGCCGGTGAGCAGCTCGTAGATCATCACACCGACGCCATAGATGTCGCCGCGGTGGTCGACCGGCTGGCCCCAGCCCTGCTCGGGAGACATGTACTCCGGCGTACCGACGACCGTGCCGCTCTGCGTCAGGCCCTTGGCCTCCGCCTCGCCGAGCACCTTGGCGATCCCGAAGTCGAGCACCTTGACGTGCTCGACCGTGTTGCCGCGCTTGACCAGCACGACGTTGCCCGGCTTCATGTCGCGGTGGATGACGCCCTGATCGTGCGCGGCCTGCAGCGCGTGGCAAAGCTGCAATGCGATCGGCCGCACGCGCTTCCACGGCAGCGAGCCGGCCTCGCCGATCACCTGCGAGAGGTCCTTGCCCTGGAGATATTCCATGACGAAGAAGGGCTGGCCGTCGGGAGTCACGCCGAAGTCGGTGATCTCGACCACGTTCGGATGGTTGATCATCGACGCGGACCGGGCCTCACGCATGAAGCGGTCGACGTGGTCCGGGCGCACCGATAGCTCGGGGCTCAGGACCTTGACGGCGAACTTCTTGAGGATCGTCGTGTGCTCGGCCATGTAGACGGTGCCCATGCCACCGTCTCCGATGCGCTCCAGGACCTGATAGCGGCCCAGCAGCGCGACCCCCACGAGGTCCGCGCCCATGCCCTGACCGCCGCCCCGCGCCACGAACTCTCCCGTGATCGGCTGCGGCACGCCGGCCGAGGAGACGATCGTCCGCGCTGGGTTGGATGTTTCTTGGCCTGCCACGTCGATGAAACCTCTAGCGCTCCGAGCCTACACGATCACCCGGCACGGTACGAGTCAGCGAACCCGACAGGTTACACGCACGGCGCGTCGCTCGCCGCCGCCGCCGCCGCACCGCCGGGAGCCACATCGGGTCCAGCAAAAATCTGGAGCCATATCGCAGCAGACCACCACTGGTGGCCGCTCAGTGGCCGCTCAGAGATCCTCGAAGCCGGTGCCGTCGTCCGTGATCTTCCAGTAACTGAAGGGCGCCGTGCACTCCTCGGTCTCCGGGTCGTACTGGAGATCCCCCGAGACGCCGGTGATATCGATGCTGCGGCCGGCCTTGAATTCCTTTTTCACAGTGTTCCACGAGCCGGCGCTGACATTGATCGCCGTGCCCCCGCTGAGCCGCTGGAGGCCGTACGCCAGATCGAGGCCGGTGAGTTGCCCCTCGCGCTGGAACTCGGCCCATGCCGCGCCATAAATCGCCAGCCAGGTGGCATCGTAGGTGAGCGCCGCGAACGAGTCGGGGTCCAGGTTGAAAGCGCTCTTGAAGTCCGCCTTAAACAGGTTGTAGACCGGGCCCTGGGGCGTCCCGGGGAACACACCGCGGATGTTCGGGTACAGCTTGGCGGCCGCCGTCGAGCCCTCGAGCACGCCCTGGGCCTTGGCGGTGTCGCCGAGGAAAATACGCACACCCTCGTAGAACGGGTACGTGCTGGCCCGGGTGAGGAACTCGGTCACCTGGGCGACCTCGGAGCCGATGAACACGACGGCGACCTCGGCCCCGGCGGTGTTGATGCTGACCTGGTCGACCAACGCGCCGATGCCCGCGGCGTTCTCGAAGCTGAGCAACGCGAGCTCCCCGGTGAAGCCATTCTCCAGCGCGAAGGCGAGGCCGCTGCCGTACGAGCCGCTCTCGAAGATGACGGTCGCGGTCGTGATGCCCTCGGCGACCATGCGACCGGCGAGCTCGGCACCGATCTGCGAGTCGGGCGGCGCGGTGCGCCAGAACAGGCCCGGCTGGTCGCCGTCGCGGACGTCGATGTTGGTGAGGCTGACGCTGGTCGCCGAGGGCGAGACGATGAGGGCCTGCGGCGCGTGCTCCGGCTTTTGCAGCTCACGAAACACCGCCTCGGCCAGGCTCGAGGTGCCCGGGCCGACGATGGCGACCGCGCCGAGCTCGTCGACCAGGTACTTCGCGCCGTCGACCGCGGCCTCGACCGAGGTCTTGCTGTCGACCACGGCCTCCTGATAATCGCAGTGGACGATGCCAAACAGGCGCCCATCCGTCAGCCCGGAGCTGTTGGCGCCCTCGACCGCGAGCGTCGCCGCGTTGATCATCAACTGGTCGCCGCCCTCCTTGGCGTGATTGAGCAGCGAGCCGAGGATGATCGCGTCGGGGTAGTTCTCCGGCCTGGTGAACAGGTCCTCGGGGTAGACATCTTTGCAGCGAGCGTCGAGTGCGACCGCTCCGCACAGGCCTTCCTCGCCGCACACCGAGTTGTGTCCGAACGCGCCGCGGCAGTCGGCGCTGACCTGACACTCCGCGAAGTCCACCTTCGTGACGACGGAGCAGGCGCCGGTCAACACCGCCGTCGCGGCCGCGACAGCGACCAGAACAGAGGCGGTGAGGCAGGTCCGAAGGACAGGCGCGCGGGACATCGGCCGCATATTAGTACCAAGGGCGCTAACTGCCTACCGCGGCGCGCCGCGACCCGACCGCTGTTATCTGCCCGCGAAGCGACTGCGGTCACGTCCGACATATTTTACGGACCACGGCGGTTAATATCTCCATGACCTCGCCTCCGCGGTGGGAGTCGGCGTCGAGAGGCCCGGCGTGATCTCCTTTATGTCTCATTGGACATGTTCATATGTACAGGTCGCAACGGCCATGTCCCTATCGTGATCGTGGGCGGCGGGATCGGCGAGGCCGAGCGGGCCTTGGCCTGTGTCGATCATGGAGTGACCGCTCCACGGCCGTCGGTGCCAGCGGCGGCCTACAGCGCGAACGCGAACGCGAACGCGGGGCGCCTGGCGGGGCCAAGGCCACGGGGTGATACACTCCGCGCGGTGGATCCCCGCGACCGCACCCTCCTGCACGAGGCGCCCTCGACGATGGGCGTACGCGGCGAGGGTCTCGACGACATCAGCCTCGATCGCACCGCGGGCGGCAGCGGCGTGGCGAACCCGCGGGTCCCTGAGGAGATCGGCCACGGCCAATTGGTGGGTCGCTACGTGGTCCTCAACCCGCTCGGGGCCGGCGGCATGGGGGTCGTCTATGCCGCTTACGATCCCCAGCTCGACCGCAAGGTCGCGCTCAAGCTGCTGCACATCGAGGCCGTGTCGCGCAGCGGGGTCACCCAGTCGCGCGTCGACGGCCACACCCGACTGCTCCGCGAGGCCCAGGCGATGGCCCGCCTGCGCCACCCCAACGTCGTCTCCGTCCACGACGTCGGCTCGTATGGCGAGCGGGTGTTCATCGCCATGGAGTTCGTCGAGGGCTCGACCCTCAAGTCGTGGCTGCGGTCTCACCCCCGCACCCGCAAGGAGGTCCTCGCGGTGTTCGTGCAGGCCGGACGCGGGCTCCAGGCCGCGCACGACGCCGGCCTGGTGCACCGCGACTTCAAGCCCGACAATGTCCTGGTCTCGACCGCCGGACAGGCCCAGGTCCTCGACTTCGGCCTCGCCAAGTCGACCGAGGACGGCGCCGAATCTCCAGGCCAGACCTCGCGCGGCGAGCTCGAGCTGGCCTCCAGCCTCAACTCGCTCAGCCGCGAGCTGACCCAGCAGGGCGCCGTCATGGGCACGCCCGCGTACATGTCGCCCGAGCAGCACATGGGCCTGCCGACCGACGCGCGCACCGACCAGTTTAGCTTCTGCGTCGCCCTGTATGAGGCTCTCTACGGCACCCCCCCGTTCCCCGCCGACTCGCTGCCGACCCTCGCGCTCGCGGTCGTCACCGGCAAGGTCGCCGAGGCCCCGCGCGAGTCGCAGGCCCGCGTACCGGTGTGGCTGCGCAAGGTGCTGCTCAAGGGCCTCCTCACCGACCCCGCCCAGCGGCACCCCAGCATCGCCGCGTTGATCGACGAGCTGACCCGCGACCCGAGCAGCACCCGTCGCCGCTGGCTCTACGCCGCCGCCGCCGTCGCTGCGATCGCCGTCGGGGTCGGCGGCTACGCGCAATACCTGGCCAGCTCGGAGCAGCGCTGCGCTGACGCCGAGCAGGGCCTCACCGGCGTGTGGGACCACAAAGTCCGCGAGGCCACCCGCGACGCCTTCCTCGCCGCCAGCGAGAGCGGCTTCGCCGAGGACACCTGGCAGCGCGTCGCCCGGACCCTCGACGCGTATACCACCGCCTGGGTCGGCCTACAGACCGCGGTCTGCAGCGCCACGTACATCGACCACACGCAGAGCGTCGAGCTCTGGCACCTGCAAAGCGCCTGCCTCGCCCGCCGCCTCAGCGAGGTCCAGGCCGTCACCGAGGTGTTTCGCCAACCCGACGCCGCCGTCGTTGAACGCGCCGTCGAGATCGTCGCCGGTCTCAGCGACCTGCGCACCTGCACCGACGAGGACGCGCTGACCCACGCCCTCGTGCCACCCGCGGACCTGCAGACGCGCACCGCCGTCGACGCCGTGCGCGTGCGCCTCGACTCGGCGAAGATGCGCGAGCGCGCCGGCAAGTACGGCCCGGGCCTCGAGCAGGCCCGGTCCGCCGCCCTCGAGGCGCGCGCGCTCGCCTACCCGCCGGTGCTCGCGGAGGCGCTGGTCGTCGAGGGCAACCTGCTCAAGGAGTCCGGTGACACCCGCGGCGCCGAGACCACCCTGGAGGCCGCGATCGTGGCCGCGGCCGAGGGCAAGCACGCGGTCGCCGGGGCCGAGGGTTGGGTCGCGCTGATCGACCTCGTCGGCAACGTGCAGGCGCAGTACCAGCGCGCGCTCGACCTGCGCCTGGCCGGCGACGCCGCGATCGCCTGGGCCGGCGGCGACCCGCGCCTGCGAGCCCGCCTGCTGATCACGATCGGCCGCGTGCTGCACAACCAGGCCCGCTTCGACGCCGCGATCGAGGTGATCCGCCAGGCGCTCGCTATCGAGGAGGACCTGCCGGGCGACGCCGGGACCGACGCCCGCGCCCTGGCGATCGCCGACGCCCTCGCGGCGCTCGGCACCGCCTACAACAGCAAGGGCGAGTTCGAGGCCGCCGACGACAACCTCCGACGCGTGCTCGCCAGCCGGCGCCACACCCTCGGCCCCGACCACCCCCTGGTCGCGTCCTCGCTGCACGACCTCGGCAACAACGACTACGCGCTCGGCCGCTACGACGACGCCGAGGAGCACCTCGGCGAGGCCCAGGCGATCCGCACGCGGGTGCTCGGCAAGCAGCACTCGCGGGTCGCCGACACCGAGAACAGCCTCGGCGCCGTCGAGTATGCGCGCGGCAAGTTCGCCGCGGCGCGCGAACACTACGCCCGCGCCCTGAAGATCCGCGAGGTGGCTCTCGGCCCCGAGCACCCGAACACGGCGAGCTCGTGGGTCAACCTCGGCAACGCCGACATGATGGCCAACGAGCTGGAGAAGGCGCGCGCCAACTACGAGCGGGCCCTGACGATCCAGCAAAAGACCCTCGGGCCCGACCACCCGAACGTCGCCTACTCGCTGACCAACATCGGTCTGGTCCTGCGCAACCAGGGCAAGCTGGTCGAGAGCCTCGACTTCTACGAGAAGGCCCTGAAGATCCGCGAGCGGGCGTTCGGCAGCGAGAACGCCGACGTCGCCTATAACCTCGACAACCTCGGCGAGATCCAGGCCGAGCACGGCCAGCACGCCGCCGCGATCGCCTATCAAGAGCGTGCCCTTAAGATCCGCGAGAAGACCCTCGGCGCCGAGCACCCGCTGGTCGCGTCGAGCCTGTTCAACCTCGCCGGCTCGCTGACCAAGCTGCGCCGCTACCCCGAGGCCCGCGAGCACCTCGCCCGCGCCCTCACGATCCGCACGCGCGCCCTCGGCCCGAACCACCCGGACGTCGCCCACTGCCTCGCCGCCCAGTCCGAGCTCGAGCGCCTCGCTGGCGGCGACGCGACCACCCCGGCCGAGCGCGCCCTCCAGATCTTCGAGGCTCACCCGGCGACCCTCAAGGAGGACATCTTCGAGGCCCAGCTTCGCCTCGCCCGGGCCCTCGCCGCTCGCAAGCCGCCGGAACGCGCTCGTGCCCGCACGCTCGCCGAGGCCGCCCGTGACGGGTTCGCCGGCCTCGCTCCGGCCGACTTCGCGACCCGCCGCGCCGACGCCGACGCCTTCCTCGCCAAGCTGCGCTGATCGGCCGCCGCAACCACGAACACCTCGACCCCCGAAGCGGCGGGTTCGAGGCGTTCGCGGGTCGATGGACTCAGGGAAGCTTGGTCCAGACGATCGCGTCGGGGTACATGGCGAGGGTGTCGTTCTTGCAGGGCTTGAGCTTCTCGCCGTTGCAGATCACGTCGCTGTAGGTGAACTGGCCGAGCCAGCGCGGGGTGCCCAGGCAAGCGGCGCCGCGCTTGTCCCAGATGGCCTCGGTCTTGTTGCTCGCGTTGACGAAGTCGCTAAAGCCCCACACGTCCCTCACCTGGAGGGCGTTGCCCTTCTTGGTCCAGGACTCACCGTCGCCGCAGTAGTCGGCGCGGACGGTGCGGACCGCGGTGGTGAAGTAGTTGGTCCCGATCTCCCAGGACGGATAGCCCCAGTTGCCGGTCTTGCCGACCGCGGCCGAGATGCACCCGAGGTACAGCGAGTGCTCGCGCGGGGTGACGTGGCCAGACTCGGTGTCGACCTTGATGTCGTCGTAGACCAGCGCCCAACTGCCGACCACCGCGTTCGACAGCGGGTCTTTGTCCTCCGTGCAAGCCGGCTCCCACTCGCCCTTCTCGCCGCCGTTGACGCCGTTGCCGAAGAACATGAAGGCGTAGTAGTGCAGCGCGTGGGGCTTCTGGTTCGGGTCGAACTTGTAGGCCTTGATCTCCTGCACGTGGGTCTTGAGGAACTTCCCGTCGGTATCATAAATGTCGACCGTCCAGCGCGAGCCCAGGAAGTCCTTGCCCCCGAACGCGTAGGTGCCCTTGCTGCCGCGCAGCTCACCCGCCGTGGCCCCCACCCCACCCTGGTCCAGCGTGAAGTACGTGGTGTTAAGGCACTCCTTCGGGTACCGCCCCGGCTCCTTCTTGCTGCACAGCAGCTCGACGCTGATCAGCTTGGCGTTCGAGAACAGCTCACCCTTGGTGTCGAGCGCGCCGCCATCCTCGTAGCCCCAGGCGAAGGTGTTGAACCGGATGCCGCCGCAGTTGTTGAGGCAGCGCTCGGTCACCTCGCCGGCGCCGAAGGCCTCGGCCTCGCCCGGCGCGGCCTCGTCGCAACCAGCGCCCATCAGGGTCGTGAGGGCCAAAGCAAGGAGATACTGAGTGTTGGAAAGGTTCTTCATGGCTGTCGTTCGCTCCACCGTGCCGCTTCGTTTCGGTAGGTGATGCTCGACCCGCGATCAATTGCCGGTCCAGTATAATTATTAATTGGCGCGAACGAGCGCAGCGACGCGCCCGATCGGGTCACGCCGCGCTCGATCGTGCGCGTTTCGGCCGCGATGGCCCTATGTATTCGTGAAGTCGGCGGGGTGCTGCCTCGCAGCAACGTGACGACGACGCGAATCGACAGCCGCGAGGCAGCTCGCGCTGCGCTCGTCGGCCGTACGCCTGTCGTCCGTCTCGAGGTCGTCGATCGTGGAGCCTTCGGGCCCACTCTTCACAGTGGCCCGTGGTGGCAGAACAATTGCCCCCACGTCGGAAAAAATCGCCGGCTCGTCTCGCGTCGGTCCGCCGCGTCCCGCCCCGCCCCCGGAGATCCGGGCTAAGATGCCGCACCGTGATGGATGATGCGCAGTTGCTGAGCGCCTGGCGTGAGGGCGACGAAGATGCAGGCGAGGTCCTCTTCGAGCGCTTCTACGACGGCCTCTCGCGGTTCTTCCGCAACAAGGCGGGGGAGCACGCCCCCGACCTGATCCAGCGGACCTTCCTCGTGTTGCTGGAGACCCAGGGCCGCATGCGCGAGGGTACGACCTTCCAGGCGTACCTCTTCGGCGTCGCCCGCAACATCTTGCTCGAGCACTACCGCGGCAAGCGACGCGACGGCGAGCGCTTCGACCAGGCCGAGCAGTCCGTGGAGGACCTCGGCCCGACGCCGACGACCCTGCTGGCCCGCGCCCAGGAGACCCAGCTTCTATTACAGGCCCTGCGCAAGATCCCGCTCGAGTCGCAGATCATCCTCGAGCTTTATTACTGGGAGAACAGCACGGCCAAGGACATCGCCGACGTGCTCGAGATCCCGGAGGGCACGGCGCGCACGCGCATTCGTCGGGCCAAGCAACTGCTCGAGGCCCAGCTCGCCGCGCTCGCGGCCACGCCGGCGCTCCTACAGAGCACCGTGTCGGACCTCGAGAGCTGGGCCCGGCACCTGCGAGACGACTTCAAGCCGCGTAAATAGAGGGATCGAAGTGCTCGGAAGGATCGCCACGGTCGGCGCAATTGTTCCGGCGGCGAATGTCACTCGTCCCCCACGATGCTGCGCGCACTCCGGAGAGCGGCCATGAAAGACGAACCGCGGGCGCATGGCCTCGACAAGACCCTCGCCTCCCGCGACGACCGGGCAGCACCGGGGCCCGAGCTCGCGCTCGCCAGGACCCAGACCCCGATCGTCGCGCTGGACAGGACCCTCACGCCGCTGCCACCCGAGCTCGACAAGACCCGGACCCCGGCGCCGGACGACCTGCTCGCCGCGGACTCGGCCGTCTCGCCGCTGCTCGCCCCGACCCTCGTCAGCAACGGCGACGGCGCGAGCCGTCGCGCGCTGATGCGGCCCGACGACGAGGACCGTCGCAACAAGGACCTGCTCAGGGCCCGGCTGTTTCGCACCCGGGCTCGCCCGGTCAAGATCGGGCGCTTCAACATCCTCGACCGCCTCGGCGAGGGCGGCATGGGCGTGGTCTACACCGCCTACGACGACCAGCTCGACCGCAAGATCGCCGTCAAGGTGCTGCGCGGTGAGGCCACCCGCCGCGACGACACCGGCCGCACCCGCCTGCTACGCGAAGCCCAGGCGATGGCCCGCCTGTCGCACCCCAACATCGTCACCGTGCACGAGGTCGGCGCCCTCGAGGACCAGGTCTTCATCGCCATGGAGTTCGTCCGCGGGCTCAGCCTCGACGCCTGGCTCAAGCAGAAGGTGAGGCCGTGGCGCGAGGTCCTGCACGCCTTCATCGCGGCCGGCCGCGGCCTCGAGGCCGCCCATCGCGCCGGCATCGTCCATCGCGACTTCAAGCCCCACAACGTGCTCGTCGGCGACGAGGGTGCGGTCAAGGTCCTCGACTTCGGCCTCGCCCGCGCCGTCGAGCACGCCGGCAGCGAGGAGCTGTCCGTCACCCCCGAGAGCGGCGCATACAACCACGACGGCAACAGCCTGCTCGACACCCCGCTCACCCGCACCGGCGCGATCATGGGTACGCCAGCGTATATGGCCCCCGAACAGCATCAGGGCCGCCCCGCGACCGCGCAGAGCGACCAGTTTAGCTTCTGCGTAAGCCTCCACGAGGGCCTCTACGGCCAGCATCCTTACGATTGCAGCACCCTCGGCGCCCTGGTCGTCGGCGTGCTGGAGGGGAACGTCAAGGAGCCCGCTCACAACAACACCCGCGTGCCGGGCTGGCTGCGTCGCGTGCTCCTGCGCGGGCTCGCCGTCGACGCCGACAAGCGCTGGCCCTCGATGGCGGCGCTGCTGGTCGCGCTCGCCAGAGACCCCGCACAGACCCGCAAGCGCTGGTTCGCCTCCGCCGCGCTCGCCGGCTTCGTCGGCGCCGGCAGCTTCGGCGCCGCCGCGATGCTCCCGACCGCGACGCCGGTGTGTCAGGGCATCGACGCCGAGCTCACCAATATATGGGACGCCACGCGCGCACAGCGAGTCCAGACGGCGATCTTCGCGACCGGGCTCGCCTACGCGGCCGACACCTGGACCCGCGTGCAGCCCGGCCTCGACGCCTACGCGCAGACATGGCTGGCGATGCGCGGCGAGGCCTGCGAGACCCACCACGCGGCCCGCCAGTCCGACCAACTCTTCGACCTGCGCAGCGCCTGCCTCGACCAACGCCGTGACAGCCTCGCGGCGCTGGTCGACATCCTCGCCAGCGCCGACGCCGTCGCCGTCGAGAAGGCCGTCACCGCCGTGGCAGCGCTCCCACCCCTCTCGAGCTGCGCCGACACCGATGCGCTCACGCAGTCGGTCCCGCCGCCCGAAGACCCGACCCTGCGCGCGCAGGTCGTCGCGGCCCGCACGGTCCTCGCCCGCGTCAAGGCGCACGAGGACGCCGGCCAGTATCCGCAGGGCCTCACCCTGCTCGCGCCTGTGCTCGCGGACCCGCAGCTCACCGCCTACAAGCCGCTGCTCGCCGAGGCCCTGCTGCGCCGCGGCACCTTAAGAATGTTCACCGGCGACGCGAACGGTTCGCACGAAGACCTCGCTACCGCCACGCAGGCGGCCGTCTCCGCCGGGCACGACAACGTCGCCGCACAAGCGGTCTCGCGCGACCTGTTCGTCCGCGCCGAGCTGCTACATCGGGCACCCGCGGCCCTTGAAGCCGCCGGACTTGCGCAAGCCATGGTCGAGCGCGTCGCCGACGACCGCCCGCT
>Ga0335394_10004872_pt1 | contig 15251 bp, 13 predicted proteins | sample MAT03_FD_205741 | JGI IMG/M metagenome (GOLD analysis project Ga0335394, IMG submission 205741) | Freshwater microbial communities from Lake Fryxell liftoff mats and glacier meltwater in Antarctica - MAT-03 (spades assembly) (version 2) ...
CTATAAAAAGGGAGGAACTGGATTCAAAGTCCCCCTTTTTACTAGCGCAGCGGCGCGCCAGCGCGGGGATTTAGGGGGATCGATACCGTTTTTATACCAGCGACGGGACTTTTAAAACATCCTCTTATAGCTTCCAGACGCATTGTTGAATTTTTCTACCGCCCCTCGTACTCTTTCAATACCACTACCCAAAACTTGTGTACATCGTAGATAAAACGCAGTGAGACGCTAAGCATGTGGCAGTTTGCCAATGGAGTGGAGTGGACGTGGGGACAGCGAACCTACCTGATGGGTGTGTTGAATGTAACGCCAGATAGCTTTAGTGATGGCGGCCAGTTCAGCTCTGTGGAGACAGCGTTAGTACAGGCGCAGACGATGGTGCACGGCGGTGCTGATGTGTTGGATATAGGAGGAGAGTCTACCCGGCCTCAGGTGGAACCCGTATTGCTGTCGGAGGAAATGAGCCGGGTTGTGCCGATTATTCAAGCAATTCGAGCGGGTTCTGCTGCCTGTTTACCCCTGACTGTACCGATTTCGATCGATACTACGAAGGCTGCGATCGCCCAAGCCGCGATCGCAGCGGGAGCCAATATTGTGAACGATATTTCGGGAGCACTGTTTGACCCTGCCATGCTGCCTACAGTGGCAGAGTTGGGTGTGCCCATTGTACTGATGCATTCACGCGGAACGCCAAAAACCATGCAGCAGTTGACGCAGTATGGAGACTTAATGGGTGAAATCTACGAGTTTTTGGCACGGCGAGTTGAGGCGGCGATCGCTGCCCAAATTTCTCCGGCACACATTGCGATTGACCCTGGGATTGGCTTTGCCAAAACCGCCGCTCAAAGCTTAGAAATCTTGCGGCAGTTACCTCAGCTTAAGTCTCTGGGTTGCCCCATTTTGGTCGGGGTCTCGCGCAAAAGCTTCATTGGCCACATTTTGAACCAGCCTGATCCTAAACGACGAGTTTGGGGTACGGCGGCGGCTTGCTATGCGGCGATCGCCAATGGAGCCGATTTGCTGCGAGTACACGACGTACCAGAACTGTATGATGTCTGTCGGGTGGCAGACGCGATCGTCAGAGATGGCGATCGCTAGAGCGAGTTGGCAGTATAAAAACGGGCTAAATCGTTCCTCAGCAAGGGTGAGAAACAATTTACGCCATGTGTTTTACGCCAGAGGTTTAATGCTGGTTGACTGACAAATCTCTTGAACACCTGCTGCACCGCCAGGAAATCAATTTCCTGGCTCATCGCTAAAGTCCTCTAAAGAGGACTAGCTCAGGGTCTGAGTCTATTTCAATAGACTTTCACCATTAGCCCAAAATTTATTTTAGGGCGGGTTGACAACGGAGCAATGAGACTTTCAGGGCTTTTGTCAGTCAATCAGGGTTTAATGAGTTAATTAGCGATCGCAGGTTTACCAGAAGCGGCTGCATATCGCGTTGGTCACGGTGGGGAAATTGACTTAACTGCCCCCATCTCTTGGCGTATCGTTATTGGAACGATTGCTGCTGCCATTGTTTTTATTGCTGTTCAGCACGCCCTGATCGCCGTCACCCGGCCCCATCAGTTCGCCTAGAGCTTCTGTCAAGGCTTTGGGGTCCATAAACACGACCTTAGAATTGGGGCTATCTCCCAGGCGATAATTAGCGTCTACGTAGCGCTGAGCCACCAAATATTTCATGATTTCTCGGCTGTTAGGCTGCGATTGTAGGGCTTCGGCAATCATTTTCATTGACTCCACCGCAGCGCCTGCTTCTTCGATGGCGGCTTGTCTTTTGCCCTGAGCCTCCTCAATTGCTGCCTCTTTTTTGCCTTGCGCCTCAGAAATTGCGGCTTTCTTCTTACTTTCCGCTGCCCGTTCTAGCTCCATTGCCTTCAACACTTCTGGGGCGGGTTCAATGCTCTGAACCTCCACTCGCGTCACTTTTACGCCCCAGGTGGCGGTCGCTTCATCCAATTGATGCAGTAATGCTTGGTTGATTTCGTTTCTAGAGGAGAACGTTTGCGCTAGCTTCATCCGCCCAATTTCAGAGCGTAGGGTTGTGGTGACTAGATTTTCTAATGCTTCTTCAATGTTTTCTACCGAATAGTAGGTACGCTCTAGTTGCAAAATCCGCCAGTACATGACGGCATCTACATCCACTGAGACGTTGTCGCCAGTGATGGCTTTTTGCTTAGCCGTATCAAGCACCCGTTCACGGGTAGATTCTTCGAGCACGACGTTATCTAGCAGCGGCACCACAAAATTCAGCCCAGGGATGAGCTTGCGATGGTATTTGCCGAGACGTTCAACGAGTGCTTCTGTACCCTGGTTGATAATTTTTACGGAGCCAACGGTGTAGCCGATAATAACCAGAGCGAGAGCGGCAACGATGGCTTCCATATTGGAAATCTCCGAATCATCAAACAGGATGTCTATGTGCTTCTAATCTATCTTGGACGGGGCGTAAAGTGCCAAAAATCTAGACCTCCTGCGTGAATCGTTTCCCGGCTTCGCCGGGAAACGATTCACGCAGGAGGTCTATTCAACTTGTCCAGGTTTTCGTTTGGTGGGCGCAGCCCTAATGGAATCTTTCTTGAAGATTTTGAGCACAGTTTAGGCGGTACGATCCATGACCTTAGTGCCGGAATACGGCGATGGCATGACGAGTATGGTGTTGCCTTGGCGACCCACGACATAAACCGTTTGTCCAGCCGCGATCGCCACATCAGAGACCTGACAGCGGGCTGTCCAGAGGGTGCCTTCATAGGCGACTTCGCCCATTCCTCCTCTGGGAATGCTGACCGAAACTTCGGCTTCAGTAGGAGGATCGAGATCGTGCGACTCGCGGGGCACCATACCACGCAGCAAGACGGCCAGTGCGACCGATAAAATGCCCCAAATCAGCAGTTGAATACCAAAGCTGTTGATGCTTAGGGCAGCGATCGCCGTGATAATAGCAGCGACCCCCAAGGCTGCAATTGTTGGTTCAAACACCCATAAATTCAGAAATAAACAAAACATACCTGCTGCTAGCCACAGAAGGTAATACGGCTGACTTGAGATCACTTGTGGCACATTCATAATGCAGACCCTTAATCCCAGCGGGTGCGGTTTTCTTAAAGTAGAATCCGGACTTGGCTCTCTCAAGCGGTCAACCCGGATGTAATAAGTAGTTCAACCTAAATAAAAACAAGATTCTAAAAGTCTGCGCCGCCCGCGCAGCGGACGGCGCAGACTTTTAAGGTTTTATATTTAATTATGCCTATCTACTTAGCTTAAATCGGCGTAAAAACACGTATTTCATGTGTGTCGGTTAGGCATTACATCATCGGAGTATAAATTTGTGATTGAGAGGCGTGTGGTGTACACATCCCAAACACAAATTCATACTTAGGATTGCGTCCAAAATAAAACCTAATCTTTTTTTGGCAGTGCTGCACGCTGCACGGCACTGCCAAAAAAAGAGTACAGGTTAATTAATTTGTAATCCGTAGTAATCAGCAGCGCCTGTGTTTGGAGGGCGTTAAACCTATTCTGGCTTTGCTGAGACAGATTGAATCGCAGTCAGCCTAAAGATAGATTTGAATGAAACTACACAGCGGCGATCGCACTTTACCGAATTCTAGTAATAGATCCTTCTTGCAGGAGCAGTGCTCACTTTTTTCGCTGCTCTGAATCACGCAGAATTGGGTGAGATATGCGACTGGGAGAGAAAAACAAATTACCTGGCAGAATGAACATAACCAGGGGTAACCCAGCTAACAAGAAAGTTAACCCCTGGGGAGAGGGTTGACGAGCTGCTATTGGGCGACGAGCTACCATTTGAGGTGATGGAGTCCGCGTTGTAGAGGTCATTTGCTCCATAGGCAACGCGGCCATGTGCAGCCAATTAGAAAGATTCGCGGATAATTTTGAGTTCAGCCGTAGCTGTAGCCCTGGCGTTGAGAAAGATTGGGCATAGGCAGAGGTCAAAAACGATTGATAAAGTTTTGCCTCGGGAGTGATCTGTTTGACAAAGGACAGCGTCACGCCTTTGAGCAGTTGCCGCAGAGATTCGGTGTCTTCGCCCCGCCGCTCTCGCATAAACAAGTTGTTGGTGAGAGCCTCGTTGAGGTTGCTTGGATCGCCCACACTGAGGTGGCTACCACCAATGGCCGTCAGCAAAAACTTAGTGCTTGACTTGAGGTGGGTAAACGGCAGCAGTTGTTGGCTAACGGCTGGGGTCACAGAGTCGCCTGTGCCAGACATAATCATCGTAGGAATGCGAATGTCGGCTAAACTTTTTGGATCAAAGAGCCGCCCAATGACTGGGTTGAGGGCAATCACCTCGGCCACGCGGCGATCGCGCAAATCGGGTAGCTGATCGGGCAGGTCGGCGGCAGTACACTGCAACCAGTCTGCTGCCGACAGCCCTACTAAGTCAGGCTGCTTACAAAACTGTCGTAGCTGTTTGAGGTTTAGTTCTGCACCTGCCAGAGCCAACGCGGTATAGCCGCCCAGCGAGTGCCCGATGACGACCACCTGCTTGGTATTTAACTTACCCTCCAAGGTGATGGAGTTGAGGTTCATCCGGTCTAATTCACTTAGCAAAAAGCTCACGTCACGGGGTCGATCAATGAACTCGGTGGCGGGTAGTATATGCGCCGTGTGGCGATCGCCCAGCCCTCCACTAGTAATTGCTGTGAGCCAAGCCACATTACTGGCTGGGTGCTCTAACGCCGCTACCGTGAACCCATAGCTGGCCAGATGATAGGCCAAATAACTCAAAAATCGGCGGTCTGCGCCAAAGCCATGAGAAATGACAATCAGCGGGCCTTGGGTGCGCCGACTCCAATACAGGTCTACCGGAATAGTGCGATCGCGTTGGTAGTCGCGAAACACCAGCGTTTGCTGCCGTACCCATTGTCTGCCACGTTCGGTCGGGTCAATCTCAGACGGAAGCAGCGTTTGAGGCGGCACTGTTAACTCTCGCTCTAGCACCGAGCTGAGCGCTTGACTTTGCCAATAGGGCAAATTCATTTGAGAAGCCAGCGACAGCGTAGACGAGACATCTATCACCACCTGGGGGGTTTGTAGCTCTTGTAAAAAGCCCAACAGGCTTAACCCGTTAGCATGGGTTGCAGCGCTGGTAAGCGCCTTGTGAAGCAAGACTCGATTGCTGTTAGGAATTACAGTCTGGAGCGCTGTTAATAAGCGATCGCCCGCCGATGAGTTAAGCACGTCGTCCACTAACTTATCGCCCACTTTAGGGTCTAGTGGAATGCTGCTATTTAACGTTTGCCGTGCCTGCTCATTCAGAAGCAGTGCATAGGGACGCAGCGACCCCACGACTTCTCCTGTTAAAGCAAAATGCTGGAGGTCGGCAATTATCACCGACCGCTGAATGGGACCTAGCTTTACCGACAGTTTTTCTGCCGCCGTTACTGGCAGCGCCATTCCCCAGCCTAAAATCAATCCAGCAATGAGTCTATTGCACCAGCGACCTGCGTGCCATCTTGCCCTCTTATTTGCTGAAACCCTCTTACTTGCTGAAACTTGCCTCACAGCCGACGACAAACAGCGCGGTAGGGATGGAACATTTGCGGGTGGATTGGGGGGAAACGGCTCAAACACCTTTGCTGGGTTCCTTTAGGGCGGGTTGTCCACTAATCGAGAATCCTTGAGACTGCACATCTGGGATGACAAGCCGCGATCGCCAGTACAGACTATCTAGCTGATTAGACTAGCTGACTAGACAAATAACTCTTGACAAGCTTAGCCTATGTCTCTTAGAGATCAGCGTTCCCGATGGCATAGATTAATCACAACCTGTCAGGTTATTTCTGCCAAGGTGTTATGTTAATTAAAATTACAGATTGTAACGTTACAAAGAGCTTTGAGAAGCCTGACTCAGTATGGATTCTCAAAACTGCCTGAAACAAAACATTCAAATCTTAGATCAGCATTATGGCAATCCCAAATGGCCTGTGAGAGGTAGAGCAGGCTAAGCCTACTCTACCTCTCACAAGCTGTCTCACAAATCATTTAGAACTGCTGTAAGTAGTTCAACCTAAATAAAAACCAAATCCTAAAACCCTGCGCCGCCTGCTGCGCGGGCGGCGCAGGGTTTTAGGATCTTATATTTACTTAAGCCCACCTACTTAGTTCGTAACAAATGAATTTGATTAAACGTGACTGGAGGTTAGTAAATCAGCGCGTCGTGAGTCATGAAGCACAGATTTTTTGTAGGATATTGAACCAATTAAAATCTCTGCAAAAAATCTAGTTTCATCCACACATGAAGCGCTGTAAAACATCCAGAGAACGAGTGATGTTTAATCAGGTTTTATAGAGTGTATCAATTTGATTAAATGCTGCAATCCCACCTAGTTCTTCAAGAATTAGACCTCCGCGTGAGTCGTTTTCCAGCTTCGCCGGGAAACGACTCACGCCCTCAAAAAGGCATTTGTGCAGGAGGTCTATTTTCTAACCAGTCAATTATGTGAGCAGTTGGGGGTAAAGTGGCACGGCGTTGCCCTTGCGATCGAGCCTGGGTACAAAATAAGTCGAGCGGGGTATCTAACAGAGCCGCTGGGGGCACCTTGCCCGCTAAAACTTGAGGTAGGGCGATCGCCAACTCCTTGAATAGCCAGCGGCCACTGCGACGCAGGTAATCCATCAGGTCTAAGTCGGGGGTAAGCGGAACACCGTGCAAGTCGTGCAAGTAGCGATTGGCGCGCCCATATCGCTGCCATTGGGCACTTAACTCTGACAGGCTGGCTCGATGTCGATGCTGCACGATCGCGGCTTCTGCCAGTTGAATCTGCCACCGCCCCTGCTGCAAAATTCGCCAGCACAAATCAGCATCTCCCCCGGTGGTCAGGTAAGGACGAAACAAGCCGCTCTGATGTAGTGCAACTCGACGCACCGCCAGGTTAGCCGTTTGACCGTAGGGGTAGAAGGGATGGCTGAACGTATGCGTTTGTGAGAGAGTTTGGCGGCGCATTGCGTACTGTTCCAGCATTCTGGAACCCGGTAGCCCTTGAATTTCACCTGCGACAATGCCAACATTTGCCTGGGTAAACGGCTGCACCAGTTCAGTTAGCCAGGTAGCTTGGGGGCGACAGTCGGCATCGATAAAGGCCAAGATATCGTGTGTGGCCGCTCGAATACCCACATTGCGAGCAGCATAGGAACTCTGAATCTGAGGTTGACTTCGGTAAAACAGGGGAAAGCCGTCATGAGTGGCCTGATCTGCCGCCGCTTTTAGCAAAGCAGGGGTGCGATCGCCACTGCGGTTATCGACCAACCAGTACTCAACCCGATCTAACGGGTAGGTCTGCGCCCGTAGGCGCTGCAATAGGTCGGGTAAATCTTGCTCGCCATTGTAAATTGGAATTACAACTGAAACCTTGGGTAGCCCTGTCTGTGGGTGCTGCAACGGTTGCGGTTCTGGTGGTACAGAAGTCACGAGGCGAATAAATTCTCCATAGCGGCTATGTTTCGATAGAATTGAGCCAGAAAATCGAGAAGCACATCAAGATTTAAAGTTCTGCGCTAGTGTTCGGAAGTCAGTAGCCCTAAGCTTGTGAGGATTTTTTAGATGGACAGACTTAGTCCGGCTATCTAAAAATCCTTACCTCAATACCAGTACCCGGACATCTAAGAGGATGTTTGAAAAGTGATTGGCTGTGATTTTGGGCACTGAGTGATCCCCCCTAGCCCCCCTACCCTTCGGGAAGCCGCTTCGCGTCTATAAAAAGGGAGGAACTGGATTCAAAGTCCCCCTTTTTTCTAGCGCAGCGGCGCGCCAGCGCGGGGATTTAGGGGGATCGATACCGTTTTTATACCAGCGACGGGACTTTTAAAACATCCTCTAATATTTAGTGAGATTTAGTGAGAGTGAGATTTAGTGACTCAGTTACGATTAGTTTGATGATTTGGAGTGATGACTGGCTTCTCTGGTATGGGGTATGGTGCTTTTATGACACTACTTTTTTAACGTAAGGGGATAGTATCTTGGAACAGAATTCAGACGATATCAATCAAATGATGAACCCGACTAGTCGGTACTATGGCGAATTTACACCCGCAAACTTGGCTTTTAATGCCAATCTTCAAGAGTTTGCCAATCGTATTGGTATTATCTGTAACCTCGAAACGGGTGGAAAGCTTACACCTGAGGAAGCCTATGTTCAGGTTCGACAGCTTTGGAAAGCGCTTAAAGATTCTAAAAAAGCTCTGCTAGACCAAGCTGACCAAGCTCGGCCAGATTTGCCGCCTGAGTAGGACTGGCTGGCTAGCTTTACCTAGCAGAGCGGCTACAACTCGGCAGTTTACCCAACTGACCGATTAGCTACTTAACTCGTTTAACTTAAAGGGTAGTCCTAAATTGGTAAGGATTGTTTGATGGGCGGGCTTCGCCCGCCCATCAAACAATCCTTACATCAATACCACTACAACTTAAAGTACTGTTCTACGATTTGTTCAATTCGTTCGGCGGCATGACCGTCACCAAACGGGTTTGCCGCTGTTGCCATAGATTTATACGCAAGGCGATCGCTCAATAATTGAGTAGCAGCCGCCGTAATTGTTGATGGTATAGTGCCCACTAGCTTAGCCGTACCTGCGGCGATCGCTTCCGGGCGCTCGGTTGTTTCTCGTAGCACCAGCACGGGTTTTCCCAAACTGGGCGCTTCTTCCTGAAGTCCACCTGAATCGGTTAGCAACAAATAGCATCGCTGAATGGCTCCTACCAACTCCGCGTAATCTAACGGCTCCGTCAGAAATACTCTGGGGTGTGATCCCAATAGTGCTGTTAGTGGCTCTCGTACGGTCGGGTTGCGGTGCAAGGGCAATAACAGTGCCGCGTCGGGCACTGCATCCAACACAGCCAAAAAGCCATTGGCGATATCGGTCAGCGGTGCGCCCCAATTTTCTCGACGATGCACCGTTGCTAGCATTACCCGATACTGATCCCAGTCGAGTTTAGGAATGGGGCAATCAGGCTGCCGAGCGGCTACAGACAACAAGGCATCAATCACGGTGTTGCCCGTCTGATGAATTTTTCCCACAATGCCAGAGCGTTTGAGATGTTCCACCGACAGTTCGGTGGGAGCGAAGTTGAGCTGGGCGATTTGAGAGATCAATCGGCGGTTGGCTTCTTCAGGAAAGGGGTTGAACAGGTCATTAGTGCGTAATCCTGCTTCAACATGGCCCACGGGGATCTGATGATAAAAGGCGGCGATCGCAGCGGCCAGCGCAGTAGTGGTGTCCCCCTGCACCAAAACCAACTGTGGCTGCATATCCCGAAATAAGTCTTCTAACCCCCGTAAACTGCGACAGGTAATATCGGTTAGGCTTTGCTTGGGCTGCATAATCGCCAAATCGCGATCGGCCTGCAAGTTAAACAACTGCATCACCTGATCCACCATTTCGCGGTGCTGCCCGGTCAACACCACCTGGGTCTCAAATTTAGAATTTGCCCGAAATCGTTGAATTACGGGCGCTAATTTGATGGCTTCGGGTCGAGTTCCCAGAATGATACAGACGCGAAGAGGCATGGGGGAAGGATGAGGGATAAGGGAACTAAGTATCTTGAAGATGGATTTAGTAGTGCCTGCACTACAAATCCATCTCCACTTGTTTCTAGGCAAAAACGACGGTGCGATTGCCGTAGACCAAAACCCGGTTCTGTAGGTGATGGCGGACGGCACGGGCGAGGACAATACGCTCTAAGTCTTTGCCTTTGCGAACCAGGTCGGTAACTTGATCGCGGTGGCTAACCCGCACAACATCTTGTTCGATGATGGGGCCTTCGTCGAGATCTTGAGTTACGTAGTGTGCAGTCGCCCCGATGATTTTAACACCCCGCTCGAAGGCACGTTGATAGGGATTGGCTCCTGCAAAGGCAGGCAAGAAGGAGTGGTGGATGTTGATGATCTGGGGAAACTGCGTGATGAAGTCGGCGCTGAGCACTTGCATGTATTTGGCTAGCACCACTAGGTCGATGCGGTAGTCCTGAAGCAGCTTAAGCTGTGTAGCTTCTTGCTGGGCTTTGGTGTCGGCGCTGATGGGAATGTGGTGATAGGCGATGCCGAACTGGTGGGCAGTGCTCTCTAAGTTGGGGTGGTTGCTGAGAATGAGGGGGATCTCAGCGGCAAACTCTCCGGCTCGCTGTCGCCAAATTAGATCAAACAGGCAGTGATCTTGTTTGCTAACCCAGATAGCAAGCCGGGGAATGTCGTCTGAAAAATGCAGTTCCCATTTGGCGTTAAGCGGTTGGGCGATCGCCCTAAAAGCTGGCGCGATCACCTCTTTAGGCAGGTTGAATCCCTCTAGCTGCCACTCCAACCGCATCAAGAATAGCCCTGCCGAGAAATCTGTATGCTGATCGGCGTGGATAATGTTCCCACCGTTGGCATAAATAAAGCTTGCCATTTTCGCTACCAGCCCTGGTTGATCGGGGCAAGAAATCAGGAGGGTGGCGGTGGGGGAAGGCATGAAGGAAAGATAAGGGATGAGAGACGAGGAATGGTTAGTGGTATTGAGGTAAGGATTTTGAGATGGACGGGCTTCGCCCGTCCATCTCAAAATCCTTACAAGTTTAGGACTACTGAGGTATGAAAGGAAACGGATGGTAGGGATAAGCGTTGCCCCTAGGGGAATCATTGCCCACCTTCCTTTTTACGTTTGCTATGGATTTTACGTTTGCTATGGAGTGGGAGAGGGGCTGGCGGCTGGGCTACTAGATGGATCAATGGATGGGCTAGGTGGGGATTGTTTCCAGTCTGCCAGGGAGCGGCTAACGGCGTTTTCAAAATCGGGCGACACCAGTCGGAGGCTTAGATCCGTTGCGGTTTCTGGAGTATCTACCAGGGCGTAGAGAGCCGTCTGATTGAAGTTTTTGGCTCCTAGTGCCAGGGTGTGGGTAGTTTTGTCTTCCAGTTTTATTTCAACAGTAGCTAGGGGAGACTGTAAGCCAAAGCTTTCTTTGTCGCTGGCGGGAACGGTGAGGGTGCGATCGCTCATTCCGGTTGCCAGTAGGTTGGCTAAATAGGCGATTGAAGCATCATTGGCGACGGCCTGTTCTGGCGATCGCATCTGCCAAACCCTAGCTGAGTCTTTTTCAAAAACAATCGACTGGTTTCCAGTTTTTAGGGTCAATCCCTGAATTTGGTCTTCTTCAAACGAAAATAGCTTTGTGGCGGCTGCCTGCTCTTGGGTGGGCGGCGATCCTTGCTGTGCTACTAAATAGGCCACGCCGCCTAATAAAATAGCCGTCATCAACAAACCGAGAGTGCTGGGTTTTAGTGCCATAGATTCTATTAGCGTCGTCTCCACCACGTACCGCCTGCCATCACTAACCCGATGATGGGCAACCCCAGCAGGGCTGTTAGCACAAGCCAGAGCTGTTGAGCAGGCGCGAGTAAAATGCGTCGGTTGGTTAGCTCGGCTGGACGCACAGCCAGGGTCGGGTTTTCTTGTTGGCTCAGCCAGTTTACAGCATTAAGAAACATATCTTTGTTGAGCTGCTGGTTGAATAGGCCATCGGTGATAAAAGCCGAGTTACCGATAACGACTAGGCGAGCTTCGCCTTGGGCAGTTGGAGTCGGTGATGGTGATGGGCTGGGTGACGTGAGTGGAGTCGGTGACGGGCTAGGTGACGGTGATGGGCTAGGTGTAGCAGCAGGACGGCTGAGGGCAACCCCCAAGACGAGAGTTCCTTGGGGATCAGTCGCAGAATTGGGTTGAAGGTTGCCATCTGCGCCAATTCGTTGGGCTTGGGTGCGGGGGTTGGGTACAAGCAGGGGAACTGATTGAACGCCTTGAACCTCACCAAGCTCTAGGGGACGCGCGAGGGGATAGAAGGAGATGCCATTTTGTAGGGATTCGGTAATCGGATGCTGTCCATATTGAGTGATGAGGGTAACTAATCCGTCGCGTCCAGCCGTAGGGTCTACCATAACGCGATCGCTAAAATCCACCCCCCATTCCTCTACCAACCCCGTCAGTTCTGGGTTCGTCTGGGGATCAATCAGCAGCATGAGTCCGCTACGACGTTGCAAATACTCCTCCAGCCGTGTCACTTCTTCTGCTAGTAGTGGCCGCTGAGGGCCTGCAACCACAATCACAGCCGCGTCGTCGGGAATAGCTGCCTTATCGGCCAAGTTCAGCGGTTCGGCAGCGTAGCTTTCGTCCTTAAGATTGTCAGTCGCTTGAGAAAGACCGCCCTGTCCGGCTTCCAGCGGGCGCTCGCCGTGTCCCTGCAAGAAATAGACTTTGGTCTGGCGATCGCTGCTAATTTGCACCAGCCCGTTGGTAATTCTACGTTCTGACAGCCGCTGCTCTGGCGATACCGTTTGAATCAACTCTCGTTTTTCGCCACGCTCTAAATACACTTCACCAAAGCCTTTCACCCCAAACCGTTGAGCGATCCCCGGCTGAGCCTGCGGGTCTACCATTTCATAACTAAACTGGTTGCTTTGACGACGATAGTTTTCTAACAATTCTTTATCGCCAGGGTCGGGTGTAGTTTCAAACAGCCACACTTTCACAGGCTCTCGTAGATCTTTAGTGACTTCTTGCGATTGAGGTGCCAGGGTAAAAATTCGATTCTCGGTCAAATCAACCCGGCTGTTATAGCGCACGGCCAAAAAGTTGGCTAGACAGAAAATAGCTAACACAGCGATCGCTGACAGCACGGCATTGGTACTCACCTGAGTCGATCGGCGACTCCAAAAGCTTCTGACATCACCACCCTGCGACAACAGCCACAGCACCATCAACCCCACACCTGCCCCAACTAACCCGATTGCGATCGCACCCCAGCTACCCGCCACCAATCCAGCCGTGATCCCTGCCAGCGTAAGGAAAGGCCCTAACCAGTAGATATATTTGAATGATTTGAGATTAAGGGCAGATTTCATGGGTAAAGAGGGAGGGAAGGGGTGTCTGCGTAGAGACATGGCATTGCTATGTCTCTACAGGTCTTTAATTTTGGGATTTAATTTTTTTAGGCCTTAATTCACAATTCTCAGGAGCGTTGGAACCTAAACGCTTCCACTGACTGAGCAGTGAGAAATAGCCCAAGGAAGGTGTAACTGGCGAATAGGACAAGGCTGCTGCTATTGAAAACGCCACGGGAGAGGTCGCTGTAGTGTTTGATTAGGGAGAGATGGCCGATCGCCTCGCCGAGAGAGCCGCCAACGCCATTAGCAATCAGATCGGTGATCCAGAGCAACATCGTTAAAGCAAAGGTGAGGATGGCAGCAAGGATGGTGCTGTCGGTGAGGGACGAGATAAACATCCCCAAAGAGAGCACAGCGGCGGCCATTAAAATTAGACCCAAGTGACCCAGGAGTAAGACGTTGAAGGATGCGGGCGGGTTCGACGCGCTAAAGGCGATCGCCTCAAACCCCATAATCGGCAGCACAATCGTGATGAAGAAGGTGAGCACACCCAGCAGCTTGCCCACGGCGACTGCCCAGTTGGTTACAGGAGATGTGGCTAGCAGTTCTAACGTGCCGCGCTTGCGTTCTTCCGAATAGAGACCCATCGACAGCATGGGCAGTAAAAACAGCGCCAGCGAACCTAGCAAATTTAGAAAAATGCTGAGAAATTGATAGGGCACATCAATGGGTGGCTCTGTGATCCCCGCTTGGTCGCGCTGGGCAATTTGTACCAACAAGCCGTCTGGCCCCAGCAGAATAATCACAAAAAAGAAACCGCTCAGGAGCCAAAAAATGGCGGCGATCGCGTAGGCAAAGGGCGATGCAAAGTAGCTCTGTAACTCGCGCCGATAAATCGCCAAAATGTTGCTCAAAATTATCTGCATCTATGCCGCCTCCCCACCCGAAGCGGGTTCTGATATTTGCATTTCATTCGGTTGATCCGGTACATCGGCATCGGCATCAGGATCGGCATCGGCATCACCACCAGAGGCCGCGCTGACAGCCACATCTTCCATCGTCAATTCCAAAAACACATCTTCGAGGCTAACGGTGGTACGGCGCATCTCAAACAGCCCCAGCCCAGCTCCTACAATTGTGGAGGCGATCGCCCGTCCATCATCTGCCCCCGGTTGAGACACCAGCCGAATTTTGAAATGATTCTCTGGCAGATGGTCAGCGACATTGGGCTTGCCTGTCTCGCTGAGAATTGCCTCTACCGATTTTACACCTGCCAGGTTGCTTAGCGGTTCTTTTACCGCCGCAAAGTCGCCCTCTACTTCCAACTCGTAGCCATTGCCCCCGGTCAACTCTTCGATGAGGCGATCGGGAGTATTCGTGGCAACCACTCGGCCTTTATTGATAATGGCAACCCGGCTACAGGTCATGCTTACCTCTGGCAGAATGTGGGTCGAAAGAATAATGGTGTGATCCCCAGCCAAGCTCTTAATCAAATTACGCACATCGATGATTTGGCGCGGATCAAGCCCCACCGTCGGTTCATCCAAAATAATTACAGGCGGATCGTGCACAATCGCCTGCGCCAGCCCCACCCGCTGCCGAAATCCCTTTGAGAGCTTGCGGATCAGCGTATGGCGTTTTTCTAATAAATTGCAGCGAGTTAGTGCCGTTTGTACTCGATTGGCGCGATCGCCCACCGCTACCCCTTTAATCCGCGCTACAAAATACAAAAACCCCTCTACTGTCATTTCGGTATACAGCGGCGGCGTTTCTGGCAAATAGCCAATCCGCTGCCGCACCGCCAACGAATTCTCATGCACATCAAACCCTGCTACCCGCGCCGTTCCACTAGTCGCCGGTAAGTAGCCCGTCAAAATCCGCATTGTTGTCGTCTTGCCCGCGCCATTAGGCCCCAAAAACCCCAAAATCTCACCCTTTTCAACCGAAAAGGTAATATCTGCGATCGCCGGAGTTGCGCCGTAGGTTTTGCTCAGGTGTTCGACTTCAATCATGGGGAAGAGGGGTATGAAGGAGTAGGGTCTGAAACAGTGGAAAAATGGGAGAGTTTTGTATCAGAGTTTTGTATCTGCGTCCCAACAGGAAATTGTAGCCAAAATAGCGGTTGTCGGATCTATCTACGTTATGGAGTTTCTGTAGACTTTAGGTGTCATCTGGGAAAACAGGCGGTTGAGTTTGGCATAGGAACAGTTTTGATGGGCGATCGCCCCGCCAATTCGCCCTGTTTGGCATAACTAAGTAGTTCAACTTAAATAAAAACAAGATTCTAAAAGTCTGCGCCGCCCGCGCAGCGGGCGGCGCAGACTTTTAAGGTTTTATATTTAATTACGCCCATCTACTTATCACTGGTATACC
>Ga0335394_10004873_pt1 | contig 15249 bp, 5 predicted proteins | sample MAT03_FD_205741 | JGI IMG/M metagenome (GOLD analysis project Ga0335394, IMG submission 205741) | Freshwater microbial communities from Lake Fryxell liftoff mats and glacier meltwater in Antarctica - MAT-03 (spades assembly) (version 2) ...
TGGGGAGTTTATTCTAGTTTGGAAGTAGTTAGCTACGCTTTGGAATGGTTTAAAACGTAAGAGTTAGTAGAGTTGTATTATTTCCGCTAAGTAAAGAGATTTTAAAAGGACTATGATTAAGATGTGACGATAAGAATCAACCGACAGCACCGTAGTTGGAAGATAAGATTAGGCCCGGATTAATTTTCAATCATTCTGGTTACAAACTCAAGCAATGTATTCTGCTTTAGAATAATTCATGTCTGTTGCCGATAGGCATGTCTGAACAAGATTGTAAGATAAATTAAGTTGGGTTCCAAATCCGCTCTACCTGGGCCCTCATAATTCTGACGTTGGCGATTTGTTTTTATATCAGTGCAGATGCAGTGAATCTAGATGTAAAAATTGAAAAACCCCGACAAAAGTGCCCGTAACGTTGATTTCATTTAGGCGACCGCGGAGGTTAAATGGACAGAACACGAGGCTTAATAAGGCGAACTACGGTGACAGGAAAACATAAAGGGATCTTATGCTAACACGGCTTGTTAGACGGGGTTCTATTGAAAGGATACTCTTATAAAGCCGGGCTTGTGTTATTTCAACGAGTTAACAATAATAGATTGGATAGTAGGATAAGATCCTCAATTGAGTGGTGAATACAACCCTAGTTATTGGGGCGAAAACAAGGGATTAAGGAATGAAAAAAAGAATCGACATCATCCAGTAACCACATCACAGAATAACACGAGTGCTTTTGAGATGGCTTTAAAAGCGATATAAAAGCGATTAGTCAATTGGTTGAGAAAGTAAAAAGTAAATTCTTGCATTGGGGTAGGCTGTAGCGGAGAATGATAAGAATTTCATTAGCAGAATTATACCGAGTATACAAAAATAGGGAGGCCAATTATCCGCGCTGCTATTTTGCGATATCGACATAACCATTGTAATTTATTAAAGAGCACTTTGAGCTACGTAACCAATACAATTGGTATTAGATCGGGAAGACACCACGCGGGTAAGAGATGGATTTCTAAGACCAAAGTAATCGCAGTAAAGATCGTTCGGGAAGATTTGGGGCCGCGAATTATTTAGAGAGGATCTTGAATTCTGTCCTGCGATTGTTTTGTCGCCCTTCTTCGGTCTCGTTTATATCGATAGGCGCACTTTCTCCATAACCCTTAGGAATCATTCTGGAAGGTGAAATACCTTTGGAGATCAGGTAATCTACAACGGAATTTGAACGCGAGAAACTGAGTCGGGTATTGTACTCGTCAGAGCCCACATCATCAGTATGGCTGGATAATTCGATCTTGACGCCAGAATTATCCTTCAGTAGCTTGACCAGGCGATTAAGCTCACCTTGCGACTCTGGACGGATGGTGGATTTATCGAAATCAAAAAAGATGTTCTTTAGAACGATACTGTTCCCTACTTCCAGTTTCTTAAGCGCAATGTCCAGATTAAACTCTTGAAATTCAGCCGTTTCCGGTAAATTAAAGTTTTCGGAATGAAAAAGATACCCCAGGCTCTTAACCGCAAGCCCATAGTTTTTGCCACTTGGCAGCGTCACTAGATATTTACCAGTGCTGCTGTTCGATTTAAAAGTAGCAAGTATGATATTCTTTTCGTTGTCGCTAAGCTCAATTGTTGATTCAATAGGTTTTTGACTTTTCTCATCTACCACCACTCCTTTTAAGATGGTTAATTTGGCCGATTTAACCTCTATTGCGCTTTCTGTCTTCAAATTGCTTACGGCACTGCTTACGGCCGCTAAAAGTTGATCCTGGCTGTTTAAAAGCGGTTGTTTTTCGGGACCAAGGAAAGTGATCTTATAAATATCCTGTTCTCCAAAGCCTCCTTGTTTTGCCGACGCGAAATAAGCACGGTTCCCACTTCCACTTACTACAAAAAATACATCATCATCAGGACCATTAATTGGATAACCAAGGTTAACCGGAGTAGACCATTTCCCATTCTCAAGCGTGGATTTAAAAATATCAAAGCCCCCCATAGAGCCATGACCCTGGCTACTGAAATATAGCGTTACGCCATCAGGATGCATAAATACGCCTTCCTCACGGTATTTGGTATTGATTTCGGTACCGATGTTTTTTGAAACACCCCATTCTCCGCTAACATCCATGTCGCTGAAGTAAATGTCTTCGGCCCCATATCCTAAATCCTTATTGCTAACAAAAAATAAACGCTTGCCGTCAAAGCTTAAACTCACAGTAGATTCGTGGGACTTGCTGTTTACATTCTTATTCATCCGAACGGGCTCCTCCCAATCCAGTCCAAACAAAACGCTCTCGTACAAATCTCCGCCGTCGTAACCGGTATTTCTGTAAACATAGAGTTTGCTCCCATCAGGAGAAAGTCCCGCAGTAGCATCATGATCTTCGGTATTTACATTTTTACTGAGTTGTTTGGCGGTTTGCCATTTGCTGTCCTTTTTTTCTGCCGTATAAACATCTTCATAAAAGCCATTATCATTCGGATCTTTTTTTCCACCAATAGAATTAGATCTCCTTGCTGTAAAGAAAATAGTTGTTTCATCTGTTGAAATAGATGGACCGTATTCCGGATAAGGAGTATTGATAGTGGGGCCAAGATTGTCAACAAAAACACGCTCAGGATTGGTGCTTAATTTTTTGCCTGTTTCACATTCTCCTATTTTCTTTTTAATATCCTCAATATTTCCCGCGTTGGCTTTGGCTTTTATCATGAGGAAAGAAAGAAACGAGTTGTATTGTTTTAAAGCCTCATCCCAATTGCCGTTCAATTGATAGGTCCAGCCCAGCCAGAAGGGGAGATCTGATTCCTTAGCTATTTTAAACGTATTTGCGGTTTCAAAAAACATTAATGTTTCTTTACTTGAGGGATCTGTGTTGAACCAGATAAATCCGAGCATGTAGTTTAACTCGTAGTTGTTTGGATTAAAGCGCTGCGCATCTGTAAGGGGACTTAACGCGTTTCTGAAGAGCTCAAATCCTGCGTGACGATGATCATGATGACTAGCCGGTAAATAACGGTTCTCTGAAAGAAATGTACGCCGCCTATCATCAAAGTCTTTCCTGCCTTGTGCATAAAAATCGGTACCAACGTCAAGTTTACGCACAGCTTCCCGGAACTCGTCTTTCTTGCCAGGGAAATTCCCCTTTTCAAACTCAATGCTTTGTGAGAAAGAAATAAGAAAGGAAAAAGCGAGAAAAAGTAGGTAGGTAATTTTTTTCATGTATCTCTAATCGTTGCAAGAAGCATTTATAAAATTTTTAGCACCGGTAACTCCCAACTCAAGTGCCTTCTTCCAATCGGCACAACAGGCCTCTTCTTCTCGCAACAGTTGGCGGGCGATGCCGCGGTTATAATAGGCCGGCCCATTCTTAGGATCAAGTTCTATTGCTCTTGTAGAAAGTTCGCGCGCCTTTTTATAATCTTTATTTTTTAATGCAATAGAGCAAAGATTATTGTAAGCCGAAGAGTTTTTCGAGTCCTCGGTTAAAACAGCCTCAAAATCAATCTGAGCAGCTTTAAGATCATTGTTCTCGAAGTGGGCTATACCACGGTTGTTTAATGCGATCAGGTATTTAGAATCAATCTTTAATGCTTTGGTGTATGCGTCTATAGCTTTCGCATAGCTTTTACGAAGCCTGTAAGCCGATCCCGCATTGTTATAGATAAACGCAAAGGAGCTGTCCATGATCAAAGCTTTTTCATAATCTTCAACGGCACCTTCTAAATCGCCTTTCGCCCGTTTCGCGCTTGCCCTGTCGTTGTATGCAAAAGCGTAGTTTCGGTTGGAGAGGATTGCAACGGTATAATAACCGATCGCTTTGTCAAATTCGCCGGCCTCATAATAGAGCAAACCCTTGTAATAGCAAGCTTCGGCGTGTTCGCCGTTGAGTTTCAGGCAAATGTCTAGCGCTACATTCTGACTGTCTTTCTTGTGAAGATGCATAAACACAACGCTTTTGTTAAAATAATAATCAGGATTTTGAGAGCTAAGAGCAATTGCTTTATTAATATCGATCAAGGCATCATCATACCTTTTTAAGTGGGTCATGGCGATGGCCCTGTTGGCATACGCTTTATCGAAATCATTTTTTACAGAAAGGCTTTTCGAGAAAAGATCTATGGCCGTGTAATAATCATTTGACTTGAGTGCTGTCAACCCCTTATTGTAATCTTGCTCTGCGGTTTGCATCGGATCCAGGTTTAATGCAACCTTCACGGTATCCTGAGCACGTAAAACACCCAAAGCCAGAAATAAAATAAAAAGTAAAATATGTTTCATTTAGTTTAAGGTACAAATATTAAATGTAGCAAGCAGGCCGACGCTATATAACGTTCGGACAAAATCTTCTAAACAAAAGGGTTTTAATAAAAATTCTGCTTAATTTTATTCATCTAAACCGTATCTATGCAAAAATTGTTGGCCACATCCGTCCTGTTACTATTCTTTATTGTAGGGCGTTCACAGATAAACGTTGGTGGATTTTTAAAGGAAAAAGCAAACGAATCAAAAGGTAAACTAAAAGAGAAAGGTCGTGAAAAGGCTACTGGAAGTCTAGAAAAACAACGTAAAGAATACGACGAAAGCAATTTCAATTACTCCATCTCTTTTCTTGACAACAGCGGCACTTTTGAATCTGAAGAAAAAGGAAACGCCTTCAGCAACACACTGCTAAATACTGCAAAAGTAGTCAATGACGAAGAAAAAAGCATCGAGGAAAGAGCTTACACAAATTTAAAAAACGGGGAGCTGTTAATGGCCAGCAACAAATTTTACCTGGCAGAACAAAGTCTGAAGCTTGCAAAAGTTCTCTATGAACAAGACGGAAAAACCTCCAGTCTAAATTATGCCCAAACAGTAAGCGATATGGGTTTGCTCTACCAATCCAAAGGTCGCTACAACAAAGCAAAGCCTCTTAATGAACAAGCAATTACCCTGCGCGAAAGCGGCGACAATAAAGGGATGCTTATCGTTTCCATAAATAACAATGCTGTACTTAAAAAAGAAACCGGCTTTTACACAGAGGCAGAGGCAGATTTTAAAAGGGGGCTAAGTCTTGCAAAAGAACAAAAGGATCAGCTCGCACTCGCGCTCATATACAACAACCTGGCCATGACCTACCTTGACATGAATAAGTTGAAGGATGCGGAAAGCCAAATGAATACAAGCATTGCAGAGGCTTCGTCTGTTTTAAAAGACAATTCAGGCAATTTCATAAAACTGCAAATTAACCTTGCCAATATTTATCGGTTCGAGAAAAAATATACCGAGGCGGAAGCCCTTTATCTAAAGGCCATAGCAATAAAGGAAAAAAAGCTGGGCGCGCATCCTGATCTCGCGCATCTGAAGAAAGGCCTTGCGCAGCTTTATATGGAAATGGGCAAAAATGCTGAAGTAGAGAAACTACTACTCAGCGCTTACGACATTGACAAAAGAAAATTAGGCGAAAAAAACCCAGCCACGGTTGCTGTTCAGCAGGAGTTGGCGAATTTTTATCGTTTTTCGGCGAACAATTCAAGGGCGATGGAGCTGATCACGAAAGTAGTAGCTTCTAAAAAAGAAATTTATGGAGCGTCTCATCCCAATTACATACAAGCACTCGAAGATCTGGCGCTCACCGAATGGCAGGCAAACAAAATCGCTGAAGCAAAGGCGAATTATAGAATAGTGATCAATAACACGCTTAGTTACATCAACACGTTTTTCGACGCTTTGAATGAGAATGAAAAAACTTTGTACTGGGAAAAAACTAACACCCGACTTCAGCGCTACTATTCATTTATTTATAGCAACTACAAAACAGATCCAGATTTGGTAAAACAATTCTATAATACTGTGGTAAACACAAAAGGATTTCTTTTGAATAACTCATCAAAGATCAGAAACATTATTTCGGGAAGCACAGACGAATCGTTGAAAACAACCTATTCGCAATGGCTAGAGACCAAAGAAAATCTTAACCAGGCTTATCAACTCAGCAAAGAAGAACTCGCGCAGGAAAAAGTAAACCTCGACAGTTTGAAACGCAGGGCAGACGAGTTAGAAAGAGAGCTCTCTCAAAAAAGTTCTTTGTTCAAAGAAAGTAAAAACGAAAAGCCCGCGACTTATGAAACCATTCAAAAATTGTTAAAGCCAACTGAAAATGCGATCGAACTAGTAGAGTTAAACGAGTATATAAATGGTTTCACCGGTAAACAGCGCTACGTTGCATTAGCACTGTCTCCATTAGAAATAAAGCTGGCAGATCTCGGTGATGGAAAAACAATTCAAAACGCAATCGCAGCCTTCCGCGAAAAAACTATTAACGCAAAGCCTGAAAACGAAGCTTATGCCCTAACCTGGAAAGTTTTGGACGAACAATTAAAAGGGGTTAATAAAATATATTTATCCCTCGACGGAGCTTACCACCAACTAAGTATAAATGCATTAAAAGATGCAACAGGAAAATACCTGGTAGATAAATACATTTTATTATTTGCCGGGAATACAAAAGATATTATTGAGATTAAGGAAAATGAAAGGGCTTCCGTAAAACCAACCAGTGCGTTTCTCATTGGGAATCCTTTATATGGGAAACACGACATGATCGCGCAACTTCCCGGTACAGAAAAGGAAGTAAAGAATATTACAAAATTATTGGTTCCATACAAAGTAAAAACAACTGCGCTGTATGGAGATAAAGCCACTGAAGCCGAAGTGAAACGAATCAACTCCCCGAGCATTCTGCACATTGCCACGCATGGCTATTTTTTGGCAGACCTTAGCCAGATGGAAACAACGAAGGTTTTAGGCGTTGATATTTCTGCTGCGAAAGAAAACCCGTTATTGCGCAGCGGTGTTCTTCTGGCAAATTGTGACAATGTTTTTGACGAGAATTTCCACCCTTCTCCAAACAGTGAAAACGGAATTCTTACGGCCTATGAAGCCATGAGCCTGAGCCTTGATAAAACCGATTTGGTGGTGCTGAGTGCCTGTGAAACAGGGCTTGGCAGTGTAAGGCAGGGTGAGGGCGTTTATGGCTTACAGCGCGCGTTTTTAATCGCTGGGGCAAAAAGTATCATTATGAGTTTGTGGAGCGTAAGTGATGATGCTACCATGCAACTAATGACTTTGTTTTATAATAACTATGCTAAAAGTGGCAATAAAATTCAGGCTTTTTCAGATGCGATAAAGCAACTGAAAATAAAGTACAAGGAGCCGTTTTACTGGAGTGCTTTTGTGATGCTGAGTAAGTAGTGTCTGTCCCGAAAACTAGGTGTTTGGATGGAAAAATTCAGTTTCGAGGCGTGTTAAAAAAAATGATTGTGAGGTTTAATGGGGTAAATGAGCGATTATTTTTTTTGACGCAACGACGAAAATGGAGTTTTCGGCCAAACACTAATTAATGTCTGTCCGAAAACTAGGTGTTTGGATGGAAAAATTCAGTTTCGAGGCGTGTTAAAAAAAATGATTGTGAGGTTTACTGGGGTAAATGAGCGATTATTTTTTTTGACACAACGACGAAAATGGAGTTTTCGGCCAAACACTAATTAAAGAATTTCCTGACAAAGTGGTTACACCATTTTATAACGGGCTTGTCTATAAGCCTTGTAAGTATATATGCTGCCACGGTAACTGCTGTAAAAGAAACAATGCCGGTTATCATGAAATCTAGCGAACTATTTTTGTCCTTCAGCTGCGAATAGAGTGCCGGTGAGAGACTAAGCAAAATCAAAAAATGAATGAGGTAAAACATAAAAGAGATCTCTCCGAAAAACAGAAATATTTTTTTGGATAGTAAACGCGTCACAGTTTTCGAGTAAAGTAAAAAGCAGAAAAGAAAGATCACCCCAATGAGGTAGCTGATGATGTGCGGATAAACTTCAAAGAAAGAAATAGGCGCGTATACAGAGTTTGCGGCAGCGTTCTGATAACCCGTAAAAGGGTAAGACCCAAAATAGAGTCCGAGCGACAAACAACCATAATGAACAAACGGCGTTGAAAGAATATTTTTAAACTTATTTGAATCTACTTCCAGTTTTGCTAAAACCATTCCTACTGTGAAGGCAACGCTGTAATATTCCTGCAGTACAATGAATTGAACAAGGATCAAAACAGCAAACACTTCGAGCTTAAATTTGAGATTATGGAAGACAAGCAATAAACTTAGCACAACAAAAGAATTGATTAGTTCCGTGGGCATGGTCCATAAGATCTGGTAATAGCGCGAGTTACCGCGGAAACAATTAACGAGCCCTTCCAGAATGACACTTTGGAATTTTAGTGTGTTCGGCAACATACTTCTTAGCCAGCCCGAAGTGAGAGAATTAAACGGCACCAGATCTTTGCGGATAAGAAACAAACTATGACAAATATAAACGAGCATCAAAACCGAAACAACCGGAATTGCCAGCCGGAAGTAACGCTTGAGCATACTTTTCTGCAAGAAAGAAACATCGGGGTTTAAAAAATAACTTTGTGTTTGCACATAGCCACTCAGCAAAAAGAAAAAGTGAATGGCCATTCCCGGATTAAAAAAAATGTTGATAGGTGTAAGCGCAATGATTTTGTAGAATGAAAAAGCACCAGTGTTTGTAAAGTCCTCATAATTGCCGCCAAACACAAGGTCGGGACAAAAGAGATAGAAATAATGGTGTACAAAAACGATAACGGCTAACACGCCGCGTAATCCATCTAAATACTTAATTCTATGACTGTCCATTGCAACCAAAGATAAAATATTTTATTTGCTGCGTAAAAACAAACCCCGCTTAGTGTTTTTTGCTCAGTTTTAATTGAAGTTCCAGGCCTTCTGTTTTTTTTGTCAACTCAATGATCAGTTTCTCGTTTGAAAGAATGCGGGCATCTTTTTCGGCAACTAGTTTTTCATAAAGCTCCATAGCCTTTTCGGCTTGGTTAATTACAAAGGAGTTGCCTCCTTTGCGTTGGGTTTCAATATTATTGTAAATGTGTTTGCCATTATTTTCAAAAAAATCAGATACGTTAATTTCCAGCAGTTCGGCAATGCGCTGCAGTTTTTCAACGGAAAGTGAACTCTCGTTATTCTCAATTTTACTGAACGCTTTTTGGCTCATGTCCAATTGTTCGGCCATCCACGCCTGCGTGTAATTTTTGGCTTCACGAAACCGTTTTATCTGCAATCCTATTCTCATCTTAAAATGTGTTTAGCGCCAAAGCAACCCTGTATTATACCTTTTTGGGTTCTAAAGCGGTACTGTTTTGGTACTAAATTAGTATTTTTTATTCAGGTTTTGTAAAATAGCGGAAGTAGGTTTGCCTGAGATTTATTCTTACCCAATTAAACAAATTTTTTACCCTAACTCCTATCAAAAGCAATTTAAAATAGTACTCACGCTAATTTACTTAAAAAACATAAAATGAAAAAAATTATTTGTCTGATTTTCCTTTTAGGCTTAATTATTAATTCACAAGCACAAACGGATTCTTTAGTGATTGGAAATTTAACCCCTGGTGGTTATCTCGATACAGTTTATGATCAGAATGGAAAAAAGTATCCACTTAAAAATTTATCCGTAAACAGCGTTAATTCTGTTATTACAACGAGCTGCGCCGCTGGTTATTTCAGGATCTTTTATGCCCCTAATAGTGGTTTTGATCAGTTAAGTAATCCTGTTCATATTGCAAAAAGGGACATTCTCTGTAAGCTTTTTAAAGATATATCTAATTTCATCAGTTCCCCACTTTCTGCTTCAACTAATACCACCCGGGTTAATATTTTAGTTGCCGATGCAACAAGCGCCTTAGCTGCCAATCCAGGATTTTTAGGCGGAGCGGCCTCTTTTTATGTTGCCGCGTCTAACCCAGCCTATTCCAATCCAGGAATAGTTGATACAGAAGTTTATAAAACGATCATTTCAGGAGTCGATTCTTATAGCAATGTTGCTGCTCCTTTAACTTTTCTAAACGGCAATCAGTTTTATCACGGACAATTGGTGTTCAATCCAAACATTAGCTGGAATCTTGCAATCAACGCTGCAACAATGTTAAATCAGGGGGATAAAGATTTTTGGTCGACTGCGCTTCATGAAATTACGCACCTCTTAGGCTTTGGTTCAAATATAAATTATGGGGGCGTTTCAATTTTTGGACCTGCTAATAATTATTTTTCCAGGTATGATAAATTTTTGTATACGCCTGGCGGCGGGGTTCCTTTAATCGCAACATTTTCTACGTCATGTTCTAATTTGAATGCATATTTTAATGTACTACCAAGTTTTATCGCTCCAAGTTCTTGTTCAAACTCTCCGTCCAATATAACGAATTGCACGAATGCAGTTCGTTATATTGGAGGCGGAGGTAACAACGTAGCAGTATTTACACCAAGTTGTTACATGAGTGGCAGTAGTCTCAGTCATTTTGAAGATGTTTGTTCAGGAACTATGACCACCGCTTGCACCGGAACTCCTAATGTTGGAAACAACGACCTCTATTTCACGATGTCTAATGCGGGTGGGAATGGTGACTGTTACATAAAACGTTACTTAAAGCCTGAAGAAAGAAGTGTTTTATGTGATTTAGGTTATAGTGTCAACGCAGAGTTTAACGCGGCATCTGGCACTACCTACGCATCGTCTGTTACTGCCGCTGCAAATTTCAACTATACTAATTCTTGTGGAGGCGGTGTGCCGCTTGGTATTAACGATGGCCTTGCGCTGGGCAATTATCTTTATTCCAGTGCAACGAATACGTTGACCTTCCCTCTCTCAACAATAATGGGTAACGATTTTAATACAGCATCCATTACTTGTATACAAACCGTTTATAACAATGGCACTGTTACCGTTAGTGGTAATACCATTACCTTTGTTGCTGCACCGGGTGTCGGTGGACCTATACTTCTGCGCTATTTGCCGAAAACGTCTTCAGGTGTAATTGGTAATATCACATACATTCATGGCTTTATTGTTCCACCTGGCTGCAATCCCCCGAATGCATGTAATTTAGTGCAAAATGCAGGGTTTGAAAACACTCCGAGTAACTTCAATTGTGGACTTATTTCGCCCGCGTTCGCGCCTAATTGTTGGGTAAATACTGACACTCAAGCCAGTCCCGATTTACATGCAAGAAATTGTAGTACCGCTGGTTTTAATGCAGGCGTAAACACCATGGGTTTTGTGCCGCCCATCAATGTTCACAATCCGATTAATTCAAGTAACAATCATTTCGTCGGACTTACTTCAGGCATCGTATCAGGTGGCTATGCCGAGTGGCTCAAAAATTATTTAAGTTCACCTCTGGTGCCTGGTACAGCCTATGTGTTAAATTGCTGGCTGTATAATTTAAGGGATTGGCGACCTTCAAATTTGGTAGATTTTAACCAATTCTCCAACTCCATGATTTTTACTTTCGCCAGCGACCAAAGTTATGGCAGTACATATAGTGGTTTTGTATTCCCAGGTCCATCTATGAATCCAATCGTAACTTTTACAACGGCATCAGTTAATGGAGTAGGTCAAGTAAATAAATGGATTCCTTATAGTAAAACATTTACTTTCACCGGCCTATCGAACCATAACGTTGTATATTTCGGACCAGATCCTAATGCCACTTATTCAGCTGGATTTTCTGGCAAAAATTATATTGCTGTTGACGATGTTTCTATTATCCCCGTGTCTCAATCGCCTACTATTACTGTTCCATCAACTGTTGTTTGCACGGCAAGTAGCTTCACAGACCTCGCGCAATACGCTACTCCAACAGGTGGCGTGTTTTCTGGCCCTGGCGTGACCTTCAGTGGGGGACAATACCATTTTAATACGGCTCAAACGCTTACGCCAGGCATTTATGGTGTCACATATTCTTATACAAATAACCTCGGATGTAACCAGAACTTTTCTTTCCCTATTTCTATCCTCCCATACTCTGGCACAGTTACTTTTACATTACCTTCCTTGCTCTGCCAATCGACAACTTCTGTCCCAAACATGTCTATTTTCGTTAGCCCATCTTCTGTAAGTCAGGGTTGGTACGCAGGCCAAGGTGTTGCTGCCACGAGTACAAATCCCCCAGTATTTGCGTATAACAACAGTGCTGTTGCCCTTGGAATACGCTCCTACACCTTCAATAACTATGGGTGTGGAATTCAACTAACGACAACTGCCAATATTACGCCTCCTTTTAATGCCAATATTACAAATTCATCGGCATTAACCTGCCTTACGCCAGGGCAGAGCGCTACGCTTTCCGCTTCGTCAAATTCTTCCAGTGCAACTTTTACGTGGGTGTCTCCTTCTTCAACAAATACAAGTGTTGTCATAAGCCCTACCGCTTCCACCATATACACTTTAAACGCTTCTGCTGGGTTTTGTAATACTACCCGTACTATAGCTGTTACCGTTGTACCACCGATAACGTTCACAAACCTTCCGGGATCTCTCTGCACAGTAGATTCCCGAACGTTAGTACCCTCTCAACTAATAAATCTTGCAAATCTTCTTGGTCCGGGATCACCCAGCGCAGGTACATGGTGGTCTTCTGTACCTACCCAGGGTAATACGTTTGGCCTTATTGTTATGAGTAATACATGGGCGCATTCCCCCTTTTCAACGGTCACTCAGCTCGGCACACACACTCTTACCTACGTTTATACGGCTGCGTCCGGATGCAGTCTTAGCGCACAGTTTACAATCAATTTGATTCCTACTCCCACACTTACCACCAATGGCCCTCTTACCCAGTGTACTAATCTTTCAGGCTATTCCTCTACCCTCATGGTAACTTCTACTTCAACCTTGCCTATGACTTACACCTGGTCCCCCGGCCCTTTCACGGGGTCTACAGGATTGGTCAGTCCAACCGTTAACACAACCTATACCGTAATTGGCTTTGATGGAACCTGCCTTTCAATGCCGGCTGTGGCAGAAGTAAATACAAGTAGTGTTTGTTGTGGTGGCGCCAGTTCGGGCTTACCATGGAAGTATTTAAACAGCACTTTAGGAACGGCCACCCTTTCCGGACTCTATGCCATTAATCAAAATTTACTTATTACCGGAAGTGTTTCTTTAGACGGAGAATTTTATATCGCTCCGAATGTAGCAATTACAGTGCTGCCCGGCAGTTTTCTTAACACCAATGGTCTTATCCCTCCCGACTATAGGCAATCCAGCGCACACCTTTTAGCCTGCTCAGCCATGTGGCAGGGAATTAATGTAAGTAGCTGGGGAAGAGTTCAGTTTAAAGATGGGGATATGATAGAAGATGCTAAAATAGCCATCAGTTCATACGGAAGCGCAAATACACTAACGAATCCAAGTGATTTGGAAATAAATTTAGACAGGGTGGTTTTTAATAGAAACAGAATCGGCGTATCAATTAAAAACTATACACAGACGACTAATTCACCTCCATTCACTATTACTTCCTGTGTGTTCAGTTGTCGGACGATGCCCGCTTCACACTTCACTGCCGCCAACACTGCAACCTGGCAAACTTATTTTTCTTTAACGGGAGCTTCTACCCCTACCAACGCAATGGCGTCTCCTTACCTGATGGGGGCATTTACCCCAACCACTCTAAAAACGCCCTACAGCAGCGAGCCATCTAACAGCGGCGTGTATGTTGAAAATTGTGGCCGGACCTTTAATCCAACCGCGAATAATATGACCTGTACCTATATTTTTATTGGTGACGGCAATAGCGCAAATTGTATCCCGAGTTTTTTCGACAATCACAATGCCGGTATTAACGCTGTTAACAGTAACATTACCAGCTATTCGAACATCTTTCAAAATTCGCGTTTACTTACTGTGCCACCCCAGATTCTTTTAGGTGACGGTATTCGCATGGTAAATAATAACATGAATGCTAATAATTACAATTCTTGTTTTGAAACCGTTGCACCTGCAAATGCAATGACGAACATTAATTATTTTTACAATTGCCATACGGGTGTGCGTCTTACCGGCATTTTTCAGGTAAATATGAAATACTGCGAAATACGCAGTACACAAAGTAAGGTAGGTCAGCCACCAATAACTTCATTACCATTAGGACTTTACGGAGTTTTTATTATGAATAACCGGTTCAAAAATTACACTATTAACAACAATAAAATTTTGAACGTTGATAATGGAATTTATCTCCTAACCATTGCTGATTCTTACAACATGACCGGTATTATGGCTTACGGTCAGGTATGGGGCAGTGTAAACATGCAGTACAATGTATTTTCACCAGCTGCCAGCGCTGCCGCCGCTACCGGCAATGGCTTTATGAATTACGGCATCATTGCGCAAAACCTGATCTCCTCAAAGAGCGCAGTAATAGGCGCTGGCTTTTACACGGTCACCCCAAATAATGGCCTGCGGATTCAGAACAATACATTCGACCGCGTTTACCGCGGGGTTTACGCCTTGAATTTCTCGAATAGCGCCTTTGCTAAATACACCGTAAACAATCTTTTTACCATTACACAAGATCATGTAAGCGGCAAACCACAATGGGGTGTGAGTTATGAAAACAATTATTTTGGGGTGGTGAATAGCAATACCATTACGGGGTTTACCCCCAACCCTAACGTATCTCTTACCGGCATCTATTATAGCATGACCAAAAACAGCCAGGTGCAATGCAACAATTTAACCACCTTAGGAAAAGGCACTGAGTTTTCAGGAGCTAACTCTGTTGTGGTTTGGAAAGGAAACACCATGCAAAATAACGCAAGAGGAATGCAGTTGAGCAATGTTGGTATAATTGGGGCTCAGGGTTCTTCTGTCTCGCCGAGTGATAATTATTGGGCAGGATCTTGGACATTAAATAAGTATCATACATATGCACTATCATCTAATCCCCTTCTTTCTAAAATTACAAAGCGCAACATTAATAATTATGATCCTACAAATAATGCAGGTAATCCGGGGTACGGAAGCGGAAGCCTTGCAAATGGCACGTCGCTTACCTATCCTTCTTGTGTGATTGCCTCGCCAACAAAAGGAACAAGTCCAACAAAATCCCCGGTCGCAAGTGCGATGGTGCTAGCAACTCCTGATGATTATCCCGGCGATTATGCAAACCAGTCTTATGAAATTAACCGGATCTTGTTATTTGAAGATCTGAAAGAAGATACTGAATTATTAGATAGCGACCCAGACCTTCAGGATTTTTATGGCAGCAACGAAACGGAGGCTATCGGTATTATGGTTGGTATCGAAAGTCTTCTTGCAGAAGGTGATTTTACAGGGGCTGGCACTTTAATGGATGCTTTTGATCCTGCAACAAATATCCAGGTAAATTACAAG
>Ga0335394_10004875_pt1 | contig 15239 bp, 12 predicted proteins | sample MAT03_FD_205741 | JGI IMG/M metagenome (GOLD analysis project Ga0335394, IMG submission 205741) | Freshwater microbial communities from Lake Fryxell liftoff mats and glacier meltwater in Antarctica - MAT-03 (spades assembly) (version 2) ...
GAGAGAGTAACGTCAAGATTAATTGCCATCGGCAATTTTACTGATCGCTCTCAATGTATCGCTAATTGTCGCTATTGCTAACGCTGAGGGGACTGCTCAGCTCTCGATCAAGCTAGGTCAGGCGAGATTGATGTACTGTTCACGTCGGTTAACCCTGAGTTAGCTTCAGGTTGACTAGTACGAAAATACTAGGTACTATATCTATGATGCTGTTGAGCGTTATGCCCATTCACCCATCGGATAAAGGGCTAGACTATGGACGACAATCCCAGCATGCTTTCCCATATTTCAATTGGGGGAATGGCACCCACATTGGCTGCTGGTATTGGTGATATGATTAGCAGCTTAATTTCAAAGTTCAGCTATAATATTGCCAGGCTAAGGCACCCTTACTCCAAAGTCACCTCATGGCTCGTATCTGCCCTGATGCTTCCGATGCGGAATTACTGAACGGACTTCGAGCTGGCCAACAAGAAGCGCTGCGGATTCTTTATGGTCGCTATAGTGGATTAGTGTATACAACTGCCCTGCGAATTCTCAATCAACCCGATGAAGCAGAAGATCTGACACAGGAAATTTTCCTAACTTTTTGGAAACAAGATAAGTTTCAGCCCAGTCGGGCAGCACTCAGCACCTATCTCAGCATTGTGACGCGATCGCGAGCTATTAATAAACTGAATAGCCGCAGCAGCCAACAACGATCCATCGATCGCCTCCAGCAGTCACTCGTTACGGAGTGGTCTGACTCTACTCCATTAGAAAAAGCTTCATTGGCAGAGCAGCATCAGGTTTTACAGCAAGCGATGAACCAAATTCCAGACAATCAGCGTCGGGTACTAGAAATGAACTATTACCAAAACTTAAGCCAATCAGAAATTGCTCGACACCTGCAAATTCCGCTGGGCACCGTGAAGACCAATGCCCGCCAAGGCTTGATTAAACTGCGGCGAATTTTAGGGACTGCCGTTGGCTAGGAGAAAATTATGGCAGAGCTAGTATCACTATCAGAGGAAGATCAGGCACTCGCCGCTGGGTTTGTCTTAGGCGATCTCAGCCCCGAAGAAGCACAATATTTTCAGCAGCGGCTACGGCAAAACTCTGCCTTGCTGAAGGAAGTCCATGCCTTGCACGCTAGCTTGCGGCTCCTACCGCAAAGCCTACCTGTTGTTTCTCCTCCGCCTGAGTTACTGGACAAGATTCTGTTAGCCAATCCTGAAGAAGAGAGATCTACAGAATCTAATCGCCTCACACAGCCGAGCTTTAGTCAGCCGCTCTCGATCTGGTGGGGCAAAATTATCACGGGTGTGGCTGTTTTAGCCGCTCTGCTATTAGGTGCAGACAATCTTCGGTTACGGCAATCGCTCAGCGCTGCCACCCAGGTCGATACTGAAACCGTCGCTACTATTCTTCAGCGTCCGAAGAGCCGATTGATCGCGCTGGCCGGAGAACAGGGTTCGGCAGCGGTGGGCACCCTCCTGTTTACGCCAGGACAATGGCAGGATGTGATCATTTCCATCAAAGACTTACCCCCTTTACCGCCCGATCAGGTCTACCGGATGTGGCTGTCACTCAATACAGGACAGGTGATCCCATGCGGAGAGTTTAAGACCAATGTTCAAGGTTCAGTATTTGTAGAACTCAACCCAGCAGAAAACCCGCCGCAAGGAACTAAGGCAACTGGCGTGTTTGTCACTGTTGATCGGACATCTGCACCCTTGTCTCCTCAAGGCGATCGCATCCTGGGTGGCAATATTTAGGCTAGGTGGCGAGATCGCATCCTGTTTGGGGCTAGTGCTTGGTCAGCCCGCAGATTTAGGGTGAGAGCAGAGATTTTAGACCTCGGAGGTTTTGAACACCTCCGAGGTCTTGGGGAGTGGAATCCAACCTTTCTAGAAAAAGAGTAGCTTTTTTCCGGAATTGCGATATCATTATGTGATATTAAAGATATTGAACCCAATCCCAAACGGCTCAAGCAAGTTGAGGTACAAATGATTGAGGGTTACGACTATTAAGCAGTTGCGTAAGCAGTTGCTCACGCGCAACAGGTACAGCAAAAAAAGTAGAGGATGATTTAAATCCACTTGTGGCTGAGCCTTGTATATCTCGTATAGTCCAGTCCAAGCTAAATCAGATCATAGTGATTTTGGGAGTTGCACTGTTGGTATTCCCTGCAAGTTAGAAGATGAAGATGAAAAGGAGATAGCAAAAATGGCAGACTTAGCCACCATCAATAACCTAATTGACCAAAATGAAGCAGCAACACAAGAGCTATCGACTCAAGTAGATCATGTGCTGGAAGCAGTCACTCGCATTGAGCAACTGATAGTAGCTGTGAATACAAAGATTATTCCTTCGAGTCAAGAGTCTCGCACTCATTTTGAAGCACTTAAAACAATTCTGGATAATATCGAAAATGCCTTCGAGGGTGAGATGGAGCAGGCTAAAGAGAGCTTAAGTAAGGTGCATAAGAAAGCTCAGGAATTGGAAAGCCAAGTCGATGAAATGACCAATGAAATGACAAGCCAGCTTGATGAACTCAAGAATCACACGAATGAAGCACTTTCAGCCATTCAATCAGAAGCTGATTCAATGAATACAAACCTGGAGCAGTTGACTCAGCAGGCTCATACTAGTGAGTCCCAGTTAGATAGTCAGGAGAGTGATACGAATCAGGATATTGCAGAATATCGGGGAGTAATGGATGAAGTAAAGTCTGACTTTAAAGAAAAGACAGAAGAACTAACCAATAAGCTGGAAACATTGGAAACAGAGCTTAAGAGCAATCTGGAAACCCTTGTAGAAGAATTTGACAGCTTTAAGCAAGAGAGCACTGAACGCCGGACCGACTTAGAAAGCACGATCGATCAAATTTCTGACGATACGAACAATTTACTCAGTCAACAGCTCGAAGACTGGGCACCCGATCAAATTTCCGAAGCAGGAATGCTAATGAGTGAAGTTCTGGATGAACTGAGTGGTATTGAGGACATAGTTGAGAAAATGGTGGGTGGTCCGGTTGGTTTGATTTTGGACACGATCGGCGAGATTATGGACACGATAGAGCCAGTCCTCCAAGTGTTGGAGATAGTTGAACAAGTTCTGAGCTAGTGTTTTGTCGTTTACTTACAACTTAGAATTGGGAGATGAATAGATATGGCTTTTGCACAAGAATTTGGGCAGTCCCTTCAAGAGTCGGCTGAAAATTTAGAACGTTTGCTCAACATTCTCACTCAAACCCATGAGCAGATGGAAGAAATCCATGCAGAACTTGGCTCTCATGGTGAATCTCTGGAAGAAACCACTGCCAGCCTGGAGGCTAGTTTTGAGAACTTGTCTCAGGTTTTGGAGGAGAGTGAGAATGCACTGCAAGCAGAACAAGAGGAACTGGGTTCACTGTTTGAGGAATGCCAGGAAACCTACGCCGAAGCGGAACAAAGTCTGGAGAATGCTTCCAACCTGATGGAAGAATTACAAAACACCTTTGAGGCAGAGTTAGGGGATAGTCGGGCTGAGCTAGATGAAGAACTGGCAAATGCTCAAGAAATGCTGCCTGATTTGAATGAGCTGATCGATGCTTTAGAGAATTCCTTGACCAGTAATCAGGAAGAAACTGGACAAGCATTTGAGGAACTTACTCAAGCTATTACAAATCTCCAGCAGCAACTAAAGACGGCTCAATCTGAAACTGAAGCAAAATTCACAGAGTTTATTAGCGAGGTTGAGGAAACTCATCAATCTAGTTTGGAGACAAACTTTAATGAATTTAATCAGCAGCTAACTCAGTGGCAAAGTGAGGTCAATCAGCGGATTGATCAACTGGGAGATACTTTGAGTAAAAGGCTGGATGAGTTTAAGCCTGAGATAGAGGAAATGGTAGATGCTTTAGTTAAACAGGTCTATGACTGTAGTGACACGGTGGGCGATGAGATTCGCTTCAATTTAATGATTCAATTTGATGCTCGGTTCGGGGGGCTTTTGATTGTTTTAGTCGAAGAAGCTAATAATGAATTGGTTGAGCGTATTGCAAAAATAACATCCGCAGGAACTGCTTCTGCTACCATAAATCACTGTTTACCTATCATTATTGGAGCACGAATTACAGTTAGAATTGTCAAAGAAGCTCTTTCCGCATGGGTGTTTTAATGCTTTTATTGACGAGTAAAACCTCTTAATTATCTCAGTCGAAACAAGGAGTCTGATGATGAATGAAGTCTTTAGCTCGCTGGCACAAACAGCGATCGCCCTGCCACCCCATCTCAGTGAACTAACTCAACAAGTTGGTGAACTTGAAGCAGAGTCAAATGAATTAGAAACTTCTCTGAAAGAGAAAGAGACTGAAATTGAATCGCTAATTCAGCAGCTTGAAGTCGCTTTTAAGGGATTGAAAGAATCAGTTTCAGCGTCCAGGGAGGAGGCTGAAGCCGCGATCACCGAAATTGAGGGTAAAATTGAGGAAATTCAAGCAGCAATTGGTGATGCTCAAAAAGAGCTGACGGAAGAGATTCAAACTGCTCAAGCAGCCGTCAGTAATTTTAATACGAAACTGGATGAAGTAAAGCCAGCAGTGGAATCAATTGACGAGGAGGTTGAAACTGAATTTAGCCAAATTCAGGAAAAAATTCAATCTGGGCAGGATCAGCTAGAAAGCACACAGGACGAGTTTCAGAACAGCGCAGATACTTTGCAGGAAAAACTCAATTCTGCCCAATCTGATGTGGAAACTCAAGTTAGTGAGTTCACTGATTTTCTGGATGAGAAAGAGCAGGAGGTGAATGGTCAAATTGAAGAAATTGATACAAATTTCACTCAAACAGAACAGGATTTTGATTCCAAAATTGATGCAATTGAAGAAATGTTGAGAAGTAAGATTGAGCAGCTAACTAAGGAAGTAGACGAGGAGATTGAGAAGGAAATTGTTGAAACGATTAGTTCTGCCTTTAAGGCATTGTTTCTTGTGATTGAAACAATCATTGAAAGAACTATGGAGAGTCGAGGTAAGTCAGCAGGAATCTGGTTTGAGATGACCGCACTAATTGAAGGTCTTCTCGATTTACTAAAGGCTGCAGTGAGGGCATGTGAAGAGGTGATGGAGACGGCTGAAGGGTTAGGAATTCCCACCCCACTTTAATAAAAAAATACCGGAGGTAATTATGGCTGATTTTGCTGATGTTGCACAGGAAGCGATGGGAAAATTGACAACTTTGCTTGATCAATCCAAGCACCTGCAAACCATTGTCGTAGAGTCGAAAGCAGGACTGTCAGAGGCTGCTGATCAGATTGATTCAGAGTGGGCAGAGTTAAGTCAGCGATCACAGTCTTTGCTGGAGCAAATCCAGGCAGCTCAAGAAGAGCTTGCAGCGGAGCAAGAGGAGATCACAGAATCACTGACACAACTGAAAGATAAGTTGCAGACTTTGCAGGAGGAGGTAGCTCAGGATATTCAGGAGGCAAGTACTGTGATCTCGGCAGTGGATGATCAGGTAGAGACTTTTATCACTGAACTTGACGATATCTTTAATGAGGCTGAAGAATCTTGTGATTCACTGACGAAAAAGCTTGAGGGGACTGCAACGGAACTGGAAGAAACTATCTCTGAAGTTGAAAGCTACGTCCAGGATGAAGTAAGTAGTGAATTAGAAAACTGCCAGTCAGATATTGAGCAGCAAATATCCCAACTAAAGAGTAGTTTAGATAGCAGCCAAACCACTCTAACAACTGAAGTCACTGAACTTGACGAACATTTCCAAAAGTTAGATGAGGAAGTATCAGCCAAACTGCAAGAAGTAGAAGAATCGATTAAGCAAACGGCTGAAGAGAAATCTGACCTAACGGAGCAGGGATTGCACGATGAATGTCGGCTGAGATACCAAAATGCAGTAGATGGTGCAGAACTCATTATTCAGTGCATAGGTGTTTTAGAAGAAACATCCGAAAACGCCGATCAAACTTTAAAGGGATTGGATTTAGCAGGGGGAAGGCTCATGCTCAGTCTCACTCTGGTTATGGCAATCCTCAAGGATCTGTGTGAAATCTTTGGTGAAATTATAGGCGCTAATAAAGACTAAGCAAATAAATATCACTATACATCAATCATTGAGAGGTCATCATCATGAGTTACACCAACTCTCAACCCCCTCATTTGCTGCTTGCAAACACTCAATTTGGCACTCGTTTCCTGCTGCTGGTTTTGCCATTATCCGGTCTCTTCTGGGGACTGAGCGCTACCAACTGCATCCAAATGGCTATGAGTCAGCAGGAGCAATCAAAAACTCAACCCACTGAAATGCCGACTCCCAAAGATCTGCGGGTGCAAGATTTGCTCAAGCAGCCCATGCCCAAGTTCGGTAAAGATGCTCAAAAAACGGAAGAAATTGACTTTAACTCCTATCGTTTAGAGCCAGGAGACGCGATCGCAATTAGTGTCTCACCTCGTAGTAAAGATCTCAGTTTTAATACCACCCTGGATTGGCAGGACAATATTTCTGTGCCCTTGGTTGGCATCGTCAGTCTCAAGAACTTGACTGTCATCCAGGCGCAAGAAAAGATTCGCACTCAGCTCAATGAATATATTGTCAACCCGCAAGTTGGCGTGGTCGAAGGGGGTCGTACCCTGGCTGATGGGGTTGAATTAACGACAGAAAGCTGCAAAACCTCTGTGCAATTGCTCTCGGATGCAAACGCAGCGCTCGAAAAATTTTAGTCAAGCTCCAAGATGTTTCCCTTGCTATCACTACCGTTATGGAGGAAGTTGCCATGATGAGCAAAGCAGTTCATCGCCCAACAGCACATCAAGATTCATCTAGATTTTATGTGAAGCGCGCAAAAAACCACCGTTCTCAGGTAGCTGTAAAATATACCTTCGGGTTGCCGCTGTCAGGGTTGCTATGGAGCCTGAGTTTGCTCACCAGCGCGCCGATGGCGATGAGTCAGCAGGCAGAACGCCCACAGCTGACAGACATTACAACCACCGCCGTGCCCGCTACCCTCGATTGGACAGGGGAACCACCTCCAGCGGTCGGTCGCCGGTTTGGGTTGCCGCCGACCTCTGAAGACTTTAGTGCGTATCATCTTGGACCTGGAGATGCGATCGCTATCAGCGTCACTCCGCGCAGCCGAGATCTAAGCGTCAACGCCACCCTCGACTGGGATGGAAACATTACCATGCCGCTGCTGGGCACTTTATCCTTGCAAGGCTTGTCGCTAGAGCAAGCAGAGCAGCGATTGCAGCAGCGTCTCGCCAGCTATTTAGTGAATCCACAGGTGGGAGTAACCTTAGCCACTGCGCGATCGACACGGGTGATGGTGACGGGTGAAGTGGTTAATCCTGGATTCTATGCTCTATCTGAGCCTAAACTGCCCAATGCGTTAATGGAAGCGGGCGGCACCACACATCTGGCAGATCTAAGAGCAGTGCATGTGCGTCGTCGCACCAACACTGCCGCTATGCAGGAAGAACAGTTTGACCTCTATACCCCGCTGCTTGAAGGTAGCGATCTGCCAGATTTGCGGTTAGTGGATGGAGATGTCATTTCTATTTCACCCCTTACACCCGAAACGATGGACGCTTATAACCGTAATCTCATTGCCGGGGTGAATGTGTCGCAGCGGGAAATTACGATTCGCGTGCTGGATTATTCTAGCGGAGTCAATCGATTGCAATTGACCAACGGCAGCGATTTTTTGGATGCGCTCACTTCTATTAAACCCAATCTCAATGACACAAACCTCAGAAAGGTTAACTTGGTGCGATTTGATCCAGCGACTGGACATGCCATTGTAGTTGAACTAAACGCTAGAGATGCACTGCGTGGCGACGTGTCTCAAAATCCACCGTTACAACACAATGATGTGATCGTAATTAACCGCAATGCAATGGCGCAATTCAACCGCTTTTTGAGTCAACTGACCCAGCCATTTCAAGACACGTTGAGTTTCCTGCTGTTCTTTGATACGGCTCGTAATGGTGTCAGTACTGTTCTGGGCGGAGAACAGGAAAGCCGTTAATGTGAGTGGCGTTACCCATCTACGTTCCATCTCCCTTCACATCTCTAAATCAATTCTCCATTGATTAGCCCATCTTGAATGACTTGGTGCCAATTTATGAATAGCTACTTGCATAGTCGTCTACTTCTGAAACGCTATTTCGCTGCTTGTAAACAGTATCGCTGGGCAGCCTTGACGAGCTTCACCTGTGTTGCAGTGCTAGCCAGCTTGGTTGCTGCGCTTCAACCCGAATCTCGATCCCTATATCTAGCCCAAAAGGCACTGCTGTATCGACCTACAGTTGCCGCAACACAACCACCTGTAGCAAAATCAGCAGTAGATCCATCTGATACCGATCTATCCACAACCGCTACTGCCGATGCTGTACCCGAATCACCGGCTCCAATGGTTCAGGCTATGCCCGACGCTACAACTTTTTTATCCGATCCGCTATTGCAGCGGACGACAACCACCCTGCGGTTAAAGCAACACACCCTGCCGCCGCAGCTACTGCGACGCCATCTGACATTTCGACCCGATCCTCAGCAGGGCGATCGCTGGCTGGTACAGTTTCAAGATACTGATGCCGAACGATCAGCGCTAGTTGTTGATGCGTTTGTGGACGCGATCGCCCAGCAAGATATAGACCAGAAACGACAGCAAAGCGAGGCGGTTATTCGCGTATTGGAACAGCGGCGAGGTTTACTGGAAGAGAAATTGCGAGTTGCAGAAGAGCAACTGCGACAGTTCAGTCGGCAGAAAAAACCTGCGATTCAACAGGCGATCGACGGCAGTTTAGTCTCTGCTATTACTACAATTCAGCAACAGCAGCGTGAACTGAGACGGAGTTTGAAAGGCACCGATGCTGAAATTGCCAGTCTGCAAAACCAGCTGCAAATGACTCCAGAACAGGCGTATCTGATCTCTGCCATCAGTGCCGACTCAGCGGTGAATACGCTGTCAGGCAAAATTGATGAACTTGCGGTGCAACAGCAGATCCAGAGTCAAGAATTACAGCCGCTCCATCCAGACATGGTTGCCATACAGCATCAGCAAACTGTCTACGAAACGCGCTTACAGCAAAGAATTCAAGACATTGTTGGCAGTGGGCGGCCTGCGTCCGTTAGTCAGGCGGCGGTTCAGGCTTTGCGGGCGCGGAGTTTGGACGAAACTAGACAGGAGCTAGCCAATCGATTGGTGAACTTGAAATCTCAGCGCGATCGCCTAGCTCAAGAGCTGGAAATTTTGAGCCGTTCTGAGCCAGAACTGCGGCAGAACTATAGTGACGGTACCTCACTGACGCTAGACCTAGAAAAATATACCAAGGAGTTAACTCGGCATCAAGCCGTATTAGAGCAAACGGAGCAGGAGCTAGCGGCGGCTGAAGTGAGCGCAGCAGAAACTAGTAGTGACTGGCTCAGTGAGGCTGCACCCCAGGTGAAACAGGTGCCCACGTGGATGTGGAGTCGTCCGTTCATTCTGCTGGTGGGGGGCGGGGTGGGGCTGTGCGTTGCGGGCGCAACGGTGATGGTATGCGATCAGCTACGAGGCAAGATCCTGATCCCCGAAGAAGTGCAAGCCATCTTAAAGAATCGAGTAGCAATGTTAGGTCTGCTGCCCGCGATCGCCCCAGATCCGAATCTCGCAAAGCCTCCTGGTAAACACTCAAACGAATCATCCCTGCCTGTTCTGTTCGCCCCTGATGCCCCCGAACTGCAAGCCTATGAATTATTTCGCAGCAGCTTAATCCATCCCAACCCCAAGCTTAAAGTTGTAATGCTGTCGAGCATTGGTAAGGGGGAAGGTAAAACGGTCAGTGCCTATAATTTGGCGATCGCAGCAGCTAGAGCCGGGAAAAAGACCCTGTTGATTGAAGCTGACTTACGTGCCGCTTCTCAAGCAGACATCTTAGGAGTAGACATCCAGGCAGGTCATACTGCAAACAGCACATTGTGCAATGACCAGATTCAGGCCATACCCCAGATCAAAAATCTGTTTATTTTGCCTAGCTCCGGCAACTTGGAATCCATTAGTGAAGCCTTAGAGTCTGAACAGACGCAGCAGCTACTCCAGCAGGCGCGCGACGATTTTGATTTTGTGGTGCTAGATGCAACCACTCTGCACTTTAGCGATGTTTTGGTATTGGAACCCCTAACGGATGGGTTAATTCTGGTGACACGGCCAGGCTACACCGAGCGTCGCAGTCTCAAAAATGTGATTGAAAAATTAGCAGAATCGAACACGATCAAATTACTCGGCACTGTGGTGAACCACGTTTCTGGCGGGACGCACTATACTCCACTGCTGTCGTTGTAAAAATATGACCATGAAAAATTTCTCAATTCCCTTCCTCACATCAAAGGATGATAGAGAGCATGAGCAACAGAATGCAGGATCGCTATAAAATCATTCAGACATTTAGCTCTGGAGCGTTTAGCACGACGTATTTCGCGCAGGATTTGCAATCGCCTGACGAGCTGTACTGTATTTTGAAGCAATTTAAGCCACCTGTTGATCATCCAGAACTGTTCAGCCATGCCAAAGAACTGTTTGAGCGGGAGGCGATTACGCTGCGACAGATTGGTAAGCATAATCAAATTCCCCAAATTCTGGATTATTTTGAGACAGAGCATAATATTTTTTTAGCACGAGAATACATTGCAGGCGAAACGCTCAGGGAAGCGCGCAACCGGGGTGAATACTGGAATGAAGCAGAGGCGATCGCCTTCTTATTTGCCATGTTACCTGTCCTCAAACTGATTCATCAGCATGGGATTATTCATCGAGATATTAAGCCTGAAAATATCATTCGGCGAACGTCTGATCAAACGCTATGTCTAATTGATTTTGGAGCCGTTAAATATAGCGTCCAGATCAGTCAAGCCAAAACTTCGCCCACCATCATTCATAGTTTTGGCTATACTCCGCCCGAACAGCTGGCAGGTTTTTCAGAAGAAAGTAGCGATTTGTATGCATTGGGTATGACCTGCATTGAAATGTTGATTCGAGCGTCCCCAGCATCCTTTATTCAGGCTACAAAAGGGGGCAAGCGCATCATTCAAGGACTAGAAACATTAGACATGCAGGACGATTTTCGAGCCTTACTTGAACGGATGGTTTGCCTTGATCCATGCCAGCGACACGCATCAGCTCAACAGGTAATAGACGCTTTGACCCGTCTCGATTTAACAACACTCAACGTCGAAGCAGCTTCTAGCCCGCTCCCAGTCAGCTATACCCCGACCGTAACAATCGTCAGCCCCCAAGAACAGTTGGGACAGCAATTAGAGGGATCATACACGCCAACCCATTGGGGACTAGATAGTCCTAATCTACCTGCTCCAACAGCACAAGAGTTAGCCACGGCATCAGTCCTACACCCACCATCCCAAACAATTAAACTGGAGCGGTCTACCCCTCTAGAGTCCAACCAATTGTTCTTAGAATTGAGCCACTGCTTAACAGATCAAACTCTAGCCTCACAGATTAAATCGATTGCGCTGCATCTCCCAACAAAGCTACCCAAGTTCCCATCAAAATGGTTGATAGCGTCAGTGGGGCTGCTGATTGGGTCAGTGTTTATGCTTCGATTTATCTACCCTACACCTGATAGTTATACATCACGTTCAACGACTCCCATAACACTCGAAATCAGCCGTGATGAGGAACAAACATTACCAAAATTTACGGCGATCGCCACTGCTCAGGATCAAAGCTCTATGATTAAATGCATTAGCTTTTCTGCCGATAGCCAGACGCTGCTTGCAGTGAATGAAGCGGGTTTAATAGAACATCGGAGTGGGCAAAATCTTTCTACCCAGATGTCACTAAATACTGCACGTAAAATTCTATCGGTGGATTGTGCAAACCATCCAGATACGCTGGCACTAGCAACCGACGATGGAGCAATTGAAATTTGGGATTTAGCTCAACGGCAGCGGGTGCAACACATTCTGACCGATCAGTTGACTTGGTCACTCACTTACAAGGGCGATCGCCTGCTATTGGCAACCGGAGGACTAAATTTCATCAGCTTGTGGAAACTTTTGCCATCAACGATAAAGCAAATTCAGCAATTTGAATTTTCCCCTCAGCAGGTTGAACCCATTCAAACCATTGCGATCAGCCCAGATAGCTCCATTGTGGCGGCTGGTAATACCGCCGGCCAGGTGAAGATTGTACATCGCGATACGTCCCAAATGCAGCTTTTAGAGGGCCACACCAAAGCGGTGAATGCGGTGGCGATCGATGTGAGCGGCACCCTATTGCTAACAGGTAGCGATGATGACACCATCCGGATCTGGAATCTGTATGCGCTTCAGCCACACCTGCGTCCGCTGATTCAAGCCGATGTGGGAGGTGTAACGGCGATCGCAACTAGCTCGAATGGACAATGGATGGCGGCTGGAGGCGTGTTTGGCAAAGTCAATGTCTGGAACTGGAAAACCCATCAGCTCGTGACCACTCTCACGGAACATACGGCAGAAATTACCACACTGGCGTTTAGTTCAGATGGCACAAGGTTGGCAGTAGGCGATCGCCATGGCAGAATCACGATTTATACCTCACAGGTTGCCCCGTCTATCGACTAGCTAGATCCAAAACCCACTCACGTTTCTCCTTTTTTCAGTCCCATGGAACCTACTATTAAACTTCTCCCTTACCTTCAAGATTTGAAGCAGCTGCTGACAGATGACTTCTATCAGGACGTGCCTATTCAATCTACGATTCAATCTCTAGCAGAAATTGAGCAAGACCTGGCATCTGAGCAGCTCAGAGTTCATATCCTCAGCGTTGATTTGGAGTTGGCCAAATCGTTTCAGCAGTTGATTAGCTCCGCTCCAAAGCTGAAGGACATCTATCAGTTTCAGACATACCAATTGCAGCAATTTACCGCAACACAATCAACCGAGCTAAACTCAGCATTTCTTATTCTAGAAAATCCGCTTGACGCCACTGGGCCTACTCAACTGTTACGCTATCCGCTATCAGAAACACCCCTCCTGACAGTCGGGCGCAAACCTGGATGTGATGTGCAGATTCCCGATGCGTATACAAACGTGAGTGGTCAGCATTTAGACATTCACTATTGCCCACCTGGCGATCGCAATTTCAGCCCGCAGTGGCTGGTGAAAAATAGCGATTGCTGTCGTCATGGCACTTATATTAATGGCGAACAGCTAATCGATAGCCATAGGCTCAATTCAGGTGATTGTTTAGTGTTGGGCGATCGCCATCCTAGCGCCCAAAGCCCTGCATTGCGGTTTGAGGATGCCTATCTGGCTAATCAATCATCTGGTATCCAACAGGAAAGCGAACTCCTACACAGGTGGGTCAACAGTCCCATCATCTTTTTGCTATTAGAGTCTCAGCATCAACTGCTGGAAATTGAGCAACGGGTGCTGGACTGTAAGCAGCTCCAACCGGGCACTGATGTGTTTTGTGTTCACTGTTTTGAGCAAGAATTTGCCGTCAAGCAAGGATCGGGTTCCTCGGAAACGGCATGGGTTGAACTGAGTAGTCTTTACCAGAAACTAGCAGCCATTGAGAAGAGGCAAATGAGTGCCAAGAAAAGTCAGCGAGCTGCTCTTGCGATGCTCTCAGAGATATTGGGAGTTGAGCAAAAATTGCTGGAGCAGCAGCAGATAAATCAGTGTGAACTGGAACAGCTTGAACAAGAGCAGGCGCAGACCAAGCTTAAAAAGGCACCTGACGATCTCTCAAAGCTGATGAAACAGATCTCTGAACAGAAGGCTACTCTGGTAGAAACGGTAGACGCCGCGCTAGAGCAATCCAAACAAGATTTGGTGGATGATTCCCTATCTAACAGCATTTTGCACCGACTTTCTAATGCCATAGATGCATTGGAAGCCCACGTCATAAAACAAAAAAACGGAACCTTTTTGGAATTAAAAGCAGAAGGCTATGACTGCGATGTGAATGACTTTATTATGCAATTTTGTGAACAAGAGCTACTAGAGTGGACTACAGCCGAATGGAGAAACGCCCGTCAGCAGTATGGCGGTGGGTTAGAAGGTTTGATGCGTCGGACAGACGAACTCTTGAAAAGTACTCTTGGCAGCGAAGACAGTAGCTTTACTACCTATATGCTGCATGAAATTGAGCTACAGGAGGTGTTTCGAGTTTCGCTAAAGAAGATTCCAGGTCGGATTGGATACCAGCCAACGCCTGCCTGGAGCTTCTTCCTGAAAAAAATTAGAAGCTCTGTATTTCAAATCATGAGTAGCTTGTTCTTGCTAAGTTTTCTGGGCTTGAGTCGCGGCAGCTTGATTGAAAGTGTGATTAAGCAAATCTCCAGTTCTGTCTTTCTATCCCTGCTAGTTTTGGCGCTGATCGGTTGGCTGATCTATAAACTTTATCAAAGCTATCGAACAGATCAAGAGCTTGAGATTCAGAAGGCGTCGGAAAAGATCAGGCAAGATTTGAAGGCTTACTATCAGAAGATCGTCAAAAACCGCTTCGTTGAAAAGTTGACGCGCAGTTTGAAGCTATTCTTTAAAGTAGAGATCGGTCGGTTTGAAAAAGATGTTAAAACTTATGTCGAGACTGTAAACAATCGACATGTAACCCAGAATAGCCGTGCTGATCATGTCAAGCTTGACATCAAGACTTATAAAGAACAGTCCAGGCAGCTAGAAAGCAAATTTAAGCAGATGCAAAAAATAAAAGATAGAATCCAAGCTATTTGCTCAAAAGCTAGCCCGAATAGGGTCGATTAATGTACCACTTGAGTGGCCAGTCTGACCCGGTTCTTTGGTGCCCTCTAAGGCGTGAAGTTTCTCATGCACCTGGCGATAGAGCGCTGGGTCGTCTCCCTTTAAGCCAATCAGGCTATAGAGTTTAACCAAGTTGCGACCGCGCCCCTTGAGCGCCTGATCGCCCACACAAACCACATCTACAGCATCTTTGACCAGCTCATACAGAAACTCGGTAATCAGAATATCGGTGCCAAACGTCCGGGTTGCGCCTTCCACCCGGCTAGCAATATTGACCGCATCGCCAATTAAGGCATACTCTCGCCGCCTCGCAGAGCCAATATCGCCTGCGATCGCTTCGCCAAAATTAATGCCAATACCGTTGAAGAAAATGGGTTTACCCTGCTGTTGCCAGACTTCTTGCAGTGCCGCTAGCGCCCGTCGCATCTCTAGCGCCGCCCGGATAGCGTTCATGGCATCGGTTTGTGCGCCTTGAGACAGGGGAGAGCCAAATTCGGCCATGATCGCATCTCCAATGAA
>Ga0335394_10004876_pt1 | contig 15237 bp, 10 predicted proteins | sample MAT03_FD_205741 | JGI IMG/M metagenome (GOLD analysis project Ga0335394, IMG submission 205741) | Freshwater microbial communities from Lake Fryxell liftoff mats and glacier meltwater in Antarctica - MAT-03 (spades assembly) (version 2) ...
TGCGTGCCAGGTGGAAGGTGGCGTACCAGACGGCCGCCAGTGTCAGCACCAGCAGGGCGGCAAACGGCAGGCGCGCCGCCAATGCCGGGTCGAGCCAGCCCTGGCCAGCGCGGATGGCCAGCGCGCCAATCCAGTGCGGCAGCAGCGCAGCATCGGTGGGCACGCCGCCCAGCGCCGGCGCCAGCCAGGGCGCACGGCCCTCGGCGATCGACAGCATCTGGCCGAAGGCGATCAGCTCGGCGCCACGCCAGGGGTCGCGCCCGAACAGCCCCGGCAGCACGTAAGCGGCGCAGAACAGCAGCAGCGCCAAACGGGGCAGGCGCCGCACCGCGTCTTGCGTCACCAGGGCAGGGTTGGGTCTGGGCGTCACCGCAGCAATGATAGAAGGCGGAACGGGGTGCGCCCGGGCATGAAAAAGGGCAGCCTGGGCTGCCCTGCTGCTGCGCGCCGTCGGCTGCCGGCGCGGCTGGCACCGCTCAGGACGCCTTCTTGTTGATGCCGAGGCTGGCGAACTTGTTGCGGAACTTCTCGACGCGGCCGCCCAGGCTGTCGATGCTCTTTTGCGTGCCGGTGTAGAACGGGTGCGTCTCGCTGGTTGTTTCCAGCTTCACCAGAGGCAGCTCACGGCCGTCGTCCATCTTCACGGTTTCCCTGGTGGCCACCGTCGAGCGGGTGACGAACTTGAAACCGTTGGACAGGTCCACGAAGCACACTTCGCGGTACTTGGGGTGGATGCCTTCTTTCATGGGAAACCTACTTTCAGATCGGTCGCTGGGTTTGCCGGAAGCCTCGTTGCACCATGCAACGCACTTTCCTGTGAGCGGAAAAACCGCAGATTATAGCGGGACGAAGCCTCAGCCGCCGCGCCGCATCATGTCGAAGAAGTCCAGGTTGTTCTTGGTCTGCTTCATCTTGTCGAGCACGAACTCCATCGCCTCGATCTCGTCCATGTTGTAGAGCAGCTTGCGCAGGATCCAGGTCTTCTGCAGGATTTCCGGCTTCAGCAGCAGTTCTTCGCGGCGGGTACCGGTCTTGTTGATCAGGATCGACGGGTACACCCGCTTCTCGGCCATGCGGCGGTCGAGGTGGATCTCGCAGTTGCCGGTGCCCTTGAATTCTTCGTAGATCACCTCGTCCATGCGCGAGCCGGTGTCGATCAGCGCAGTGCCGATGATGGTCAGCGAGCCGCCTTCTTCCACGTTGCGCGCCGCGCCGAAGAAGCGCTTGGGCCGCTGCAGCGCGTTGGCGTCCACGCCGCCTGTGAGCACCTTGCCGGATGAGGGCAGCACGTTGTTGTAGGCGCGCGCCAGGCGGGTGATCGAGTCGAGCAGGATCACCACGTCCTTCTTCATCTCGACCAGGCGCTTGGCGCGCTCGATCACCATCTCGGCCACCTGCACATGGCGCGCGGCGGGTTCGTCGAAGGTGGAGGAGATGACTTCGCCGCGCACGGTGCGGATCATCTCGGTCACTTCTTCCGGCCGCTCGTCGACCAGCAGCACGATCAGGTGGATCTCCGGGTGGTTGGCCACCAGCGCATGGGCGATGTGCTGCATCATCACTGTCTTGCCGGTCTTGGGCTGGGCCACCAGCAGTGCGCGCTGGCCTTTGCCGATCGGCGCGATCAGGTCGATGATGCGGCTGGTGACGTTGTCCTCGCCCTTGTAGTTGTCACGCTCGAGCTTGAACGGCTCTTTCGGGAAGAGCGGCGTCAGGTTCTCGAACATGATCTTGTGCTTGTTCTCCTCGGGCGTGACGCCGTTCACCCGGTCGACCTTGACCAGGGCGAAGTAACGCTCACCGTCCTTGGGCACCCGCACTTCACCCTCGACCAGATCACCGGTGTGCAGGTTGAAGCGGCGGATCTGGCTGGGCGACAGGTAGATGTCGTCGGTGCTGGCCATGTAACTGGCCTCGATCGAGCGCAGGAAGCCGAAGCCATCGGGCAGCACTTCGAGCACGCCATCGCCGAACACCTGCTCGCCGGCGCGGGCGCGCTTCTTCATGATGGCGAACATCAACTCCTGCTTGCGCAGGCGGGAGACGTTGTCGATCTCCAGCGCCTCGCCCATCGTGATGAGTGCGGAGACGTGGAGCGCCTTCAGTTCGGAAAGATGCATGTGTGGATCACCGGGGGGTGGGGGCAGCGCGCCGGGCCAGGGCTGCGATGCCGGGCGACACCGGGCACGCCATCGGGCGGCGCCGGCATCCAGGGGCCTCCCGCCATGCACCGCGAGCGCGGCAATTGCCGCGACATCGCTGGCGCCAGCAGCGCCAGGACCATCAGGTGCACGGGGGGGTGGCCAGAACCTCGCGCCAGGGCCGGGTCAGTGACCCGCAGGCGAGGTGGCTTCTTTCGTCATGTCGCCGGCGCCTTGCAGGGCACGGCTGCCAACGACTTTGACGAGATTATAGATGCGGCTCGATGAAAGCCGTCAGCTGGGCCTTCGACAGCGCGCCGACCTTGGTGGCGGCGAGTTGCCCGTCCTTGAACAGCATCAGCGTGGGGATGCCGCGGATACCGAACTTGGCTGGCACTTCACGGTTCTCGTCGACGTTCATCTTGGCGATCTGCAGGCGGTCGCCGAATTCCCTGGCGGTTTCGTCCAGGATGGGCGCGATCATCTTGCAGGGGCCGCACCATTCGGCCCAGTAATCCACCAGCACCGGCGTGGTCGACTTCAGGACGTCGGCTTCAAAGGTGGCGTCGGTGGTGTGCTTGATCAGGTCGCTGCTCATTGTTGTTCCTTGGGGGGCCGGTCGGGGGGCGGCTGCCCGGGGTGGGGCCGGGCCGGAAGCTGGTGGACACCAGGGCAAAAACCAGTCCAACAATTCTGGCACAACGGGCCCTGGTGCGCGCTGCGCGGCCCGACTTGGCCGCCCCGCTGCGGCCGGCCAGCGGCCGGAGCCGAACTGCACAACCAAACCTGCGCTGTTCCTGCCTTCGATGCAGTGCAGTTTCTGTCCAATCGCCTGAAACCACAACGCAGTCCCATGGCCGCTTCTTCGCCGCCCCGTCCCGCCACCCAAGCAGTGCGCCACCTCGGCCGCTTCCAATTGCTGCGGCTGCTGGGCAAGAGCGCGCGCACCATGCAGTGGTTGGTGATCGACCCGCGCGCGGGCCTGGAGATGGTGCTGGTGCTGCCGCGCACCCAGCCGGCCGATGCCGCAGCCATGCAGCGCTGGCTGGACGCCGCGCGCCAGGCTGCCCGTGTCGATCACCCCGGCCTGCAGCCTGCCGTGGAGGTCGGCGAGCATGACCGCTGGCCCTACGTCGCCTATGACCGCGGCAGCCAGGTGACACTGGCCGAGCGGCTGGGCAGCAAGGGGCTGCCCGGCACCGATCTGGTGCCCTGGATGCTGCAGGTGCTGCAGGGCCTGGCCTTCGCCCACGAGGCCGGCCTGGCCCACCACGACATGCAGGCCGGCATGCTGGCGCTGTCGGAGGCTGGCAACTGCAGCCTGATGGGCGTGGGCGTGGTGCTGCCGGCCGAAGGCGAGACCAGCCTGCAGGCCCAGCGCCGCGCTGCCGAGCGCGACGTGCTGGGCCTGGGTCTGGTGCTGCACCATGCGTTGGCCGGCCAGCCGCCGCTGGAGCAGGCCGACACTGGTGCGGTGATCGACCGCATGCCGCCGCTGGGCCGCGAAGTCGTGCGCCTGCCCTGGACCGGCGCCCACCCGATCGCCGAGCCGCTGCGTGCCATCGTCAACCGCGCCACCGACCGCCAGGAGCGCCAGCGCTACCGCAATGCCCGCACGCTGGAGCGGGCGCTCAACGGCTGGCTGCGCACCGACGGCGATGCCGGCGGCGGCCCGATCATGTTGCTGCTGGACCGCATGCGTGCGGCCGGGCTGCTGCCGGCCATGCCAGGTGGCGCCAGCCGCACCGCGCGACTGGCCTCGCTGGAGCGCGAGCGCAGCACCGAGCTGGCCGAAATCGTGATCCAGGACGTGGGCCTCACCTTCGAGCTGCTGCGCAACGTCAACGGCACGACCATGCGCGGCGCGCTGGGTGGCGGCAACGGGCCCATCCTCACCGTCCGCCGCGCCATCGAGATGCTGGGCATCGACGGCGTGCGCCGTGCAGCGGCCGCGCTGCGCCCCTGGCCCGGCCCGCTGAACGAGACGCATGCGGCCGAGCTGTCGGCGCTGCTCGACCGGGTGCGCCTGGCCGGCCGCGTGGCGCAGTGGCTGCGTCCGTCCGGCTACGACCCCGAAGTGGTGTACCTGCTGGCCATGCTGCAGAGCCTGGGTCGGCTGGCGGTGCAGTACCACTTCCCCGAAGAGGCGGCGCAGATCCGCCGCCTGATGCTGCCGGCGCCGCCCGCCAAGCCTGGTGAGCGCGAGGACCCGGGCATGGGCGAAGAGGGGGCGTCCTTCGCGGTGCTGGGCGTGGATGTGGATGCGCTGGGCGCTGCCGTGGCGCGCCATTGGGGGCTGGACGATGCGGTGGTGCACATGATGCGCCGCGTCCCCTGGACGGCGCAGGTGCACAGCCCCGACGGCGACGACGACCTGTTGCGACTGACCGCCAGCTGCGCCAACGAGGTCGTCGATGCACGCAGCGTGCCGGCCCACCACCGCACGGCCTGGCTGCAGCGGGTGGTGCAGCGCTATGGCCGCGTGCTGGGTGTGACGCTGCGCGATGTGCAACTGGCCGCGCAGGGCATCTCGCCGAATGACGAGCCCGCCGACCAGGCCGGCGGCGCCGCGCCGCGGGCCGGGCAGGGCCCGGTGCCTGTGGCTGGTCAGGCGCCCGGTGTGGCGGCCGGGGCGGCGCCTTGACGCCAGCCCCCGGGGTGCAGCTGGGGCGCTACCGGCTGCTGTCGCTGCTGGGCCGCGGCGCCCAGGCCACCGTCTGGCGGGCGCATGACGACCGGCTCGACCGCGAGGTGGCGCTCAAGCTGCTGAATGCCGAGGCCAGCCGACCGGCGCCCGGGCAGCCCTTGAACCAGTGGATGCAGGAGGCGCGCGCGGTCAGCCGGCTGGCGCACCCGCACATCGTGCCGGTGTTCGATGCCGAGCAGATCGACGGCCAGTCCTGCCTGGTGTTCGAGCTGGTGCCGGGCAGCACCCTGGCCGAGCGCCTGCGCCAGCGCGGCCCGCTGCCGGCGCGTGAGGCGGTGGAGATGATGCTGGGTGTGGTGGACGCCCTGCGCGCCGCGCATGCCCAGGGCATCGTGCACCGCGACCTGAAGCCGTCGAATATCCTGGTCGACACTGCGGGCCGTGCCCGGGTGATGGACTTCGGCATCGCCGCGCGGCTGGACGCCAGCGCCGGCGACAGCGCCGATGCACTGGCCGGCTGCATCGTCGGCACACCGGGCTACCTGTCGCCCGAGGCTGCGGCAGCAGGCGCGCCTGCGGCGCAGATGGACGTGTTCGCCGCCGGCCTGGTGCTGGCCGAGCTGCTGACCGGTGAGCGCCTGCTGACCGAGCGCGAACCGCGCGCCGCGCTGCGCCGGGTGCTGAACGACGACCTGCTGCTGCCCGAGTCGGTCGACGCCGACGACCGGCTGCGCGCCATCGTCCAGCGCGCCATCGCGCGCAAGCCGGCCGACCGCTACGACGGCGCCGCCAGCCTGCGCGACGCGCTGATGCAGTGGCTCGCGCCGCCCGACGAGCTGCAGGCCGGCAGCGGCCACGGTACGCTGGACTTCCTGCTGCGGCGCATGCGCCACAAGACCGACTTCCCGGCGCTCACCGGCCATGTGCTGCGCATCCAGCGCATGGCCAACTCCGACAGCGAGACGCTCAACAGCCTGGCCGACGAGATCCTGAAGGACGTGGCGCTGACGCAGAAGCTGCTGCGGCTGGTCAACACCACGCCGTACCGGCGCAACGGCCACGGCGTGGGCACCGTCTCGCGGGCGGTGGCGCTGGTCGGGCTGGCGGGCATCCGCAACCTGGCGCTGTCGCTGGTGCTGGTCGAGCACATGAAGGACAAGGCCCATGCCCAGCGCCTGAAGGAGGAGTTCCTGCGCTCGATGCTGGCGGCTCAGCTGGCCCATGCGCTGTCGGCCGGCGCGCGTGACGCGGAAGAGGCCTTCCTGGGGGCGATGTTCTACAACCTCGGCAAATTGCTGACCGAGTACTACTTTCCCGACGAGGCCGACGCCATCCGCACCCAGCTGCGGCTGACACCGGCGCCGGCCGGTGGCCGCCTGCACCCCGACCAGCAGGCCGACCGCGCCGCCCAGATGGTCCTGGGCCTGGGCTTCGAGGCGCTGGGCATGGGCGTGGCGCGGCACTGGAACCTGCCCGACAGCCTGCAGCGCTGCATGCGCCGGCCCGAGGGCGTGCTGCCCGCCCAGCCGCTGGCCACCGGCCCGGAGCGGCTGCGCTGGCTGGCGGTGGCGGCCAATGAGGTGTCGGATGCGGTGTGGCATGCCGACGAGGCCAGCCTGCCGCAGCGGCTGAACGCGGTGTTGCAGCGCCACGGCCGCGCGCTGGGCCTGGCCGCGCCGCAGCTGCTGCGCGCCGTCGATGCCGCCCGCAGCGCGATGGCCGAGATGGCGCCGGCCATGGGGCTGGTGCTGCCCCGCGGCAGCCGCGGCGAGCAGATGCTGGCGCACGCGCTGCCTGCCGAGGCAGCCGACACCCTCACGCCGCACCGGCTGGTGGCCACGCTGACGCCGGAGTCTGCCGCCGGGCTGTCAGCAGCAGAGTCAGCCGCAAAGCCGGCCGCCGCGAACGCTGCCGACGAGCCGACGCTGCGCCTGGTGGATCCACGCCTGCCCGGCCTGCTGCCAGCGGCACCGTCGCTGGTCATCAGCGAGATGCTGGCAGCCGGCATCCAGGACATCACCGAGACCCTGGCCGGCGACAGTTTCCGGCTCAACGAAGTGCTGCGCATGGTGCTGGAGACCATGTACCGGGCGCTGGGCTTCCAGCGCATGGTGTTCTGCCTGCGCGACCCGGCCAGCGGCCGGCTGCACGGCCGCTTCGGCCTGGGCGACCGGGCTGCGGCACTGAGCCCGCTGTTCCAGGTGCCGCTGCGCTGGCCGGCTAACCAGCCGCCCGACCTGTTCGGCGCGGTGTGCCTGAAGGGCAGCGACACGTTGATCGCCGACGCGCATGCGCCGTCCATCGCCCAGCGGCTGCCGGTCTGGTACCGCCAGCAGGTCAATGCGCCATCGTTCCTGCTGCTGCCGATGCAGATGAGGCAGGCGCCGTTCGCGTTGATCTATGCCGACCAGGCCCACGCAGGCGCGCTGCTGGTGGGTGACCGGGAACTGGCGCTGCTGCGCACCTTGCGCAACCAGGCGGTGATGGCATTCCGGCAGGCGGCGCCGCACACCTGATGCGCTGTGGCGCGCCGCGCTGCGATGCGGTGGGGGTGACGAGCCTGACCCCGGCACTGGTCACAACGGTTGGGGCTGCTTCGTTCCCGACCTGACCCGGTTGGCCGCGCTTCCATGCGGGGAGGCCCGTCCGGGCAGATTGTAGGTGAAGCCCTTTCAGGCCCCATGCAGGCCCCGGCGCCGGCCCCACCCGGGCCCCGACGGGCGGGCGCGGGCGGCGCGGCACAATCCGCAGTTCCCGTCATGCAGACCCCGCAGCGTTCCATGCTCCCTGCCACCCTGGCCCTGGTCGACGACGACGCCACCTTCAGCGATTACCTCAGGCCCTACCTGGCTGGTCGCGGCGTGGCAGTGCAGTGGTTTGCCGACAGCGACGACCTGCTGTGCAGCGCGCAGCCGTTCGGCTTCGATTTCTACGTGGTCGACCTGATGCTGCCGGGCATCGACGGCCTGAGCCTGATCCGCCTGCTGCGCCGCCGCACGGACGCCGGCGTGCTGGTGGTTTCGGGCAAGCTGGCCGACGATGTGTTCGACCAGGTGATGCTGGCCGGCGCCGACATGCACCTGGCCAAGCCGGTCACCTTCGAGCAGGTGGCGTTGGCGGTGGCGGCGGTGTTCCGGCGCTCCGGCGGCAAGCGGGTACTGCAGGCCACCTGGCGGCTGGACCAGGCTGCGCGCCGGCTGCTGGCACCGGACGGCACGGTGATCGAGCTGAGCCCGACCGACGCCAGCGTGCTGGCCTGCCTGCTGGAGGCCGACGGTGCCACCGTGGCGCGCGACACCCTGGCGCAGCGCCTGGGCCTGTCGCTGAACGAAGACCCCAACCTGCTGCACGCCACCATCTACCGCCTGCGCCGCCGCATCGAGCGCGCCACGCCGGGGCCGGTGCCGCTGCAGTCGAAGTCGCGGGTGGGCTACGTCTTCCGCGCGCCGCTCGCGCCGGCCTGAGCCAGTGCCGGGCCCTTGCCGGCGTTCACCAGGGCCTCGGCCTGCGCGTCGTCCAGGCCCCAGTCGTCGGTCGGCAGCGGAAACACCAGCTGCGCCACGAAGCCGCGCGGCAGCGCGTTGGCCAGCACCAGCTGGCCGCCGTGCAGGTCCATCACCTGGCGCGCGACCGACAATCCCAGCCGCCGCCGTGCCGGCTGGCCCGGCAGTGTCGGGGGCATTTGCAGCTGCGTCGGCGCCATGCCCGGGCCGTCGTCGGCCACTGCCAGGCGCAGGCCGCCGTGGGCCGGCAAGGTGTCGATGTCGAGCCGCACGTTCACTGCCGGACCGCCGTGTGTGAAGGCGTTGTTCAGCAGGTTGCGCAGCGCCAGCCGCAACAGGCCGGGCTCCACCTCCAGGCTGTCGACCTCGGTGTGCCAGGCCACTGTCAGCCGTTCCAGCTGGCGCGCCCCCAGGTCGCCCAGGGTCAGGTCGACGAGGAAGTCCAGCGCCACCTCCTGGCGCACCAGCGCGGCATCGCGCGTCAGCAGGGTGGCGGTGGCCAGGATGTTGTCCAGCACCGAGCGCACGTCGCCCAGCACCGCCTGCGCCTGCATCAGCTGCGCGCCGACCTGGGCCGCGCTGGCGCGCTGCGGCTGGTGCAGCACCTGCACCGCATGCTGCAACGCCAGGCCCGCACTGTGCAGCGGCTGGCGGATCTCGTGCGCCAGCATTTCCAGCAGGCTGTCGTGCTCGGTGGCCAGTGCATCGCGCTGGACCAGCAGGGCCTGCAGTTCCTGCGCGGTCTGCTCGGCCGCCGCCCGGCTGGCGGTCTCGTCGATGCGGGCCTGCCGCGCCTGCAATTCGGCCCGGTGCAGATCGTCCAGCACCATGCTCAGGTAGCCCAGATTGCCGAACAGCGCGGCCAGCGCGGCCGCGCCCAGCACCAGCCACCAGTCCCAGCGGCCTGCCACCGGCGGTGCCGCGGCGATGGCGAAGGCCCGCAGCACCAGCGTCGCGGTCAGCAGCCACTCGGCCCAGGCCACCCAGCGGGCGGTGGGTGCGCCGCTGCTGCGGCTGTCTTCCCAGGCATGCCGGCCGACGATCGCGGTGCCGACGATCAACACGGCATTGGCGAAGCTGGCCGGCACCCGCGGGTCGGCGGACTGCAGGCACAGCGCCCAGCCGGTGGCGGCCAGCGCCACCAGCGCCAGACAGGCGCCCAGCTGCAAGGGCTGGCCCATGTGGCGGCGCAGCGCCAGTACCCGCAGCACCAGCGCGGCCAGCAGCAAGGCCGGCAGCAGGCCTTGCTGCACCGCTGCGGGCAGCCCCGGCGGCAGCGGATGGGCCAGGCCGCCCAGCGCCAGACAGACGCCCAGGGCCAGCGTGCCGGCGGCCCACAGCTGCACTGCCTGGGAATGCCGCGGGCCGCGCAGCACCAGCCAGGCGGCGCAGGCCATCAGCAGGTGCAGCAGCCCGACCGTGGCGGTGGCCAGCTGCGCGACAAGGGGCGTGTTCATGCCGCCACGGCAGCGGCCTGCTGCGGGAACACCAGCCGCGCCACCAACCCGTGCGGTTGGCGCGGCTGCAGGCTCAGGCTGCCGCCATGGCGCGCCATCACGCCGCGCACGATGCGCAGCCCGAGGCCGCGTGACGACGGCCGGCGGCCCGGCAGCCGGGCCGAGCCAAAGGCCGGCGCTGCCTGCCAGTTCGGCGGCGGGCCCACGCCGTCGTCGATGACGCTGAGCACCATCGCCGGCGGCTGCGCTTGCAGCTCGCACTGGATCAGCACCGACACCGCCGGACCGCCGTGGCTGAAGGCATTGCGCAGCAGGTTGCGCAAGGCCAGCCGCACCAGGCCGGCCTCCAGCTCGGCGGTGTCGGGCAGCGCATGCCAGTGCACCCGCACCAGGCGGCGCTGGGCATCGGGCAGGTCGCCCAGGGCCTGCTGGATCAGCGGCATCAGCGGCGTGTCGGGCATGTACAGCGCGTCACCGCCGCCCAGCAGATTGGCTGCGGCCAGGGTGTTGTCCAGCACCGAGCGCACGTCGGCCAGCACGCCCTGGGCGCGCTGCAGGCGCTCGGCGGCCTGCGGCAGCCCATCGTGGCGTGGTTCGTCCAGCACTGCCCGGGCGGCTTGCAGCGCGCCGCTGGCGTTGTGCAGCGGCTGGCGGATCTCGTGGGCCAGCAGCTCCAGCAGGTGGTTGCGCTCGGCAGCCAGCACATCGCGCTGCTGCAGCAGGTCGCGCAGGCTGGCGGCGCGGTCTTCGGCGGCTTCCCGGCGCAGGCGGTCGGCCCACTGCGCCTCGACGGCGCCGCGCTCGGCCGCCCGGCTGCGGCCCAGCACCAGGCCCAGGTAGCCGAGGTTGCCGGCCAGGGCGGTCACCACCGCCAGGGTGACGGCCAGCGCCAGGTCCCAGGGGCCGCCGTCGCCGCCCGGTGGCACCCAGCCCGCGATGGCGGCTGCGGTGCGCAGCGCGATGCTGAGTGCCAGCAGCCCTTCGGCGGCGGCCAGGCCGTGGCCGATGCGTGCGCCCAGCACCTCGCCCAGCACCTGACCCAGGGCCACCGCATGGCGCGCCAGCACCAGCGCTGCCACGACCAGCAGCAGCGCACTCAGCGCCAGTTGCGGCTGCACCACCGGCCACAACGCGGCCAGGTGGTGCAGCGCGCCGGCCAGCACCCAGGCTGCGGCGGCGCGCTGCGGTTGCAGCGGCCACCCCAGCTCCTGCCGCAGCGCCAGGGTGCGCAGCACACAGGCACCGACCAGGCCGTGGAAGGCCAGCGCCCGGCCCAGCCAGGGTGGCAGCAGCGCATGCAGCCCCAGCACGGCCAGCGCCAGCCCGGCCAGCAAGGCGCCACCCACCCACAGCGCCAGCGGCAGGGTGGGGTGGCGGCGGCGCAACAGCGTCCACAGCGTCAGGGCGAGCACGCCGTACAGAACGCCCGCCACCAGGGCGACCAGCGCAAGCGGGGAGAACGGCAGCATGGATAGGTCGGCTCGGCAGGCTGGCAGTGCGGGGCGCGTTGGTGGCGCGTCCGCAGCGCGTCAGCGGCGCGTCGTCGGCGCGTTGTCGGCTCTGGTGGCTCTGGTGGCTCTGGTGGCCCTGGTGGCGCTGGTGGCTTTGTCGGCTCTGGCGGCATCTGCCTGCGCCGCGATTGTGCAGGCGGGCCTGTGCCTTGTGCCCGGTGCCCCGTGCCTGTCAGTCGGCCGCTTGCTGCAGGGCGGCCTCGCAGTGCAGCACGGTGGAACCGTCGGCCCGCGCTTCCAGCGCGCCCGACCGGGTGAGCCCCATCATCACCCTGCTGACCATGGCGCGCGATGCGCCGATCATGTCGGCAACCGCCTGCCGGGAGATGCGCCCTTGCACCACCTGCAGGCCGTCCTCTGGTTCGGCCAGGTCCATCAACTGCTGCAGCACGCAGCCACGCACATCGTGCAGCGCCAGCAGGGTGATGCGCCGGTTCTTGCGCCGCAGCCGCTGCACCATCACCTGCAGCAGCGCCGGCAACAGCGTCTGCGACGCCTCCAGGCAGTCGAGGAAGTCGTGGCGGCCGATCACCAGCACCGCGCTGGGCACGGTGCAGCGCACCGATGCGCCCTGCGGCTGGCCGTCGATGGCGCTGAGCTCGCCGAAGTGGTCGCCCGGGCGCAGCTGGTCGATCACCAGTGACCGGCCGCGCTGGTTGTGGCGAACCACCTGCGCCTGGCCCTGCAGCAGCACGAACAGGTCGGTTTCGCGACCACCCTGTTCCAGTACCACCGCACGGCGCGGCAGCTGCTGCAGTACGGCGCGCGCTGCCAATTGGCGGGCCAGGCCGGGTTCCAGGCTGCGCAGCAGCGGCACGCCGGCCAGGACGTCGGCTGCCACCTGCGGCCGCACCGTGGTGGCAGGGTTGAGTCGGCCTGCATGCACCAGCGCGGGCAACGGCAACGGCAGCCAGCGGCTGCCGTTGCCGATGTGGTGGCGCAGATCAGGTGTGCTGAGATCGGACATGCGGTTGGTCTGCTGATGACCAAACAATCATATCTGATCGTTCTGATCAGCGGCTGGAGATCTTGCGCGTCCGGTCAGGCGTGTGCGGTGCGTGGCGGCGTCGGCCGCTGCAGCATGTCTGCGCAGCTGCAGCATGTCAGCGCAGTTGCAGCGCGTCGTCGCCGAAGTGCAGGCCCAGCGGCTCGATCAGCAACTGCTTCGGTCCGGCCTCCACCTGGCCGGCCACGCGCGCACCGATGCCCAGACCCTGGGCGATGGCCACCGTGCGTTCGGCATCGCCGGGGGCCACGAACAGCGCGAAGCCGGCGCCCATGTTCAGCGTGCCATAGGCCTCGTGGTCGCTCTGCTGCGCCTGCTGCTGGATGAACTTCAGCACCGGCGGCACCGGCGGCAGGGTGTGGATGCGGTAGGTGAAGCGGCCGGGGTGGCGCAGCAGCTTGCGCCAGCCGTGGCCGGTGATGTTGGCGTTGTAGTGCGGCACGATGCCGGCCGCCCACAGCGCCTCGGTCACCGGCGAATACAGCACCGTGGGCGCCAGCAGCGCCTCGCCATAGCGCAGGCCGGGGTGGCCGGCCGGGTCCACCTCGGTCAGCCAGCCCTGCGGCAAGCGTTCGATCAGCTTGCGCGCCAGGCTCAGGCCGTTGGCATGGATGCCGCTGGAATCGAGCAGCACGATGGCGTCGCCTGCGGCCAGCCGGTCGCCCACGCTCAACCGCTGCTTGGGGTTGATCAACCCGGTGCAGGAGGCCGCCAGGTCGATGCGGCCGCCCTCGACGATGCCCGCCAGCGCCGGCGTCTCGCCGCCGCCCCAGGCCACGCCGCAGGTGTCGCAGGCGGCCTTCCAGCCGGCCACCAGGGCCTGGGCGCGCCCGGTGTCGGCAAACCAGGCGCTGCCGCCGGCGGCCCAGTAGGCCTGCACCACCAACGGCGTGGCGCCCACGGTGATCAGGTCATTGACCGCCATCGCGATGGTGTCCTGCGCGATGCCGGCATACCAGCTGCGGCCGGTGAGCGCGGCCATCTCGTCGGCCACCAGTGCCTTGGAGCCCAGGCATTCGACGATGCTGGCGAGGTAGAACGGCCCCACGTCCACCACGTAGGCCGACTCGCCGCGCGAGGCCGCCACCTCGGTGAAGCCATGCCCGGCCAGGTGGACCGCAGTGGCCGCTGCGGCGCGCTGTGCGCTCACCTTCAGCGGGTCGATCAGGTCGTAATCGACGCCCGCTTGCGCATAGCTCAGGGTGCCGGGGCCGGAAGGGGCGTGGGAGGAACTCATGCGCCAGATTATCGGCGAGGCACCGCGCCCCAGCTGCTGCCCGGCACCCTGGCCGGGCCGGACAAGGCGGCCTGTCGGCGCGCCTTCTGCGCAGGGTGCGCCGCCTAGAATGTCGGCATGTCCCATGTCGTCCTGGCCCGCAAGTACCGGCCCCGCAGCTTCTCGCAGATGGTCGGCCAGGCGCATGTGGTGCAGGCGCTTGGCAATGCGCTGACCAGCGGGCGCTTGCACCACGCTTATCTATTCACCGGCACCCGCGGCATCGGCAAGACCACGGTCAGCCGCATCCTGGCCAAGAGCCTGAATTGCACCGGCCCCGACGGCAGCGGCGGCGTCACCGCCCAGCCCTGCGGGGTGTGCCAGGCCTGCACCGAGATCGACGCCGACCGCTACATCGACTACATCGAGATGGACGCTGCCAGCAACGGCGGCAAGGACGAGATCCGCGACCTGATCGAGCGCGCCGCCTACAAGCCCAGCGTCGCCCGCTACAAGGTCTTCATGATCGACGAGGCGCACCAGCTCACGAAAGACGCCTTCAACGCGCTGCTGAAGACGCTGGAAGAGCCGCCCGACTACCTGAAGTTCGTGCTGGCCACCACCGACCCCGAAAAGATGCTGCCCACGGTGCTCAGCCGCTGCCTGCAGTTCAACCTGCGGCCGATGGCGCCCGAGACGGTGGCTGCGCATCTGCAGCAGGTGCTGGCCGCCGAGGGCGTGGCGGCCGACGCCGGCGCCATCCGCCTGCTGTCGCGCGCGGCGCGCGGCTCGATGCGCGACGCGCTGTCGCTCACCGACCAGGCCATCGCCTTCGGCGCCGGCAGCCTGGCCGAAGACGGCGTGCGCGCCATGCTGGGCACGGTCGACCGCTCGCATGCGGCGGCGCTGGTGCAGGCCCTGGCCGGCCGCGACGGCCCGGCCGTGCTGGCCACGCTGGGCGCACTGCGGGCGCTGGGCCTGTCGGCTGCCGGCACGCTCGAAGAGATGGCAGGCCTGCTGCAGCAGATGGCAGTGGAGCAGGCGGTGCCGGGCGCGCTGGACGATGCCGACCCCGACACCGCCACCACCCGCGCGCTGGCGGGGTTGATGCTGCCCGACGAGACCCAGCTGCTCTACAGCATCGTGGTGCATGGCCGTGCCGAGCTGAGCCTGCTGTCCGACGAGTACGCCGCCCTCACCATGGTGCTGTTGCGGCTGCTGGCCTTTCCGCCGGGCGGCCCGGCGCCAGTGGCCGCCGGCGCGCCCCGCGCCGCGCCGCTGGTGGCCGCACCGCGCGAGGCGCGCAGCACCGCGCCGGCGCGGCCGGTGCAGCCGCCCGGCGTGCCGTTGCCGGCGCCACCGCCTGCCGTGGCGCCAGTACCGGTGCCGGTGCCGGTGTCGGTGCCGGTGCCGGTTCCTGTGCAGCAGGCAGCCCGCGCGCCGTCATCAACCCTGCCACCACCCGCCCAGCCGCCGGTGCCGTCGCGCCGGCCGCTCGTGGCCCACGAGCCGCCGCCCTGGGCCGAAGAGCAGGTGCCTGACGATTTCGAGGTACTGCAGGCGCCAGTGGCCGAGCCGCAGTCGCCTTCATCATCGCTGTCACCTGCATCGCGGCCGCTCCAGCTGGGCGTGCCCATGGCCATTGCGCCGAGCGCGCCCGTCGCGCGAGTCACGTTATCCGCGCCCGTCGCGCCGGTCACGGCGTCCGCGCCCGTCGCGCCGGTCACGGCGTCCGCGCCTGTCGCGCTGGTCACGT
>Ga0335394_10004877_pt1 | contig 15237 bp, 6 predicted proteins | sample MAT03_FD_205741 | JGI IMG/M metagenome (GOLD analysis project Ga0335394, IMG submission 205741) | Freshwater microbial communities from Lake Fryxell liftoff mats and glacier meltwater in Antarctica - MAT-03 (spades assembly) (version 2) ...
GAGGAGCCGAGGGAAGTGGGTTTAGGGCGTAGGGACGCGAACAGCGAGGCCAGGAACGCGGCCAAAGTCCGAGTCGTTCGTCGCGACGTGGGTGATGCCCTCACACTGCATTACCGCGACGATGAGCCAGTCGTTGACCATCAGGCCGTGCTGCTCACGGAACGTGCGGCTGGCGTGGAGATCACGATACGATAGAGGGAGGATATCGACCCGGGCCTGGCGGAGGTCGCGGAGGATGGTACGGTAGCGGGTCAGCTGCTGCACGAGGTCGGTCCGCTGCTTGAGCAGCGCGACGGCTTCGGCAGAACGCTGGGCCTGGCCCTGGGCGAGCAGCTCCAGCACCATCGCCCGGTGGAGCACATCCGCGGTGACCGACACACTGGTGAACAGGAACGTGAACCAAGCCTCAACGCCTCCCTGGCGAGCACGTCTGCCAGGTTCTGGCACGCGCTCCTGCGATTGAGTTGCGCGGGGGAACGTGCTATAGTCGGTGGCGTGGGTCCGCGTGTCCGGCGCTACGGACACCTATCGGGCGTTGAGAACCAGCTGTGCTCACCCCAGGCTCCGCCCTGCCGCCCCTGCCGCCCTCCGGTACCACGCTCGGCGAGTTCGTCGCCGAGCTGGCCCGCCTGGTGCGCGCCGACGCCGCCGAGGCCCGCCGCCAGGTCTCGGACAGCTGGGCGTGCCCACTGGCGCAGCGGGTGGCCGCGGGTCGCGCCATCGCCGATGTGCGGATTGTCGAGGTGCGCCCCGACGGGATGCTCACCCTGGCCTGCCCGCGCAACGAGTCGCGCTTCCGCGAGGGCGACGTGCTGCTGCTCTCCCGCGGCGACCCGTTCTTCGAGCCGCGCTTCTTGGTCACCCTCGAGCTCGACGAGGAGACCGAGCTGCTCGTCTCCACCGAGTCACCTGGCGTCACCGTCTTCGACTTCGTCGCCCAGCCCGACGGCTGGGCGCTCGACGAGGGCTTCCTCGACTTCAGCGACCAGGTGCTCCAGGCACTGGACGAGGCCGCCGACACCGCCGCCGGCCGCGAGCGCGTGCTGCCCCTACTGACGGGCCGCAGCCGGCCTCAGGTCGACCCCGAGCGCTTCGAGTATGCCCTGGAACGGGCCGCGGGCTGGGGGCTCAACGAACAGCAGGCCGAGGCCGTCGCGTTTGCCTATGCCAGCGACCTGGCCCATCTCATCCAGGGGCCGCCTGGTACCGGCAAGACCCTCGTGCTCGCCCGGCTCGCCCTCCTGCTCGCCGAGGACGGCGAGCGCGTGCTGGTCACCGCCTTTACCCACCGGGCGATAGGCAACGCCCTGAACAAGCTCCACGCGCTCGCACTGCGCCAGGACGCCACCCAGGTCACTATGGTTAAGATCGGCCACCCCTCGCGCACGAGCGGCTTGCTGGTGGAGAACTACCCCACCTTCGACGCCTCGCCGCTGCCCGAGCTCTCCGGCGCCTACATTGTCGGCGCCACGCCCTTCGCCACACGCAGCAGCCGGCTCGGCGGGGTCGAGTTCGACACCGTGATCTTCGACGAGGCCAGCCAGATCACGCTGCCGCTGGCGATCATGGGTATGCTCGCCGCCCGCCGCTTCATCTTCGTGGGCGACCACCGCCAGCTACCACCGGTACTAGCCACCCGCTACGGCGACGGCCTGCTGCGCGACTCGGTCTTCGGCGCCCTGGTCGACCGCGGCTTCGACACGCTGCTTGACATGACCTACCGGCTCAACGCCGAGCTCGCCGCCTGGCCGAGTGCGACGTTCTACGAGGGCCGGCTCCACTCCGCGCCCGACGTCGCGGCCCGACGGGTGCGCTACAACCGCCCGCCCGAGCGGCTCTCGGCCATCCTCGACTCGGAGGAGCCCAAGGTCTTCGTCGACCTCGGCCACCGCAACGCCACCACCCGCAGCGAGGCCGAGGCCAGCCTGGCCGTGGATCTAGTTCTTGAGCTGCTCTGGTGCGGGGTGCCGGCCGAGGAGGTTGGCGTGGTGGCGCCCTACCGCGCGCAGGGCCGGGCCATCCGCGGCCTGCTCCGGGAGGCTCTGCCCGAGCAGCCGGAGCGCCGACGGGTGGTGGTCGACACCGTCGAGCGCATGCAGGGCCAGGAGCGCGAGGTGGTGCTCGTTTCGCTGACCACCTCCAACCCGACGTTCGCCACCACGCTGGCCGACTTCCTGTTCCAGCCCGAACGGCTGAACGTGGCGATCACGCGCCCGCGCTCGAAGCTGATCATCCTCGGCAGCCGCCACCTGCTCGACGCCCGCCCGGCCGACCCCGAGCAGCAGGAGGCCCTCGACCTGCTGCGTGCCCTGCTCGCGGGGTGCGCTGCGCGGATCGTCGACTACCACCGCTGAACGCTGATGGCAAGCATCCTCCCCAACACCCCGCTCGGCCCGCTGCCCTCGGAGAAGCTCCGAGTCTTCCGGCTGCTCCGGCAGCTCCCCGAGGGCTACACTATCTGGCAGCGCCTCCATGCGGGCCAGGCGGGTATGAGCGACGGGCCAGATTTCTGGGTGCGCCGGGAGGACGCCCGCTGCGCGCTGCTGACGGTGGCCGCGGCGACCCTGGCGGAGGTCGGGCAGGCCCGCCAGGCCGCACTCTTCGCGCCGGCGGCCCGGCCGGGTGCCACCGAGGAGACGGCGCTCGAACGCTTCTGGGCGGGGCTCGACCTGCCCGATGCCGCGAGCCCGCGGGAGCTCCTGCCCGGCCTCGTGCTCTTCCCCGGCGTGTCTCGCGCCGACCTCAGTCTGGCCCTCGACCCGCCGCCGGTGGGTGTTGGCCGTGGTGCCAAAGAAGAGCTCACGCCCGAGGGGCTCGCCGCCTGGCTCGACACGCAGCTCGGGTCGCCGCTGAGCGCCGAGCAGACCGACGCGCTGCGCCGAGTCTCCACCCCCGAGGTGGTCGTGCCGGCCCAGCTCACGGTGCGCCGGCCGATCGAGCGGGCTACCAGCGCGGCCCTGAGCGATTACCTGCTCAGCTACAGCCAGGAGCAGGTGCTTAAGCACGACCTCGACTTGTCCGACGAGGCCGAGGCGGCCAGCGACAACCTGCGGCTCCAGCTGGTCAACGGGGTGGCCGGCAGCGGCAAGTCGCTCATCCTGCTCTACCGGGCCCGGCTGCTGCGCCAGTTCTTCCCGCGCAAGCGCCTGCTCGTGCTCACCCACAACCGCCCGCTCATCCACGACCTCCGGCGGCGCTACGCCCTGCTCAGCGTCGGCGACACCGGCGTGGAGTGGCGCACCTTCCACGGTTGGTGCACGAAGTACTGGCCGGCGAGCGAGCCGCAGCCGCAGCGGATCGGGCTTGGCGAGCGGCGCGCCCTGATCGAGCGGGTCTGGCAGGAACACCTCGCGGACACAGCGTTCTCGCCCGAGCTGCTGCGCAGCGAGATCGACTGGCTGAAGGACCGGCTGATCACCACCCGCCAGGGCTACGTGGAGGCCGACCGGGCCGGCTGGGGTGTTGCGCTGCGCGAGGGGATGCGCGGCCGGGTGTACGACGCCATCCACGCCTACCAGGAGGAGCTCCAGCGCCGCGATTTGGTCGACTTCAGCGACGTGCCGCGGCGGCTCTGGCGGGCGCTGCTGGAGCAGCCGGCGGCCTTCCCACGCTACGACGTCATCCTGATCGACGAGGCCCAGTTCTTCGCCCCGATCTGGTTCGAGATCGTCAGGCGCGTGCCGGAGCCGAGGCACGGCCAGCTGTTCATGGTCGCCGACCCGACCCAGGGCTTCCTCAAGCGCCGCCAGTCCTGGCTGGCCAGTGGGCTGAACGTGCGCGGCCACACCCAGTGCCTGGAGAAATGCTACCGCACCACTCGCGAGATCCTGGCCTTCGCCACGCGCTTCTACCAGGAGCGTCTGCCCGACGACGATGAGGCCTACGTTACGGCTAACCTGGAGCTGACGCCGGGCGGGCTGCCGCCGGAGGTGGTGGTGCTGCGCAGCGAGCAGGATGAACTGGCGCGGGTGGTCAACGAGGTGCGGGCGATGGTGGACGGGGGGGTGAAGCCGGAGCACATCCTGGTCATCCACGCCGATTGGCAGGGAGCGCAGCGGGCGCTGGAGCGACTGCGGGCCGAGTTCGGCGCGGCGCAGGTGGCTCACCCAAAGGAGGGCGCCGATCCCGATCAGATCCGGGTCTGCCAGCTCGACTCGGCGACGGGTCTGGAGAGCCCGATTGTCTTCTTGCTCGGCGCGCACCGGCTGCTGGAGGCCGAGGGTAGCCTGCGCATCGCCGAGGAGGAGCGGGCCGAGCGGGTGCGTGACACCACTCGCCGGCTCTACATGGCCATGACCCGGGCCGGCCAGCGATTGGTGTTGACGTATGTCGGCGAGCCACCGGCCTTCTTCCTCCCCGCGCCGGGCGGCCACGCTGTGCCCGCGCCGCTTGCCCGTGGCTGACGAGCGCTCGCTGGCTTAGTCGTCTGCCAGCCACCTAGCGAGCCGCTCACGCAGGTCATCCAGCAGGAGGAGAAAGGCATCGGTGATGACCCACTCCTGCCCGGATTGGTCAATGTAGATGGCCTGCGGCGGCCGTGGTGGCTTGGGTACGCGTTGGCGCTCGTGCGGGGGCAGCGACCACCAGGCATCGTCCTCGTCAAACGCGGCCTTATGGCGTGCGCGATGGTCCGCGAGATGCGCGCCGAACGTTGCCCGCCACTGCTGGAGGGCTCGCTCAACCTGGCCCTCCTGGGTGACCGCCAGGATGTGCGCGAGGAGTCGAGCCTCGCGCTTGTAGCTGTTCTCCTGGTTGACTTCGTCGGCGATGGTGGCTTTCCTCCCGCGGCCTTGCCCATCGTAGACAACATCGTGCTCGGCTGTGTGCAGCTGCCGGCGTACCATCTGCAGGCGCTGCTGAAGAAACTCGTGCTCTGATAGCATAGGCTTGTTTCCTCGCCCCGCGGGGGGAGCACCCCGCTCCTTCTGCAGTTGAGGCGTGGCACGATTTCAGATTAGGGCCAGAGCTGGGCTATAAGTTGCTGGAGCCGCATCGAGTCGAAGCCTCCGGCCGGGTCGTCCCTGGTGATGATGAGTGTGCCGTTCTGTCCGCCCCCTTCCTCGTGCGGGAGGATGTCCTGGGCGCGGTACCACTCTAGCTTGCGCTCCCAACGCTCGCGGTAGTCGGCGCGATCAAGCATGCCGAGATGTTCCCAGTAGTAGGTCTCACCGCTGTCGGCATCCTCGATCGTGAAGTCGGGGTAGCGGGTCTGACCGTCGGGTCCCTGGAGTGGCCGTTCGTAGGCGTACGAGATTTTCGCAGCCGCTAGCGCATCGGCGATAATCACCTCGGACTTTGAGCGCATTGGCTCGCCTTTGCCCGACCGATGAATGAGCCGGGAGTCGATGACCCGGTCGTCCATTATCACGGGCGCTGGTGCGTCGAAGAGGTTGGTCAGCCGGCGGGCGGCCTCCGAGTAGTATGCCGACGCGTACTCCTTCAGCTTACTCAGTGGGCCCTGGTGGAGGATGATTAGGCGCTCACGCTGCCGTGTGAGCGCAGTGTAGAGCAGTTCGCGCGACTGCATGCGGCTGTTAGCTGGGAGCACCAGGAACGTCCGCCCAAACTCGCTCCCCTGGGAGCGGTGAACGGTGATCGCGTAGGCGAGCTCCAGATAGGCATTGTTCTCGCCAAAGTCGCGATTTGTGAAGTCATACGTCGAACCCAGCTGAGAGCTAAACTCAACCTGGGTGAGCCAGGGCTTCCAAGTCTGTCCTTGCTTCCGGAACTGCCCAACTACCAAGCCGATCTCGCCGTTGGCTACGTACTGAAGGCTCTTCTCCTTCGGTTCGACATACCTCCGGCGGTGGTTGCGCAGGCAGATCACCTTGTCGCCGTAGACTATCTCTTCAGGGCCGCGCGGCTCGGTGATCTTTGAGCTTGAGCTATTCCTGGCCTCTCGCTTTGATCGCCGGGCCCAGTCGACCGTTTGCTGACGGAACGTCTGCTTGATCAGTCGGTTGAGCTCGATCGTGCCCCAGGTCATGCCGCGCGTCGCGCTGAGGATTTGCCAGCGCTCCGCCCAGACCGCTGAGCCTGGTTTTTCAGGAACACTCCGGTTGAAGTAGACGTAGTTGCCCGATGGATTGCCGCCCAGGCTCTGGTCGAAGGCGGCACTATTGCCAATGTACTCCAGTTCCAATTCCTCGACGAGCGTGTCGAGCAGTTTCTGCCGCAAGTCGCTCTCGTCGCTCCACTCGACGAAGCGTACTCGACTAGGAGCATCGGCCGGCGTGGCCGCGATTTTGTCGAAGATGTCGTCGTCGCCTGGCCCTGGCGCTCGTCCGCTAAACCACTCGGCGAGCTGCAGATCGTCGAGCGCCTGATCCTGCTCCAGCTGCACAAAGCGTCGGCGCTCGGAGAGATCGGCGTAGCCGCTGCCAACGAGGGGGAAGCGGCTTTCGATGTCGGCGGGCGCGAGCTGGTTGACGATGTCGAGGAACGGCCGGCCAGCCCCGATCGGCGGGAGCTGACGCGGGTCACCGACAAGGATGAGCCGGTCATACCCGCTAAGCGCATCGATGATCGCGCCGAGCTGCTCCTCGGTAAGCATGGAGGCCTCGTCGACGATCACTGTCTTCGCCGCCGAGGCGGATTTCTCCTTGCCCAGCCGGTAGGCGCCAGTCACCTCGTCATAGCGGCCGGTTGGTAGAAGAAACTGCGCGACCGTCTGCGCAACTACGTTAATTGCACTCTGGAGCCTGACACGGGCCTTCCCGGTGGGAGCGAGGGCCAGCACGCCACCACGCTTGATGCTCTCTTCTGCGCATAGCACCTCGAGCAGCGTGGTCTTGCCCGTGCCGGCGGGTCCGATCAGCACCGAGAAGCGCGCCTCAGCAATCTCCTTCAGCGCCGCAGCCTTTTCGTGGCGGGCGCGCTCTTCTGCCGCGGCGTCCCCACCGCTCCGTGGCTGATACGGCCCCTTCCTGTCCAGCACCGCATCAAGACGGGTACGCCAGTTCACATCAAGCTGGTGCCGCTTGCCCGCGACGCGCTTGAGAACTGTGGAGCGGATCACCTTTCGCATCTCGGAAAGCCGGTCGAGCTGGTAGGCCGGCGACCCATCCTGAAGAGCACATGTCTCGACTGTCGGGCTGAGCTGGCCCTCCACGACGTCGAGTAGGTCGCCGGTGATTGGGCACGGCGGCTCGATCGTCAGATCGCGGATCGCGCGGATGAGATCTGGGCGCCCAAGCAGAGTATGGCCAGCGATCGCCGCATGCTCAAGGCGATCAACGAGCAAGGCACGGATGCGCCGTGGGTCGAGTGCCCCCTCCAGGGCGCTCGGTGCGGGCAGAGGATGCTGCTTGCTGATGGCCGAGTCAGGTAGCAGCGCACAATCGATGAGAGCGAGTCCGATCGGCTCCGCCGCGCTCCGGTCGTGCTCGTAGATAAGGTAGGGGTTCTTGAGCAACTCGTCGTCGCTGCACACAATCCCAACCTTGGTGCGCTCCTCAGGCACATAGAAGCGGGTCAGCTGTGCAGTGCTCAAATCTGCCCGCGCCAGCAGCTTAAGCAGTGCGAGCCGCGTCGGCTTGCGCTCGACGATATCAACCCACAGCCTGGTGAGCGTTGGCGTGATATGCCGCGACAGCTCAGGTGGTAGCACTGAGGGGTCGCGCATGGCCCGGTCGACCGCCAGCCAGGGGTCGCTGAGCTCTGGAAGCTCGGCCACCAGGCTGTGGGCTATCAGATGGCCGCGCTCGAGGCCGAAGGCGATGAGCGCCGCACCCAAGCCAGGGTAGGCCCCGCGCAGCTTCCAGAGCTCGCCGATCCGGGCGTCGATCCAGCGCAGCACCTGGTCCCAGGGCCCCTGGACGACCTCGCGAGCACGTTCGATCGCGTTCTTGCAGCTCAGCAGGGCAGCGATGGCTGCGTCGTTGCTGACGTGCTCCGCCGCGTATGAGAACTCGGCGTGGTGCTCCTCGGGTGCGAAGGCCACAAAGTCGGCCGGGTCGAGCGTCGGATCCGCGGCGGCTCGCTCAAGGATCGCGTGGTAGGGCAGAAGGAAGCCGTTGCCGAAATCTGGGCGGATGGTATGGTGGATGTTGCGCTCCCAGATATAAGCCCGGAGCTTGCCCTCCTCGCCGTAGTCGTACTCGCTAACCGGGCCAAAGATGCTCACAAAGCCGACGCCTACGATCACGCGCCGCTCGTCCTCGGCCAGCGGTGTGAGCTTGGCGTAGAAGAAGACCAGCGATTGGTTGGTGGCCACCGGCTCGATGAAGGCGTCGAGCATCGCGCGCTGGTTATCGTGGTTCTGCACCCAGGGGTTTTTCGGTGCGGCCAGCCATTCGGGCTCGGTGAGCTCGCGCTCCGGCCGATAATCGATTCCATAGCTGGCCGCAAGCTCTGCCGCTGTCGCGCGCTCCATCCACTTGAAAGGGATGGCCGACGCGGCATAGGCCGGGATTACGAAGTCGGTCGGCAGCATATGCCGGTGGAGCTCGCTCGTCCGGCTGTAGGGCTGTGTGGCTTTGCGAGTGATCGGGAACGAGGCCATGAAGGTCGCCCGCTCGCTGATGCACGGCGGCCACTGGTTTTGGGGGAGCTCGTTGATCATCCGTCCGGCCAACGACTCCTCAGCCTCGACTCTCCGCTCCTCTCGAACTCGAGGGAGGATCAGGCAGGCGACGTTTTTTCCAGGGTTTTTGCAGACCCCGCCTGTCCAGCCCGAGTCGTGCCAGGGAACGCGGACCGAGAGGTGCCGCAGGGGGATGCCGGACATATCACGCTCCCTTTGCGCTCAGTAGCGCCGTAATCAGTGCCTGCTCATTGGTTCCAAGCCACGGGCGTGGCACGCGTACGAGGCGCCAGCCCAGGAGGCGGGCCTGGTTATGCCGCTGAAGCTCGCGCCGCCATACACCGGCGTCATGCATCCAGCTCTCAGGCTCGACAAGCACCAGTGCGATGCTCCGCTCCTGGTCGTAGCCGAGCAGATCGAGCAGGCCTCCATTGCCGAGGCGTATACGGCCTCCTGCTTGGATTCTCTGGTCTCGCGTGATGATGCGCTCGACGAAGCCTCTGACCTCGGCTGGCATGGCGAGGTACTCGACCGGAGGCTCTCGCAGCTGCCGCGGACGATCTGCGGCGACATTGAGTGCAGCGCGAACCTGGGCGATGACGTGCGCGGGCTCCGCGATGACATCCCGATAGGTGAACTCGAGCAGCTGCCGACCGCTAAGCTCGACGCTGTTGCGCCGGTCGAGATCCTCGACAATCCGGGCCACTGTGTCGGCGTGAAAAGCGCGACCGTCGGTCTGGATGACCAGCGGAGGCTGGTCGTAGCTGAAATCGGCCCTTGTGATGTAGCGGTTGTCGGCCGTCCGCAGCACCTGCTGGGTGCTGGGGAGGGGCAGACCGGCCTGCTGGAGCAAGCTAAAGAACTTCTCCTCAAGGAATGACTCGAAGCGCTGACGGTCGGTGCGCGCCGGGAGTGAGGTGACCTCGTGGACGGCGGCCAGCTCGTCGAGCACGTGCAGCACGAGCTGCTTATCGAGCAGGGCGTGGTGGCGCTGATTCCAGAACTCCTTGAGGCAGCGGTAGCAGGCCCGCTCGCAGTCGCACTCCCGCAGGTGTTGGGCGACGAGGGCAGCCACCTGGGGCAGGGACCTCGCGGTGCGCCAGAGATACCCGGTGCCGCCCGGCATCGTATCGTAGAGCACTAGGGTCGCGTGGAGTTGATCGTCGCCGTAGGTGCGGCACACGAAGGAGCCAACCTCATGGGGGCCGATATACAGCTGGCGCTGCATCCCCAGCTTGAGCGCCTGGGCAAAAGTGGCGATCCAGGCCTCGTCGCCGGCCACCTCATTCGGAAGCGGGATCTCGATGATATCGCCCTGCACGGTGGCCCGAAGGTGCAGCTCCTTGACGATACGGTCACTATAGTCAGGGTCCCAGGTGGCGACGCTGCAATTTGGCATGTGGCCGGTCACGCTCGCGCCAGGGGCGGGCTGGTCAGGGCTGCGCGAATCGCGCCAGCGCCCGCACTCAAGGCAAACCATGAAGGGCGTCGCCAGATCGTCGGCCCGTCCCTTCAGTCCGCGGTTGTAGATCTCGATGGTGCGGCGCCGGCTGTACTCCACCAGCCAGCGGTCGTAGGCAAAGGTGGCATCCCCCTGGTCAGCCTCCTGGCCGTCTTGCTCGCGCAGGTAGTGGGCGACCTCATAGCTCTCGCGAGTGCGGTACTCGTCCTCCTGAGAGATGGCTTCTCCCGCAGTGCCGCGGCAGGCCTCATAGTCGATCAGGCGCGCGCTCTGCAGGGTTTTGCGGCAGTGTGGGCACTCAGAGGCGAAGGGGTCCTCCGTCGCATAGCTGCACTGCGCGCAGCGCCGGTAGGTCATCGCGTTCGCCGTCGGGTCCTCGCGCGAGCCGCCCTTGAAGTAGACACGCTGAACCTGGACTTTGCGCCCGCCCACGTAGACGATGTTGCCCGGCGCGTACTCGGTGATGCCGACTGCCGCCGACTGGGTGAGCTCGCGCTCTTTGTCGTAGCGCAGGCTAACCACATCGCCCGAGAAGCCGTAGCGGGGCAGGAAGCCGACCTGAGCCAGGTAGCTGAGGGGGTAGTAGCGGCGGTCTTTTTCCAGTGCCATCAGCGCCTGGTTGAGCCGCTTCTCACGCTCCTGCTCAACTGCTGTAGGCCGAATCTTCTGGCGGCTGCGCCGCAGCTCCTCGTAGATCTCGCGGTAGCGCCGGCACCAGTGCTCAAAGCCCGCGCGCAAGCCACCGACAAACATATGCACCCGGCCATCCACATAGTCGGGCGTCAGCCAGCTCAAGCCGCCAGCCCCGAGCTCGCGGACGAAGGCCTCGGCCACTGCCTGGTTGATCGTCGCGCTGCGGCGCTCGATCTCCTCCTGGAACGGGGCGAGCACTTCCTCGCGTAGCTCGCCCTCATCGGTGCGGATCTGCTCCCACTTGCCGGGGATCTCAGTGTCCAGCTTCTCCAGGATGAGTGAGTTAATATGGCGGTCGATGACGACGTGGTTATCGAGCATGAACAGCGGCGGGCGGATCGCGCCGCTAATCATCTCGGCAGGGTGCTGGAAGAAGTAGCTGTCGTGCGGGCCTTGCCCCGCGTGAGCCAGGATCAGGGCGATGCGACGCTTGCGCCCAGCACGCCCGGCTCGCTGGGCATAGTTGGAGGGCGTCGGCGGGATGTTGCGCATGAGCAGGGCCGAGAGGTCACCGATGTCGACGCCAAGCTCCATGGTCGGCGTACAGACCAGGGCATTAATCCGGCCGGCCTTGAACTGTCCCTCAATCTTCACCCGCTCGTCGTTGTCGAGCTGGCCGCTGTGTTCGACCGGGTAGAGCCGCTCGATAGTGCCCGCGCTGTAGATCTGGACGTAGAAGCTCTCGTCCGGGTTGGGCATATAGCGCTGCGGCTGGCCCGGGCAGCGGTAGGTCGCGCAGACGGGCACGCCCTCCGCCGACCGCAGGTTGTAGCTGCGCACCTGCCCGCAGGTGGGGCAGCGGAAGCGCTCGCCGGCGGTTGTCAGCAGGATACGCCTCTCGTCGAGCTGATAACCCTTGGTCGTGAGCTTGCCGTAGGCAGCGGAGATACGGCCGACGGTCTGCTCCTTGATGTGGCCACGCTGTATCAGCAGGGTAACGATTCGATCGATGACAGTGGCTACCGCCCCTGGGCTAAGCTGGGGCAGGGCTCTGCTTACCATATCGAAGATCGCCGTCCTCCGCGCAGAGGGATTGTCCTTGTTGTACCAGGCGAAGACTGTCGCGACGTCGCCGCGCCGGTACTTTGTGGCGGCGAAAGCGACCGGGCGTCGGGTCTCGCGGGTGGGCCGCACCTCCTTGTTGAGCACCGGGGTCGATTTTGTATCGAGGTAATCGCGGAAGGGCGCATAGTTGACGGCCTGGCGCAGACGCATCTGGTCAAGGAAAGCGTGCAGCAGCGTGTGCAGCTCCGTCGCCGAGTTTATGCCAACTTCGGCAAGGTCAGGTAGTGCTGTCGCCGCCGTTTCGTCGAGGCGCTCGTAGATAACCGTCGTCAGGCCTTCGCGCTCCAGCGAGAAGCGGCTCCCCGCACGGTCGGAGAACTCGACAACGAGATCCCACTGGAGTCGCTTGATGATCTGCGCAGTTTGCGAGCCGCTGATCGGGGTTTCCGGCTCGAAGAAGCCCTCCTCAAGGTACTCCACGTCCGAGAGCAGGTTGGCGGCATCGGCCTCGCCGACGCGGCCCCGGGTGACCGTGAACACGGTCCGCGCCAGGTCGGGCAATGGGATCTGCCCGCGCCCCTCTTCCTCGTGGTTGCGCAGGGTCTGGTAGACGATCTGGCGCTGCGTAAAGACCTGGTAGCGGTCACGCAGATAGCCGGCCTGCTGGGCGGTGTCTTGCCGGCTATCGGCGAAGATCAGCAGCCGCTTCTCGCCCGGCCCTCCGTCAGGAGATGACTCGAGCTGCGGCATGAGGCTCTGGGTGAGCACGGCGATCGAGGGTGCGGCACCGCTGCGGAGCGGCGTGATGATTGCGCGCCCCCGCCCCTGGGCCTGGCAGACCGGGCACTTGCTGCCGTGGAGGAACGCTGCGAACACTGGTAGCGGTTCGCCCGCGTAGCCAGGGCAGTTGGTGTTGATGCAGCGCCGGTTGCCGCCGTCGTCAGGGCGCGCGTCGAGGCAGTGCGGACAGACCAGGTAGTCCCGGCTGTGGAACGGGGGCAGGTCGTCCGCCTCTTCCTCCTCGTCGTCATCGTTCAGCGCCGGCCCCGTGCCCTTCGGCATCAGAAACATGCGCTCGTGCCCCTCCAGCTCGCTCTCGGCCTGGAGGTGAACCGCGCCGATCAGATCGATCGAGAGCTTGCCAACCGGGCGGCGCTTGCCGTTCTTGTCGTAGAGCGCCGCCTCAGGGACGTGGAACGAGGCGATGCGGTAGTCGGCGCCGCAGGAACGACAGAGGCCCAGGGTGAGCGCCCGTGTCGGCTCTGAGCCAAGCTGGGTACAGACTGTGGCGCCGTCGGTGAGCAGCTTCTCGCAGCGCTGGTCGAGACAGACCGCGAGAGGGGTCAGGCTGCGCACAATCTGGTGGATCTTCGGGCGGAAGCGCGGGAGCAGCTCGCCGCGCTCGTCGCGCCGCAGGGCGACGCTGCCCAGCAGCAGCAGGGCCATTACCTCACGCTCGACCTGCTCCTGGCTGAGTCCGGCCCGCCCTGGCAGGCTCGCGTACTCGCGAGCGACGTCGGAGAGAGCCCGTGGGCGGAGCAGCAGCCGCTCGAGCTCTGCGAAGGCGCGCAGCTCTTGTGTTGCCTGATACAGGGCCTCCCCGATCTCGGCTGAGGTGTCGAGGGTGACGCCGAGGGCGGTCTGAGCCAGCCGTGCGATCTGGCCAGGGTCGTTCGGGTTGAAGCTCTGGAGATCCGCGCTGCTCAGCGCTGGCGGGGGGCGCAGCTCCGCCTCGGCGGGCTGGCGCGGCTCCTGGTAGCGCTCCTGGACGAGCGCATCCGTCGCGAAGGGTTCACCGAAGAGCTCGGCGGCGAACTCGAGCAGCCGCGCCTCGCCTGGCTGGTCGCCGGCGCTCACCACCGTCGCGCTGGTGCCGATGCAGGTCAGTTCTCCGGGCTGCAGCCCGGTGTGCTCCTTCAGGCGCCGGATCAGGCATGCCACCTCCGTGCCGAGGATGCCGGTGTAGGTGTGGACCTCGTCGAGGACGAGGTAGCGCGGTTTGATGCCCTGGAAGATCTTCTGGTCCTGCTTGCGCAGAAGCAGTAGCTCGAGCATTACATAGTTGGTGAGCAGGATCTGGGGCGGGTCGGCCCAGATCTCCTTGCGGGTGTAGCGCTCCTCGGCCGGCGAGCCTGGTGGGCGTGGCAGCTCGCGCTCGGTCGCGTCCTGATCGTTGAAGGGCGTGTCGCCGCTGTAGCGCCCGAAGGTCACACCGGTGCCGGCGAGCATACGGCGCAGGCGCTCGAGCTGGTCGTTCGCCAGCGCGTTCATCGGGTAGACAATCACGGCGCGGACGCCGGGCTCGCCCTGATGGCGCAGGCAGTCGTCGACGATCGGCAGCAGGAACGCCTCAGTCTTCCCGGAGCCGGTGCCAGTCGCCACAACCGTGTTCTGGCCCCGCTCACTGGCTCCGCTGAGCCGCCGGGTGGCCGCGGCCTGGTGGGCGAAGACCGCATCGAAGCCCCAGTTTGCCCGGGTGATCCGTGGCCCGAGGACGCCCTCAGCCACCAGCTCGCTCAGGCTGCCGCCGCTGCGGAATGGCCGCGCGAGCGAGACGAACGCCTCCTGCCAGAGCAGCTTCTCGGTATCAATCAGCTGTCCGATCCGCGCCTTCAGCGCGGGGTCGCGGACCAGGAAGCTTGTCTCGATATAGTGCCGGTAGTCCTCGCGGACGGCCTCGGCGGCGGCAAAGGGCTGCATAGATAGTCCTAGCTAAACTGCTGGCGAACGAGCTTCAGCTTCTGCTCTGGCGACAGGACGTAGAGTTGATTGCGCGCCCGGGAGGCACCCACATAGAGTAACATCTGCAGGTTAGGTAGGTTGCCAGCCTTCTCGATCTCAGCCAGGATGATCACCGAGCGCTCAAGCCCCTTGAAGCCGTGGATCGTCGTGCAGAAGACCTGGTTGGCTGCGGGCGGCCAGCTCTCCGTCAGGGAGATGCTGCCAGGCGTCGCCGGCCCCCAGAGCCCGCTCTTCCCCTTTGCCAGCGGGGTGAGGATGGTGATCTCATTAGTCGGAATCTTCGCCTCGCGTACCAGCTTTCGCAGCAGGTTCTGCAGCGCGACACGTAGCACCCCGTCGTCCTCGTAGGAGACGATCTCGACCGGGCGACCCTCGGGGCCACGCGAGACGGGCTTGAGCGCGCCCTTGTAGTGCTTGAGGACCTGGGCGTGGATCTGCTGCGTATTGCGGCAGTTCACCGGCAGCGGGTAGGGCTGGCCCTGAATCGGGAAGGCAGCCTCGCGGGTGTAGATGTTCTGGTTGTCGTCGTAGAAGATATAGAGGATCCCGTCGTCGGGGTCGTGGAGCAGGCACTGGAGCGGTGTCCACCAGAGCTCCTGGAAATCCTGGGCCTCGTCGACAATGATCGCGTCGTAGCGCTCGTCAGGCAGCTTGTCGGCGGCGTCCATGAGGGCTGCAGGAAGCTCCTCGTTGAAGAATTTGGCGTCGTTTCGCTGGCTCAGGGTGATGCCGGCCTTGCGAGCCATACCGACGCAGAGGTCGTGAAAGTGGGCGATGTCGAGGTTGGGGGGCATGGTGCCGAGTTGGGTGC
>Ga0335394_10004888_pt1 | contig 15217 bp, 16 predicted proteins | sample MAT03_FD_205741 | JGI IMG/M metagenome (GOLD analysis project Ga0335394, IMG submission 205741) | Freshwater microbial communities from Lake Fryxell liftoff mats and glacier meltwater in Antarctica - MAT-03 (spades assembly) (version 2) ...
GCTTTTGGTGCTGTCCGCTGGGTGGAATGTGTGCAAGCCATCAAGGCGCGCGGCGTTCGCCAGATCATTGAGTGCGGGCCGGGCAAGGTGCTGGCTGGCCTGGTCAAGCGGATTGATGCTGATTTGACAGGCGCGCCCTTGTTTGACCCCGCCACCATGACCCAGGTGAAAGAAATGCTGCTATGAGCGATATGAAGTTTGAAGGTCAGGTTGCGCTGGTTACAGGCGCAACGCGCGGCATCGGCGCTGCCATTGCCATGGAGCTGGCCAAAAAAGGTTTGAAAGTCACTGGAACGGCAACCAGCGATGAGGGCGCCGCCAAAATCAGTCAGGTGCTCGCAGCTTTTCCAGGCTGCTCGGGTAAAAACCTGAATGTGAACGATGCAGTGGCCGCCGAGGCACTGATTGACAGCATCGTGAAAGAACATGGCGGCTTGCATGTGCTGGTCAACAACGCTGGCATTACCCGGGACATGCTGGCCATGCGCCTGAAAGACGACGACTGGGATGCCGTGATTGACACCAATCTGAAAGCCGTTTTTCGCATGAGCCGCGGCGTCATGCGCACCATGATGAAGCAGCGTTATGGCCGCATCATCAACATCACATCGGTCGTCGGCAGTTCAGGAAACGCCGGGCAATCGAATTACGCAGCAGCCAAGGCGGGTGTGGCGGGAATGACGCGGGCGCTGGCCAGAGAGCTGGGTTCACGTAACATCACGGTCAATTGCATTGCGCCAGGCTTTATTGAAACCGACATGACGGGCAGCTTGAGTGCTGAGCAGCAAAAAGCGCTGTTAGGGCAAATCCCGCTGGGCCACCTGGGCAAGCCGCAAGATGTGGCCCATGCGGTGGCGTTTGTGGCCAGCCCGCAAGCGTCGTACATCACTGGTCAGGAAATTCATGTCAATGGCGGTATGTATATGTAGTATGGGTGTCGTCTGGCGGTGGTAAAACACTGCAAACGCAAGCCGGTTTTTATCCGTCCGGCGAAGCGATCAACCGGGTGCTTAGGGGCTTACCTCTAACGCGCTAAAATCACGGATTAATTTACTACCCTTTGGGCGGAACTATGAGCGATATCGAAGCACGTGTTAAGAAAATCATTGCCGAACAACTCGGCGTTGAGGAAGGTCAAGTCACCAGCGAGAAAGCTTTTGTGGCTGATCTGGGTGCCGACTCTCTTGATACGGTAGAACTGGTCATGGCGCTGGAAGACGAGTTTGGCATTGAGATTCCGGATGAAGAGGCCGAGAAAATCACCACCGTTCAGAACGCGATTGATTACGCAAACACACACCAAAAAGCGTAAGCTGTCACTTTTCCACCCGTTTAAAGAGCCCCAGCAGGGGCTTTTTTGTAATCTTTTCAGGACATGCGCATGAGTCGTCGCCGCGTTGTAGTGACTGGTCTGGGCTGTGTCAGCCCGGTTGGAAACACCATTGCTGAAAACTGGTCCAATTTGTTAGCTGGCCAGTCCGGCATTGACCTGATTACCAAATTTGATACATCCAGCTTCTCATGCAAGATTGCGGGTGAGGTCAAAGGCTTCACGATCGGGGAATACCTCCCTGAAAAAGAAGCCCGTCATATGGACACGTTCATTCACTATGGTCTGGCAGCTGCCTGCCAGGCAGTGGCAGACAGCGGCCTGAAAACAGGTGATGCCTTGAGCGAAGCTGAAGCCGTCCGTATCGGTTGCGTGATCGGCTCGGGTATTGGCGGCTTGCCGCTGATTGAAAACACCCACGAAGAACTCACCAGGCGCGGTGCCAGGCGGATCACGCCCTTTTTCGTACCCGGCTCCATCATCAACATGATTGCTGGCCACGTGTCGATGAAATTTGGTTTCAAAGGCCCCAACATTGCCATTGTCACGGCGTGCACTACAGGCCTGCATTGCATTGGTGACGCGGGCCGGATGATTGAATACGGCGACGCCGATGTCATGATTGCGGGCGGTTCTGAAGCTACTGTTTCCCCATTGGGTATCGGCGGCTTTGCGGCAATGCGAGCGCTGTCGACCCGCAATGACGACCCTAAAACCGCCAGCCGCCCCTGGGACAAAGACCGTGATGGTTTTGTTTTGGGTGAAGGCGCGGGCATGATGGTGCTCGAAGAATACGAGCATGCAAAAGCGCGTGGCGCCAGGATTTACGCTGAACTGGCAGGTTTTGGCATGAGTGCTGATGCAGGTCATATCACCGCCCCCAATATGGATGGGCCACGCCGCGCCATGCTGGGTGCGCTGCGCAATGCCGGGCTCAATGCCGATACGGTTGATTACCTCAACGCTCACGGCACCTCAACTCCGCTGGGCGACATCAACGAGACCAATGCCATCAAGGCGGCGTTTGGTGCGCATGCCAGCAAAATGGTGATCAGCTCTACCAAGTCCATGACGGGCCACTTGCTGGGCGGCGCGGGCGGTATCGAGTCAGTGTTCACCGTGCTCGCCTTGCATCATCAAAAAATCCCGCCGACCATCAACATCTTTAATCAGGACGCTGAATGTGACCTGGATTTTTGCGCCAATACTGCGCGTGATGCCAGGATTGACGTCGCTGTCAAAAATAATTTCGGCTTTGGTGGCACCAACGGCACGCTGGTTTTCAAGCGCGCCTGACGGCAAGCCAGCCCCGCTTTGAGTCAACACAACGCCCCGTCAGTGAGCTACCCGCTGGGGCGCTCGCACTGGCAAGCCTGGGTTTTGTCGGGCTTCTGGATAACCGCCTTGTTGCTGGTGGGTGCCTGGGTTGTGGCCAGCCAACAAATGGGTTGGCGGCAGTTGGCAGGCTTGGCAGCGGTGATTAGCGTCGGCCTTGCTGCCTATTACGGCTGGAAAAATTCACCTGTTGGGCAACTCGCGTGGGACGGTCAAGTCTGGCGCTGGGAAGGTCCTGGCTATCAGGCGGGCGTTGCTGAATATGAGCTTTTAGCCGCTGCCGACTTTAAAAACGTGATGCTTCTGCGCATCGAGAACCAGGCGCATGCCAAGCTATGGCTTTGGGCGGAGCGGCGAGCCTTTCCGGCAAGCTGGCTGGATTTGCGTCGTGCGGTTTATTCGCCGCATCGCGAGTTACACAATGTGGTCAATTCGTGATGAGCGAAGAACCCGTCAACTCCCTGGAGACAAAGCCAATTGACAGCGATGCGATTCTGGTTGAACGCACGGTGGCAGGTGACCAGAAGGCTTTTGAGCTGCTGGTCATCAAGTACCAGCGCCGCATACAGCGCCTGATTGGCCGCATGGTGCGCGATGTTGATCTGGTCGAGGACATCGCTCAGGAAACGTTTATCCGCGCTTACCGGGCGCTGGCGCAATTCAGGGGTGAGGCACAGTTTTATACCTGGCTGTATCGAATTGCCGTCAATACCGCCAAAAAGGCCCTGATGGATTTGAAGCGTAACCCTACCATTTCTGAAAATTCTTTCAAATCTGATGACGATGATGAAACTTCCCCTCTGGAAAACGAACTAACAAGTTCAGAAACGCCTGATGCGGTACTCGCCAGCAAGGAAATAGCACAAATCATCAATGCCGCCCTGGAGGCTTTGCCTGAAGAATTGCGCCAAGCCATCACGTTGCGCGAGATTGAAGGTTTGAGTTACGAGGAAATATCTGAAGCCATGAATTGCCCGATTGGAACTGTCCGGTCCCGCATCTTCAGGGCGCGAGAAGCGATTTCGCAAAAGGTCAAGCCTTTGCTTGAAAACCAGAGTGGCAAGCGTTGGTAGCAGACCTGAGAACTGAATTTTAAAAAGACCTACATCATCATGACGACTCTTCAATCTCCTTTTCCTGAACTGCTGTCTGCCCTGGTTGATGGTGAGCTTGCAGATGGCGAGCTTGTTGTTCAGTCAAACGCTTTACACAGCGACTGGAACAGTTATCTGGTGATTGGCCATGCGCTCAGGGGCGGCGCGGGAGCTCCTTTGGTAACGGGCGCTGATCCGGCTTTTTTGCAGCGCCTGAATTTACGCCTTGCAGGTGAAAACGTTGGCCTTCCGGTACTGCCCGTATCAAGGGAAGGCCTGATGGCCTTACCGAACCAGCCAGCGGCCAATGAGGCTGTTTTTCGCTGGAAACTGGTTGCCGGCTGTGCGTCTGTCAGCGCTGCGCTCATCGTGGCCTGGAGTTTTGTCGGCACACCCGATACATCGACAATCTCGCAACTCAGCCGAAACCCTGCAGCTGACCAGGTGCTGGTGTCATCTCCACAGGGCCCCATGGTGCGTGATGCGCGACTTGAAGAGCTGATGGCTGCGCACAAGCAGCTCGGCGGCTCGTCATTGCAGGCGCCATCAGGTTTTCTGCGCAACGCAGGTTTTGAAGATTCACAGAGCGGGCGACGCTGATCTGTCATTGCATAGACCGCAAAAGCTCTTTAAAATCATGAAATTTAAGCATTTTAGCCTTCTAGCCATTTATTTATGGGCGCAAGCAGCTTCTAATTTAGTAGCAGCACAAGTTCCACCATTGGCTTCACCACTAGCTGTCAATTCAGCGCCTGCGGCGCGCGAGGCGAAGAGTATCACTGACTGGCTGTCGCGTTTGCACGAGGCATCGAAGCGGCGTAGCTACATCGGCACTTATGTGGTTTCTTCTGGTGGCCAAATGCAAAGCGCCAAAATCTGGCATGTCTGCGAAGGCACCCAGCAAATGGAAAGAGTAGAAAGCTTGACGGGTGCGCAACGCTCGACCTTCCGGCACAACGACAAAGTCGTGACCTTCATGCCTGAACAAAAAGTCGTTCGCAGTGAAAGGCGTGAGGCCCCCGGCAATTTCCCCGGGTTGGTTCAGTCTGCCGATAACCAGATTGCCGAGTTTTATAAACTCAAGGCGGAAGGCGTGGAGCGGATTGCCGGCCTGGAATCGGATGTCGTGCTGTTGATTCCGAAAGACAACATGCGCTTTGGTTATCGCGTCTGGACGGAACAGAAAAGGAGCCTGGTCGTGAAGCTGCAAACGCTGGATTCAGACCGGCGGATTCTGGAGCAGGCGGCTTTTTCTGAATTACAGCTCGATGCACCTGTCAAGTTGGACAAATTGCTGCAAATGATGGGCAAGGTCGATGGTTACAGAGTCGAGGAGTCTGCACTCGTCAAGACCACTGCCAGCGCAGAAGGCTGGCGACTGCTGACCCCTGTGGCCGGCTTTAAGCCCATGAGTTGTTACAAGCGCCCGACATCTGGCGGTGCGCTTGCCGATGATCCCATGCAATGGGTTTTTTCTGATGGCTTGGCTTCGGTGTCACTCTTTGTGGAGCCGTTTGATCGTCAGAGGCACATCAAAGAATCTGCCATGTCCATGGGCGCGACACACACCATCACCCGTCAGTTGGGCAGCTACTGGCTAACGGCCATGGGCGAGGTGCCGATGAGCACGCTCAAACAGTTTGCCAGCGGACTTGAGCGGAAAAAATAATTTTTGTAGTTTTGTATCTAATACGAGGTCAATGATGTTTGCATTTATGAAAAAACCATGGCGTTCACTTGCAGTTGCCAGCCTGTTTGCGGTGTCTGTTGCAACTGCGCTGCTGCCAGTAACGTCAGCAGTGGCACAAAACCGCACCTTGCCCGACTTTGCCGACCTGGTGGAGCAGGTCAGTCCGTCGGTCGTGAACATCCGAACCTCTGAAAAAGCCAAGGCTTCGGCTAGCAGTGGCGGCGTTGACGAGCAAATGCTGGAGTTCTTCCGGCGCTTTGGCATTCCGGTACCGCCCAACATGCCGCGCGGTCCGCGCTCAGACAGAGCGCCGGCACCGCAAGAAGAAGCGCAACCGCGTGGCGTAGGTTCAGGTTTTATCCTGACTTCGGACGGCCTCATCATGACCAATGCACATGTGGTGGATGGCGCCGATGAAGTCATTGTCACTTTGACCGATAACCGCGAGTACAAGGCCAAAATCATTGGCGCCGACAAGCGCACTGACGTGGCGGTAGTGAAAATTGAAGCCACGGGTCTGCCCGCAGTGAAGATTGGTGACGTCAGCCGTCTCAGGGTGGGCGAATGGGTGATGGCCATTGGTTCGCCTTTCGGACTCGAAAATACGGTGACCGCAGGCATCGTCAGCGCCAAGCAGCGCGACACGGGCGACTACCTGCCGTTCATTCAAACCGATGTCGCCATCAATCCCGGCAACTCTGGCGGCCCCCTGATCAATATGCGCGGTGAAGTGGTCGGCATCAACAGCCAGATTTATTCACGTTCAGGCGGTTTTCAGGGCATCTCATTTGCCATTCCGATTGACGAGGCGGCCCGTGTGTCTGACCAGCTGCGGACGACGGGCAGGGTTACGCGTGGCCGGATTGGTGTACAGATTGACCAGGTCAGCAAGGAGGTGGCTGAGTCGATTGGTTTGGGCAAAGCGCAGGGCGCTCTGGTTCGTGGCGTGGAGGCGGGCGCGCCAGCTGACAAGGCGGGCATTGAGGCGGGTGACATCATTACCAAATTCGATGGCAGGCAAATTGAAAAATCAACCGATCTGCCACGCCTTGTCGGTAGCGTGAAGCCCGGCACAAAATCTGTGGTGACGGTCTTCAGGCGCGGTACAACCAGGGATTTTTCAGTCGTCGTTGCCGAAATCGAGGCCGAAAAACCTGTCCGAAAAGCGTCTGGCCCCGAACCGAAGCCGCCTGTTGCGGGACCTGCGCAAGTTCTGGGGCTTGCAGTCAGTGACATCAGTGATACGCAAAAGAAAGAGCTCAAAATCAAGGGTGGCGTGAAAGTCGACACGGCTGAAGGTGCAGCGGCGAGAGCTGGCTTGCGCGAAGGAGACGTCATCATTGCCATCGCCAATACTGAAATCACGAACGCGAAAGAGTTTGAAGCTGCTCTGGCCAAACTCGACAAAAGCAAAACTGTCAACGTTTTGCTCAGACGCGGCGAGCTCGCTCAATATGTGTTGATTCGGCCCGTTCGCTGATCAGGCTGAACCCATCGCGAGTCCGCCGGTTGAGCGCTCGCTGGCCTGAAAACCACCCCCATACCCCGCCAGGGTTGGGGGTTTTTGCCGGGAGTGGGTTGTTATTTATCCGATTAAAAAATATATTTGACAACTTTCGACGGCAGATTTTGTTGGTGATCACTAACAAGTTTTGCGATCAATTGATTGGTTTCGTTAGAATGAGGCATGGCTTGTTATGATTTTGGATATATCGAACAGACTAGCATCACCAATTAGCGGCTATTTTGAGTTATCACCTGTTGATCCACAGATCACGCACAAGTTGTCCAGAGTAGTCCAGTTCAAATTGTGAATAACTTGTGGATAAAATTCATGTTGCTACCTTGCAACGACAAAAATATGGCAATTTTGGGGCTGTCCTTGGTTGGCTTTTTGCCTACAATGAAGTTCCAACATAGCAGTTGCCATAGATTGTTGGTTCAGGGCGCGTCGCAAACCGACGCGCCCTTTTTTATGTTTCACCGGCAATGGCATCACTGCTGTTCGCAATACTTTCAAGCACTTAGGCGTTCTCGTTGATGAATCACATCAGAAATTTTTCGATCATTGCACACATTGATCACGGCAAGTCCACGCTCGCAGACCGATTGATTCAGCGTTGTGGTGGTTTGCAAGACAGGGAAATGAGTGCGCAGGTTCTCGACTCGATGGATATCGAGAAAGAGCGCGGGATAACCATCAAGGCGCAGACCGCTGCGCTTAAATACAAGGCACTTGACGGGCAGATTTACCATCTGAATCTGATCGACACACCAGGCCATGTTGACTTCTCATATGAAGTCAGCCGTTCGCTGTCGGCGTGTGAAGGCGCGTTGCTGGTGGTTGACGCATCGCAAGGTGTTGAAGCGCAGACAGTCGCCAACTGCTACACAGCGCTGGACCTCGGTGTTGAAGTCGTGCCCGTGCTCAACAAAATGGATTTGCCGCAAGCCGACCCGGACAACGCCAGACAGGAAATTGAAGAAGTCATCGGCATTGACGCAACCCATGCGATTGCCTGCAGCGCAAAAACCGGTATGGGCATCGACGAAATTCTTGAGGCCGTAGTGGCACGTATACCGCACCCGAGGGGCAACCCTGACGGCCCTCTGCGCGCCATGATCATCGACAGCTGGTACGACGCTTATGTGGGTGTGGTGATACTGGTACGTGTGGTGGATGGCCGTTTGGTCAAAGGCGACCGCATCAAGCTGATGGCCAGCGAGGCGATGTACAACGCTGAGCAGCTTGGCGTGTTCACACCGCACAACGAGCCGCGACCATCGCTGGAAGCAGGCGAGGTGGGTTTTGTGATTGCAGGCATCAAAGAGCTGCAGGCAGCGCGTGTCGGTGACACCATCACGCGGATGAAGGCTGGCAGTGGAGGGCTGAGCTATACAGCGACAGAAGCCTTGCCGGGTTTCAAGGAAATTCAGCCAGCCGTATTCGCGGGCTTGTATCCGTCTGAAGCCAGCGAGTACGAGTCTTTGCGTGACGCGCTTGAAAAGCTCAAGCTCAACGACGCATCATTGCATTACGAGCCCGAGGTGAGCGAGGCGCTCGGGTTTGGCTTCCGGTGCGGCTTTTTGGGCCTGCTTCACATGGAGATCGTGCAGGAGCGCCTGGAGCGCGAATTTGACCAGGACCTGATCACCACAGCGCCCAGCGTGGTTTATGAAGTGCTGCGCGCAGATGGCGAGATCATCAAGGTTGAAAACCCATCGAAAATCCCGGATGCCGGGCGCGTTAATGAAATCCGCGAGCCGATTGTCACCGTGCATTTGTATATGCCGCAAGACTACGTCGGCGCGGTCATGACGCTGGCCAACCAGAAGCGCGGCGTCCAGTTAAACATGGCTTATCACGGCAAGCAGGTCATGTTGACATACGAAATGCCGCTGGGCGAGATCGTGCTCGACTTTTTTGACAAGCTCAAATCCGTTTCGCGCGGCTATGCGTCAATGGATTACACCTTCAAGGAATTCCGCGCATCTGATGTGGTGAAGGTTGATATTTTGCTCAATGGTGAGAAGGTCGATGCACTGTCCATCATTGTTCACCGCAGCCAGTCAGCGTACCGTGGCCGCGCTGTGGTGGCCAAAATGCGCGAGATCATTTCACGCCAGCAGTTTGATGTTGCCATTCAGGCCGCCATTGGTGCCAACATCATTGCGCGTGAGACAATTAAGGCTCTTCGTAAAAACGTGATTGCCAAGTGCTACGGTGGCGATATTTCACGTAAACGCAAACTCCTTGAAAAACAAAAAGCGGGTAAAAAGCGCATGAAACAAATCGGATCCGTTGAAGTGCCGCAAGAGGCGTTTTTGGCTATTTTGCAGGTGGAAGATTGATGTCTACAGTGATCACAAAATCAATGAGCGGCATCACCGCAGTCGTGCTGGCTGTGTTCGTGGGTTATGGCGCGTCCTGGTACTTCGGCCTGGTCGACGGCAACTTCTCGCTGCTGCTGTTTTTGGCGGCGGTGGTCACCGGTGTTTACTGGCTGGCCGAGCGGTTTTACTTTTTGCCGCAGCGCTTTAAGGCGGTTGCCGAACTCGAAGCCGCTACTGCTAAACGCCATGCCGAATTGGCTGAAAAAGGCATCACCAAAGTCGATACAGATATCAACGAAGCCAAAACCCGCCTCATCATGCAGCCTTGGTGGCTGGACTGGACGGCAGGCCTGTTTCCCGTCATCATTGTGGTTTTTTTACTGCGCTCTTTCCTGTTTGAGCCGTTCAAAATTCCGTCGGGCTCCATGATTCCGACACTCATCATCAACGACCTGATTCTGGTCAATAAATTTCACTACGGTGTCCGCCTGCCCGTCATCAACCTCAAGGTGCTTGACAACAATAGCCCCCAACGCGGAGATGTGATGGTGTTTCGTTACCCGCCCAAGCCCAGCCTGGACTACATCAAACGAGTGGTGGGCGTTCCGGGCGACGAGGTGGCCTACCTGAACAAGAAGCTGACCATTAACGGCACGCCTGTAAGCAAAACCGCCTTGTCTGATTTTTTTGACGAAGACACGCTTCGTTATTCAAAGCAGTTTGAAGAAAGCACAGGCAGTAAAAAATACCGCTTGCTCAATGACGACGATCGCCCGGCGTTTATCCCTGGTACGGAAGACTTCCCGGACAAGAAAAATTGTCGTTACAGTAGTGAGGGCGTGGTTTGCAAAGTGCCGGAAGGTCATTACTTCATGATGGGCGACAACCGCGATAATTCACTGGACTCCCGGTATTGGGGTTTCGTACCGGAGAAAAATATTGTGGGGCGGGCGTTTTTTGTCTGGATGAATTTTGGTAATCTGAAACGCATCGGGTCATTTGATTGATTCGATTTTTTTAATGCGGCGATGGGCTCAAGCAGGAGAAGCATATGAACAGTACTAGGAACAAACAACGTGGCGCTTCATTGATTGGACTTTTGTTTGTCGGCGGAGTGCTGGTTTTTCTGGGCATTGTCGGGGCTCAGGTTGCGCCTACCTATGCCGAGTACCGGACAATTGGTAAAGCTGTTGACAAAGCCAAGGATGCAGGTTCTGCCGCAGAAGCCCGAAGCAGCTTTGACAAGGCGGCTCAAATTGACGACATCAAATCCATCACCGGCAAAGATCTGGTATTTACCCAGGAAGGCACTAAAACGGTGATCTCTTACGCGTACACCAAAGAAATTCCCTTGGCGGGTCCGGCTTATTTGCTGATGAAGTACGCGGGCCGCTCTAACTAAGTGCGTGCTGGCGTTTCATTAAGCCCGAACCTGCTGGCGCTGCAAAAGCGCCTGGAGCATGCGTTCTCAAATCCCCAATTGCTGGTGCAGGCACTCACGCACCGCAGTTTTTCACCCGACCACAACGAGCGCATCGAGTTCCTGGGTGACTCGGTGTTGAATCTGGCTGTCGCCGGCCTGTTGTATGAGCGTCTGGGCGAGCTCCCGGAAGGCGACTTGTCACGCGCCAGAGCCAATCTTGTCAAGCAGGAAACCCTGCACCAGGTGGCTGTCTCCCTGGGCCTGCCAGACCTGCTCCGCCTGGGCGAGGGAGAGGCCAGGTCGGGTGGGCAAAAACGGCCCTCCATTCTGGCTGATGCTCTGGAGGCACTGCTTGGTGCGGTCTATCTGGATGCCGGTTTTGATGTGGCCTCCAACCTGGTGCGGCGCCTGTTTAAAGATGTTGAGATCAGCGCCAGAATGCAGGCGATTGGCAAAGACCCGAAGACCGAACTGCAAGAGTGGTTGCAAGGCCGGAAAATGAGCCTGCCTATCTACCGCATTGTGGGTACCGAGGGTGCGGCGCACAAGCAAACCTTTGATGTCGAATGCGAGATTGTTGAATACCGGCGTGCTGAGCGCGGTACAGGCAACTCACGCCGTGCCGGCGAGCAGGCCGCAGCATTGAGCATGCTGGCTTTTATCAAAACACTATGACCGATAAAAAATTAACCCCTGACGAGGTGGCCGCACAGGCTCAAGCCCAAGCCGTTGAGGCGATGATGGCCAAGGCGTTTTCGAAGCGAGCCAGTACCGAACCATCGCAACCGTCAGAAAACACGCATCCATTGGATACCCAGCGCTGCGGCCTGATTGCCATCGTAGGCAAGCCCAATGTGGGTAAATCAACCTTGCTCAATGCGCTGGTCGGCCAGAAGGTCAGCATTACGTCGCGCAAGGCGCAAACCACGCGCCACCGTATCACGGGCATGAAAACGATTGGCCCTACACAGTTTGTATTTGTCGACACACCAGGTTTTCAAACCCGCCACGGCAATGCACTGAACCGCTCGTTAAACCGCACTGTGGTGGGTACGGTCAACGACGTCGACTTGATCGTGTTTGTGGTGGAGGCCGGGCAGTTTAATCAGGCCGACGAGAAAGTACTCAACTTGCTGCCACCAGGCACGCCGGCCATTCTGCTTGCCAACAAGTTTGACCTGATTCACCGCCGGGCCGACATTGCGCCGTGGCTGCAAATGATGCAAACCAGGCGCGACTTTGCCGAGTTTGTACCGATGTCGGCCAACAGTGCCAAAGACGTGGAGCGCGTCTTTGGCATCTGTGAAAAGTACCTGCCCCAGCAAGCCTGGATGTACGAAGCCGATGCCTTGACCGACCGAAGCGACCGCTTCATGGCTGCGGAAATGATTCGCGAAAAGCTTTTTCGCCTGACGGGTGATGAGCTGCCTTACACGTCAACCGTCATCATCGACAAGTACGAGCAAGAAGGTAACCTGCGCAAAATCGCTGCCACGATTGTGGTGGAGCGTGATGGCCACAAAGGCATGATCATTGGCGACAAAGGCGAAAAACTCAAGCGCATGGGAACTGAGGCGCGGCATGAGCTGGAGGCGCTGACTGGGAACAAGGTGTTTCTTGAGATCTGGGTCAAGGTTCGATCGGGGTGGGCTGACGACGAGGCCAGAGTAAAAACTTTCGGATATGAATAGCCCCCACGGTCGCTCACTGCGTGTAGCTCCCTGCCCCCCGTGGGGGCCGCTGCGCCTGCGGCCTGGCAAAGCCAGTTCCGCGGCCCCTACTTGAATTTAAACCATCCATTCCCGTGGTTACTAAACGTGTTGTCGACGAACCCGCCTACGTCTTGCACCGCTACGACTGGAGCGAATCCAGTCTGATTCTGGAAGTGTTCACCCGCACGTATGGCCGGGTGGCGCTGATTGCGCGTGGAGCAAAAAAGCCCAGCTCCAGCTTTCGCCCTATTTTGTTGCCGTTGCAGCCGCTGCATATTGCGTTTGGCGGCGATGCTGAAATTCGCAACCTTAAAAGTGCTGAATGGCAGGGCGGCCACGTCATGCCGACGGGTGACGCGCTGCTGTCGGGCTACTATTTGAATGAGTTGCTGATGCGCCTGCTGGCGCGTGACGACCCGCACCCGGTGCTGTTTGATGCCTATGCCGCCACTGTGCAGTTGCTGGCCAGCCAGAGTATTGATACGTTGCAAGTCGCGCTCCGGGCGTTTGAATTGCGGCTGCTACGCGACATCGGTTTTTTGCCCCTGCTGAATGCACAAACCGCCACACTGGCTACCCTGGACGTACATACTCAATATGTGTTGTTGGCTGAAGCCGGCTTGCGCGAGGCGCATGACGATGACCGCAGCGCGCTAAGTGGCGCGCAGTGGCTCGCATTGCAGCAGGCACTGGATGGCAATGCACCGTTTGTTGACACCATGCACGCCTGCGTCAACCACTTGCCCGAGCTTAAAACCCAATTGCGGGCGCTGCTGCACTACCATTGCGACGTCAAGATTCTAAAAACCCGCCAGATGATGCTGGAACTCCAATCTTTATAAATCATGACCCATAAAACTGCTTTGTCGGTCAACGTCAACAAGATAGCCCTGCTGCGCAACACCCGGCACCTTGGTATTCCAGATGTGGTGCGTGCGGCCCGGCTTTGCCTGGAGGCAGGTGCCAATGGCATTACGGTTCACCCGCGCCCTGACGAGCGTCACATCCGCAGCGCCGATGTGTTTGAAATCGCGGCCATGATGAAAGACTGGCCTGACCGCGAGTTCAATGTTGAGGGTAACCCTTTCCAAAATCTGATGGGCTTTGTGCACGACCTTTCAGCGCGCGGCTTGCCGCTGCACCAATGCACGTTTGTACCGGATAGCGAAGACCAGTTCACCAGTGACCACGGCTGGGTGTTTCCGGATGACGCCGGGCGTCTTAAACCGCTGATTGATCAAGTCCACGCTCGCGGCGTTCGTGTCAGCCTGTTCATGGACCCAATTCCTGAGGCGATGGCGGCGGCTAAGTCTGTCGGTGCTGACCGGGTCGAGTTTTATACTGAAAGCTACGCCAGTGCCTGGGCTACAGATAAAAAAAGAGAAGCTTTAAGCCGTTTTACCCAGTCTGCACGGGCGGCAGCAGCTATCGATTTAGGAGTCAATGCGGGCCACGACTTGAACCGTGAAAACCTCACCGAGTTTCTAGTGGCTGTACCAGGCGTGCTCGAAGTGTCCATCGGCCACGCGCTGGTGGCCGATGCGCTGGAGCTGGGTTACGCCGCCACAGTGCGAGAGTATTTGAGGCATATCGATGCTGCAGTTGGATGACCTGAATTCCGAATCATTCAAACAAGGGCCGCGGAACTGGCTTTGCCAGGTCGCAGGCGCAGCGGCCCCCTCGGGGGGCAGGAAGCGACACGCAGTGCGCGACCGTGGGGGCATATGATCTACGGCATTGGTACTGACATTTGTGACGTGCGCCGCATTCGCGCCAGCGTTGAACGCCACGGTGAACGCTTCGCTAAAAAAATCCTCAGCGAAGGTGAGCTGAAGACATGGAACGAACGCAGCGCCCGCTGGCCAGACCGGGGCGTCAGTTATCTGGCCACACGTTTTTCAGCTAAAGAGGCTTTCAGCAAAGCCATCGGCATGGGCATGCGCATGCCCATGACCTGGCGCAACTGCGAAATTGCCAAAGAGGTCAGCGGCAAACCCTGTATCGTGTTGCATGGCGCACTGAAGGAGTGGTTTGAGGCGCGCCAGCTTACCGCGCATGTCAGCGTGACAGACGAAACCAACTATGCAGCCAGTTTTGTCGTCATTGAGCAATAAAAACTACCAAAATAGCCATTTTCAGGCACAAATTGTTAGCCAGAAACGGTTTAGAACTACTAAAAAAGCTATTTTGATGCCCAAAATACGCCAAACCAGTTGTGCGCATCCGTCCAGTGCTGTACCTGGCTGAAACCGGCTTGTTTGAGCAGTGTTGTCATTGATGCCAGCGTGTATTTGTACGAATTTTCGGAATGGATCCGCTCGCCGGCTGCAAAGCGTCTCTCAAAACCCGGCCAGCACACGGTTGTGTCGGTAGTGGCCTCCAGATGCATTTCGATCCGGGACTCCTGGCTGTCGAACAAGGCCACATGCCGCCATTGCCGCAGGTCAAAGTCTGTTCCCAGCTGGTCATTGACATTGAGCAGCACGTTTTTATTGAAGGCTGCCGTCACGCCGGGTGCATCGTCGTAGGCGGCTTCCAGAACTGCCGGGTCTTTGACCAGATCGATTCCCAAAAGCAGGCCACTGGCGTTGCCTTTTGCCGGGTTGCTGAATTGCTGCAAAAAATGCAGCGCGTCAAGCGGTGAAAAGTTGCCCAGGCTGGAGCCAGGGTAAAAGAATACGCGGTTGCCTGTTTGCACGGCATCTGGCAATACCAGCGCGCTTGAAAAATCCATGCCTACACCGAGGATATCAAGCGCAGGAAAGCTGGTCTGCACACGCTCGGCGGCGGTGCGCAAAA
>Ga0335394_10004890_pt1 | contig 15215 bp, 11 predicted proteins | sample MAT03_FD_205741 | JGI IMG/M metagenome (GOLD analysis project Ga0335394, IMG submission 205741) | Freshwater microbial communities from Lake Fryxell liftoff mats and glacier meltwater in Antarctica - MAT-03 (spades assembly) (version 2) ...
TTGGGGCGGCGTTCATCCGCATTCGCGGATTCTCTTGCCCCAAGCTGGCATGCGCGAGCCTTTCAGGCTCAGTCGCAGCACTGACATCGTCGATCAACGCCAACACATGTAATGCACAAATGTCACTGCTCACTTCATTTGTCGATGAACCTGAAATCCGGGCTTAACGAAGACTTAACCCTGGCTTTTTCGATACTGCTTACTGGCCTGAGCAAGGATATTCCGTTCGCGCGAAGTGAGACTGGCTTCGCCTTCACGGCTGATCTTTTCCAGAATGGCATCGACTTGTGAACTCAGATTGGATTCAGGTTCAGCTGCTTCCGTGAAGACCTTCAACTTTCCGCGTCGCCGACGTGTCGTTATTCGCCCGGCAAACTGATCCCACCAGCGCGTGATCCTCATGTTCCAGCGGAAGTACAGATAGCCAAAAATCAGTCCGCCGATATGCGCCGAATTCGCAACCTGAGAGTCCATCTGCCTGTTTTGAAACGCTGCCGCGACCTGGTTGATCATCGGCAGAGTATCGATCGCTACAAACGCGGCCAGCAACCAACGGAACTCAATGGGAATAATGCCCATCAGCAGAACGCGTTGTCGCGGATAGTGCAAAGCCACCAGGCAGAAGACACCCATTGTGGCACCTGACGCGCCGATGATCTGTGCGTTGATGCTCACCAGGCGGTAGAATACCAGCGAGCAAATTCCTGCGAAGACGGCGGCGACCAGATAGAACCACAGGAATTCCCGATCTCCCAACAATTGCCGCAGCACGCCACCGATCGAATACAGCACCATCATGTTGAACACGATGTGCAGTAAATTGCTCTGGTCGTGACAAAAGGCGTACGTCAGCAGTCGCCAGATCTGTCCACGCATCATCACGTCGTCAAAATTCAGCGCCAGCCAGTCCTGAACGAGAGATGGTGAATCCCCCGGCTGACCATTGGACTTACCACCGGTCATGAGCTGCAGCACAAAGACCGCGACTGTGACGACCACCAGAATCAAAGTCATCGGCTTTGACGAAGGTCTGCGAAACGAACCGTCAGCACCGTCGTATTCATCTCGCAGATATTCTCTGTTTTCAATTCCCATCGGTACGACTTTTTAATCCCTGTCTGCGTCCATTGCCGCAGGTTGCCTTGTGGATGTAGGGGCCGTGATCGCTTTGCTTAATCGCAGCTTTGAAAAGATTCTAACCCCTGAACCTGCAACCGTCGACTTGAGATTCGTTATCGCAAACGATGGATAAAGAATTCCGCAGTGCCTTGAGCTCTCGCGGAATCGTTATTCTGGCCAAACACCGCCATTCCAGTCCTTTAGTGTCAATTTGGCCGCATTCAGCACGAAATGCCGTACCTTTTGCCGTTTCCATGTGTAGGTGAGGTGAACGTTGCCGTCCGCCGCCTGGATCACTGCGGGATAGGAAAATTCTGCCTTTGCTTCCCGGTCGAGGGTCAATGCAGGTTTCCAGTCGATGCCATTTTCGCTGACGGCGACGTTGATCATTTCCCGCCCCCGAGGCGTCCCTTTGTTGCGATGAGTGTGATTGTAGACGAGCAGGTGACGGCCATCCTGCAGCGTCACGGCATCGATCCCGCTATTGGGATTGGGTAGATTAATCGGTTTCAGATCGCTCCAGGTCAGTCCCTGATCCGAGGACTTTGTCGAAAGAATCTGACCATCGCCGTCTTGGTTACGACACAGTGCCTGGATTGATCCATCCCGATGCCGCAACAAAGTTGGCTGAATCGCGCCGAACTTTTTCCCGTCATGGATTGCAGGAGTTCTTTGCCATGTTCGACCATGATCATCCGTGAGTTCAAAGTGGACTCGCCAGCCATCGAATTCTGTACTGCTGCCACAAAATAACGTGCCATCGTTCAGCAGAATCGGTTTGTTGCGCACAGGTCCGTCAATGTGTTCAGGCAGTCGTCGAGCGAGTGACCATGTCTCGCCGTGGTCGGCTGACTCACTGATCATGCCCCACCAGTTGTCCGGCGCCGGCCCGCATTTCCAGAACAATAACAAGGGGCCTTCAGGATATTGAAACAGCACCGGGTTCCATGTCGGATGCCGATGCACGGTTCCGCCCGTCAGTGAATGCTGAATTCCATTGGCGACTTCGACAGATGGCAACCAATTCCCATTAATATGGCGAGAAACCCAGATGCCGACGTCCGGATGCTTTTCTTCCGTACCGCCAAACCATGCTGCAATCATCCCGGCCGGAGTTTCTGCAATCGTCGAAGCATGGCATTCCGGATACGGTGCCGTTTCGTAGATGAATTCGTGACGTATGACGGCCGGATCGTCATTGGCATAGCCTGGCAATGTTTTCGACAGTACACAAACAAGCACCAGGCCGAACAACTTTTGATGATTCACGTCGTGGACTTCCTACCAGGATGGATTTTTGCTCAGGCGAGCGGCAGATTTCTGGTTTCCGTGCAAAACCGAGGGCGAGCGCCCTGCGGCTAATAAAATCAGCCGCCACGGGCTAGCGTCCGGTTGTTCGGCTTGGTAGTTCCTGATCTTCCGCTCGCCTTAACGAGCAATCACATAAGTCTCATACGTCCTATCGGTCGTATGCACTATCGTTTGCTATCCTGCCGCTTCGACTTCAAAGCCCGACCGATAGCTTTTTGTCAGCATCGACGCAGCACTGTCGTGCCCCGTAATTGCCATCGTCTCTGTATTCCATTCAAGTTTCGTGCCGGGCAATCGCGCAGCGATGTTGCCGAGTTGGACGGTTTCGGAAAGTGGCCCGGCGTATTCGAAACCGTCTGTGGTTTTCTGTCCCGAAATCACCGCATCAACCCAATCGTGCCAATGATGGGATCCTTTGACATCCGGAATTTTGAAGCCGGCATACTTTGCCTGCGGATACAACTGCGGTCCGGCCACATGTGGTAGTACCATCACACCACCTTCACCGATAAACAGCGACCCCGCACCCGGCAACTCAGCGCCAGCAGGCAACTGGGCCAGTTGTGTCGGCGGCTTGAGTCCACCGTCTCGCCAGATGACTTTGATGGTGCTGCCAACCGTGTATTTCGTGCCGGGAAATTCAAACGTCAGGGTTTCCGGGCCCGGCCAGACTTCAGATGTTGTTCCATCATTCGCGGCTTCGATCGAAATGGGTGCCCGAATGCCCAATGCGGTAAACACCGGATCAAGTATATGACACCCGAAATCTCCCAGCGCTCCGGAACCGAAGTCCTGCCAGTCACGCCACTTGAACGGATGATAGACGTCTGCAGCAAATGATCGTACGGGAGCCGCGCCAAGCCACAGGTCCCAGTTGACACCTTCCGGAACCGGAGCGTCTGCAGGTCGATCTGTACGATTGCAGTATTGTCGCCCCTGAACCCCGACCCACGAATGCACTTCACGGACTTTGCCAATCGCTCCGTCCTGAATGAGTTTGACTCCCAAACGGTATTCCGCATTGGAATGAATCTGATTTCCCATCTGAGTCGTCAGTTTTTTCTGTTCGGCCAGCAGTCGCATCTGACGTGATTCCCACACAGTATGCGTGAGTGGTTTTTGACAGTAGACATGCTTTCCAAGTTTCATAGCCGCCATAGCAATCGGAGCATGCATGTGATCCGGTGTCGAAACAATCACAGCATCGACTTTGTCGCCCAAATCGGCCAGCAATTGACGATAATCGGCAAAATGCGGTACGCCTGCAAACGCAGCGTCTGCTTTGTCAAAGCGAGCCGCATCAATGTCGCAGAAACCGACAAATTTCACACTGGCATGCGATCCGACGCTGCTGAGATCCGTCCATCCCATTCCGTTCACGCCAATTGCCGCAACGTGTAAGTCCTGCCGCATCGTGGCCGCGCGCACAAAGGAAGGCATGGCAAACATGGCGGCCGCCGCAACGGCGGACTGAGTCAAAAACTGACGGCGTGGAAGTCCTGTCTGAGTCATTCGTGGTTCTCGTTTATTGGTATACTCTTTGATGAAAACGACCGACGTTTAAAAAAGGGGTCAGGAACCAATAGTGCGGAGCGCCCTCCGGGCCATTTGGCTATTGGTTCCTGACCCCTTTTTTAAAGCCTTGTACTACTTCAATCATGGATCAACAAGCAGTGGAGCCCAGTTGCCTGGCTGCAACGCCGGAATCTTTCCGTCGGGTGGAAACGTAGATGCCACGGCGTCCTTTAAAGCGACCGCCAGTTCATCCACGGTCGCCCTATGTTCGTCACTTTCAGCAATGTTTGTCAACTCGCGCGGGTCATTGTCGTGATCGTAGAGTTCTCGACCGGCATCCCCGCTGTCCCATTCTGTGTAGCGCCAACGGGGTGTGCGAAGCGAATAGCCAAAGAACGGACCATCCGCTTCATTGCCATTTTTGGCATTACCACGTCTGCCTCCACGAGTCACCTGTGTCAACGCCCAGCCACGACCGGCGTGCGACGGATCTTTGAGCATCGGGACCAGACTCTGGCCCTGGAGATTGTCCGGAATCCTGACATCGCAAAGTTCCGCCAGCGTCGGAAACAAATCGATCTGCGATACGGGAGTCTCAGAAATCGCCCCTTTTGACATTCCCGGTGCCACGATCAGCATCGGTACGCGGGCACTTTCCTCAAAGAGACTCATTTTCTGCCACAGTCCATGTTCGCCCATGTGATAACCGTGGTCACTGGTGAACACGATAACCGTGTCGTCCGAAAGCCCCTGACGCTCAAGCGAATCGATAACAACACCGACCTGAGTGTCCATAAAGCTGATACTGGCATAATAGGCCTGTCGGCATTCTTGGCGCAATTCATCGGTCAATTGCTCCTTCTTCTGACTCGCAAGACCCGCCGCCGGAATATCCGCTCGATCTTCCTGAATGCCCTGCACCACGGCCATTTCCGCGACCTTATACATGTCAAAGTACGGCGTCTTTGGAGCGACATACGGTGTGTGTGGACGAAAGAAGCCAACCGCCAGAAAGAACGGTCGCTGTTTCTCGCGGGCACAGCGTTCAAGTACCCAGTCCGCATCCTTCGCCATCAGCGCGTCTGTATGATACTCATCACTCTTCGGCGATGCATACCAACTGAGCGTTCCACCGAATTGGTTTTTTGTCAGACTGAAAATGTGCGGATGTTCTTCCAGGCGATCGACGCCGGCGGGATTGAGTTCCATCTCCCACGATCCAGGATCATCGTGTCCGTTGGTGCCGATCGAATTCGGAACGTCGTAATGATACAGCTTCCCGATTCGTGCCGCAAAGTACCCGTGCTGTCGAAACGCCTGCGGCATACTCAGTTGATTGGGAATGGTTTGTCGGAAGACCTGACCATTCGCCTGGATGCCGGTACTGTTGGGGTATAAGCCCGTGAGAATTGAATTGCGGCTGGGGCCACAAAGCGGAAACGAACAGTACGCTTTGTTAAACAGCACGCCCCGCGTTGCCAGGCGATCGATATTCGGCGTCTTCACCTGCGGGTCACCATAACAGCCAAGCAGGTTGTTGAGGTCATCGGAGATGATGAACAACACATTTCGCCGAGCGTCCTCAGCGAGCGTCGAAGAACAGCACAATATGGTCAGACAAAAACACGTGAACCGCTTCTGCATGACAAATGCCTCACTTGAAAACAGTGGAAACTGTGGTGGTATGTTATCGTCGCGAAATCCAATTGGCTACGGTGAGGCACTGGTGAATTACCGCAACGAAACACCGTCAAAGCTCTTGCAGGAACGCTTTAACTTGTTTATTCACAGGCTTCCGGTTCAAGCAAAGTCCATAGAAAAAGCCCGGCGTTTTTAAACGACGGGCTTCAAAACAGGATTTGGATCGAAATCCTGGGATTCCGCACAACCTTTGCGGCCCAGGCCCACCGGTCGACTGTGCGTGGTTGGGATTGGCTCCTTTGACCGCAATTCCGTTCAAAAAATAGTAGGCACACTCCGTGTACCGTCCGGCAAGCTGCGAAAACGTTGTTTTTCTTGCGGCTGCGGCACATAAAATGTGCCTGCTACTTTGAATCATCGAACGGTATTGCGTTTAACCGCGTGCCCAGCGGGCCGCGCGAGCAGCGTCCCGTTGGCTGGATTCCCATGCGCGGGGCGTTGCCCACGCGGTTAAACAAATGTGCCATTCTTAATAGCGCCGAATACCGCGACTTTTCAGGAGTCGGGCCGACTAAATTCAATCGCGATGTACCGGCAAGCTGACGCATGCCGCTCGCCGAGCCGATCGGAATTACGACCTATTCCGATGCTGGTCGTCGCGGGCGATCGCGTTCCTGATCTCCACCCGGAGCATCAGGACCGTCATGTCGCCCTCCGCCAGGTCGCCCTCCACCGGGTCGCCCGCCACCGGGTCGTCCGGCACCAGGACCACCCTGACCACGAGGACCGCCTTCACCGCCCGGACGGCCCATGCGACTGGTGAACTCCTGGGCAAACTTTGTCAGTTCTGCCTTGTCGAGCTTTCCATCTCCGTCAGCATCAAAATGCAGAGCATGCTCAACGAGTCGCTCAGGGTTTGGTGGTCCCCCCGGACCGCCGCCATCAGGACCCTGGCCACGTCCCTGAGGCCCATCACCACGACCTGCGCCGTCACGTCCCGGAGGCCCATCATCACGACCTGCACCGTCACGTCCCGGAGGTCCATCATCTCGACCTGCACCGTCACGTCCTGGAGGTCTATCACTTCGTTGATCGCCTTCAGGTCCTGGAGGTCCGTCACCAGGACCAGCATTGAAACGTTCATAAGGTCCATCACCAGGACCACCGCCCTCAGGGCGTGGTGGACGCATTTCATCGTCGGTCAATTTGCCGTCACTGTTCTCGTCGAGCGTCAGTAATGACGCTGTGGCTGCCGCCAATTCTTCAGCAGAGATTTCGTGATCACCATTCTTGTCCAACGCAGCAACAAGCGGATTTGGCATCGGCGGACGACCTGGTTCGCCCGACCCGCCTGGCCCGCGCTCACCACGTCGTCCTTCCGGTGGAGGACCATCCGGGCGATCGCCTTCTGGCGGACGTTCGTCGCGCGGTGGCTGTGCCAGGACCGTCATCGTTGCGGACGCACCCAAAAGAGCCAGCACTGCGCTAGCCAACAGAAACTTTTTCATAGGACTCGCCTTTCGTAAAGGAAACGGAACATACAAACACTCAGGGAGCTTCCTGCTCCACGACGCGAAACACGTCATTACTCTTGAACACAGCCCTCGGCCGATTGGCCGACTTAAACTCAATATGACAATCCATCAGGACGCCCACAGACACACAATCACAGCGGACGCATTACGAACCATGATGATTCTCCAGGTTATGCCCGATCAAGCCACCTGAAAGCGGTAGTCGGACGGTAAACGTTGCACCTTCACCCACAATCGATTCATATGAAATACTACCGCCGTGGGATGCAACCAGACTTTTGCAGATCGACAAGCCAAGACCACTTCCGCCATGTCTTCGCGAACGTCCGGTATCGACGCGATAAAATCGTTCGAACAGGTGCGGCCTATGCTCGGCTGAAATACCACAGCCGTTGTCCCGAATCGTTAATAAAGCCTCAGTACCTTCGATTCGCACTTCTACGAAGATCTTCCCGCCTGGCGGCGTATGCTGAATGGCGTTGTCAATCAGATTGACCGGAACCTGCATCAGAAATCGAATGTCAGCATTAACCCCGACAGCCGATTCCGGCGCTGCACATTCCAGATCAATCCCTGCCGATACCGCTTTGTCCTGCAGTTGTGCGACCGCATCTTCAGCAATGTTGCGCAGATCGATTATTTCCCGCCTCAACTCTGCATGATCAGAATTGGTGCGCGCCAACAACAATAGTCCATCGACAAGAGACCGCATCCGTTCCGAAGATCGCAGGCATGTCTCAAGCGTCTGCTGATAAGACTCGATCGACCGCGGCTGCGACAGTGCAAGTTCCATTTGTGATTGAATCACCGCCAACGGCGTTCGCAATTCATGTGACGCATCGGCGGTAAATTGAGTCAGGCGATCGAATGATGTCTCAAGGCGTTCAAAGGTACTATTCAGCACGGACGCCAGTTGAACGAGTTCCTGATCGAGTCGGCTGGTGTCAATCCTGCGGTCGAGATTTGCAGCTGAGATCTGTGCTGCCGTTTCGGAAATCATCTGAATCGGCTGCACCATGCGCCCCGATATCCACCAACCTCCAATGATACCGACCCACAGCGTTCCGACCGCCATCCCGGCAATCTGGAATCCAAATTGATGCAGTTTCGCCATGTCGTTTTCCAGTGGACGCCGGACAAGAATCGTCGCCTCATGTGGCCCCTTCATTGCGGCGTCAATGTAACCATTTCCCCGCATGATCCTCGGAGGATGGTCAACACCTGTCGGCATCTGCAGGTCCGGATAGCGATCGCCTTCAGCCCCGTCGCTGCGAGCCAGCACTGATCCATCACGTCGCCAGACTGTGAATTCCATGCGATCAATCGGAGGTCGTCCTTCATCATTTTGCGAATATGGCTCTGGTGGACGGCTTAGATTCATAGGTCCCATACGTCCTATTGGTCCCATCTGAAATCCTGGTCCACGTTCACCCGGTGGTCCCATCCCTGGTCTTCGGTCACCGGGCGGTCGAAACTGGAATTCTGGTGGCAGTGGGCCCAGGCTGAAGTCTGACGGAAACTGATCGACTCCCCGATCACTCGACGGATTCACCGGTCCCGCATCGCGCATCGCCCTGCTATCACGGCTTGGGGCCGGCCGCACGCCGCGAAGGCTGACATCGAGATACTGGGCCGTCGATACGGCCTGCAGAGTCGCTCGTTCATTGACGTCGCGATCAGCGCGCCAGTACACAAGGCAGCCAAACACGACAATCGACAACGCATACACCGTGCCGTACCACCATTGCAATCGCCCGCGGATGGATCTAATCATGGAGGATGTACCCCTGTCCGCGGCGCGTTGTGATAAAATCCTTCCCGAGTTTTCGTCTGAGATTTGAGACGTGGACATCCACCAGATTAGACAGACTGTCATCGCTTTCGTCGAACAGTTTTTCGTAAATCTGAGTCCGCGTCACGACTTGTCCTCGATGCAGCGCCAGCAGCTCCAGCAGGGAAAACTCACGAGGTGTCAGCAGCAGCAGCGTCTCTGCCCGAGTCACAGTTTTTGCTTTGGTATCAACGGTCAGTTCGCCCACTTGAATCTGTGACGACGCCAGTCCCAGCGAACGCCGAATGAGAGCCCGCAGTCGCGCCTTTAGTTCGACCAGATGAAACGGTTTAGTCAGATAATCATCCGCACCTCCATCAAGTCCCCGCACGCGATCGTTGATACCATCACGAGCCGTTAATATCAGTACAGGGGTCTTATGAGTCGCTCGCAACTTTTCCAGGACCTGCCATCCGGTCAGTTTTGGCATGAGCAGATCCAGCACAATCGCGTCGTAGTCCCAACTCGTCGCCTTATACAATCCTTCCTGCCCGTCTGCAGCTTCATCGACTGCGTACCCGTCCTCCCGCAGGACTTGAGCAATCGTGCGAAGCAAATCAGGTTCGTCTTCAACAACAAGTACACGCATGGCGAACAATTCTGTTATGGATTTGTTTGATTAGGGTCATCGTACAATCCTGTACCTGAAGACAGCGTGAAGCCGTGACGATTTTTTCCGGGCTTAAAAAATCCCGCAGTTTTTGTCTCGCTCGAAAATGACAGTCAGGCGAGCGGCAGATTTCTGGTTACCGCCGAAAATTGGGGGCGAGCGCCGTGCGGCTGATAAAATCAGCCGCCACGCGCGAGCGTCCGGTTGTTCGGCTTGGTAGTTCCTGATCATCCGATCGCCTTAGCAGAGTACCTGCACAGGTGACCGCGCAATGGCATTCACGAAGAGCGGCGGACCTGCCAAAAGTGCAGGGCATGCGTTTGCGGAAGGAAGTGAGGGCGGCAGAAATGCCCTGCGACCTGTGCAGTGTCACGCGACAGCCCTTTTTTTTGACAGGCACGGAAACTGCTTTCCGTACTCGAGAACGCACAAGCACGCCAAAGTGAGACGCATTGTCACATGTTTCAACTTCGGGACTGTGCGTTTCAATGATTTGGCGATTGATTCCAGCGCATTCCCCGGAGTGATTCAGTCATGGCATTTGATCCTCGCAAGCTCACAGTGAAGGCTTCGCAGGCGATTCAGCGGGCTCAGGAACTGGCTGAAAAGAAACAGCATCGCGTTCTTCGACCTCTGCATTTGCTAAAGTCGCTTCTAAATGAAGAAGGCGGCTTGATGACGTCGCTGCTGCAAAAAATGGGTGTCAAAATCCCGCAATTGCAGAAGATAGTCGATGGCGAACTTGGTCGACTACCGCAGTCAACTTCGTCATCCGACGAAGGCATCAATGCGGGCCCCGAAGCCATGAAGGTGCTCAATGCCGCGAAGAAACAAGCGGACGCGATGGGGGACGAATACACATCGACGGAGCATCTCCTTTTCGCGCTGACACAGGTGGATGATCAGGCGAAACGACTACTGCAGCTCAATGGCGTTGATGAGCGGGATTTGCTGGAAGCGGTGAAGGGCATTCGAGGAGGTCAAACTGTGCAGGATCAAAACCCGGAAGACAAGTTTCAGGCGCTCGAAAAATATGGCAAGGATCTTGTCGTACTGGCCCGCGAAGGCAAAGTCGATCCGGTGATCGGACGGGATACGGAAATTCGCCGCGTCATTCAGGTGCTCTCGCGACGACGCAAAAACAATCCCGTTCTGATTGGGGAACCCGGCGTCGGCAAGACCGCAATCGTGGAAGGCCTCGCCCATCGAATCGTGCTTGGTGATGTGCCGCAAAACCTGAAGAACAAGCGCGTCTTTGCGCTTGATATGGGTGCGCTGGTTGCCGGAGCGAAGTATCGCGGTGAGTTCGAAGATCGACTCAAAGCCGTGCTGAAGGAGGTGCAGGCGTCAAACGGGCAGATTATCCTGTTCATTGACGAACTGCACACCGTCATTGGTGCGGGCAATGCAGAAGGAGCGATGGATGCGGCAAATCTGCTCAAACCGGCACTCGCGCGGGGTGACCTGCACTGCGTCGGTGCGACCACGCTGGATGAATACCGCAAGCACATTGAGAAAGACGCGGCACTCGAGCGACGATTCCAGCCCGTGATGGTCCAGGAACCCAACGTGGAAGATACCATCTCCATTCTGCGCGGCCTGAAAGACCGCTACGAGAGCCACCACGGAGTTCGCATCACCGACGACGCGATCATCGCGGCCGCGACATTGTCAGACCGATACATCAGTGACCGCTTTCTGCCCGACAAGGCAATTGATCTTGTGGACGAAGCCGGCAGCCGGTTACGCATGGAAATCGATTCGATGCCGGTCGAAATTGATGAAGCCACTCGTCAGTTGACACGGATGCAGATTGAAGCGGCGGCATTGGACAGGGAAACCAGCGAAGAAAGCCGCGAACGGCTGCAGGATCTGAAGCGTCAGATTGCCGAGCGAGAAGAATCCACCAGCGAGTTAAAAGCTCGTTGGGAAACAGAGAAGGCCGCAATTTCCGGCATTAAGCCCTTACGGGAAAACATCGAACGCCTGCGTACCGCCTTTCAGCAAGCCTTTTCGAGGGCTCAACAGACGCTGCTCAACGAAGACTTCGTCGATGCTCAGAAAACCGAACAACAACTCAAAGACGCCGAAAAGCAATTGAAAGTGATGGAGCAGAAATCCGCAGAACTCAATACAAACAAGGAAAATCGGTTGCTGCGGGAAGAAGTCACCGAAGAAGACATTGCCCGCGTCGTCAGTCTCTGGACGAGCATCCCGGTTTCCCGCATGATGCAGGGCGAACGCGAAAAGTTGTTGCGGATGGAAGATGAAATTCATAAGCGAATGATCAACCAGCACGAAGCCGTCGAAGCCGTTTCAAACGCTGTTCGTCGAGCCCGATCGGGCATGGGCGATCCGAATCGTCCGATTGGTTCATTCATGTTCCTCGGCCCCACAGGCGTAGGTAAGACAGAACTGTGCAAGGCACTTGCCAGCTTCATGTTTGATGATGAACGCAATATGGTTCGCATCGATATGAGCGAATTCATGGAACGCCACAATGTCGCCCGTCTCATCGGCGCACCTCCGGGATATGTGGGCTACGAAGAAGGCGGTCGACTGACAGAAGCTGTACGTCGCAATCCCTATTGTGTCATCCTGCTGGATGAAGTTGAAAAAGCTCATCGCGACGTGTTCAACATCCTGCTCCAGCTTCTCGATGACGGTCGACTGACAGACAGCCAGGGGCGAACGGTGGACTTTACAAACACGATTGTGGTAATGACGTCCAACATTGGAAGTCAGGCGATTCAGGAACTGTCCGGTCAGGCCGATGAAAAGGAAATCCATAATCGCGTCATGGATGCTCTGCAGAAACACTTCCTGCCGGAGTTTCTGAATCGTGTGGACGAAGTGATTGTGTTTCATCCACTGGGCCGCAGCGAAATCCGTGAGATCGTTGATCTCCAGTTGCAACGTCTGAACAGCCAGCTTGAAAAGAACGGTTACAAACTGGAAGTTTCTGATAAGGCAAAACAACTGCTCGCGAATGAAGGCTACGATCCGGCGTATGGGGCGCGCCCGCTCAAGCGTGTCATCCAGCAGCGACTGCAAAACGCACTGGCCAATGAACTGTTGGCGGGGACATATACTGCCGGGGATACGATTGAGATCGATGCCGCGCTGGACGGATTCGTGTTTGCGAAGAAGTAAGTATCGAGCGGTCTATTACTGTCCTGTTAGCCCGAACGCGGTAGCGTCTGGTTCCGAGAAAACCGTGAGCTAGCGCTCAACGGCTGTATCAACAGCGATGATGCGCAAAGCGATGTCATCGACGAAGTCTGGCGAGGCAAAGACCGCTGTGCCGCCGGGATGCGTACGACGTTCTTCCCTGACAACTTTGCCCGTCAGCACATCGATCCATTCCACATGGTAGTCGGATGCGCGGAGTAACAGGGATAGATCCACCTGTTGACCGCCTTGCAGATAGATGGCGTGTTGGCGACCACGATCTGTCAGCATCTGCATTCGAACTCCGCTGGGCAAGTCGCTTTTGAGCAGCGATTGATCCGGCTTCAGCTGTGGAATGTCGAACCCGTGCAGAAAATCCTTCAAGACCTTCAATTGCTTGCGATAGCTGCGATTTCCTCCGCCGGGTTACGATGCGGGATAAGCGAACGTGCCATCTTCATGGCCGACAGTGAATGAGTAATCAAGATTATTGAACAGGCCACCGCCTGCCAGCAGGAACTCCCATGCCTCATGACGATACCAGGCGTCCGCAGTCCCCTTGAAGCCCGTTTCATTCTCGCCGATGACCTTGTTGAGGCCATAGTTTTCCGACACTGCGGTCGGCGGATAGCTGTAGTGAAAGTTGAATATCGAGACTGCAGGGTGCGGGTGCTGAATTTTCTGGCTGCCATTGGCGATGTTCATCGCGATCAGATGCGGTTCAGAAGTTTCTTTCCCGGCAGCAACAATGACATCGACGATGTGATGCTGCCAGTCGAGCGTAACGCCGCCAAAATATGGCTCGTTGCAGACCTCGTAGTACAGGTTGTCAAACTCCTGGAGTTCAGCGACGAACTTGCGGACAAGTTGTTCCTGCACAGACAGCAGCCCTGGTTCCTTATCGAGCGTATAGACTGCGTGCTTGTCGCACTTGCCGATTTCGTTAGTGTTGTTTGCCGCGTTCATCGGCGACAGCTTCCATTGGCCATCTTCATACATCGGGCAAAACAGATTGACTTCGACCACAATCCCGCGACGACTCGCCTGAGTCATAAAATCCCTGAGGCGGACGAAGAATGCATCGTCCCACTTCGACAGATCGAACTTGTTTCCGCCGTTTGCATAACCGGGCTGCGCGCTGCGTTTCCAGGGTGCCAGATACTTTTCGGGATTGGGAGCCAGCGTATTGCAGGCGATGTTGAAAGCGGCCTGCGGTTCGACATAAACGCCACTGAAGAGACGTGTATGATTTAAACCGCAACTGGCGAGTTCATCCAGGTATCGGACATAATCGAATTCGGCATTCAGAACCGCGCCGTAATGCTCGGCGGAGGTGATCAGAATCGTGGGCTTGCCGCGAAACTAAAAATAGTGCGGATTGTCAACATTCAACGCCAGCGGCTCCTCACCAAACGCTGCGGATACTGCCGTCGTGAGAATCAGTAACAGAGCAGAGTGGAATCGCATGGTCCTGGTCACTCCTTGCCGGGACAGGAAACTGGAATCCGGAAGGCAGTACTCTGCAAGGGTGAGACGACCGGATCAGGATATGCATTGTAACGCCCCGCGATGACGATGGCACGCTTAGGCCGACAAGTCCAACGCAGGCAAGTACGATGACCTCACTCGAAAACGCGACGTCGGCCTCCTGGTGGCCGACAGAACCGTCTCTCCAAACTGAGCGACTGTAAACTGACCGACTGTAAAAATGCTGATCGCATATTTGCTGACCCTCCGATGACGGTATTCGCATGAAACCCATCCACACGATCGAAAATCTCGAAGCCGAGCTGAGCCGCCCTGCGCCCGGCGTGCTGGCCACACTCCGCGCTCTTGATGGCTATGTGTTGGTGCTTGGCGCGGGTGGCAAAATGGGGCCGACGCTGGCGCGGATGGTTGGGCGGGGATTCGATCAGATCGGGCGCCCGGATCGCCGCGTGATCGCTGTGTCCCGGTTTTCTTCAGCGATCGCGGAGCGGAGACTGCAGTAGCATGGCGTTCAAACCATCACGGGCGAGGAACGCGAAACTGCTTGGTTGTGGGATGCGACGCATTCGTATGAACTGTTCGGCCCACCGACAGTGTCGCTGGAAGAAATGATCGACGCCACGGCAGAATGGCAGCGCCGCGGAGGTGCTATGCTTGGCAAACCCACCCACTTCGAAGTGCACGATGGACGATTCTAGTCCTTTGTCAGGCTTGACCAATTTGGCGTCGATTCGGGCTCTCCATTCCGGCCCCGTGCCGGTAGAACGTACGCGCTGAAGTAAGTCCTTCCTGGGCTGCGCGACAAATCGCAAATCGGGTCATTTTTAAGATTTCTTATTCTGTTGATTTTTGTTCCCCAGGAGTTGTTGTGGTTCGAGACAGCCAGAACGCATTCAGACAAAAATATTGGTGACAAAAACATGAAGACGGCTACGATCGAACGCAGCATATTTTTGCCACCAATTTTTTTGTCAAAGCAATTCGCAGGTTCGGC
>Ga0335394_10004891_pt1 | contig 15209 bp, 14 predicted proteins | sample MAT03_FD_205741 | JGI IMG/M metagenome (GOLD analysis project Ga0335394, IMG submission 205741) | Freshwater microbial communities from Lake Fryxell liftoff mats and glacier meltwater in Antarctica - MAT-03 (spades assembly) (version 2) ...
ACCAAATCGACCACGATCGCTGTCTGAAGAGCTGGCGTCGTGTCGTCGATCAATGAAGTTTCGAATGGGGTGTTCATGGTCTTCCTATGGCTTTCCTTGCTGGCTCGTCAACTTCGTTTTGGCCATGGTTGCAGGCCGAAGAACGAAACTCGATGGAGTCGTGATGCGTGTTGTTCAGTGAAAAACCGTGAGCGAAATTGCCGTCGAGAGCGAAGATTTCGGAGCTTGCTGTTCGCGAAACATCGTTCGTGAAAAAGCTCCATCGCCAGGACGGAAAACTGCACTCAGGTCTAAGTGGTTCGTTGCTGACTGTGTTGTGAAGGACCCAACTTTGGATGACTCCAGGTCCAACGTCATTCAGCGATCGCTTTTGACTTGGTCTTTTGGCACGCTCGCTTGGGAGCAGGCGGGCTCGGCGACACAGGTTTGTAAAGCGTTAGCCTCTGGGTCCGATTGCCAGCACTGGATGCCGACGTTTGGACATGAGGCGTTCTTGTCGCCCGCCGCCGGTAATCTCACGTTCCGGTGAAATTACTGCGAAGGCCAAGCCCATCGCCGCCAAATCGCGGTCGACCGACGAACCCTGACACGAATCACTGCGCCAACTGGGGCGCAATATCTCTGTTCTATGAATCGTGTCATGACCAAACACGGCATGATGAACCGGTTGATAGATGGCGACGAACAGTTCGACGGTCAGATTCGCGACATTTGCCACTAGGGCTAAATTGCGGACGACGGCGGCGAAATTCAGTTCAAAACGCATCGTTACCCCCCGGTGTCCGCCAGTGGGGACACGCGACCGCGTCGGCTTAAGACGCGAGAACAGAGCTAAGAAAGTAAATCCCGGGAACACCTCCCGGTAGTTGAGAAGACTATCCCAACGATCGACGATTGGCCAGCAAAATTTTGCGATTTCTCATCAACCCACCCTTAGACATCGGCTTTAAGCAAAGGTTCGCGGGAAATCTTCTGAATTTTTTCGTCGTGAAATCAGGTAAGGAGAGGTTGTGATTTCCCGCCGGACACTTCCGCTGTCGATTATTTTTATGAGGCATGAGCACAATTCTCGGGGCATGAGCAGTTGAGACAATTGCTCTCCACTCATATACATATAATTCTGCGGAGGGGACGGTTTCGCTGGTTGAAGAGATTGCGGAGATACCGCAAGTGATCCAGGGTAAATCATTGATACGGCAAATTGTGCGGGCAATGCTGGATGCAGTGTTGCCTCCTTCCTGCGTGCTTTGTGGGGTCGCACTGGCGAAATCTGGCTTTTGCGTGCAATGCCAGCATTCTCTGTTGCATTCTTGGCCACCGAGCAGCGTCGCCTGCCAATGTTGCGGATTGCCTCGCCCGCGTGAGCCTATTCCTGCACCGGGTGAAGCCTGCTCGACATGTCGCAACAAGCAATTTGGCTTCGACGAGGTGATTGCCTTAGCGATTTACCAGGAGGCAGTACGCGAAGCCGTGATTGCGGCAAAACTAGCGCGGCACGCACCGCTAGCAACCGCCTTGGGCGAGCAGTTGGCAAATTGTATCCAGGAAAAATTCGGCGAAACGCCACCCCAGCGAGTGACCTTCGTGCCTTCGCACATCACGCGAAAGTTGCAGCGGGCGGGCATCGGTGGTGTGGCCACCATGACCGAAGTCATCGCAAAAAAGCTTGGAAAAAAGTCGGAGCCGCTGTTACGATTGACCCGGCGAGTGAAAAAACAGTCGATGCTGCCGGACATGGATCGACCAGCGAACGTCCGTGGTGCGTTCGCAATCAAGAATCGTTATGCTATTGGGCAACGGCAAAGTTTACTGGGGCAGAGCGTCTTGCTGGTTGATGACGTTTTGACGTCAGGTTCAACCGCTTCGGAGATTGCCAGAGTCTTGAAGGACGCCGGTGCAGCGAGGGTTACCTTGGCGGTGGTCGCTCGCGCCGTACGACGGTAGTCTTTTCAAACAAAGCCTCGCATTTCGCGATTCGTTTCAGGTCAAATAAAAACAGTCCGCCAATGTCTTCATCTATCGAATCCAAACCGACTACAAAACGATCCGGCAGCGCCTTTCGCGGTGCTATTCTTCGTGGCCTTGGCGTCGTCTTGCCGCCGCTGCTGACGATCGTTGTTTTGATCTGGGCTTGGAATGCAATTTCCAATTACGTGCTCAGGCCGATGGAAACCGGTGTGCGGCACACAGTCGTTTGGGCAATCAGCGACGTTCGCAAAGAAGTACCACAAGGTGCGACAACGAACGCGGGTTCGCGGTTGCTCGATGGCTTTACGTTTGAGGGCGAACGCTACGTCCCCGATCCGACGAAGCGGCGATTTTTGCCAGAATATGTGATCCGCTATGTCGATGAAAATCTGGATCGCTATGGGCCGTACGAGTCTGCCCCCGCGACCGCCAACGCGTATTGGCATCGGTATGTCGAACTTCGCTACCTGCCGCGATCATTCATCGTGCCACTGTTCTTGCTCGTCTTTCTGACGGTGCTGTATTTCTTTGGACGTGTTTTTGCGCACGGGATCGGTCGTTGGTTTGTGACCAGTACGGAAGCGGGCATCAACCGAATTCCGATCGTCAATAAGGTTTACGGCTCGGTTAAACAGGTCACGGATTTTGCGTTTAGTGAGCGAGAGATCGAGTTCAATCGTGTTGTCGCAGTTGAGTATCCACGCAAAGGCATCTGGTCGATCGGCTTCGTGACCGGCAATGGCATGCCCGAGGTTGCGGGCATTGCAGGCGAACCGATGCTGGCGATTTTGATGCCGACATCCCCCATGCCAATGACCGGCTTCACGATTCAAGTTCCGCGCAGCCACGCTGTCGATCTTCAGCTCACGATCGACGAAGCGATTCAGTTCATCGTCAGTTGCGGAGTCGTGGCCCCTGATTCCAAGCCCGCCACCATTGAGGCGGCCGGGACGACGAAACCTCCGACCAGCGATCCGACCGTGAAGTTGTTTGATGGGAGTTCTCGTTAGTGTTTTGTTCCCATTGCTCGGAAAACAATGGGGACAATTGTTCTACGCTGCTACATTAACTCGATCGATTTCACTCTGGACCGGGAGCGATGATAGCCTCTATCATCCGTCAAAACATATGAAGTAAGTGCGAGCCGTCGAGGGATTTGACTGATGAACAAGCGACTTGTCCAATGCCGACCGAGGATGATGCTTTGCATCGTCCTATCGTTCGGAGCAGCGATGTTTGCTGGCGGGAAGTTTGTACGCGCCGATGCACCGGTGGTCGTCTTTCCGTCATTTCGGGTTGAAATCGATCTTTTTGAGGGCGAATCTAAGGTTCCTCAATCGCAGCATTTGATTTTGTTCGATGCTGGCGTTGTTTATGACCTTCCTGTTGGCAAAGACTCCATCATTAGCGTTTTCGACGCGCTGCGCGGGCGGGTGATTCTGCTGCACAAGACAACCCGCGTGAGGACATCGATCTCAACGGACACGCTGGTAAAGATGGCGGCAGAAACGAGAGCCGAAGCTTCCAAAGAGGGACGCGGTGACAAGCTCGGATTGAATGCCAAGGTTGCTGCTGGCGAAGATCCAGATACCTATGTCGTTGAATTTAACGACAACCGGTACGAGGCGACCGGCCAAGCTGTCAAAGACCCGCTAATCGCCGCTGAATTCGCTTCCTTTACTGCTTGGGCCTCGCGATTGAACATAGCGCGCCACGTCGGCTCACCACCCTTTGCCCGAATCACGCTGGCTGACCACTTTGCGTCCGAAAATGCAATTCCGCGTCAGGTCGTGCTGGAGGTACGACGCAATTTCAAGACTCGAACTTTTCGCGCCGACCACCTCGTGATTGAACGACTCAGCGAACTTGATCGGCAGAAAATCGCGGAGGCCGGTGGTATGGTCGCGTCGTTTGAAGAAGTCAGTTTCGCCGAGTTTCCTGCGGAATAGCTGCCGGTTCTGCAATCTTTTTCCCAGTTTTACAATCGCTTGTAAAAACCGGGTCGGCAGAGCTTGCTTCATTTACCTGGAATGAAGGCTGGCCAGACTTTTTCTCGCGAATTTGCGACATTTTCAGAAAAATCGTCCGCCCAGGGGCTTTTGGCACGTTGGATGCTTTACCACTGTTTCGTTCTGAAAACAGTCTCACTCCAATAAAAGTGCCGCTTCGGCAGAAGGAACTTGCCATGCTCGTCTTAACACGCAAACTTGACGAATCAATCCGGATCAGCGACAACATTACGATCACAGTTCTGCGGATCAAAGGAAACACGGTACGCATCGGCATCGAGGCTCCGCGCGATGTCCGCGTTGCTCGTAGCGAATTGTTGTCGGTCGATTCAGAAGACAATCAATCCAGTGGACCGACCGTCACAGCGATCGTCGATTCACCGACGATCGCCGGGCCCAAGCTATATGTCGGCACGGTAACGGAAGATGGCAAAACGGTGGCACTGAATGCGGAAGCAGGCGACGGCTCATCGCTTGTCAGCCCCTCGCTAGGTGTTTTTGACCTCGATTCGGTGTTGATAAAGGATCAAGCGGCACCGCTGCGAGCTTTTCTACGTTCGGGCCGTGGTTTAACAGCGGTCTAGCGATCGGGCGAGATTTTTTGCAGGAAAGCTGGGCTTTGTACCCCTGCCCTGATGCCGCTTGATCGATCATTATGTGAGTGTAATTTATCACGCTCACCGTCAGTTCCCATGTCGCTTCGAATCGTTCATTACCCGCACCCCGTACTGCGGTACCAAAGCAAACCCATTCGCCGTGTCGATGCAGAGTTAAAAGCCTTGGCGGCAGAGATGTTGGACTTGATGTATGAGTCCGAGGGCGTGGGTCTGGCTGCGAACCAAGTCAACTTGCCGCTAAGAATTTTTGTTGCCAATCCATCGGGAAAACGCGGCGATGGCGAGGAGCTTGTGGTTTTGAACCCCGAGCTTCAGTTGCCTAAGGGCAGCGAGAGCGATCGAGAAGGCTGTTTAAGTTTGCCAGGTTTATTTGCCGACGTCCGTCGAGCGAAACAGATTTATCTCAGCGGTTATGACCTCCAAGGCAATTCGATTCAACGACAGCTTGACGGTTTTTTGGCGAGAATCGTTCAGCACGAAGTCGATCATCTGAATGGGAAATTTTTCTTTGATCGCTTAATGGATGAACAGCTTCGCGACTTGGAATCCGGGATGGACGAGTTGGTATCGGAATACCGTAGCCAGCAAGTTTCCGGAATTGCCGTTTCAGACTACCAAGCAGTGCAGGATTTGGTAGCGTGGGAATCGCGTTACGCGTAACAGGGAACCCCACGAATGTTCGGTTTCACCGATCACGCCAAGAACAGCCAGACCCCAACACTAAAGCCGATCCGAATCCGTCGTGCGGCGCGTCCCCAACGTTTGATTTTGATGGGCACCGGTCCGTTTGCGGTGCCGGCTTTCGAAGCTTTGCGTGAGGCTGGCCACGAAATTGCATTGGTGGTCACAAGGCCAGCGGTCGCTAACCGCAGTCGCAAAGGTCCGCCACCCAGCCCAGTGCGAGACTTTGCTGCCCGCCACGGTTTTTCACTGTTCGACCCGGAAAGCATCAACACGCCTGCTGCCATCGCGCGGCTGGCCGATGAGCGAGCCGCATTGTTGGTGGTCTGCGATTACGGCCAGATTCTTTCGTCCGATGCGTTAGCGACGGCTCCGCTGGGCGGCATCAACTTGCACGGGTCGCTGTTGCCGGCTTATCGCGGTGCGGCACCGGTTCAGTGGGCAGTGCTCAACGGCGATCAGTTCGCGGGCGTTTCCATCATTCACATGACTCCACGGCTGGACGGTGGTCCAGTGTTGGCGACTGCCAAGATTCCGATTGAGTCCAACGATACTTCTGGAACGCTGGAAGCAAAGCTCGCGACGCTTGGCATCGAACCAACGTTGGCAAGTGTTGACCTGCTTGCTCAATGGAACGGCGTCGCGCCGATCGGCACACACCAAGACAAAAGCTTGGTCAGCCGCGCGCCACGATTGTCCAAGCCGTCTGGCCAGATCGATTGGAATCGCTCAGCCGCAGAAATTGATCGGCACATCCGCGGCATGCAGCCTTGGCCTGGAGCATTCACCGATTTGATGATCAGCCCCGATCGCGAACCGCTACGCATCGCCGTCCGCACCGCGACGATCCAAGCTGGCTTGGTACCCGCATCGGTAACACCAGGCCTACTGTTAGACGACCACAGTCTGCTGATTGCGACCGGTCCCGCAGCATCGCCCGGGATCATACGCATCGACCGCCTTCAGCCCGCAGGTCGCAACGAAGTCTCGGCCGCAGAATTCATCCGCGGTCATCGCCTTCGCTCCGGTGCAATGTTTGGTTCTTGAGGAACATTTCCAGCCTGTCAAGCGAACCGCAGCAGCGCGTAGTTGCGTTTTCCTTTGCGGAGGACCATGACCGTTTCGCTCGCTAAATCATCCACCGTCAACTTACGGTTCACGTCGGTGACTCTACGGTTGTTGACGTAGACGCCACCGTCGCTGATCGCGCGGCGCGCTTCGCCTGAAGACGCCGACAAACCAGACTCCCGCAGTGCTTCAACAATCCACCAGCCTTCGCCAGCAAGACTCTGTCGGCTCGCTTCACGACTGGGAACGTCTGCGAAGATTTCCACAAGCTGCTTGTCGCTCAAACGATCGATCTCGCCGCCGAAGAGAATTTCACTCGCCCGATTCGCAGATTGCAAGCCGTCGTTACCGTGAACAAGCCGTGTCATGAATTCCGCGAGACGTTTTTGAGCGGCGCAGGCACCAGGGTCGGTTTCTGTTTGCTGCTTGAGCGAATCGTACTCTTGGCGATCGATCTCGGTTAAGTAGGCGAGACAACGCATCACATCGCTGTCCGCAACGTTCCGCCAGTACTGGAAGAACACGTAGGGGCTCGTTCGTTCTGCATCCAGCCAAATCGCACCTGATTCGGTCTTGCCCATCTTGCGACCATCTGATGTCGTCAGCAGCGGTGCCGTCAGACCGAACAGTTGCTTCCCAATCATGCGGCGACCGAGATCGATGCCGGCCGTGATGTTGCCCCATTGGTCGCTACCGCCCGCTTGAATCAAACAGTTGTGACTTTTTGCCAAGTGTACAAAGTCATAAGCCTGCAACAACATGTAGCTGAATTCGGTGTAGCTGAGCCCAACTTCGCTTTCCAAACGTGAACGAACGGACTCTTTTCCCATCATTTGACCGATCGGAAAATTCTTGCCGACGTCGCGAAGAAACTCCAAATAGCTGTAGCCTTTCATCCAATCAAAATTGTTGAGCAACAGCGCCGAGTCCTTGGTCTCAAAATCCAGAAAGCGACGCATTTGCTCCGCCACGCCTTCGACGTTGCGCTGCAGGTCGTCAGCCGAAAGCAGATTACGTTCCTCGCTCTTGCCGCTCGGATCGCCGATCATCCCCGTTGCCCCACCCACCAACGCAATCGGCCTGTGTCCCGCTTTTTGAAATCGCCTCAACATCATCAATTGCATCAGACCGCCGACGTGCAAACTGGACGCCGTCGGGTCAAAACCGATGTAAACCGTTTGCTGGCCGCTGTTGAGCAACTTGGCGAGCCCGATGTCGTCGGTCGTTTGATGGATCAATCCACGCCAGCGAAGCTCATCGGTCAATAGATTGTTATCAGACATCATTGTTCATCCGTCGAGAAAAAATGGCTTCGGCGATTTGCAGATCTTCGGGCTGCGTGATTTTCAAATTCTCCGCCGAACCGGGTACGAGACATACAGGAGTTCCCGTGCGTTCGACAAGTTCAGCGTCATCGGTCGCGGGGCGTCCGCGATGTCGATCGTACGCCGCTCGCAAGACCGACGCAGAAAAAACCTGCGGCGTTAGCGCCTCCCAAAGATCGCTGCGGTCAACGGTCATGATCGACTTGCCGCCGATGCATTCTCGTTTGATCGTCCCGCGAACACGTGTCGCCAAAATCGCTGCACCATGTTCCACCGCAGCTTTCGCAACCGCATCGATTTCAGCGGTCGTGACCAGCGGCCTAGCTGCGTCGTGAACGGCGATGAACGGAGAGGCGTCGTTGTTTTGCGCCAACCAATCCAGCCCAGCGCGGACACTATCGTAACGCTGTTCGCCACCGTCAACCACAGCAACCCCGAGCTCAGCAGCTTGAGCAGCTAGCTCGAAGTGATCACAAGCTCGCACGACCAACACGATCCGCCCGATCGCTGCGCTTGCTCTCAAAGCGTCCACGGCACGGACCCAAATTGGAACTCCCGCCAGCGGCAACAGCACTTTATTCTCCTCGGCACCGAATCGCTGGCCACGCCCCGCAGCGACAATAATCGCGGCCACGGACCCAGAAATTGTCGCGACATCTATGTTTGTTGCAGCCGGTAGACTTGCGATTGACGGCGTTGCGGGGTCAGAATGTGTCACTAGTTAAACTCACCGCGATCGTTCGCGTTTCCAACGTGGCCAATTTACTCAGGGCTCATCAACGGGTCGGTTCAAAATGCAGCGATATGTTACAGGAAGCTAAATCAACGCTGCAGGACGGGCAATTGCCCAGCGTGGCAAGATTCTCCGTGTTACGGACCATCGCGACATTTATTTGTTGCGCAATTGCCGTGAATCACCTCCATGCAGCCCAATTCGTCGCCTATTTCCCCTTGCCAAGCGATCAGCTAAGCTCACCCGCTACCGCAGATCAAGTTTCGCTGCCACCACGACATCCCGATCTTCAGGAACCAGTGGCGTTACTTTGGCAGAGCTATTGTGACTCTTGGCAGCAGCACCACGACAAACCGAGCGACCAAGTGGTCAGAGATCGACTTGGGATCGCTGCCGAGACGATCGCCGTCAAACAATCCGATGGCCGATCGACTGCGGCATCGATGCGACTGCCAATCAAGTCGATGGACCGGTTCGAAACCGAGCACTTTGTTTTGCTTTCGGACGTCGGACCGGAGCGAGCCACCGAAGTCGCTCGCGACATCGAAAAGTTCTATCTCGTTTGGACGCAACTGTTTTTTCCGCTTTGGAAATCGCGAGAGCACTGGGATCATTCCGTCAAAGGTTCCCGACCGCCGACGACGATCAAGCACCGCGTCGTTCTTTTCAAAGATTCTGTTCAATACACTCAATTGCTTCGCGCCGAAGGCCCCGGTATCGGACAATCGACTGGCTTCTATTCTGACCTCAAACGAATTTCATTCTTTCACGATGGCGACGGCGACGATGCCGCAACGCGGCACCATGAGCTGACTCACCAGTTGATGACGGAAGCGACGGATGCCAAGCCGCGACTTCGGCCCGGTGAGCAACGTGATTTCTGGATCGTTGAAGGGGTGGCGTGTTACATGGAGTCGATTGCATTCGATGACGATGTCGCGACGGTCGGCGGCTGGCAGTCATCGCGATTGCAGTTTGCCCGACACCGCGTGCTCGGGTCCGGTGACGACATTGCCATTTCGCAGCTCGCAAGTGAAGGGCGATTGGCCGTTCAGAAGCGTGACGATCTTGCTCGTTGGTATTCGTTCGCTGCGGTTCACACTCACAAGCTGATCGACCACGACAACGGCTGCGGCCTGGTCGAACTACTCCAGCAACTCGCATCGATCTACCAAATGCGAGTCTCGCCACTGCTAAGCCGTCCGCAACCGGTGGATACCGACGAATCGATTGCAAACTTCTTGCAGATGAACGACAGTCGCATCACGCCGATCGCGAATGCTCGATTGTCGGAATTGTGTTTGACAAGAACATCAGTGACGAGTGAGGGTTTAGCGAAGATCGTTCCACAAACCGCGATAAAGTGGCTGGATCTTTCTTTTCTCCCTATCGACAGTAGTGACGTTACACGCCTGTCTCCGACGGCTGCATCGATCGAGCAACTAAGTCTCGAAGGCACTCGCGTAGATGACTCGATTGCGAATTGGTTATCCACAGCAAGTTTGCTACGCGAGCTTGACTTAAGCAGCACACGTATCAGCGATGCTGTCATCGAAAAAATACCGAGTGCAGCGCCGCTCGAGACATTGTGGTTAACGGGCTCACGTGTTAGCGATGCTTGCGTGAACCAGATCATCTCGATGAAGTCGCTAAAGCACGTTGATATTCAGCGGACAGCGGTGACCGAGATTGGCCTTGCACAGCTTCGCACCTCGCGTCCAGATCTGGACCTCAATCCGCTTCAGGTAGCCGGACCATGACCGTCGAATTTCCCCGTTTTTTTCGGGTTAAACAACGTTTCGACGATACCAAGATCGAAGACTTGGATCGTGCCACCAGGCAAACGATTGACGTTTCGTTGCCGATGCAATTGCATCGTATTCAAAAAGGCCAGAGCGTTGCGATCGCGATCGGCAGTCGCGGGATCTCGCGTCTGGCGATTTTGGCAAAGTCAGTTGTCGAGTCCGTGAAAAAATGTGGCGGCGTGCCATTCATCATTCCTGCGATGGGAAGCCATGGAGGTGCCAGCGACGAAGGTCAATCCGCCGTGCTGGCTAGCTATGGCGTTACGCCCGAAGCGATGCACTGCGAGATTCGTTCGTCGATGTCAACCGAGATCGTCGGCACCACCAGCGGTGGCGTTGCAGTACACGTCGATGCACATGCGCTGAATGCGGACCACGTGATTATCGTCAATCGAGTGAAGCCACACACGCGGATCAGCGGCCCTTACGAAAGTGGGTTGGTCAAGATGATGCTGATCGGTTTAGGAAAGCACTCGGGGGCGGCGGAGTACCATCGCGCGATGACGCGTCAAACATTCGAAGAGCTCGTCAGCGAAGCGGCTCCGATGATTCTGTCGCGGGTACCAATCTTGCTTGGCGTGGCCGTCGTTGAAAATGCCTTCGATGAGATTGCGCACGTGGAAGCGATCGACGCCGACCAAATTCTAAATCGTGAGCCGGAACTGCTGGAGCTTGCCAAACGAAAGATGCCACGCTTGCCGTTTGACAGCGCTGACCTCGTGATCATTGATCGGATTGGCAAGAACATCAGCGGCAGCGGATTGGATACGAATGTTGTTGGACGCAAATTCAACGACAAGATCGCCGGAACAAACGAGTGGCCCAAGGTGCAACAGATTTATGTCCGCGGTTTGACTCCTGAAACCAAAGGCAATGCGGCCGGGATCGGAATCGCCGAGTATTGTCGATCCCGCGTTGTCAGCGAAATGGATGGGGAAGTGACAAGGATCAATTGTCTGACGGCGCTGCACGTGACCGCAGCGGCGATACCGGTTCATTGGGAGACCGATCGCGAAGTGCTGCGAATCGCTTGCGATCAATCAGGTCGATCCGTCGCTCAAGAAATTCGTTGTTTGTGGATTGCCGACACGTTGCATGTCGGCGAAGTTTTATGCAGCGAAGCCTATCTGGACGAAGCGAAAACTCGCCGTGATTTGGAAATCATAAGCGAGCCAGCAGCGGTTCGTTGGCTGGCCGACGGCAATTTGGAGGAGGCTTTTTGATTCCCTCCGCCGATTTTTGTTAAGAAGTGTAGAACAATTGTCTCAATTGTTACATTTGTTCTACTCTCAACCCTTAAAAATCAGGCTTCGACGACGCCTGCTAGGGTTCGTTTGGCGGATGTTGTTCCGATTCCGTCGCAGATGCCGATTCTGACGGCGGCAATAGCCATTGCCGCCGAATGAATTCAGTAGTTACTCTTAAAGACTGTGAGCAGAGAGCTATGTTTCCGCATTCGCTCACCCCTTGGAACTTCGGATTCCTGTTTTGAACACCAAGACTGCCCCCCAACAATCTTTGGCCGATAACTACTCATCCGCTGGTACTTCACGCTGGTCACAAGCGATTTCCGCTCGTTACCACTTGAACCTATCATCTGAACTAAAGGATTGGTTTGATAGCGGCGTCTGTGATAGTTTTGGACAAAGTGAATTTTGTGAACCCGCCCATCCCGAACAGTTGCTGGTCGATGCGCCCGAGTGCATTTGGCCGGGCCTGATGCCGCCTGACGTCTTACCACTGGTCGGCAATGGCCTGGGAGATTGGCTTTGCGGTCGAGTTTCCGCACTGGATACGATTGACGAGATCGTTTACTGGTACCACGGCGGTGGCGATTATTTGCCGTACGGAAATCGACTGGCCGAAGCGATCATCTTTGACACACTCGCCGAACGATTGCCAGGTCGGCGGCAGTTGCATGCCGTGCCGGCCGAGCGAATTCTGTTTGAACATCAAGCGATGGTTTCGGGATCATTGGTGGCATGGGCGTTGCAGCAACTTCCCAATGAGGTCGCGGCCGTACTCGATATCGATGCACCGCCGTCGCGTGTTGCCGATGAGCTATTGCGAAACAACATTGCCATGGATGCAGTCCGCTGCGATGCGGTGTTGGCAGCACTCGACAATGAATTGCGTGTTCGCGTCAAGCCAGCCGATGCAATCGCACTAGGTGTCACGTGGGACAGGGATATCGCAAAGTGGATGTTCGATACGTCGACGATTCCCGGCGACATGAGAAAGAAGCTGACTGCATGGTGGGGTGTATCTCAGAAACCGGTGCTTACCCAGGATTGGGAGACAGTAGAAAAGGTTTGCACAGAGTTATCTGGTGAACGAAGTGATCTCGGTTGGGTACACGATTGTCTGGGCTGGGCGGCGCAGCGACGTGGTGACTTGGATCTTGCGGGAGACCATTACTTGATCGCCGCCAAGACATCCGTATTTACTGATCAAAGCGTCCGTTTTCGAACCCATTTCGATAGCGAGCGAATCGCCAAATTTTCGGTTGCAAGGCTGATTGAGATCGGCCAAGCAGAGCGTCTCGACTCGCGTTACCTCGACGCTCTTTGCCAAGCCGACCAGCCACATTGGCGTGAACGCGTCGCCAGCTATTGGCTTGATCAGCTTTCCATCGGCGGAATGAAAGACGAGGAACGGTACCAAGCTATTTATCGCGCTGGCTGGGACGTAGGCTGTGACTCAATGAGTCGCTACCGAGAGTTGCTAAACCAGCTTGCGGATGCTGCAACCGACGCCCGACAATTCGCTCGCGCTGAAGTCGCCAGAACGCACGCGGCATGTATCGACGATCGATATCGACGCTAAGCATCGTGCATTACGAACACGGATAACATTTTTTGAATCGAGGCAATGCAATCGCGGAATCAACCACGTTTGTTTTGCCGGGCTTGGAAGTCGATGGCTTGGGGATAATCGGACCGCCGCTTGCCGAGTCGACGGCTAAGGAACTTATTAAAGTTTGTCGTCAGGCTCTCTATGGCAATGGCAATGGGACCGAAACCGTCGTCGATACGAAAGTCCGAAAAGTCTGGGAATTGGATCCGTCGCGTTTTGAATTGACCAATCCCGCGTGGCAGAAATGTGTTAACGCAATTCTCAAAGACTCGCAGCTCGCATAGGGGTTGGGATAGGAAAAAGAGAAACTCACGCCCCAACTCTACAAAATGCTGTTATATGAAAAGGGAAGTTTTTTTCTGCCACATCGTGATGGCGAGAAAATCAATGGCATGGTCGCGACGCTGGTAATCGTGTTGCCCTCGAAGCATTCTCGAGGGCAACAAAGGTGCCAGGAGTGAATGCGGCGTGACGCGAGGTCTGGTAGAGTTGGTACATGCCAAGACCCAAACGAGCCGATGAAGCGAATTGAATCTACCACGCACTGAATCGTGGCAATGCGAAGTCCGTGATCTTCAACACGCCCGCCGACTTCAACGCCTTCGAGCGCATTGTTGCCAAACGGCTTGAGCATTACCCATGCCGCATCCTCTGCTATACGGGACATCGGGACAGGGACGTGTCTACCAGGGACGATTCAAAAGCTTTCCCATGCAGGACGACGAACATTTTTTCGTGGTCGCTCGGTATATTGAGCGAAACGCCGCCCCGGATTAGGCTGAGCAAGGCGACTGCGTTTGTCGTGTTGCGGAGGCGAGGATTTGGTTGCATGCCAAGGTTGCGGCGGTCTGCCGGAGCGTTTACGATTACTTATCTGTGGCCCCCTTGGTTATTGGTGCGGTATCAGAACCTCCAATTTCCCTGAAGGCTTTTTTCTTGGCAATCTCAATCTGAATGAAATATCCGTTTGCGTAAAGTACGGCTTCCATGGAAGTTGATTATTAAACTCTCCGCGAGAGCCTACGGAATGGCGGATCCCGCGATTTGGCTAGATCGCATTCGCGGCTTTGCCCAACCGTCGGAAGTGTCAGAGCCGATTGAGCTGCTGCGAGCCGGAGCTCTTTTTCATGCGCGCGGCATTGTGAATACGAAGGCGATTCAGCACAATCTTGATTGGATTTGGCCGTACTGGGTCGTGCGGCAATTTGATCCCAACGATGTGTCCTTTATTCCTCGCGCGTTCTCGTTCAGTCACGTCAATCTGACCCATCGCAATTGGACTGCGGTCGGTTTGCCTGAACTCTCGACCTATCCGATCGTGGACCCTCGTGGCTTGGTGACACCGTTACTGGATGGTTGGTCGATTGACTGCTGGGCCATCAATGAAGCGGGCCAGACGTTGACGCCAAGTCGCCTGTCCGGTCAGTCGGTCAGCCAACAGCTATTGATTGACGAAGGTTTAGCGGTCGTCACGGAATCAACGCACCAGGGCCTGACACTCCATCAACAAGTTCGCGTGGTTTTGGAGGATGAGCAACCCGTGCTGGAAATCAATCTCGTCGCCACCTGTCTGGGCAAAGGAAAACTCGCCGTCAGCCTTCGTCCCTACAATCCCGAAGGGGTTCAGTTCATCGATTCGATTGCGGTAAATCGCACGAGCAACGGTTGGATTGTGAATGAAAGCGATGCGGTTTCGCTCAGCCGTCCTGCGGATCAGTTTCTTCTGTCAGACTACTCTCACGGCGACGTTTATAATGTTCTGATTGGGACCGAAGATCGACCTAACTTTCGCCACGATCAACGCCGCGTCGATTGTAAAGTTGGCATGGCAACTGCGGTTGCGCTGTTCGATTTTGATGAGCAGACTTTGCTTCGTATACAAGTGCCTCTGAAGAAAGAATTAAACGCGTTTGGCAACACCAAACGTTTTGATCCACAGGTAACCTGGCCTGTTGTCCGTGAGCAGGTGTCGAAGCTGAAGATTCCTGATCCGCATCCACAGTTCCTTTACGATTCGGCAGTGCAAACACTTATCTTGTTGTCAGCCGATGATGTGGTGCCTGGGCCTTATACCTATCGCCGATTTTGGTTTCGCGATGCCTGTGTGATGATGAACTCGCTGTTGTCGATCGGTTTGGTGGATCGGT
>Ga0335394_10004897_pt1 | contig 15206 bp, 10 predicted proteins | sample MAT03_FD_205741 | JGI IMG/M metagenome (GOLD analysis project Ga0335394, IMG submission 205741) | Freshwater microbial communities from Lake Fryxell liftoff mats and glacier meltwater in Antarctica - MAT-03 (spades assembly) (version 2) ...
TTTACTGCATGAGTTCCCTTCCAAACTATTACAACTTAGAAAGTTTGGAAGGTTTTTGGTAGAATTTTCATTGTCATCAGTGCCTATGTTTCCACCAATAAGCCAACTCTCACACATTATCGAACTATCCGACACCACTACCTAGCTGGCAACAGTTGACACCATCAACAGAAAACCCGCTGTAATGACGCTACAGCGGGTTTTATGGGTTCTATAGGTTATTCGGGTGGGTGATTTAATTCAGCTTTAAGCGCTTCTAAGGTTTCGAGGTGTGGATGTTCGACAGAGATTACACTTTTCATCTTTCTCCCACGTGTCTCGGACTTCTCAGACTTACTCTTAACCGTGCGGGCGGTGCGGGTATCATGACGATACTGATTTTTCAGTAAGATGAATGGGTCAAGAACTCCATCATTTATCGCATTATCTACCCATACCGACATCGCTTGCATATCAAGAGATTCATCTTCATTTAAGAAATATCCCTCTAGAGATTGTTTTTTCTTCATCTTCATTTTTTCAATTATTCCCTTCCAAGATATGTACTGTTCATAACTTTGAAAAGTGAATTGAGATAGTGAAAATTCTTGCATGAGTACAGGTTTCAAGATATTGTCACCCGGTTCGATTTTTAACTCATCATATTTATCTGGATGTGCTTTGTATTCACCTACTTTCAAAATACCTGATTTGATAGCAGGTATTTGTCTGGTCAAACTCTCAGGATTGACTAACAATTGTCGCATCATATCCTTAGCAGGATTGTTTTTCGCGCCATAGCGTGGCGATTTTAAGAACTTGATAGAGTCCTGTTCTAAATCTATTTCAATTCCTGTATGCTCTCGTTTTGTTTCGTACCCGCGCGCTTTTATCACTTGTTCGTTTGGATTTTCTAACAAATAGTTAGCACTACCGTGAAAACTTCCTGAGTGATAAATATCTTTAGACTCAAAACTGAATTGCCCTATTCGTGGTATTCTCACAGTTTCTAAAGTGAGTTTGTCCACCATCAAACTCTCTGTGATACCGTGTAACACATCAACTGATGAGAAAATATTTTGAAGATGTTTCATCGCATTAGTATCAATCCATCCCATACTATTTTCGATTTTCACACCATCAACAATCAACTGTACTTTATCATCAATCCATTCACAAGTAATATCAGCACCGCCTAAAGAACCGCGCTTAATCTTCCATTGTGACAATTTAGAATCTTCACGATGTAAATTAATGCACTCACCGTTTACAGTGTCACGTCCTGCAAAAATCACACTACCTATCTCAAAAGCACAACCATCGGTAATTGGTTGATGTCCATAAAAACCTACTTCCATGTACCACGCTAAGGCTCTCGCACGGGCGGTGATATTGTTTCCCACAACCGGGTTTGAAGTGACAAAAAACTTAGAAACCATATCACCATAAAGAGTGTTTACACACAGTTTGAAGAGGGTGTCTAACGGTGATTTTTTACCATCGACAATCTGTGCTTTTTTACGCTCTACCAATAAAGCATCGACTAGCAAAGTACCGAGATTGACTGAAAACCAAGCATGACACTCTTTAAAATTCATGATGATAGATTTTGTACCATCTTCATTCTTAATTCGTTGCGTGGTATTTTTACCAGTCCAGTTGTCATATTTTTCATCTAGTTTTTTCAAACCGTCCGCACCATCAGCGACATCAATCTTATCCGAGAAACAGTACACCGCGCTGCTAAGAATTTTGATACTATCTAGCATCTCATTGCGCTGTCTCACGCTTGCGACTGCAATAATCCATTGCAACCCATCATGAGTCAAAACACCATTTTTGATGTCGTTATGGAAAACTTTTAAGTTACCCATATCCTCATCGAATTCAACCATCTCAGTAGTTAACAATTCACTGTCACACTTCATTTTATGCAGTGCTTTAGCCATCATGTCTGTAGCGTGCGATGACTCAAGAAACCAACTTGCAAAGTAATTTTGATGATACTTTAAAGGCTGTTCAGTAGTGATTCTAGCTTGCCACAATCCCGATACTAATTCACCCCAGTTATCTTGATTATTCCAAGTTGCAGCATCTCGATTTGTAACTGAATTGATGAGTGAATCTACCTTAACACCGTAATCTAACAACCATTCTCGCAGTGAGATATAATGGTTATTTTTACTATGTTTGTAGTCAAAAATTTCAGGTTTTCCAAACGGATATTCCTGATTTCTTTGTCCTTCACCGTAACAACCTGAGATATCGATATCGACTATCGGATTAAGATATTTCCCATCTTTATCGCGCTTGCTAATCATTCTCAACTCTGTCGGGCGATTATTCCGACACCGCCCACCTTCTACTTTTGACAGAAGACAATGGGTGAAATTGACCATTTTTCGCAGTGTGTCAGCACTACCAGGTTTTATATATTTTTCAACAATCTCGGTTAGATTTTCTACCCATTTATCAGCGGAAAGATTGAAAAATTTAGCAAGTGACGCTTCAAATAATTGTTTTACAGTGCCACCTATTGTCAATTTTGGAATACGATAAAAATCAGATATCCCTAGTTTCGCGTATACTAATTGCCATTTTTCATCAAACAATTCTAAAATCTGATAAACGTACAAATCACCGATTGCATAATTTTCAAAATCTAAAGCTCTTTCTATAACCATATCCAACATCCTCCCCTTCTCATCTGATGTGAACAAATCTTTATAGGCTAAATTCAAGCCTACAGCCTTAGCCACATCACCATAACCTGCGATACCATGAATTGCACCCGTATCGATAATTTTGATTCTCAGAACATAATCGAAACCTTCGATATTAACGATATGTCCGGTGCATATCCAATCATGATTAAAATCTTTCTCTCCCTTTATCATCCCTTTACCCGATGTTTGGCAGAAAATTCTTCTGCCAGCGCTTATCTGTTCATTACCCGTGCTACGCTGTAAATCTTTGATTTTTTTCTTGAGTGAACCTTCAAAAATCATATTCAATTCAGCAGTCGCAAAGTGAGCATAAACTACTAAAGTTAACGATGGTAAATAATACAATTCACTCGGTTTTCCCTCACGAATACTAACATCAACACCGCCCACATCTCGAATATAATCGAGTAGGTGACAATCGAGACTAGCAGTAGAAAACAGTTCTAATCCTGCCATTTTTCTGCCTACATTTACAAATGGCGACTGTGCATAAATCATCGCAATTATATCGTTTGTAATGCCTTTAACCTGAGTTGTGAGTAGATTCCTACTTTTTTGTGAGTATCCATTCAGCTTATATTCAGTATAAAATTCAGTATCGACATTTAGAGGTATTGTAATAGATTGCCCTACATAAGCAACATCTATCAATTCATCTACCAGATATTTACCTGCCACGATACCACCTTTAGAAATTAAACACTCTGCAAAAATGAACGCTCTCGCAGATTCAATTTCATCAGGTACTACAGTTGTAGCACCGACTGTAACACCTTTATTCAATTCTGGAAAACACCCGATATCACTAGGGATGATTTTATCCTCATCCTCATCTTCATCTTCATCTTCATCTTCATCCTCATCCTCATCCTCATCCTCATCTTCCTCTACACACTCTACAATCACCTTAACGGTAGAGGTTTTTTTATAGGTTGCACCTCCAAACTCATCATCCTCATCATTCTCACTAAGTATAATCTCACTATGTATAATCATAGTATCGACATTCTCACTATGTATACTTTCTTGAGAATGTGCTAAAATCGGTATATGAGAATGATTATCATTTTCATTGACTACTTGAGAATATGATAAAATTGCTTTATCTTGGTAAGATAAAGAATTGATGCTATCCTTAGATTGAGACATATAGATTTACCTGTTGACAGCAGGTAGATAAACGACAGTAATCGACTGAAACACTAACCGTTAAACGAGAGTGCGACTTTAAGATTTGCCACAATCTTAAAGACAACACTCTTAAAAAATAACCTCATACTGTAAAGTATGAGGTTTTTTCGTTTGACTTTACACAATTCCATTCTACATCAAAATATTCTTTCGATGCAAGTTATTAGTCAGGTACATCCTCAATATCAATTTTAGGAGCCGTGAAATCGTCACCTAGTTCGTCAGCATCGGTATCCCGTACCTGCACACCCTTCTTAAGGTACGGCTCGATAGAATTGAAATCAATCTCCCACAAGCCTTTAGCATCGTAGCGTTCGCCCGTGAATTTGTCTTTCTTGGTGGCAGTTTGTAACCCGGATTTAAACACTAACCCAGCACATTCTCGCAAAAAATTGAAAATCAAATTAGTATCAATCGGTTTCATTTTTGTGCCAAACTCATCATCCTCATCGATAATTTCAACCTCATCAACTACCACTAAACCCATTGCTTTTAGAGTCACTCCCAAACGATTATTGGGATTGTATCGGTAGTCGCAAGTCAAAGATATATTGACCGGGTTTTCTTGCGTTACATCAGTCACCGAAAATACCAATTTCAGGATAGGTTTGATGATTTTTTGACCATCTTTCTTCCATTCTATAATCGAGTGTTGGCAACCGATAAAAGCTAACCGCGCTTTACCATCTTTAGGGGATAGTAACGGCTCAAACGAACGTACAATCGATGTTTCAGATGATGCAATCTTAGTCGAATTGTTGGTAGATTTTGTGGATTTAGCCATGATGTTTGTCCTATTTGTTGGTACTTTGAATCTATTAACAATAATACACTTTTTTAGTGTATTATTGTTATTACTTTTGAAATTTTCACTCATTAATTTTGAGTGTATTTTCCCCGCCAATTACTGATTAATGAATTATCAGCAAGCTTATCGGGGATAGAGTGTATTTCAGCACTTCCACTAAAATCATTACCATCGTAATAGAAAATAGCTTTGTTTCGGTGTTGAGAGAAAGCTATTTCTTCCCGTGTTGATTCGCCGATATATTCACTCTCATCACTCACTACAACAATCGCATCGCTTTCTAAAATTTTGTGAAAGTGCAATTGCTTAATTAATGAGTAATCTCGTGCAAGAGGTGTCGCATCTTTGTGGTAAGAATGACCCCAACTACCGCACATCAATACAATCCAATGTTGAAAGGTGAGAATACGGTTTGCTTCCATACATTGCTCGAAAAACTTGGTAGAACCACAAAGTGTCACAGTACCACTACCTTTAGAAAAATAATCGTTAGCTGCTACAGTTACAGTCATTTTTTCGTCCTATTTGTTGATGGTTTGTAAATTTCTCATTAACACTTTTTGATAGTGTTATTCGACTGACAATCGAGCGAATAAATCGCCCGGTTCACAGTTTAAAACTTTACAGAAAGTCTCTAATGTGTTGAATGGTATAGAACGCATCTTACCTTGCTCATATCTTTGAAGATTAGAGACACTCATATCACAAAGTACAGCTAGTTTACCTTGCGATAATTCTCTAATACCTCTCATCTCTTTCAACTTTATAATCATGTTGGTTCCTTCAATCTGTTTAGCCATCTCAATAATTACACAACGTTAGTACAACTGACATCAGTATATCAATCAAAATAACTTATCACACTACCGATATCATATAACAGAACGGTATATGTGTAGATGGTGTATGTACCGATGTTGTGAGTATAATAAAAAATGTACCGTTTCAAAACAACCTCATGATACGCCCCACTAAAGAGAAAACACCCAAAGAATCCATCGGCTCTAAAGCTGCCAAACTCGCACAGGAAGCGTCTTTGAGACTCGTGAATACCGCCAGCAACATCAATGACATATCTAACAGTATCGGAACGGTAGCAAGCGCTATCACCACCGGGCGTGCTGCGAGTGCGGGTGCTGTAACAGATGTCAAACAAGCAACCGCTAGCGGTAATTATGGCTCGCAGCAACCTTCAGACATCATCTTTCAAACCGATTTTTACGGCGGTATCAATCTGCCAGAAACCGATTTTGCTGGCATGATGCCGTCCGATTTACTGAATCCTTCAATCTCGGTATCTGCTAGTGAAGAACAGTTGACATCAGGACTTGAAACCTACGCAGGTGCTACCCGCGCGCAAAAGTTATATCAGGCCGGTTTCAAATACATTTCAGAGTTAGGAAAAACTAAACAGGAATATCACAAAGCGCAATCTAGCATCATCAAAGCATCAACAGAAGGTATCAAAGTACAGCAAGAAATTGTCAGATTTGACCGTCAAAACATCGAACTTGAAACCGATATTGTCAAGCGCGAACAATCTTCTGAAAAACTCAATCAATCGGGGATTCAGTTACTCGGATTACAGAAAGAGACAACACAGATTACCCGCAAGATAGAAGCTTTAGAAGCTAAGCGCGATGCTGAAATTAAAGCGATTGAGACTCAAACGCAGATGATTACTCAGAAGTATCTAGTTGAGAGCATGAATTGATTCTTTACCAACAAATACACCACACAAAACAAAACAATGTCAACCGCCAAAATCCACAAAATCAGTCTCAAATATCAAATCATCACCATCGTTTTAGCAGTCGGTTCTGCTGTTGTTTTATTCATCCCTATCAAACAATTCAAACCGTTTAAATCGGTGGCTAGCTACTTAATGAGTGCGAGTTTGTTGGCGTTTATCACAACACGCCACACTATGCGAGATGTGCTAGATGAGGTTGAGAAAACAGCTACAGAAACTGAGGAAACAACTCAAAAATTAGAACGTCAAATCATCAATATTAGCGATGAAAAATCAGAATTAACTGATAAAATTATCGTTCTTAACGGTGAAATTGACGCGCTAAAACTGGACGCTAGTGAACAGATGGGAGAGTTGAAATCATGCCAGAAATCTCTAAGCGATACTCTATATTTCAATGGTGAGTCATCACACAGATTAGTAGAGGATTGTTACCGAGTAGCTATGAGAAAGTGTGTATGTCACATTGACGCGCTGCACAGAAATTATCCTGAGTGTAGCGGTGAATTAGACGGTATCAAATTAGAGATTGAAGCTAAAAAACTGCGACTGACAGACAAGATTACCGAGTACACGGGTATCAAAACTTTTGACCAATTGATTGATATTGGCTTAGAATTGCAAGAATTGATTATCTGTCAGTGCATCGAACTACGCTGTAAAGCACAATCAATAATTATCAATCATCTCTCAAACATTACCCGCGACGCTGTTCTATACCCGCAATATGAGGAAAATATAGGGAGTTTGTCAACACTTGCCAGCCAACAAATAGCAGAAACAAAACTGCAACGGAAACAAGATTTAGAAGCGATTGCACAAGAATTCACTGTGTTAGTTGGCAATCACAAAGATAGATATGTTGCCGATGTGGATGAGAGTTTAGCGGTGGCAAAGTTAGCAGTACACCAACTAGAAGTCTCTCGTTTTGAATTGCAGGACGCGCTGGCAAGGCTTGAAGAAACTAAGAAACCATTTCAATTTTCCGGCGCTTCTTCCTTTGCGATGATGTCAAACTCTGTTAGCGATTACTATTATAATCGTTATCGTTTTTTACTAGATGCCTTGCACTGGGAAGAGTCAGAAACCGGGTTTAAGGTGGTTTATTCTATCCGACGCAATCCGGGTTTAGTAGAATCTGAAATCAGTGCTGACAACAGCTTAGAACAGTGCGCTGCATACACTAACGCGCTACACGGTACAGAACCAAAATGGGAATTCAACAGACAATTCTCGCAGTTGATACTAACAGTCATACACCGTCGCATAGTGCGCTTAAAGAACGAATTACCGCGCGGTGTCAGGACTGCTGATAAGTTTGTGGCGACTGTGAAAAACTGGCGACGGGTGAGAATAACGGGCGGTAGTGAATCTGGTAAATCACCGACGGCTGAGAATGTGATAAACGCTATTCTCTCACAGACTAAAGGTAATTGCGATTTTTATGACCCGATGTTTGATTCAGTGAAAAATTACCGCACTATACCCGCAACAGGACGGACTCACAACGACTCTATAAATGGTTTGAAGGATTACCAGAAACGGATGGAAACATCCCCTAGTGATGTTCTTTACCTAGCTTGGTTTGATGAAATCGACACAACTTTAGATGAAAATCCTAAATCGTCTAGTGACTTAAAAGCTGTTTTAAAGCAGTCGAGTCACAAAAATAGTGGATTGATTATCACCGGACAAAACGCTAACGTCCGCAATTTAAAAGGAGGTTTCGACCGTTCAGATATGAACAATTTTGTCTCTCTGCACATCGGTGATAACTACCGAGATGCAATCGCTAACTCACACCTTAGTGAGATTGAAAAATCATCTCTGATGAAAACCGGTGATGCACTCACAGAATGGTGTGTGTACAAAAATGAGGAGGAAAATTTAGAATTTTCCGACACTACCGCCTATCGCTTTGCGCTTGTGTTAGAGCCAAACAAGAAAGGATTTTTTATGATACTTCCTGAGTTTGGGGAGTACATCTGGCAAGCATCCGAGAGTTCGAGTGTGATTGATACAGTCACCGCACCGCCCGTCGCGACTGTGACAGTTCACTCAAAAAACCCTAACTGTCCACTATGTTCTAGCGATAGTAAAAAGAATGGGTTTATGAAAAATGTGACACCGCAAGTACAACGCTGGAAATGCAAAAATTCTGACTGTGGCAAGGAATTTTCAGAGTGTATACACTGAAGATTTTGATAGAGGTTTCAAACTGTTAGTAAAAATCATCAGGTTGCTATCAATCAACATCTCTACAAACTGCACAAAAATCAAACCTGCTAGCCGATACGGTTTTCCCGGCTAGCCGATAGCTCATCAGTCAAAACTCTCTCACAGTCAAGATTTCAGATTTTCGGTTTTTCTCGGTTTTCTCTCCGTTTTCAGACATAGTGAGGGTAGGTGAAACAGCCGTAACAGCCGGGAAAACCGGATAATCTTAATAGCTTCACAATCACACCGCGCTACACTTTCAAAGCGTAAGATAGCACTCTAAAAGAGCTATTCATCGAATTTTCGATTCGACCCCAAACACCCCAAAATCCAAAGTGTATACACTTTACATTACTTAATGAATACTCAAATAGTCGAAAATACCACAAACGGCAATGTTACCCCCACACCCGCACCCGCACCCGATAAAATAGTCGCACCTACCGTTGCCAAAAAATCGAAAACTGGCACAGTGCCAGAATTGATTTTAGATGGTGGTAGCAGTCGCACAAAATATTATCTTGAAAAAATCTCAGGTTCATATCAGTCAGTTTGTCGCAAGTTCACTAAAGCGCAAGAATTACCTACCGGGTATTTAGGAGTGTTTAAAATAGGCGATAACGGTTATGCAGTAGGTGATTCAGCTTTATCATTATCCGGCGGTGAACTTGATGAAGGTTACGCAAACGACAATAAAATTAAGCTACTAAATGTGTGGATTGTGGGAGCTTTATGCACTCATCCATCATTTTTGTTTAAGCGTATCAAAAAATCAAAAGATGATTCAATCATAAAGATTGATTTAAAAATCGCTCTACTCTCTCTATCAAGTCATCGTAAGAAAGAGATAGAGAAGGCATTTACAAACCTAAAGTTTGAGTTTGAAGAGCGGTTATTTGAGATTAACGTTATATCCTACAACCTATATCCAGAGGGATATGGTGCAGCTTGTGCAGCAAAAAAGCACATCCGAGAAATAGGCGGTAAAGATATTAAATTTCATGTACTCGATTTAGGCGGTGGCACGCTCACACACACACCATATTCTAATCAGAATGGTGTACCGCGCGCTAGTAATCAAAATTCTGTATCGGGTGCGGGCGTTATCAGTATCACTGAATTTTTCGCTAAAGAAGCCACCAAAGGAGATACGGGCGGTAATATTTACCATTTTTCGCGACTTAAGGACGCGCTAGAAAGTAGCACGGTGTCAGAGTCGGGTGAATATAGTGCTGAGATTGTTTTAGGGGATACCGCCCGCGATTTAGGCGCTAGACTCAAATCAGGATTAGAAAATTGGAGTCGAGAAATTATCGGAGTGCGAGAATTGTTGCGAGATGTAAAGCAAATTTTACGCAAGGGAGAGCGGGTCTATTTGACGGGCGGTGGCTTCAAAGTCGCTGCTATCCGAGAATTTGTGCTGAATTATCTTGCTAGCGAGTTAGTTACTACACTGGAAAATCCCGATACGGTGAATATCACCGGGCTTGATTGACTGAAGACACCCCGCTCTATTAGGCAGTTTATCCTCACTGAAAATATCGCTCCTATAATCTCGGAATTGGCTGCACAGAAGGGATTGAGTGATTGGGAGATGGTGAATCACTTGATAGAAGATAGCATAGCGTTACACTCTGAAGCGCTGTTATGTAGGGGTGGTCTGGAGTGATAAAAAAGGGATTCTAGAGCTAGACTCTCTTCTCTGTATAGGTTTGAAGCTAAAACTAAAGGTTAGATAAGTAGAATTTATCAAGGATGATATTATCCATAACAAATATCAATGATAATACCATTGACATTATGGGTGATATCACCGATGATAGACATATCAACCAATAAAGGCACACGAAAAATGGTAGTCGGTAAAAAACTTCTCAAAGATTCTCAAGATTTTTTCTATCGAGTGTCGGTACTAACCGATAAATTAGAAGTGTCCAAAGCTTGTAACGAATTGTTGGAATATCTAGCTGAAAATTACAAAATCACCACAATTTCAACAAATCTTACCGAGTACAAAAAACCTTTTAAATCTTTCATCCACAGTCTCTCAGAATTGAATGAAACCATCACAATTAAAAATGGTAATCACACCCAGCACTGTGCTGTTTCAATGTTAACTCTGAGTGATATTCAAGTATCTCAATTATCAATTAATAATCGTGAAACCGCCCGCTCTAGAGATGGTTTCGATGTTAATGGTGAAATCAGAGAGATTGAAATACCTACAACAGATATCGCTAACATCATCAAAATCTCTTGCGATTGCTTAACATCGGATAATCCTCATATCATCGCAGCAGGTATCGTCAATCTCACGGGATTGAGAGCTAACGAACAAAATATGCCTCGTTATGAGCATAAAAATTTAGGTCTTGTAGAACGTAAAATGGTGGTGTTAGATGAGTTTGTAATCGGTTTTCAAGGTTTGTCTAAAAAACGCTCTGATGATGATTGTCTAGCTTTTTACGCCCGCCCTACACTCGCACCCGCACAGTTGATTGTCGATGCTCATAATAAATACCTCTCTTTCAATGCAGTGCAAGCGATTTCTACAGATATCAACAAATATCAAAAAACTTTTCAACAACAGTTTAAAATCGAGTTTAAAAAGTTTTTCGGTAAGTTATTCTCGACTGTTGAAAACTTTGATGATGACGGTGAATTGATTAAAGAAAACGGTACACCACATAAAGGACGCGCTTTTTATGCTTGCGCTTTAAGAAGTGTTCTCAAAGGTAAATATTTTGGCAATAGCGCAATCAATACCTACGTGCAGTTATCTCTAGCTCACGATAATATCGCAGAAACAATGAAATATTTAGGGCGGTATGATGAATCGCTCTATATCAATCCCGTTAACATCAACATCCCTACAAACATCACAAAATTAGGCAAAATGACAATAGCACCTATCATCACAGAAACAGTGAATACAATCGCTAAAGGATTCAGTTTAGAAGTGTTTATTGAAGGTTTGAGCGAAGGTAATCAGTTTAAAATGGCTGAAATTTTATCTGTAGAGAAAGATGTGAATAAAGCTATTCTAAAGTTGATAGAATCGCTTGAAAACACCACGGGTAAATCAGATATCATTGATGAAACAGTCAAAAAATCAGGTTTGAAAGTTGCCACCGTGACTGATAATATTGCTGAAATTGTAGAAACCATCATGCACTATAATCGTCAAATTGGAGGTGATGAAATTAAAGATTTAGCAGTTCCTAGCTACCGTTTAATCAACACTATTAATGTACAATTGTACGGTAAGCAATTGGCTCCCACTACAGTTAAAACATTCTTAGAATCGCATAAAACACCGTTAGATTCAGAACTTAAAACTATGGGTGTGATTGACGGTTTGTCGGATACATCACACAATGGTAAATATCATCGGAAGACTATGGCTGTTCTAGTAGCTACAATAATAGAGTACAGAGAATAGGTGACGGTGTGGAATTTATCGGTTGTGGCTGCAAGATTTGTAATTTAGGGTTAGGTGCTACGGTTAATGAGATGATTCTTAATCATCTCGAACCGTCCGCCGTCCTTAGATTCTTAGATAGTAAAGGTTGCAAGGTTTCTGAGAAACTGTTGAGAAAACATTTATCAGCATTCTCGATTGATTTTCCAGAAACCTTACAACATGATTTTGATACTGAGATAGAACCGATACCAAACAATCTAATAGAGATAGATTTTACTCAATATAAAATTGATTTATCTAATCCTGAGATTGCGCTAGAATTGCTACAGAAAATCACATTACAGGTTTATTTGAATCAGTCGAGAATCACATTACACGCGCAACAGAAAGTCATAGACGGTATCTGTCCAGACCTCCCTAAAGATACACTCAGAAATCAATCAACAGCACTCGATATGCTTGATAGATGTACCGGGTTGAGTATGATTGTAAACCAACAGCAAGCGATAAAGACTGTCGAGAATATGGGTTTAGAAGTTAACGTACCGATGGTGCAAAATGTTCAGAATTAAGCCAACACCGACGCAATTAAAAAAGTATTTTAACATAGTGTCAAACCTTGAAAATATACCTGATGAATGGGAGGATTTTGCTAGATTAACTACCATTAGGAGCGGTGGTGAGATGGTTAAATTCGATCCTTATTTATACCAGATAATTATCAGTAAATTGATGGATTTACACAATAATATAGTCTGTGTAAAATCCAGACAATTAGGATTAACTCAAGTTACCATCTCTAAATTTTTGCATCGCGCTTGTAAGAATGCAGCTTATTCTGGCATAGTATTCCTACGCAACAGTAATGATGCCAGCGCGGTGTCGAGACGCACTAAACAACTATTAACAGGTTTATCGGAATATGTGCAGCCTGACAGTGATAATGTAGGGTATTTGAAGCTAAAAAATTTAGGTGAAATATATTTTAAAAACGGTTCTAGAGAAGGTTCTCGTAGTTATGACTCTGTAATTGATTTTCTATTCGATGAGGCAGCATTCAGTGAGAATATAGATCAAATATATGCAGCGTCAAGTCCTTCTAGTGCGATGTCGGGTGATAAGATTACAAAAATGATTGTAAGCACTCCTAGCGCTAAGTCAGGATGGTATTGGGATAAGTTAAATCAAAATAATAATGGGATAGATATTGAAGCAATATGTAAGCGTGTAGCTTGCGGTGATTTGTATAAAGAAATACCAGGTTTATATTGGTTTGAAGACTCGCAAGGTGCACTCAAATTGATAGTTCACTGGAAGGTACATCCTATTTATTCAAAGATTGAAAATTATTTAGAATACAGGTTAAAACAGGATGGTACGGATTCAGAGACAATCTTAAGAGAGTATGATTTACAGTTTATTGACAGTGCGATTTCTGTTTTTTCAATCGAATTGATTAGAGCGAACAGTATAGGAAAATATGAAGATTTTAAAGACCATGAATGCGACTATTATTGCGGTTTGGATACATCGACAATGGGTAGCGACTACACTGTTTTCTCTGTAATTCGTCACGATATTCAGGAAGATATTTATAATCTGGTACACGTTTATAGGCGACGGCAAGAAACAAGCGCTACACACATTTATCAGATATCAAAATTAATTAATTTATATCAACCTATTTCTGTAGGGATTGAAACTACGGGCGGTGTTGGCAATATCTACTTAGAAGAGTTAAGTAAAATTAACCCCGGTACAAAATTTGAAAATATCAAAACTACACGCGATACAAAAACTACAATGATTTCTACTTTGATTTTGGGATTAGAAAAAAATCAATTTAAATATCCAGAAAATTCATTGTTAATTGATGAGATGTTATCTTATCGGAGGATAGGAGCAAAGTTTGAATCTGCGGGCGGTAAACATGATGACATCATTATGAGTGTGAGTTTTGCTCTCAATGTATCGCCATTCTTGAAAGAAAGAGAAGTAGGTAGAGGATTTCAAATAGGTTATTACAGATATTAAAGGGATAGTGATAGATAGTAGCAACACCTACACTGTCAAAAATCAGAAGCAACCCGCCCGACTAATCCCTATAAATCCCATAGAACCCGCTGTAGCGTCATTACAGCGGGTTTTCTGTTGATGGTGTCAACTGTTGCCAGCGACGCGGTGATGTCGGATAGTTCGATAATGTGTGAGAGTTCTCTTATTGGTGGAAACATAGGCACTGATGACAATGAAAATTCTACCAAAAACCTTCCAAACTTTCTAAGTTGTAATAGTTTGGAAGGGAACTCATGCAGTAAATATCTATACTGTGTATGGGTTCATTTTTTATTTTGGCGCAGAATCGCCCTATATAGGGGTTAGGAAGTTATCGAATTCTGCGCCACAATAAACTTTGCTAGGTATAAATACTTATGTCAATAAGCAACGATAAACCGACACTATTGATAATGAAACAATAGCACGCGATAAACGCCCTAAAACACGCAACACCCGACAGAATGAAGTATCTAGCACTCGCACAGGTTAACCTACCTTAAACGAGCATATAGATGGTGCTAATCGGATGCTAGCAGGTTGTGGGCGGTGTTACGGTGGCGGTGGCGGTGGCGGGCGGTGGCGGTGGCGGTGGCGGTGGCGGTGGCGGTGTGATGTCGCCGAATGCGATCGCCATCGGCGACATGTGGCGGTGGCGGTGGCAGACGCGGTGGCGGTGGCGGTGGCAGACGCGGTGGCGGGCGGTGGCAGACGCGGTGGCAGACGCGGTGGCGGGCGATAACTATTAGGAAGTCGGAGAGGTTACTATCAGGAAGTCGGAGAGGTTACTGTTAGGAAGTCGGAGAGGTTGCTGTTAGGAAGTCTGAGAGGATACTGTTAGGAAGTCTGAGAGGATACGTGCGATTTATCAATGATAATACCCGTGATATAAACGATGATTAACAATGATAATACCCGTGATATAAGTGATGATTAACAATGATAATACCCGTGATATAAGCGATGATTATCAATGATAATACCCATGATATAAGCGACGATTATCAATGATAAATACCCGTGATATAAGCGATGATTATCAATGATAATACC
>Ga0335394_10004902_pt1 | contig 15202 bp, 10 predicted proteins | sample MAT03_FD_205741 | JGI IMG/M metagenome (GOLD analysis project Ga0335394, IMG submission 205741) | Freshwater microbial communities from Lake Fryxell liftoff mats and glacier meltwater in Antarctica - MAT-03 (spades assembly) (version 2) ...
GACCGCCGCACGGCGCTGCTGCTCACCGCACCGCAGGACGGCCGGGTGTTCTTCGCCATCCCGTGGTATGGCCGGACCCTGGTCGGCACCACGGACACCGACTGGGACGGGCCCCCGGACCGCGCCCAGGTGGAGGACGAGGATGTCGATTACCTGCTGGCCGCGCTGAACGGCTGCTGCCCGCGACTGGGTTTCACGCGCCAGGACGTGTCCCGCGCCTGGTGCGGCCTGCGCACCTTGGCGCGGGGTGACGGCGGCCCGTCGAGCCTGTCCCGCGAATGGTCGCTGCACCGTCCGGCCCCCGGCCTGTGGCTGCCGATCGGCGGAAAGCTGACCACCGCCAGGGCGGATGCCGTGGTGATCGCGGATGATGTCGAGGCGGGCCTGGGAGCGTGTCGGAGATAGACGACACGTCGCCTGGCTTGGTCTTTTCGGCCCTGATTTCGCCAGAAATGCTCGACGTAGCGATGCTATGCCTCCGCTTTCGGACAAAATCAGGCCTCGAAAATCCACTGCGCCATGCTCGGTCGTCTATCTCCGACACGCTCCTAAGGCCGCTCAGCTGACGCCGGCAGAGTTGCGGCCCGAGCACTGCCGCATGGGCTTGCAACCGACACGGTCCCGGGATGCTGCCGGCCCTGATGCCACCTGCTCGCCTGCTGCACCTTTCCGTAATCATCCCTGCGTTTAACGAAGAGGGCGTGATCGAGCTCCACGCGGACCGGGTCGCCAGCTTCCTGCACGGGCACCTGACCGCCGGGCAGGACTTCGAGGTGCTGGTCGTCGATGACGGCAGTATCGATAGCACGGCGGCGATCCTGGCCGGCATGCAGGCGTCGCGGCCATGGCTGCGCACGGTGCGCCATCCGCGCAATGCCGGCCGCGGGAAAGCGCTGCGCACCGGCTTCGCGGCGGCCCGGGGCGCCTTCATCGTGACTCTGGATGCCGATCTATCCTATTCGCCCGACCACATCGCCCGCCTGCTCGCACCGTTGGAGCGAGGCACTGCGGATGTGGTCCTGGCGTCCGCCTACCATCCGCAAGGCAGCGTACGCAACGTGCCGTTTGGACGCGCCATGCTCTCGCGGCTCGGCAATCTGGTCTTGTCCCAGGCGGTGGGTGGCGGGATCCACACCGCCACCTGCGTAGTGCGGGCCTACACCCGGGAGGTGCTCGACCACCTCATCCTGTTCGGCAACGGCAAGGATCTGCACCTCGAGATCATCCAGAAAGCGCGCATCCTCGGTTTCCGGGTGGTGGAGGTCCCGGCCGACCTGTGCTGGCTGCCGGTCAAGCGCAGCCGGGCCGCCAAGGGCATGTCTTTGGGCGACCTGTGGTCGCTGTCGCGACGCCACCTGTTCTACAACTTTCTGATGCGGCCGACCTCGCTGTTCGTGCTGCCGCTGCTGCTCTTCGCCATCGTTTTTGCTGCTACCAGCGTGGCCATCCTGCTTGGCTACAGCCACCAATATGCCGCGATGGAGGGCCTGTCAGGGCTCAGCCGCGCCTATCAGGCCCTGCGCGCGAACATGCAGGGGGCGCCGCTGTCGTACGTGGTCTGGGGCCTCTCCCTGGTCCTGCTGCTTCAATTCCTGTCCCTCAACCTGATGTCGAAGCAGAGCAATCACCACTATGAAGAGATGCTCCGCCACGTGTCGCGCCTGGAGCGCCTTGCCCGCCGCGCGCAGGGGCCCGGCGATGAGTGAGCTCCGGAGCGGTGCAGGCGGGGGCTGAGGATGTGCGGGATCGCCGGCGTGGTCGGACGCGACGATGGCACCACCGTGGTCGCGTCGATGCTTGCGGCCCTGCACCATCGCGGCCCGGACCATCAGGCGGTCTGGTCCGGGCCCGGCGCCGCCCTGGGCCATGCCCGGCTGGCGATCATGGATCCCAGCCCGGCCGGGCATCAGCCGATGGCGAACGAGGACGGCCAGGTGCTGCTGGTGGCCAACGGCGAGATCTACAACAGCGCCGGGCTGCGCGCCGACTGCGAGCGGCGCGGCCATGCCTTCCGCTCGCGCAGCGACTGCGAGGTCCTGCTCCACCTTTACGAGGACGAGGGCGCGGACTTCCTGCCCCGGCTCAACGGGATGTTCGCCGTCGCCCTGTGGGATGCCCGTCAGCGGCGGCTGGTCCTGGCCCGGGACCGCCTCGGCATCAAGCCGCTTTATTGGCGGGAGCAGGACGGCTGGCTGGCCTTCGCCTCTGAGCTGAAGGCCCTCGACCGCCTGCCCGGCCCGGGGCCGTGCCTCGACCCGGTCGGACTGGCTCAGACCCTGGCCTATGGCAACCAGTTCAGCGCCCGGACCCTGACCCGGGGCGTGCAGATGCTTCGGCCGGGTGAGGTCCTGGAGTGGCAGGATGGGCGCAGCTGCCGGCGCGAGTACTGGACCCCGACGTTCACACCCGATCCCGGTCTGGACTTTCCGGCTGCGGTGGGGGCCTGGCAGCAGACCGCAGAGGCCGCCGTCGATCGCCACCTGATGAGCGACGTCGGCGTGGCCGCTTACCTCAGCAGCGGCTTCGACTCCAGCACGGTGGCGAGCCTGGCGGCTCGGCGGCTTCCCGCAGGACTGGCCACCTTCACCGGCGTCTTCGGCGCGCGCGGCTGGTACGACGAAGGGCCGGGGGCGCAGGCAGTGGCCACGGCCATCGGCGCCCAGCATCACGAGGTATGCATCGGGCCTGACGGTTTCCCCGCGCACTTCGAAGCCGTGGTGGCCAGCCTGGATGAGCCACGCATGGGCCATGGGGCCTTCCCCCAGTTCCTGGTCGCCCGTGCCGCAGCGGCGGCCGGGCACAAGGTCATCCTGACCGGGCATGGCGGCGACGAGCTGTGGGCCGGCTATCCGGTCTTCAAGCTGGCCGCGCTGGGCTCCGCCGGCCCCCTGGACTTCCTGCGCCTAGCTGCGGGCTTGCGCCTGGCGGAGTGTCCGCATCTCGGCTACTTCCTCGCCCGACGACTGACCGGACCCCAGCCGCTGCCCTTGCCGGCGCTGCTGGGCCCCAGCCTGTGGCGGGCGGCCCTGCGCCCCCAGGTCGCCTCGATCCTGACGGATGTCGATCCCGCTGCCGAGGGTGCGGCCCTTCTTGGCGAGGAGCGCGACCCCTACCGCCGCCTGACCCTGGCCTATCTGCGGCTGTACCTGCCGGGGCTTTTCGTCGTCGAAGACCGCATCTCCATGGCCCATGCCTTGGAGTCCCGCACGCCACTCTGTGACAATGCGCTGGTGGACCTGGCGCTGAGCGTGCCGCTGGCGACGAAGCTCAGCGGCGGCATTCTCAAGGCGATTCCGAAGGCGGGCATGCGCGGACGTCTGCCTGACCTGTTGTGGCGTCTGCCCAAGCGCGGCTTCCCGACGCCCATCGCCACGTGGTGGCGCGGGCCCCTGCGGGACTGGCTGCGCGGACGGCTGCTTGGAGCCGACGCGGCCCTGCCCACGCTCGTCGACGGCGACTGGCTGACCCGCCAGGTCGAGGCCTACCTGCGCGGCCCGCCCCTGGGCCTGCGGATCCTGGACGAGATCCCGACCCATCGGATGTGGCTGCTGCTCTGCCTGGACGGCTGCCTGCGCCGGCGCAACCTAGGGCCACCATGATCACCGCGGCGGCACTGCGTGCGGATGTACTCGACCAGTTCCGCCGCTACTGGCCTGCGGGCGATGGCGCGGTGCGCCGGCTGCCCCTGGTCGAGCGGGAACGGGACGGCGCCGAGCCCCTGCCGCCCCGCCTGCGCCGCGTGGCCCTGCCCGGTTGGGCGGCCGACCTGGATCCCGACGGCGGCATCCCCATCCCTGCCGACCTGGCCGGCGACGGGGACTGGTCCCAGGTCGACTGGCTGCATGCCGCCGGCTGGTACCTGCACGGCTTGGCGGAGCGCGCCCACGAGAGCGCTTGTGGGCCCATCCATTCGTTCTCCTTCCGCCTGCGCGGCTGGGATCCGGCCCTGTGGTCGCGGGCCTGGGCCAACCGCATCGCTTTGTTCCTACGCCGTTGGGCCAGCCGGCTTGCCGGCCAAGCCGAGGAGACCGTTTGCGGTCCCTTGCCGGACACCGAGATCGTGCTCACCCATGACCTGGATGCGGTGGCCATCACCCTGGCGATCCGGGCCAAACAGGGCGCGTTCCACTGCTTCAATGCCCTGCGCGCCCTGCTCAGCGGTCGCTTGGCCGCGGTGCCCACCGCCCTAGCGTCCGCGATGCGCCTCGCCTGCGGACGCGGCGACCCTGGCGGCCTGGCCTTGCTGGCGAGCCAAGTCGAGGCGGCCGGCCGGCGCGGACGCATCCACGTTTATGGTGGCAGCGGCGGGTGGTGGCGCTGGCCCATGGACCTCCTGCTCGATCCTTCCTACCAGGTGCGGCCCGGGTCGGCGCTGGGTGCCCAGCTCACCGAGCTGCACGGGCGGGGCTGGACGATCGGACTACATCCCTCTTTCCGGGCCTGGCGCGATCCGGCACGCATGGCCGCGGAACGGTCACGGGTCGAGGCGGCGACCGGGATCGCCCTCACCCACGTCCGCAACCACTGGCTGCGCTTCTCGTGGCAGCACACGTGGATGGCCCAGGTCACCGCCGGTTTGACCGAGGATTCAACCCTGGGCTTCAATGACCGGCCAGGTTTCCGCTGCGGGGCCGCCTTGTGTTACCGGCCGCGGGATGGCTCAACCCTGCCGCTCCTCTTGAAGGCCCTGCCGTTGGTGCTGATGGATTCCCACCTCTACGACTATCGCCCGACCGCCGCGCCAGCGGCCGCCATCAACCGCTGGCTGGACGAAGTTGATGCCGTGCGCGGCGAAGCCGCCGTCCTCTGGCATCCCCATACCATCGGCCGTACCTATGGCTGGAGAAACGGCCTGTCGTGTTTGCTTGCCACCCTATGTCGCCTAGAGTCAGCCCGCCGTCGCGACGGTCCAGGTGCGTCACTGTGATAGCATATGCAGTCACTACGTGCAGACCGCGACTGATCCTCATGCCCTGGCCTGGTTACCGTGTCGGCACCACTCGCTCCGCCAGCGAACGGCTTCGCGAAGGAGCTTGCTGATGACCTGGTGCCTCGGCCGACGGTTGCCACGTTTCTTATCAGCCCCGCTGTTCGGGGACCGGCAGCGCTATGGGCTCGACATCCAGCCAGACGACCCCTGCTGGCAAGCTTGGCAGCGGTCCTTGCTACAATTCTACGAGCAGACCCAAAAGCGGTCGGCAGGCAAGCTGGTCAATGATGCCGGATACCGGGTCATGGACTGGCTCGACCTTTCGGGCCGGAGCGTGTTAGAGATTGGACCGGGGCATCTGAGTCACCATCGCTGGTGGCGTGGGCGACCTGAATCCTATGCGCTGGCCGACATCAATCCGGACATGCTCACCGCCAGCCAGGCGACGCTGACGGCACTCGGAGTCCCCCACGAAGCACATCTGTTCGCCGGGACGGCAGAGAGCCTAGCCGTGCTGCCCGACTGCTCAGTGGATGTCATCGCCACCTTTTACTCGCTGGAGCATTTGCGGCCGCTGGAAGCTCATCTCGACCAATGGACGAGATTGCTGCGCCCCGGCGGGCACCTTATCGGGGCGATTCCAGCCGAAGGCGGCCTGGCTTGGGGGTTGGGTCGCTACCTGACCTCGCGGCGCTGGCTCAAGCGAAACACCACCATCAATCCGGACAAGATTATTTGCTGGGAACACTGTAATTTCGCTGACGACATCATCACCGCCCTCGATGCGAGGTTTGAGCGCGTGCGCATCCAGTGGTGGCCGCTGCGGCTACCGGTACCCGACCTCGAACTGGTCGCCAGATTCCTCTACCGACGCAGGCCATGAGCCAAGTCCCCGACGCCCCTTATCTGGCCCAGGCCCACGCGGCGCTGCCTCGCATCCTGGCGTGGTTCGACACCGATCCGGTCTCACCACTGCGCGGTTGCGGCGACCGGCGGCGCTGGGCGTGGAAGCTGGTGGACTTCGCCAACGGCACCTACCAGGGCGTCGCCCACGGCCTGGCCCGGCTGTGCGCCGCCGGGCTGCTACCAGAGTGGCTCGACGAGGCGGCTGCGCTGCGCCGGATCGATGCTTGCGTCGTCGGGGCCGCGGCGATCCGGCGGCGCGATGGGAGCTGGGAAGAGGCTTTCCCCCACGAGGGCTCGTTCTGCGTTACCGCCCTGGTGACCTATGACCTGCTGTGCGCCACCGCCCTGGTGGGCGAGCGGATCCCGCCTGCCACTCGGGCGCGCTGGCTGGACACAGTCCGTCCCGGCATCGCCTTCCTGACGCGCCATGACGAGGGCCATGCCTTCATCTCGAACCACCTGGCCACCGCTGCGGCGGCGCTCGCGCGGTGGGCGACCCTGGCCGGACCCGATGACGGTGCCCGCGCCCGCGCCCGGTCGCTGTGGACGCGCATTCTCGCCCAGCAGTCGGACGAGGGCTGGTTCCGCGAATACGACGGCGCGGATCCCGGCTACCAGTCCCTGGCCATGACCTATCTCGCCGACCTCGCCCTGGTGGAGCCCGAGTGGGGCGTGGACGTCGCGCTGGCGCGGGGCTGGAGCTTCCTGAGCCACTGCGTGCACCCCGACGGTTCGTTCGGCGGGCTGTACGGCAGCCGCAACACCCGCCTGTGGCATCCTGGCGGCGCCGAAGCGATGGCTGCGACCTGTCCGCCCGCCGCCGCCCTGGCGCGGCGTCTGCGCCAGTCTATTGCCGAGCGGCGCGTGGTGGCGCTGGATGCCATCGACGAGCCCAATCTCGCGCCCATGTTCAATGGCTATTGCTGGGCCGCCGACCTGGCCCGGCGGAATACACTGCCGGCGGAGGGCACTCTCCTGCCCTGCGAGGAGCCGGCACCGTTCCGCCGCACCTTCTCCGCCGCTGGCCTCACCGTGGTCAACCATGCGGCGCACTACACGGTGGTGGGCTGGCGGAAGGGTGGCGTGGTTTGCCATGGGCCGAAGGATGGCTCGCCCGCGCGGGTCGACGCCGGCGCAGCCGGGCGCTGCGGCGCGACCTGGTACAGCACCCAGGCGGCGGACTGCGAGGTGACCCCGGAACAAGACGATGACCTGGCCCTGGTGGTCACCGCCAGGTTCACGGCCATGCACCACGAGCTGCCCAGCCCGTTTCAGATGGCCGTGCTGCGGCTGCTCGCCGCCACCGTGATGCGCTGGCGGCCGCTGTCAGAGCTGATCAAGCGCCTGTTGGTGCGGCGGCTGATCACTGGCCGCCGCCGGCTTTCTTTGCGTAACCGGCGCAGCATCCGCTGGGGCGACGTGCCCACGATCAGCGACGCGACCCTTGGCTCTCCGCCCCGGGGATGGACCCCTGCCCCGGAGATGGGGAGCTTCTCCGCCATCCATATGGCCAGCCAGGGCTACTGGCAACGCCAGGACGATCAGCGGTGATCCCGCGCCTACGACCCAGCCTGGGCTTGGCGGAGCTGACTGCGGCATTGCTGCCGGCCGGCCGCGGCGCGGTCGCCGAGTTCGAGACGCGCTTCGCTGCGCTCGCCGGCCAGGCCCACGCAGTGGCCTTCCCGCACGGCCGCACCGGGCTGTGGTGCCTGCTCAAGGCCATGGGCCTGGCCGGAGGCGAGGTCCTCTGCCCGGCCTACACCTGCGTGGTGGTGCCCCATGCCGTGGTCCTGTCCGGCAATGAGCCGGTATTCGTCGATGCGGCCGCAGACGACGACCCCACCATGGATCTGGAACTGGCGTCGCAGGCCGTGACTCCCGCGACCGGGGCCATCCTCGCCACCTCGGTGTTTGGCCGGCCGGTGGACCTGGACGCCCTCGACCGCTTCCGCCGGCGCCACCCCCAGGTGGCCGTGATCCAGGACTGCGCCCATGCGTTCATTGCGTCTTGGCAGGGACGGCCGGTACCACGAGAGGGCACGGCGGCCCTCTTCGGGCTGAACCTCAGCAAGACCATCACCAGCATCTTCGGCGGCATGATCACCACCGACGATGCTGCGCTGTATGCCCGCCTGCGTGCGGTCCGCGACGAGCATGTGCGCCCAGCCGGGTTGCTGCGCGCGCTGCGGCAGCGCGCCTACCTGCTGGCCGGGACGGCGGCCCTCTGCGGTCCGGCCTATGGCCTGGTGCATGCCCTGGAGCGCTCGGGACTCCTCGACCGTTTCTGCCGCTACTATGACGAGGGACGCATCGACCTGCCGGCGGACGCCTTCCTGGCCATGACTGCGGTCGGGGCCCGGATCGGCCTGCGGCAATGCCAGCGTTACGACGCCATCATTGCGCAGCGGCGCGCAGCGGCGGCCCGCTATGGCGAGCTGCTGGCCCAGATCCCAGGCCTGGCGCTGCCGGTGCCGGTGCCCGGCGCAACCTGGTCGCACTATGCGCCGCGGTTGCGCGATCCCGCCCGCCGCGACGCCGTGCTGAAAAACGCCGCGCGCCGGGGCGTACAACTTGGGCGATTGATCGAGTACTCTATCCCCGCCATGCCCGCCTACCGCGACCGCGCGGGGGCACGGTCCTGTCCGGTGGCCGCAGGCTGGGCCGCCGCAGTTATCAATCTTCCCGTGTGGGGCGGCGCTGCGCTGGCCGAGCGGGTGGCACCGGTGCTGCGCCAGGCGGTGGCCGATGACTGAGACGCGCAAGCGCATCCTGATCCTGAGCGGTTGCGGCGAACCCGCGGTGCGCGCGGCGAATGTCTATGTCCGGCGCCTGGGGACGCAGCACGAACTGCGCATCATCGAGGAGCGGGGGCCGGGCGTGCGCCGGATCCTCCGCTTCCTGTGGCGGCGCTGGCTAACCTATGGTCTGCTCCACACGGCGGGAACCGTGCTGGTGTTCCTGCAGCGCGTTGCGGCTGCCGGCCGTCCCACGGCCAAGGCCTATCAGCCCTGGCGCGTGGTGGCCGATCTGAACACCGACTCAGCCGTGACTGGCCTGCTGCAGGACTGGCGCCCCGACTTGGTGATCACCAATGCCTGCAGCATCCTGCGCGCGCCCCTGCTTGCGGCCATGCCGTGCCCGGTATGGAACCTGCACAACGGCGTCGTGCCCCGGTACCGCGGGACGGGCAATGTCTGGGCCTATTACGACAATGACCCGGAGCGCGCCGGCATCTCGCTCCATGTCGTCGATCAAGGGATCGACACCGGGCCGCCGCTGCTGGTGCAAACCATCGATTTCGCCGCCCGTGGCGTGCCCTTCGCCGAGCTGGACAGCGAAGCGTTCCGCCTGGGGGCGGAGGCGATGGTCGATCTGGTAGAAGGTGGAGCGTCCAGCATCGCTCCGTCCTGCCGAGAGCTGCCCAGCCGGCATCATCCCATCCCCGGCTGGCGGGACCGCGGCGTTGCGGCTCGCCGATATCGTGAACACCAAGAGTCGAAAATCCGCGCCCAGGCGCTCTGGCGGGAACGCTTCACCCGCGCCGCCAGCGACCAGGCGCGTCGGCCCTGGCAGCGCATGGAGTGGGGCGATGACCGCTCCGTCCCCGCGCGGGACCGGGCGGTGGTGAAGCTGATCCGCAGCCGCGTTCCCCCCGGTGCCGGGATCCTCGATCTGGGCTGCGGCGATGGACGGCTGGCCGGTCTGCTGGCCGGTTACCGCTACATCGGCTGCGATTTCCAGCCGGGTTTCCTGGCGCCATCCCAGGGCCTGGCCGCGGTCGCGGCGGCCGAGGCGGAATGCCTGCCCTTCGCGGACAACGCCTTCGACGCCGTGCTGTGCGTCGGCCTCTTCCAGCACCTGCCGCGCATCTCGCGCGCGATCGACGAGATCCGCCGCGTGCTGCGCCCGGGTGGGGTGGTGGTGCTTAATACTTTGCGTCAGCCGAGCGCGCTGGAGCTGGCCGCTGCCTGGCTGGCCGGCCTGGGCGATCAAGGTCGGAGAACCCTGGTGCGGACCATTGCCCACGAAGACTATTTCCGCGGCATCGAGATCGACGGGACCATGGTCGCCCGTCGCTTCCGCCGTGGTGACCTGGTCCGCGCCTGCGGGACGCCCTGCCGTCTGCTGGCCGTGCACCACGATGGACTGGCCGGGACCGCTCTCCTCGCCCGTGAGCTGACCCTGGTCATGAACTGGGGCCGGCCATGAGCCTCCGTGACCCGTGGACTCAGGCCCTGGCCACCTGCCCCGGTCGACGGCCGGCCCATTCCTGGGACTGGCAGGAGGCGGTCGCCGAGGTCTATGGTTATCAGGCCCGCCCGACGATCATGGCCGGCGATGGCGCCGCGATTCCAGTCCCGGCATTCCGCCTCCGCCACGGCCTGGGGCGGCCGCGCCTCACCTCCATGCCGTTCATGTTCCCGGCACCGCCATTGGCCACCGGAGAAAGCGGACAGGCAGCTTGGGCCGGCCACCTGGTCGCCCAGGCCCGTGCTGCAGGGGCCTGGGCCGAGTTGAAGACCTGGCATCCGCTGCCGGCGGGCTGCTGCGCCGATCTTGGCCTCACGGGTGGAATCGTGGCCACCGCATCCGTCCTGGACCTGGCCGCCGATGTCGGCGCCCAGCTGCGCGCCTACCCCGCGAATCTCCGCCGCAATCTGCTGCGCTTGCGCAACCGCTCTGACCGGGACAGCGGCGTCGAGCTCCGCGAGGATTCCTCGCCGGCCAGCTTGGCGGCCTTCCACCGCTGCCTGGCCTGGATGTACCGCGACAAGGACGGCATCCCCTGCCAACCATGGGCCCTGTTCCGGAACCTGGGCCGGCGGCTGACCGCCGACGATCGGCTGCGGCTGTTCTCGGCCTGGTCTGGCCGGGATCTGGTGGCGGGCGTGGTGGCGCTGCGCGAAGGCCCCAACGCCGAATACGCCTGGGGCGCTACCCGGCCCGGCGCCGAAGGCCTGGGCCTGACCACGGTGCTCCTTGACCGGGCCATCACCTGGGCCATCGGTCATGGCTGCCGCAGCTTCGACTTCGGTTGCAGCGGTCTTGCCGATGAGGGCTTGCTGACCTTCAAGCGCCGCTGGGGCTGTCGGCAGACCCCGGTGTGGTGGTATTGGTGCGATCGGCCCGGCTCGCCGGCTGGCCTGCGACCGGACCCGCGGCTGCAGGCGCTTTATCGTCGGATCCCGCTGTGGATTTCACGCCCGCTGCTGGGCCCGGTGGTCAAACGATATGGGTGATTCCTCCAAGGTGCCAACGCTCGTTCCGCCATGCCCCCTGCCCACGCCGCTCAGCTCTGCCCCCCTGGCCGGCAGGTGGGGATGGGTGCCGTGGGCGCTGCTCCTCGGCATCCTCGTCCCGGCGCTCTGGCTCGGCTGGATCCGTGACCTTGAGTTGGACAACGACTGGAACGGCTGGTCGCCAGTGGGCTACATCCAAGCGAAACAGGACGCCGCCCAGCTTGATAAACGGGATTTCCGGACTGCCATCGGGCAATCTGGACACCTCGGCAATTCCCTGGCGATGCGCAGCTATGACGTGGCGGCGGCGCTGGGCATCCCCCCGCTGGCCTTCCAGAAGTTCTATATTCTGGGCACCGCCCTGCTGTGCGCCTGGGCGCTGGTCATATTCGCACGCGTCTGGCGACGCGATGACGAAACGAGGCTTCCGGCATGGGTCTTCGGGTTCGCTGCGTTGGTGTTGACCACCCAGATCATGGATACCCAACTCGGCCGCTTCGGTGGCGCGAATCTGTGGATGGGACAGACCTATGGCGCTGCCATCCCACTCCAACTCCTCGCGCTCGCGCTGGCACTGCGCGGCCGCCTGCTGGCCGCCGGCGGCGTGCTGGCACTGCTGGCCTGCGTGCATCTGTCCCTGGGCTTCCAGACCGCCGTAGTCGCCACCAGCGTGGCGCTGCTACGGGCCGGAGCGTGGCGGGAGGGCCGGACCTGGCTGGCCCTGGCCTTGCCGGGGATCGCGGCCCTCGCCTGGCTGACGATGGTGATCGGTCCCGGGTCGGCCGAGACCATGGACACCGCCACCTGGGTCCAATGGCAGCGCATGACCAACTTCCACTTCTTTCCCGTCGATCTGGAGTTGTTCACTGCGCGCCATCAAGAGGCCGCGACCCCACTTCTGGCGCTGGCGCTCCTGGCCCTGGCTGCGCCCATGCTGCGCGAGGCGGATCCCCGCCTGCGCCGGGCCTGGCTCGCTGCGCTGGGCGCAAGCATGGCACTGACCTTGGCGGGCGTGCTGATCAGCCTGTGGCCACCGTCGCCCGCCGCCGTCATGCTGGCCTGCCAGCGGGCGAGCAGCATGACCGTGATGCTGCTACTGGTACCCGCCTGCCATCTGTTCGCGCAGTGCGTGCGGCGCGGTGACGGTCCCGGCATCCTGCTGTCGGCCTGCTGCCTGGCACCGCCCATGCTTGGCATGACCGCTGGCATCCCGCTGGTGCCCGCGACGGCGCTTGCCGTGCTGACGGTCGCGCGCCTCGGAAACCCTGGCCCGCTTGCCCAGCGCTTCGCACTGGCCCTCGGGTTGCTGGCGGTAGCAGCTGCATGGCTGTTCTTCCTGGTCGGCGGGGGCCATGCGGCTTTGGGTCAGCCGGCGCTGCTCGGCGCCAGTCGCTTGTTCGTCATCGCCCTCGTCCTGGGATGCGCGTGGCCGCTGCTGCGCCGGCTGCCGCACGCCGCCGACGTCTGCCGTTGGGCCGCGGTATGCGGCCTGGTAGCGCTCTTCGCCTGTGCCGTCGTCGGGCAATGGTCGGTGAGGACCATCCCACCCGAGGCCTCGGCATATCAGGCGGCCCAGCGCTGGGCGAAGGACCACACCGCGCCCTCCGCGGTTTTCTTTGTAGAGCCTACCCTTGGATATGGCAGCGCCTGGAGCGAGGGCAGCCGCCGGGCCAGTTTTGGCAGCGCCCGGGAGTGGCTCCATACCCCGCTCTGCTACCGCGCCGATGCTGCTGGCTTTCGGGAAGGAGTGCGGCGACTGGCGCTGCTTGGGGTGGACTCGGAGCAATACCGGGCGGCTGCCTACCAACGTCCGGTGGCGAGCCCGTTCAGCGAATATACCCGGTTGTTGGCGCGGACCACCGAGGCCTACCACGACCTGGATGGGGCAGCACTCATCGACCTGGCTCACCGGGAATGTATCGACTATTTCGTGTTCCGGACCGGCGAGAACCCGCTCCCGGTGCTGGCTCCGGTGTACGAAAACCGCCATTTCCGCATCTGCCGCATGGTGCCGTTCGCCGCCCTGCAGGATGCAACCACCCTGTTGCTGCCTATCGGTCGCCTCGAACCGGCAGTTCAGGCGGGCTCCATTCTGCCAGGAAGCGTCTACTCAGCGTCCTGCGGGTGGCTGCTGTACGGCATACAGGGTGCCATGAAGGTCAGCAGCGGCGACGACCTGATGACCTGGGCTGCCGACGCTGATCAGCCACATGGTCCGGCCTGCCTGCTGATGCGCCCTGGCGATCCGGGTGGCGGCACCTTCCCCCCCCCCGACGCGCGGCGGCGGGCGGTGTTCAGCTGCCGCCTGCAAACAGCGCCAGGATCGGCCCAGCCGGCAGAGGTGCGCCTGCGCCTCGACCTCGCCGGTCCAGGCGGGTGGCGCTACGCCGTGGGAGACCGCCGCGTCTTGGTTGACGGCCACGGCCGGGAGGTCCAGGTCGCCGCGACGCTCGGACCGGACGACGTCGGCCTTCTGCCCGTGGTGGAATGGTCGCCGGCCCTGCCTGGGACCACCCTGACGGTGAGCCGCACCACGCTGTACTGGCTCAGCGAGCCGCCTCTGCTGGACCAGGCTGCACCCTGATGGTTCCGCCGGATGGATCGGGCGCTGCGGGCAATGCTGGCAGGTCAAGGACAAGCGCGGCGCTTGCCGGTTCGACCGCAACGCTCGGCTCCTTCATCGTCACCGCGGCAGGAGGCCTGACCATCAACGTCGTCATCGCCCGCCACTACGACCAGGCGGTGCTGGGCGATTTCAGCGTCGCGTTGGCGCTGTTCGTGTTAGCGGGGAACCTGGCCAGTCTCGGCCTGCCTAGCGCGGTGGGCAAGCTGGTGGCCGAGGAGCGCAGTGGCCTGCTGCCTCGGCACGTCCTCGGTCTAGGCTGGATCGCCCTCGGGGCTGGCCTGCTCGCCGCCATGCTGTTGGTGGGCATCGGCGCCCTTGTGTCAGGCCGGGGGCAGCATCCCGGCCTGGGCCTGGCCAGCATGGCGCTGGCCCCGGCGGTCGCCCTCTTCGGGGTGAATCGCATTGCGCTGTTCGCCCTCAACGGTGCGCGTGACTTGGGCCGGCTGGCGCTCCTGACTGCCCTCTGGTCGCTGGTATTGGTCGGGGCGGTGGCGGTGCTCGCCCTGCGTGGTCATGCCGGCTGGCAGCTTGCTTGGGCATTCGGCATTGCCGAGGCGGTGCTGCTGGCGGCAAACCTGGTGGCCATGCACCGGCTGCGCTGGCTCGACCTGCGTCTCCCGGCCATGGGCTTGGCCGCCGAGACGCTACGCTTCGGCCTGCGGGCCCTCCCCGGCCAGATGTGCAGCCAGATCAACAGCCGCCTTGGTGTGCTGATCTTGGCGCTGTGGGCCGATCGGGCGACCGTGGGCGTCTATAGCCTCAGCGCGATGCTGGCAGATGGCTGCTTCAGCCTGGTGGCCGTGCTTGCCGTCGCCGCCAATCCGGAGATGTCCTTTCTGTCCGCAAGCGGCCGCCGGGACGAATTGATGGCCTTGGTCCGGCGGACGCGCCGCCGTCTGACCCCGTGGTGCCTGGCCTTCGCCGCTGCCGCGACGCTTGCCTTTCCAACGATCACGGCCGCACTGACCGGGGGCGAGGCCTATCGCTCGGGCTGGGGGATGTTCGCCCTGCTCATGGTCGTGCTCGGACTCTGCGGCCCCTGGCTCCCCTTCGCTCAGATCCTGATGCAGACCGGCCACCCCAGCCGGCACTCCCTGGTACAGGTGACCGCAGTGGCCATCCAGGTGGCGCTCGGTCTCGCCTTGACACCCTGGCTGGGCCTCTGGGGCGTGGCGGTCTCCTGGGCGGCATCCTGGCTGGTGGTCATCATCGCACCGGTTGCTTTGGCCAGACGCTGGTCGAGGGTTTGCGAAGTCGGTCCGGCCTCGCGCGATGTCACTGGTCCATAGACCCTTGAAATCGAGATCCCCGTTCGAACATGCCCGACTTCCATCGGACGGGCCATCTGCACGTCCTTGTCATGAATTACCTGCCAGCGCTGCTGCGGAGCCCTCCATGCCCTTGACCATCCCCGCCATCAACGACCGCCAGGCCCGCGTGGGTATCCTTGGCCTCGGGTACGTGGGGCTGCCGCTGGCGATGGTGTTCAGCGAGGCCGGC
>Ga0335394_10004903_pt1 | contig 15200 bp, 13 predicted proteins | sample MAT03_FD_205741 | JGI IMG/M metagenome (GOLD analysis project Ga0335394, IMG submission 205741) | Freshwater microbial communities from Lake Fryxell liftoff mats and glacier meltwater in Antarctica - MAT-03 (spades assembly) (version 2) ...
ATGCGTGTATTGCTGGCTATGGAAAAATTAAATTGAGTTCTTCATTCGAATATGCAGGACCATTTACCGAAGCCGTGCTAATGGGTAATCTTGCTATCCGCAGCTACGCCATGCGCAATGATAACGGATATATAGGGCGCAAGAAATTACTTTGGGATGCTCGCAATATGAAGATTACAAACTTTGACGAAGCCAATCAATTTGTAAAGAAAGAATACCGACAAGGTTGGAGTTTATAAATTATAGAACGCAATTTTATTTATAATAGAAGACCTGCCTTATCAGCAGGTCTTTCTTTTATATCTACTTCAACATTATAGCCTTCCCATCCAACATGATCTGCAAGGGCTCACCTTTTTCCAGAATAGTTTCTGTCTTTCCTTTGGCAACCTTAACCTTTAACACCCGACCTCTAAACTCCAAACGGAACGAATAAGATTTCCATTGATCAGGAATATACGGGGTGAAATAAAGTTCACCATTTCGCACACGCATACCTCCAAAACCTTTCACTAGGCTCATCCAGGTTCCTGCCATTGAAGTAATGTGGCAACCTTCTTCCGTGTCATTGTTATAATCATCTAAGTCGAGACGGGCAGTACGCAAATAAAAGTTATAGGCTTGTTCTTTATAACCAAGTTTACTTGCCAGGATTACATGAACACAAGGAGACAGCGAAGACTCATGCACTGTCATCGGTTCGTAGAAATCAAAATTTCTGCGAATGGTTTCAAGATCGAAATCATCTTCGAATAAGAAGATTCCTTGTAATACATCTGCCTGTTTAATAAAACACGAGCGAAGAATACGATCCCAAGACCACTTTTGATTTAAAGGTCGATCTTCAGGCTTTAAATCTTTTACCTGAATCAATTCTTTGTCTAGAAATCCATCTTGCTGCAAAATTACTTTCCGTTCTGCATCGTAAGGATAATACATATTCTCAGCAATATGTTTCCAGCGCTCGGTTTCATCTGCATCTCTAAAATTAGTCTTGGCTACGATCTCTTTATACCGTGCAAGGTTGGATTGCTTTACATAATCAATTGACTCCATGGAAAAGCGTAACGTCCATGCGCCTAAGTAATTGGTGTACCAATTATTGTTAACATTATTCTCGTACTCATTAGGACCAGTAACACCAAGCACCACGTACTTTCTTTTGTTCTCCGACCAGTTTGCACGCTGATTCCAAAACCGCGCAATGCCTATCAATACTTCTAATCCGAATTCGGTAAGATAATCTCTATCACCTGTATACTCGATGTAATCGCGCATGGCATAGGCCATGGCACTTGTGCGATGTATTTCTTCAAAAGTAATTTCCCATTCGTTGTGACACTCCTCACCATTCATAGTAACAAATGGGTAAAAAGCTGCACCATCCTTAAAGCCAAGCTTCTTTGCATTTTCAATTGCCTTACCCAAATGTTTATAACGATACACTAAAAGGTTCCGCGCTACCTTTGGTTCTGCAGTACTTAAAAAGAACGGTAAACAATATGCTTCTGTATCCCAATACGTGCTACCACCGTACTTTTCGCCTGTAAAACCTTTTGGTCCTATGTTTAAACGCTCATCTTCGCCTGTATAGGTTTGAGTGAGTTGAAAAATGTTAAATCGTATTCCTTGCTGTGCGGCCACATCGCCATCAATAGTAATATCGCACTCTTCCCATTTGTGCGCCCATACTTTAGTGTGATCAGAAAATAGCTTATCAAAACCAGCACTTAAAGCTTCCTTCAATTTTGATTTACACGTATCGACCAATTTATCTTTTGCGTGATTTTCTGAGGACAGGATGGCAACGTACTTATAGATAACGAGTGGCGTGTTTTCCTTCAATTCAATACCAACCACATTATCAGCATATTTCTCCTTTAAATTGGTTGCAACATTTCCTATTACAACTTTTCCTCCGGCTTGTATCTCATACTGCATTCCAGTGCAAACATGAAAATCCGTTTTCTTTGTTTTGGCATTGACTATTGCCAACCCTGGTTGAGCTTCTTTACTTACTTCCTCCCAAAACTTTTCATCATAATTAGAATCCTTGTTAACAACATCAGCATTGATAGGAAGAGTAATGATGGTGGGTGCCGAGAAATTAAGCGCTGTGATCTCATACCGGATCGCTCCGACTTCCCCATCGGCCATGGAGCAAAAACGTTTTGCATCAACCCTTACTTTCTTTCCATCAAGAAGCACCGCAGTAAATGTTCTATGCAATAGCCCTTGCTTCATATCGAGCACACGGGTAAACTTTTCAACATTGCATTTTGCAAGATCAAGTGTTTGATCACCAATCTTAATTTTGATTTCAATCCAACTTGGCGCGTTGAGTACCTTTGCAAAGTATTCAGGATAGCCATTCTTCCACCACCCTACTCTAGTTTTATCAGGGTAATACACGCCTGCCACATAACTTCCCTGGAGAGTTTCGCCCGAGTAATCTTCTTCAAAGTTGGCGCGTTGGCCCATCCTACCGTTGCCGAGACTAAAAACACTTTCAGATATTTTATTGTAATGCGGATTAAGCCCTTCCTCAATCACATGCCATTCGTGGTGTTTAAGATATTGTTTCATAAATAAATTTAGGATTCAGGATTTAAAATTTAAGATTCAAATCATTCATGTTAAAATCGCCAGTATTTGGGATTACCAGATTTGCTTTGCCCAATTGGTCGACCGAACCAACGCCCACACATTGCATTCCTGCTGCCAATGCGGCCTCCACGCCAGCCTCGGCATCTTCAAATACTAAACAGTATTTAGGCTCAATACCCAATTTGTGCGCGGCTAATAAAAATATTTCCGGGTCTGGTTTTGTATGAACGATCATGGTTCCATCTACCATCGTATCAAAGGCGGCAGCAATACCCAATAACTCAATCACCCGTGGAGCATTCTTACTACTTGAGGCGAGGCCCACTTTAATATTTTTCTTTCGTAGATTTTTGATCAACTCAATTACACCAGGAAAAATCTCATCAGGGCGAATGGCTTCGATGTATTCAACAAACCAACTGTTTTTCTTTTGCGCCAATTGCTCTTGCTGATCGCGTGGTACCTTAATGTTGCCAAGCGATAAAATGATCTCAAGCGAACGCACGCGACTAACGCCTTTTAACAATTCGTTATGAGCCAGAGTTAGGTTTATACCAAATTCACCTGCTAATCTTTTCCAGGCGATATAATGGTAATGGGCAGTGTCAATGATTACTCCATCAAGATCAAAAATTACAGCTTTAATCATTAAAAAAATTTAGACATTAATTTATACGTGACCTTGAGAAATAATTTGATTGGTGGCTTGCAATGACTTAAATACCTCAAAAGTTTTCCCTTGCGTGCGCAAGGCTCCGAAAGCATTTCCATACTGGGCTGCCCGCACATAGTCAGTTGGATCTTGAACCAGTCCATACGAAAGGCCACCGGCAAAGGAATCGCCACAACCAGTAGTATCAATTACCTTTTCAACCTTTATTGATGGCACAAGTTCTTCAACCACCTCTCCTTTCTTCTTAAAGAATGTTAGGCAACCCCTAGAATCCAACGTAACGTAAACACACTTTACACCTAAGTTGAGACAGTGTTCAGCAAATGCACGGATTTCTTTGCGTTCCAGTTCTTCTGAAGAAAAATCTTCACTTTCATATTCTTTCTTAAACCACGAAGCATGGGCTTCTTCAAGGTTCATTTTTAGTACATCAATGTAGGGTAGCCATTGATCACGATCAATCCAGAATTTACGTTGCCGTTCCCCGTTTACTAAACAAGAGGTTGTTGGTCCATGGGCATCAAATATGATTATGCCTTTACTTTTTTCTTTCAAAAATCTCAAGGTATCCAACGACACTTCATAATCACTAATCGGAATGAAAACAAACACATCGCAACTCAAAAGTTTGACCATATCATTGGGAAGAATAGGATCCATAAATCCGGTTTGCCGCTCAACCCTATTATTCTGGTCCAGAAAGCGTAAGCTAATGATATCACCCTGGTCGTTGGCAGTCGTGATATGCTTGAGGTTAAGGCCCTTGTAGCCCTTAAAAACTTCTTCGACATTATCCAAATCGACCGTGCGCACATGACAGACTGGAATAATTTCTAGCTGATCGCCTGCCAAGGTTGAAAGCGCTATGACGGGATGGGTTACACAACCCCACTTTTGAATTAGATCTCCTGTGTGAGTAACAATATGATCGCGCGGGATTGGGCCTACAACTGCAATCTTTTTCATAGTATCGTTTTTACATCTTCACTAAAATCAATCTTTTTAGGGCATCTCTAAAAACCCTTGCTTCTAATACCTCAACCCCCGCCCCTTCTCCAAAAGAGAAGGGTAAGCGGAGTTTTTAGAGATGCCCTTTATCTAATTTACAAGGAAAGCAGCACCAAATACACCCGCACTATCGCCTAACTTAGGTTTTATCACTGGGGTATCTAACCGATTATTAAACACACTTTTCTTCAAGGACTCCATGCCGTCTGAATAGATCAAGTCTATATTGCCAACCCCACCGCCAATAACAATCACATCCGGATCTAAAATATTCACAACAACACTTAGCGCTAAACCAAAAAAATGAGTTAGTCTATCCATTGTCTGCCTAGCAAAAGGATCAGAGCCATCTTTACAAAGTTCATAAACTTCCTTCATGCTTTTTGACTGACCACTTATTGATGCATAATATTTCTCAAGGGCCGGGCCAGCTAGAACTTTCTCAACACAACCAGTTTTACCGCAGTAACACGCACCCCCGGATTCATCTAAATAATTATGGCCCCACTCGCCACCAATTCCCTGAAGTCCATTAATCACTTTTCCATCAACCACTACACCCCCACCAACGCCCGTGCCCATAATAACACCAAACACAACTTTTGCGTTAGGATATTTTTCTTTTGCAGCACCCATGTTTGCTTCAGCCAAGGCAAAGCAATTGGCATCGTTGGCCATCAAAAGTTCAACACCTAATAATTTTTCAAGATCTTTTTTTAGCGGCTTTCCATTAAGACTGGTTGAGTTACTGTTCTTCATCAAACCAAGACCGGGATCTAATGTGCCTGGAGTTGCAATTCCCATCTTTGCAGGTTTGTAACCCATGGTTGCTTCCATCTTATCAACCAAGCTTTTTATTTGACCTAAAATATGATCATAGCCTTTATGGCCTTCGGTAGGTAGGCGATCGCGAAAAAGAACTTTAGGATCGGCTGCGGAGTTAAGAACAGCGCCTTCAACTTTTGTGCCGCCCAAATCAATACCCCATAGGTTATTATTCATCCGTAGATTGTGAATTATCTTTAGCACTATAAACGACAGCCTCCCAAGGTTTCAATTCATTGGCAGAACTATTTTCCGGATAATTACCAATCAGCCTCTTTGCCAAATTTGGGATTACTTGGTTGGGTAAGTTAGCAACCTGATCAGAAAAATTAAGAACAATAAGGACTTTTTCTTTCTCCCATTCACGTAAAAAAATGAATAAGGAGTCATCCTCGCAATCTACTTGTTTATAATCACCATAAAGCAAGGCCCCATGCATTTTTCGAATTCTAATCATTGCTCGAAAATAGTTAAGGATTGAGTCTTTATCATGCTCCTGTGCCTCTGCATTAATATATCTAAAGTTCTGATTTACAGGCATCCACGCTGTTCCTGTGGTAAAACCCGCGTAGGGTTGAGCATCCCATTGCATGGGCGTTCTTGCATTGTCTCGACCAGCATAGTTAGCCGCTTTCAAAAAATCACTTTCGGATACTCCTTTAGCTTGCGCCACTCGCCAACCTGTCTGAGTTTCTATATCCATTGTTTGATCTATCGAATCAAGTTTTGTGTTAGTCATCCCAATTTCATCGCCCATAAAAATGAAGGGTGTACCCCGCATGGAAAGTAAGAGTGTGCACAACAATTTAGAAGACTCTTGCCAATACATTTTATCATTGCCCCATCGCGAAACCATCCGCGGAAAATCATGGTTGCCTAAAAAAATACTTCCCCATCCATTTTCGGCAAACGCATCGTTCCATTCTTTGAAGATTTGCTTGAAGTCATTCATGGTCCATGGAACTGGATCAAATCTTCCACCTGGGCCTTGATCTAAAAACATGTGACCAAAATGAAAGATCATATTCAATCCACTCTCAGGATCTAAGTAGTCTTTCGCGTTTTGTGGAGTAATTCCAGGACCTTCACCTACTGTAACAACATCATAATGTTGCCAGACTTTATCTTTTGCCTCCGCAATAAATTCTTTCAGTCGCGAACCGTTTGCATAATATCGTTTAATTGTCTCATTAAAATCAGGTGTATCGGTATCTTCAAAACTTATCCGCTTCGAAATAGCAGAGACCACATCCAGGCGAAGGCCATCCACTCCTTTCTCAAGCCAAAATTTCATAAGTTGTTGAATCTCTTCTCTTAGCTTAGGATTCTCCCAGTTTAAGTCAGGCTGTTTTTTAGAAAACAAATGAAGGTAGTACTGACCTGTCAACTCATCGAACTGCCAGGCGCTTCCTCCAAAAAAAGATGGCCAGTTATTTGGCGGTTCACCATTCTTGCCATCCTTCCAAAAATAATAATCGCGATATGGATTAGTCTTCGATTTTCTCGACTCTTTAAACCAATCATGCTCATCCGATGAATGATTTAAAACCAAATCCATGATTAGTTTAAGATTTCGTTCATGCAAGCCGGAAAGTAGCTCATCAAAATCGTCTATAGTTCCAAACTCAGGTTGAATGGAATAATAATCGCTGATATCATAACCACCATCATCATTTGGCGATTTGTATATTGGGTTAAGCCATACAGCATCTACACCCAGACTTTGAATATAATCCAGTTTTTGAATGATGCCGCGCAAATCGCCAACGCCATCGCCATCACTGTCTTTAAAACTGCGCGGATAAATTTGATAAACAACAATTTCCTTCCACCAGGCTTTTTCCATTGATAAAAATAAGGGCTAGTCTTTCTTTTTCAAGTTCATCAAGTGAATGTTTCTGAACTCAATTGGCTGGCCCTCACTTTGCAAAGCAATAAAGCCTGAAGTCAGAGCCTTTCCCGGTTGCCAGAGTAAGCTATCAAAACCTTTTACAACTCCGCCACCTATCGTTGGCTTGCTATATTGCAAAACTGTATCGCCATTAATGATGTGAGTTATCAATGAATCGCCCAGCACAATAAGAGTACCACTCACCCACTCGTTTCTATCATAGGTTTTAGAAGTTGAATTTAGGCAATGACCGTCATAGAGTTTTCCTTCAAACACGATTTCAGTTCCTGGAGAACACATATTTCCTGTCGGGCGAGGCATGCCGTCATCCAGCCCAGCTAATAATTGCATCTCAACCGAGATGGGCCAGTTCTGTTCTTTTAAAATGCTTTGCGGATCTTGTGAATGAAACATTACTCCGCTATTAAGAATAGTATATTCCGGAGCGCCTTTTTGTAGCTCGCCTGTAAAGTGATATTCAAACTTTAAATGAAAGTGCGAAAATGGTTGCTTATAATAAAGATGAGAAAACTGATCGTTAAAATCTCCATACTGATCGTACCTAACTTTGATTAACCCATCTTCAACCCGAAACGTATTTCCGAAATTTACACCGGACTCATGATGATGGACTTTTACAATCCAATCGTCAAGATCGTGGCCATTAAATAATTGTATCCAATCGTCATCTGGAGTTTCTTTTTGTGGCGCACAGCCAACCAAAAAAATTAAAAATCCCACTAGGAAAATTTTTTTCATAATAGAAAATATTTCTGTGAGGGGTCTGACCGCTCAGAGTGGTATGACCCCTATTTTTTACTCTTTTAAATATTGAGTTGTGTTCGGGTGAAATGTTTTCCACGAATGCCAAAATTCTTGATAAGATTGTATTGGAGTCAATGATGAATTTTTAAATTGGCCCTCAATACACGTGCCTTGCCAGTTCCAGACTGACTTCGTTTTTGTATCAACAAACGTTTTTAAACTGTCGCTAACTATAAAATTCAGGGTGTCAGAATTTAGTATTCGATTCCAGACATGAAATGAGGCCGTGTCATTTTCCAACACAACTAGTAAGGGAGTTCCCGCAACATCATCATTAATTATTCTCTTCTCCTTCAATTCATTCCAATCATAAGCCTTGGCAAATAAACCAAGCGACACGCCTACTACCCACGATTTCTTTTGCCAGGAAAGTGAATCTCTACCTTCAAGTGAACCTTCTATAGTGCCATCATCATAACCGACCAAATCTGTATATTGATCAGTGAACTTAACATCAGGCTGCAGTATAAAAGATTCAGGATATCGTTTAAGCCACGCTGCTAAGGTCATTTGTTCTGAAGGTATCTCAGCCAGCTTCTTACCTTTTAATGGGCCTGCAATCGCTTCGCCACTTGCTTGCCGCCACCAACTTTTGGTGCGACTGTCTTCAAACATGGCATTGAAATGATCCATACCCACGAGTCGAAAATTTTCGAGCTGTCCGTCAACTTCAGGCTTAAATACTCGTCCGCTTCGACACACTGTGCAGTACGTAACCATCACCTGCTCACCACCAACAGTATCGCGCACTTGATGATGGTAGCCAATTATTTCAATGGGATAAGCTTTGGCTTGACCGTTAATGATAATGCCTAACACAAGCTTTTTATCAGAGACTTTGTTTTTATCTGCCGTTAATAAGATTTTATTTTCCGGTTGATAAAACATCTTATCAGCCAGAAACTTAAAATTAAATGCATAAGCGGTCATTACCCAAAATACAAGCAGCATGATTGCTGTCCATTTAATTGTTGACCTACTTTTGGTTAAAAAAAAGTATGCAGGATAAGCAATAAGGATTATGCCTGCTATCCGAAATAGAAAAATATACTGATCCAGAAAGTAGGCAAGTTCAATAGTATTTTCTTCTTGACTTCCCGGAAAGGGCATGATAAAATAAACGCGGGCAATTTCTATTCCTATCAACAATGAGATGCCCACTAAAAATAAAACGTATTTCATTCAGCTTACTGGTCTATCAATTAAAATTATGGACATCGAAAATCAGTTGATTCATTTTTTGTTGCTCAATCTCAAAATCCTGGTCAGACCAATTAAATTGCTTCTTAAATTCTTCGAGCACGGGTCTAAGCACTAATTCCAATAGCGGTCTATTGAAATACAACAAGCCGGTTCTGCGAATCAAAAAATCATCGGGTCTTTCCACCATTTCATTATTTAAACAAAACCAAAGTTCTGATTTAACTAACCCAACTACCGTTAACTCATGCTGAGCTTTAAAGTGAGAAAGAATAGCATCGGTTTGCTTTCCATAATTGTTAACAAGGTACGCAGCTCTGCTTGCAAGTCCAGCTTGCTCAAGCTGTTCTGAAACTGACGTAATATATTCTATTACTTGCTTATAGTTTTTAAAGTCCGATCCAATAAATCGAATCTCTTCAGTTTTACATGGCGTTTCCTGATCTTCGAAATATTCCTCCATAACAAGGTCAACAACACGCTCAGCCATTTTGCGGTAGCCTGTTAACTTACCTCCAGCAATAGAAATTAAACCAGAATCTGATTTAAAAATTTCGTCCTTGCGGGAAAGTTCCGATGCAGATTTTCCTTCTTCATGAATGAGCGGCCTTAACCCTGCCCAACTTGATTCAATGTCGGCCAAAGTCAAATTAACTGTTGGAAAGGTTCTGTTCACTGCATTCACCAAATACTCTGCATCTTCCTTCGAAGTGTGAACATCATCAATAATGCCCTGATAATTCGTATCGGTTGTTCCAACATAAGTAATTTCTCCACGTGGAATTGCAAAAATCATTCGCCCATCTTCCACATCAAAATAGATTGCCTGATGAACAGGAAACTTATTATGGGAAATAACCAAATGAACACCCTTCGTAAGATGAAGTCGCTTTCCTTTTTTACTTTTATTGATTTCCCGCAAGGTATCCACCCACGGACCGGCAGCACTTACCACAACCGTTGCCTTTGTTGTAAACGAAGAGCCGGTAATATGATCTTTAATGACTACTCCGCTAATCTTATTGTTTTGATATTCGAAATTGAATACCTCGCAATAATTAACAACACAAGCTCCATGCTGTGCAGCCGTCTTGACCAGTTCCACAGTTAATCGGGCATCATCCGTGCGATACTCAGCATAGATTGCTCCGCCTTTTACATCATCAGCTTTGAGCAAGGGCTCTTGTTTTAAGGTTTGACTGCGGGTAAGCATCCTTCGTTGATCTTCCCGTGTCACTCCCGCCAGCAAATCATACAACTTTAATCCGATGGAAGTAAGTAAACTGCCAAACCCGCGTTTCTCATAAAGTGGCAACAGCATTTTTTCTGGAACGACTAAATGCGGTGCTAACTTATGCACCACAGCACGCTCCCTGCCCACTTCTTTAACTAAACCAAACTCAAGTTGTTTAAGGTAGCGAAGACCACCATGAATTAATTTAGTAGACCGGCTACTAGTACCATAAGCAAAATCCGATTTCTCAACAAGCGCTACTTTCAGTCCACGCGATGCTGCATCCAACGCTATACCGGCTCCAGTTATGCCACCCCCAATTATTAACAAATCGAAAGATGTTGATTTTAATAAATCAATATTTATTTGGCGGGAAAGGATGTTTGAAACCAAGCTGAATTTTGTTGTTAAAGTACTAACTTTGCAACAAAATAACGAAAATTTTATGCCTGTTATCTCAATGTTCTATGGGCTTATAGTTTCCATGTATTATTTAGATAATAAGAAACACAAGCTGCCACACATACATGTTAAGTAGGGTGAAAAAGAGGGGGTATATCAAATTCCTGAGGGGATTTTGATTGAAGGCGATTTGCCAAATAATAAAGAAAGGTTGCTCCTAGCCTAGATTGAAATTCATAAAGATTCGCTAATGGCAGACTGGCATTTAGCTGTAACTGGACAAAAAGTATTTACCATTGATCCATTAAAATAAATATGAATCCACGAGCAAAAGCAGTAATAGCATTAGGAGAAAGTAAGTTAAAAATAACTTTACGAATAAGGAAATTAAAATATTTGATATGACGCCTTACTTTATTTATCCTGTTTACGAGCGTCTCTCAAATCCTATTCTTTTTAAGAAAGTATTTATTTCAAACGGAACAGTTGCCTGGAATGATGAAATTGATTTAGATCCTGATCGGCTCTATTTAGAAAGTATCACCAACTCATAATAAGTTATTGATCTATCCATCCCATAGTACGTTGCACAGCTTTTTGCCAGCCTTTATACAAATGTACTCGCGTTTTCTCATCCATATCAGGAACAAATCGCTTTTGAATTTTTCTATTCTTAACAATGCTCTCTTTTTTCCAAAGTCCTATCTGAATTCCCGCAAGGTAAGCAGCACCTAAAGCGGTAGATTCAATTACTTCAGGTCGCTCAACTTCAGTACCTAAAATATCAGCCTGAAACTGCATGAGAATATTATTCGCACAAGCACCACCATCTACTTTTAAGCTTGCCAGTTTTAATCCGGCATCTTCCTGCATGGCATTAAGGATATCTTTTGTTTGATAGGCCAATGATTCTAATGTGGCTTTGATAATATGATCTTTACCGGTATCGCGTGTTAACCCAAAGATTGCACCTCGGGCATACATATCCCAATAGGGTGCGCCCAATCCGGCAAAAGCCGGTACTACATATACTTCGTTGGAACCAAGTGCTTTCATTGCAAAATATTCTGAGTCCTTGGATTGATCGATTAGATGTAAACTGTCGCGCAGCCATTGCACGGCTGCTCCCGCAATAAATACACTACCCTCTAGCGCGTACTCAACTTTCCCGTCAAGCCCCCAGGCGATGGTTGTTATCAATCCGTTTTTTGATTGCTGAATAGTGGAACCTGTATTCATCAACATAAAGCATCCCGTGCCATAAGTATTCTTTGCCATGCCGGGCTCAAAACATGCCTGACCAAAAAGTGCAGCTTGCTGATCACCAGCTACACCCGCAATTGGAATCTCAACTCCGCCTACCTGCCATGATCCAAACAATGAAGCAGAAGGCTTTACTTCTGGTAAAATCGATTTTGGAATTTGCAACTCAGCAAGAAGTTTTTCATCCCATTGCAATTTTCTGATATTGTAAATCATCGTGCGCGATGCATTGGAATAATCGGTTACATGTGATTTACCGTTGGTTAATTTCCAGATTAACCAAGTGTCAACCGTACCAAATGCAAGTTCACCCTTCTCAGCCTTCTGCCTCGCCCCTTCTACTTTATCGAGAATCCATTTTATTTTTGTTCCAGAAAAATACGAGTCAATAACCAGTCCGGTATTTTCCCGAACATAATCCGTTAGTCCTTTTGTTTTTAATTCCTCGCAAATGGAAGCTGTGCGTTTGTCTTGCCAGACGATTGCATTATAAATAGGCTCACCTGTTTTGCGATCCCAGATAATAGTTGTTTCACGTTGATTCGTGATGCCTATTGCTGCTATTAAATTAAGGTCAACTTTGTTTTCAGAGATCAGTTTTTGAAGCACACCCAACTGCGAACTCCAGATTTCTTCGGGATCATGTTCAACCCAACCTGAGTTTGGAAAAATCTGCTGAAATTCCTGCTGAGCAATTCCTTTTATTTCGCCTTGCTCATTAAAAAGCACCGCTCGCGAACTTGTAGTTCCCTGATCGAGTGCAATGATGTATTTTGGTTGACTCATATCTTTAAAGTCCTTAGTAATTAGTCTTGAGTAAATAGTTCAAAGTAGTTAGTCGATAGCTGATTGTCTAAATTTTTATTCAAAGTTTCAACATGTTGAGGCTCTACCGGCTTAATGCTCAATACTATGTACCTAATTCTAAATACTACTTACTGAAAAATAAACCATAAAGTACCGCACCTAGTATACTTCCGATTATCGGCCCAACAACGGGTATCCAAGAGTAACCCCAATCCGATGATCCTTTGCCCGGAATTGGTAAAATTGCATGTGCGATCCGCGGACCTAAATCTCGTGCCGGGTTGATTGCAAAACCGGTCGTGCCTCCCAATCCCAATCCAATAAGAGTAACGAGCAATCCCACTACCAATGGTTTTAACCCTTGCGTAAATTCATTCACACCAATAAAAAGCAATCCAAAGATCAATATGGAGGTTGCTGTAATCTCGCTTATCAAATTGGAGATATTGTTTTTAATAGCAGGCCCTGTTGCAAATACAGCCAACTTTGCTCCGGCATCCGTTGTTACTTTCCAATGCGGAAGGTAATGCAGCCATACCAAAATTGCACCCACAAACGCACCCCCTAACTGAGCCAATATATAGCCCAAAGTCTTGCTCCATTCAAAATTACCACTAATAGCTAAGCCAATGGTAACAGCAGGATTTAAATGCGCCCCACTGAATTCGCCCACAGCAAAGATACCCAGCGAAACGGCCAGACCCCAGGCAACACATATAGTAAGCCAGCCAGCGTTTTCTGATTTTGTTCCTTTCAAAAGGACTCCAGCCACCACACCATCTCCTAGCAAAATGAGCAGTAAGGTTCCTAAAAATTCTCCGAGGTAGGGATTCATTGTAATAAAATTTTAATGAGGGGAATTGAAACTAATATTTTTAGGAGAATTTGTCTTTGTTGTAGTGATCAGAAGTGTGGCCAACGCAGCAAGTATTAATAGCACCCCCGCAAACGCAACGGCATACCCCGCATTGTTATCGAGGTATTCGCGAAGAATATAACCGAACGTAATGTTTTGAAGAATCATTGGAATAACAATCATCATGTTTACAATACCCATGTACACTCCGTATCTTTCTTTTGGGATGTTATTTACAACCATCAGGTAAGGAATCCCCATCATGCTGGCCCAACCAATGCCGAAGCCTGTGATTGCAGGAAAGAGTAAATACTTATTCTCAATAAATGGAAAAAATAAAAGACCCACGGCAGCAAGAAGCAAGGATCCGAAATGAACAATTTTTGGAGACGATTTTCTAACAAACCAAACCAAAGCAAACGCACTAAGAAAGGTTATAATATTATACCAACCGTTTACCAGCCCCGTCCAACTAACAGCCTGCTCATACAATTCCGAGTTGGCCGGAGTCGTCTTCCAAACAGAGAGCGCTATACTCTTTGAAGAATTTTGCCAATAACAAAATAGTCCATACCATTGAAACAAATAAACTAAAGCCAATTGCCACATTACTTTTGGCATGCTACGGATGGCGCTCGGAATCTCACGAAATGGCGACCAAATACTAAGCGGATTTTTTTTCATCTCTGCTAGTTCCTCTTCGGTTGGTGGAATTTCAGATGTGGTTCGCATGCTCCAAAGAATTGAACCAATCGAACAAATTGCACCCAGAAAAAAGGATGCATATACCCAACTAGGCAGTGACCCAGTTTTTCCAATAATGATAATTGGAAAAACAAAGAGTGAAATGTTGGCCAACGTTTGACCAAATCCGGTAAAGAAACTCTGAGCTTGAAACCCAACCGGTTGCTGTGTTTCATCCAGTTTATCGGCAACAAAAGCGCGGTAAGGCTCCATGGCAGTGTTGTTGCCTATATCTAATATCCACAATAGTCCAACAGCCATCCAAAGGCTGCTGCTAAATGGATAGAAAAACAAGGCGATACTGCACAGCATAGCCCCAATGAAAAAAAATGGTTTGCGTCTTCCAAATTTTGGATGCCAGGTCTTGTCACTCAAAGCACCAATGATTGGTTGTACAATTAGTCCGGTAACAGGTCCTGCAAGATTTAATAGCGGGATTTGATCGGGGCTGGCACCCAACATATCATAGATTGGGTTTACTGCACTTTGCTGCAATCCAAAACTATATTGAATTCCAAAGAACCCTACATTCATGTTGATGATTTGTCCGAAAGAGAGATGGGGTTTTAAATTAGACACGCAATTCAGTTCAAAATTTTTGTGGAAGTTGAACAAACAAATGCAAAGTTGCAAGGTTAAAATCCTCCTTTACGGATCATTGTAAAGGCGTTAAAGGCGAAGTCAATCTTACTCCTTAACTATCTGCTGCCAAGGCTCCGGAGATGACATTGGCTCAGCGCAATCTCAGTGATTAGCCAATAGCTCTTTACGAGTTTTAATTCTATCGAGAATGAAGTTGCCTATAGCCTTTCCTTCCTTCACACCAACTTCGCAGGCCGGCCGGTAGTGGATACCGCCATACATT
>Ga0335394_10004908_pt1 | contig 15194 bp, 13 predicted proteins | sample MAT03_FD_205741 | JGI IMG/M metagenome (GOLD analysis project Ga0335394, IMG submission 205741) | Freshwater microbial communities from Lake Fryxell liftoff mats and glacier meltwater in Antarctica - MAT-03 (spades assembly) (version 2) ...
CTCTTCAGACACCATCGGTAACGCAATCCCCTTTGGAAGTCTCCTGCTGATGCAAACCTATCGCAACAAAGCACTAAATTCACCACGGCCAAACGACGTTGTCCGATTAATAGGGGGGTAGACCACCGACAGGGCGTTCCTGATGTATTGCTACCTGTTCGTATTCTCCGATAATAATCCACCGCACCCCACATATTACATCTAACCTCAGTAGTGTCTCCCGAGCATTTGGCGACGGAACCCAACAGGTGCAGGTCTATTAAATCATGCCAGGACGAGTCAATCATCGTTACGCCAGACGACCGTACAACTTGGTTACCCCGATCGATCCTACTATTAATAATCGCGGCTTTCCTATATCTTTCACTTCCAAACCAGTAAAATCATGTCGAACTACGAACAAACCCAAACATTGGCAGTCTAAACCTTAGAATAGGTCTCCCGCGCATTTGGCGGGGTCCCTGCGGTCGTGGCATCAAAACTCTAACAAACATTTAAATGCTAGCTGCCCCAACTCAAAGTGATCTTAGTCACTTCAAGCAATTCACTGTGATAGGCTATTGGCCCGACACATCGCAACGGTTCGCAACATGCGTGGAGGCCACCAACGCGGACGAAGCCGAGATGACTTGTTTGGACCAATATGCTGGGGTTGTTGTTTGCGGTGTTGTGTTGGGTCGGCATGAGTGTGTGGATACGGGACAGAACGACTGACCGTTGTTGTGGCTAAACACGCTTACAAGCTTTGTAAATAGTCAGCTTCCGATAATATCTCAATTGGTGCTCCCGCCTCTTTCATTTGAATGGCCTTCTCCTGTTTATTGCTCATGGCATCGTCGCCTACCAATCGATAATCCTGCTGCCCGACTACGAGAAAATCGGTGACTTTAGTAACGCCGGTGGTAACTCTCCCTCCAACATCAAGGATCGATTGTTGTGCCTCCGTTCGTGTCATGGACGACAATGCACCAGTGAAGACCACACTGTGACCATAAAAGATGCTATCCGGATTGTGCTTTGATGGATCGCCAACCAAGCTTGAAATGTTCGGTTGCTTCCACTTGCCTTCCCCTGCGGAATTACATGGTCTAAATCCATCAGGGTATAATGAACCAACTTTAGTTTTGAGCTTCACAGGGAAGTCTTCGACCCCTTCTATACCAGCGATCTCAAATGCTCGTAATGCGAGTTGGGCAGTGGCACGACTATCCGGACCTGCGCGATGATGCTTGAACTCGATATTGTTCAATGAGCATAATGCTTGCAGGCCGTAGGAAGGCAATCCTTCCCACACGTGTTTGGAAAAGATATAGCTGCACGCATAATCCAATGTTGGAAGTGGAATAGCAAAGTGATCGAGTGTTCGACGCAGAACGCCGATATCGAAGCCTGCGTTATGCGCGATCACGAATTGCCCTTCGAGCAGTGGCATTACCTCGTTCCAAATGACATCGAACTCTGGTTCATTTGCGACCGTTTCCGAACGAATACCGTGAATATTCACATTGAAATAATCAAAGTCATTGGGGTTCGGTCGTATCAGCCAACTTTTAGTTTCAACTACTTCCCCATTCTCGACGAACGTCAAGCCGATTTCACATGCGCTTGTCCGTGACCTATTGGCTGTTTCAAAATCAAGCGTGACGAATTTCATCAGTAACTATTTTGGTGAATTGATGGAGGCAACTAAGCTATTGACATTCTTCATACATTCATCCATTGCCTGTTCTCCCGCACATTTGGCGGGGACCCTGCTATCGAGAATGCCAACTTTTTACCCGAACCCTTCCTAACTTGGCACCTGTACTACAACCAAGCATGAGCAAGAAAAAGGTCGTGGCCTCCTTCCCTTTGAAGGGTGGAGAGATCGTATCAGTTGGTCTAAATGTGCTTCTGTGGGAAGAGGATGGGATCCACTACGCCTTCTCTCCTGCGCTGGGCATCAATGGCTATGCGAAAACCGAGCAAGCTGCGAAACAGTCTTTCGAAGTTATGCTTCAAGAGTTCTTGGAATACGCGCACAACAAGAGCACCCTGTTCAAAGAACTTGAGCGGCTTGGCTGGACGGTGAACAAGAAGAAGAAGCGTGTAAAAGCGCCAAACCATCAGGAATTACTGGCGGATAACGAGGACTACCGGGAGATCGCGAACCGCGCCGGGATCAAAACCTTCCCACGCGAAGTTGCATTCGCGTTGTAGACCATGCAACTCGGAAGCTCAGTAACATTCCGTTGTCCGAGTTCCAGACCTTTCTCGAATTGGCGGGTTGCATAATACGGTTGCCAAAGAGTTCAACTTTGAAGCTTTGGGTAAAATTGAGCTTATGGCCCACACCCCGATCCGTAGCGTTTTGTCTGCTGTTTTAGAGCGGATGTCCCCGCAGCTTTACGAGAATTTGACCCGACAGCTCTGATGCATCAGTTCATGTCGTTACTTTTGTCATTCACTTTTGGCCAGATCGAACCATGGCACGCCTGCTCATTACCATTGGACTCCTTTTGCCCTTCGCTGCTATTGCTCAATTCGGAATGCCCAATCCCATTGAGCGCACCGGTCACCGTAGGCTTAATAGCACTGATCTGGCCGACCTGAACGACGATGGATTGGTGGATATCCTGGTAGGTGCTGAAGTAGGTGGGTGGTACCGGAACATTGGCGGTGGTGAGTTCGCACCATTTGAAAACCTCTTCAACACCTCGGCCGATGAACCCCTTGTAAGAAGCGGTGATCTGGATGGTGATGGTTTGAACGACGTGGTCTTCACTTCGGGAAATTTCATGTATTCCTCCATTTCTTGGTTGCGAAATACCGGAGCGGGGACCTTCGCTGCGCCGGAGGACCTTGGACCATGGCCGAACGGGGCTGAGCATCTGATATTGGCGGACATCACTTCGGATGGCATGGTCGATATCCTAACCAACTACAGTGCATTAGAAGGATTGGTCTGGCTGCGGAATGAGGGAAATTCGTGGACGCGCGATACAATACCAGCGACCGGTTTCCAGTTCATAGGAACCGCTGATCTAGCGAACGACGGAACCATAGACCTTTTGGCGATAAAATGGGCTACACCGGTGAACCGTGGTGTGCGCTTGAACAATGACGGTTCCGGCAATTTCACGTTGAACCAGAACATGCTGCTGAATGGTCAAAGTATCATTACGCCGACAGATGGACACATCGCGGACATGAACGGCGACGGGTACCAAGATCTCTTGGTCAGCTATTACGACTACAACCTCATTACCATTCTTCATACCGGCCCGGACGGTATTCTCCAAACAGTTCAGAACCTTGTAACTTCCGTGCCAAGTCCCTACGACATGGACGCTGCCGACTTGGATGGCGACGGGAACATCGACCTACTCGCCACCTCGAGGAATACGAGAGGTGTGGCATGGTGCCGGAATACCGGAAGCACATTCGCCGCTCCCAACTATCTGAATGAACAAACTTTGATACCGTGGGGAGTAACACATGCGGATATGGACCAGGACGGAGATCTGGACGTGCTGGTGTGTTATACCCAACGGCTCACTTGGATCGAATTGGACAATGGTGTTCCTGTTACCGAGCACGAACTTGGCAATCGCGTTACTCCCGTGATAACCGTTATATCGGATGATATGGACGATGATGGTGATGCTGACCTGATCGTATCCTCAGAGGTGGGCTTGGATTGGTTCGAGAATATTTCTGGAGTTTTCGGCCCCCACCAGAGTTTGATGACCATAGAATCCTATGCAGCACAGCAAGTGGAAAGTGCGGACTTCGATGGGGACGGGGACAATGATCTGGTCTTCTCCACCGCCGGGCAACTTCTCTTCTTCCGAAAGATCATTACGGGCCAATATGATCCACCCGTAACATTGTTCACAACCAATAATGAAGCGATCTATTCGACAGGTGACATGGACCAGGATGGCGATATCGACATCCTCTGCATGCGCTCTACGGATCTCACTATTTACTTGATGCGCAATGATGGTACGGGCGCCTTTGCTGCACCGGTCTCGTTGTATAGTAGCTTGATCCCTTCCGATCATGAAGCGATCAAGATTGTGGACCTGAACAGTGATGGACTTCTCGATTTTGCGTTCATCTATGATGATCAAACCAATGGTAATTGTACGTTTCGCGCCTTCATGAACCAAGGCGACGCCGTTTTCACCGGCCCAAGCCTTATGGGCGCCACATGTTCATTGGAGTTCGCCGATCTTAACGAGGACGGTTTTCCAGACTTGGTCCTCGGTGGTTCGTATCGGTTGGGCAATGGTGTGGGTGCATTTGGCACTTTGGTAATTAACCCGAATATCACCAACGTGACCGCAGTAGCGGATATAAATGGAGATGGGCACTTGGACTTTTTGAGTATCAACCGTATTCACTACGGAATGGGCGATGGCACCTTCATTGATGGACCGGCAGAGCCCTTGGAGGGGAGCCAGTTCCTTATTGATGTGAATGGGAACGGCCTACCCGACTTGGTCAACTGTGGTAATGAAGGAATACAGTGGTGTAATAACTTGTTCGACACGCCATACTTTATTGGGGGACATGTTTACGCGGACATGGATGCGGACATGGCCATGGGAACCGACGAGCCCCTTTTACCCAATGTTCCGGTTTCCTGTGAACCTTTCCCTGGCACACTTTTCACCAACAGCACAGGGGCTTTCATTGGTGCAGTGGACATCGGTACATACAGCCTCATACCAGCAGCTGTTTGGCAGTATTGGACACCTCAGGTGACCCCAATAACAGTAGAGCTAACTGAAGCCGACCCCACGAGCACGAACAACCTTCTCGGCCTTCGACCATTGGTAAATGTTTCTTTGATCGAACCCTCTATCACCTTCACCACTACCGGACCATGCGGCACACCGGGCACCTTTTGGCTTACGGCAGCGAACGAAGGCACCCGTATCGAACAAGGCACTATGACCGTGGAGATCGACCCGGAATACACGTACATCAGCAGTGTTCCTGTACCATCCGATATCACTGGCACCACCTATTCGTGGTCCTTTGATTCATTGACCTACTTCGGGCAATTCCAAGTGCAGTTGAATGTGATCCGCCCGCTAGAAGGTGGTGCGTTGAACAATTTTCTCACAGTGAATACGGTCGATGATGGCGGAACGACAGCGGGCACTTTTGCGGATTCGCTTCATCTGGTGAACTTATGCTCGTTCGACCCCAATGACAAGCAGGTATTCCCTGTTGGATACGGCCAAGCCGGTGCAGTTCCTGTCAGTACTTCCGACCTCGATTATGTGGTCCGATTCCAGAACACGGGCACTGCCCCTGCACATGATGTGATCATACTCGACCTGCTACCAACTGGCGTTGACCTGCAGCAGATCCGCCTCCTCGGATATTCGCATTCTCCCGACGTAATTCGTGTGGATATCGACAGGCAACTCAGCATCCGGTTCAACAACATCATGCTACCGGATAGCGGTGCGGACCCACTCGGGAGCCAAGGCTACGTTCGGTTCAACATCGGCCTTGAACCCGGACTCGCGCATGGTACGATGATCAACAATTCGGCGGGCATCATTTTCGACCTCAATGCGCCAGTCATCACCGACACCACCCACACCACTTTGGTGGATTGTGCGCTCTGGCAACCGACAATTTCTGAACAAGAAGGAAGCATGTTGACAACCTCAACCGGCAACGCCTATCAATGGTATTTGAATGGCGAAGTCCTCGTTGACGATACGACACGCGTGCATTTCGTTTCCAACGAGGGCAACTACACTGTTCGGGTAACTAGTTCGCTTGGTTGCACAACGACCGCAGGACCCTACCAAGTGATCGGACTCAATGTGGCTGAGATCCCAGAGCACGCCTTCTACCTAGCACCGAATCCCCTCACCAATACAGCACAATTGTTCTCGCGTAGCACACTTACCAAGGACCACACGATCGAACTCGTTGATGTTCAAGGGCGCGTTCTGCAAGCACGGCGTGGAACCAATGGACATGTCATGACCATAGATCGCAAAGGACTTATCACCGGGCTTTACACCCTACGCATTTCCTTGCATGGCCGAACGGTTGGGCATGTACGCGTTGTACTGGATTAGGCTTTTGAACTGCTATAGTGCCTGTCCTCTCGATCCATGTGGGCACAAACCTAAAGCAACCAAGGTGCTTGAAAGAGGATGCTTAGACGCTCTTCCACCACTATGACATTGTGCCAAGGAATGAAGAATGCGATGCACCCACCAAGCGCGGCCCAATTCTCCCTAACCATCGCAGCCCTGTGCATCGGCTGTTCCTCGGGATCAGAAGGCAATGATCAAACTGCAAAACAGGAATCCAACGGTTGGAACATCGAACGATCAGCGACGAGAGAGATCGAGAACTTCACCTTTCAATTTCCCGGTGAGGGCTTCGCTTACGAGCACCGCGACTCGCTTGTGGACGTGTGCATGAGCGCGATCCACCAGAACATGGAACTTTTGGGAGTGGACACGTTCTCCGTGCCGTATGTGATCCGGTTCTACCCTTCCAAAGCCGCCATGAAGGAGGCCACGGGCATCGGCGTTTCTGGCCAGGCGGACTTTGCGACCAAGTCAGTCGGTCTGGTGGTGACCAACGATCCGGAAATCGTAAAAAAGGAGAACATCGTAACCCCACCCATCGCCCATGAGACCATGCACATGCTCGCGATGGAGACGTGGGGCTACCCGCCGGAGAGCAACCTCTGGCTGAACGAAGGCCTCGCCACCTATGCAGCGAACAGTTGCAATGGCCTTACCGTGCGCGAGGTCAACAGTTACCTCCTGACCAACAACATGACCTTTGCCGGGGATTCTCTGGTGGAGCACTTCTATGCATGTGACGAGATGATCGCCTACCACCAGGCGGCGTGCTACGCGCAGTATTTGATGGAGCACTATGGCGTGGAGAAGGTCGGTGCGCTATGGCAGGCCGGCATGTCCGATTTCGAGGAGATCTATGGGTTGCCCTTCAAGGAGTTGGAGGTAGTGGTCGCGGCGGAGGTGGTTGAAGCCTATCCGAATGGCGTGGAGATCGATCGGGAGTCGTTCGGGAAAGGGTGTAAGTGATGGGGCTTGGCAATCGCCATAACGCTTCCTCGTTACCGCCGAACTCAACCGTCACACCAACACCACATTATACCGGTAAATGAACATCCGCTCAGGTGCATCCGGGAACAGCCGGTTCACGCTGCTGCTGCGTTCGCAGGTCCACGGTACGTTTTGGCGCCAGTTCCAGAGCCAGTCGGCTTGGAACTCGATGGTGTCGCGGTCTTCGATCCGGTACTTCGGGCGTAGCAACAGGTTCTGGAACAGGATGCGTTCAATGGTGGCCACCTGGTATTCATAGGCTTGGTCCACGGTGATGTACGCGAACTTGTCCGGCCGCACCACCTCGGCGGCGCGCTGCACGGGGCAGAGCTGTTGGATACGGTCCAAGGTATTGGCCCATTCGGCCTGCACGGCTGCAAAGGAGACCACATTGTGATAGAGGGAATGGTTGAGCATGTCAGATATTTCGTCAGAGTGTGGACGATAATATAGGCGGTCGTGTTCGACAATTGCAAAATCGAGTTGCAACGAGGTCAATAAGCCGGGTATGTTCCGCCCCATTCTAAATCCTCTCCTTCCTATTCTTCATCAACATACACTAACATAGCTGCTTAATACGACAACGGCACGACCTTCGCCTTCGCACGGACCAACTTGACAATTGGCCTTTAGCGACCCGAATACCCCCCATGACCGACGCGACCCCTGGTTCCACCCCAAGTGCTGCTTTACCGCGCTATGTCCACATCACCATCTTGCTTATCGGTCTGCTGGCTTTGCTAGCTGTTGTTATCTTGGCTCGTCCGCTACTGGTGCCGTTGAGCTTCTCGTTGCTCTTGGCCATGTTGCTGAATCCCGTGGTACAATGGTGCGGTCGGCGCGGTATAAACAAGTTGGTCTCCATCGGCATTGCTGTATTCATTTCGGTAGCGGCCATCGGTGGCTTGGGATATTTCATCGTAACCCAAGCCATGAATTTCGGCGATGACCTGCCGAAGATGGAGAAGGCCTTGGACAAGACGTGGACGAAAGGCGAGCGCTGGGTACAGAAAGCGTTGGACATGCGGAGCAAGGAAATGGATGAGGTGATCGAGGATGTGAAAAACGACAGCGCTCAAAAGGGCGGTTCCTTCGTGGGCCGGACCTTGACCACGGTGGGGGCACTGTTGGCCTACCTCTTCCTGTTGCCGGTATTCACCTTCCTGCTCCTGTTCTACAAGGCCATGCTCCTGGAATTCCTCCGGCAGCTATTTCCAAAAAGGGATCATGACATTCTGCAGGATGTGCTCACCGGCACACGGGGCGTCGTACAGAGCTACTTGGTGGGCCTGCTTTTCGAAGCGATCATCGTTGCCACCCTGAATTGGGTGGGCTTGTTGGCGATCGGCGTGCGCTACGCATTGATGCTGGCCGTGATGGGTGCCTTGTTGAACCTGATCCCCTACATAGGTATGATCGTAGCCACCTTGGTGCCAATGGCAGTTGCGCTGTCGCTGCAGGACCCGACAGCCGCCTTGTGGGTGTTCGCCTTGTACTCGGCCGTACAGTTCGTGGACAATAACTTCATCGTTCCGCTGGTGGTTGCTTCACGTGTGGAGTTGAACGCTCTCGTATCCATCCTTGCCGTCATGGTAGGTGGTCTTATCTGGGGAGCGCCGGGCATGTTCCTTGCCATTCCGTTCACTGCGATCCTGAAGGTGATCTGTGACCGCGTCCCCGATATGAAGGCATTCGGCTTCCTGCTCGGTACCACCCAAAATGATGATCACCACCGCCTCCTCCGCGTGAGAAAGGTGAAGTTGGTGAAGAAGGACGTGGTCGCGTGAGGCCGGTGTTCGTGCAATATGGAACAATGCTCCATGGATGCATGACCAACGGGAATGGTGTGGGCTGGCTGTTACGGACCTGAAAGGTTGGCAAGTCGAGCGATGCGTTGAATGCGCAGTCCGATCACCCACCCAAGACCAAGTGGATCCTACCTCGGCACGGTCCTATAAGGAACGAATGCATCCTACGCAGGCATAGTTGTACGAAGGGCGATACCCCGTGCGCAAAGACCCTTTACCCTATCGCACCACAACAAACCACTTCGCACTGCGCCCTTTCGCGGTCTCCACCACCACTTGGTACGTCCCTTCACGCAAGGAACGAACATTCAGTGAAGAGCTGCTGTTCGCTGGCCGCACCGGTAACACGATCCGGCCGGTGGCATCGATCACGTGCAGCGTTGCGTTGATCGGTGGGTGGGCTATGAAGAGTTGATCATTCACAACGGTGGGATACAACGACCATTGGGTCGCCGTCTTCTCTGTAACGGTTGTGGATAGACAGGTGAAATCGGCATCTACGCGGGTGCTTGTCGTCATGCTGTCCAACACGGCTGCGTAGGCCGCTTCATCCCCTTTTAGGAAATGGTCCAACCACAGGCCGGCAAAGTCGTTCATAATGGCATGCTGTTCCGTGCGGGAGATGGTGAGGTCCGGCCCACAGGTGAATTCACCCAACGAACAGGTAAAGCTGTTCTCTGCGAAGTAGCAATGACCGCCGCCCAAGATGTTCACGAACGCCTTGTAAGGCACTGTCAATGCGGCATACATGGGACCTTGGTGCGCTGCGATGGGCGTTACACAGTCCTCGCTTGCTGCGAAGACCAAGGTGGGCACTTGCACCGTTGCGGCGGCTGCGACCGCACTGGGGTTGGTCTCGGCGGCGGCGAAATTCACCAAGGCTTGGATGTTGCTGTTTTCACCAGCTCCCAAAAAGCTGGCACCGCCGCCCATGCTGTGTCCCATCAACGCAGTTGCGGGTAGCACATGCCCGAAAAATGGCGAGGAAGCAGTGGTGTTCTCCAACTGCATGGCATCGGCCAAGAACGACAGGTCCGCACCAAAAGCGCCATGGTCCGGCGGGATCCCTCCTTCGGTGGTGGGCAGCAGCATGATGTACCCTTTCGGCACAAAATGGTTCCACAGGTTGCTGTATACATCAACACCCATTACGAAGCCGTGCCCGAACACCAGCACCGGGAACTCACCTACCGCCAGGGGCACATCTGTCCCGGCCGCGGCCGCTGGGTAGTGTGCTGTCACGCCTATGGTGCGGTTGCGTGCAGCATCGACAAAGCTCAGTTGGCGTGTGCCAATGGAGAAAGGTTGTGCCGAAGCACATAAGCTGAGGAGAAGGACGGTGGAGAGAGCTGTGGCGCGCATGTGCTTTTCGTTCTGGATGATTGAACACTCGAACTGGAAATTTGTTCGCAGCTCGCAGATGCTGCACGCCGGAACGGTGCCAAGTTCGGGAATTGTTCGCGATCATGCGTCCTCAACCATGCCTGCGGCAGGCAAGCCCGGAAAGCTCCCAAATAGCAGTACCTTCAGATCAACCCCATGGTGCAAGCTAAGGCAAAGGCCACAATGGCAACATAGATGGCGTAGACCAGGAAGTCAGGAGGTATGCGCTGGATAGAGTGTCTCATGTTCGTTTTGTTTGCGCAAAACAGCGCAACGAATGTGGCCTGTGCGTCATCGAAGTCTGAAGGTTTGGTATCTGGACCGTCAAAGCTTTAAGAACAGCCGCTAACACTCCAATGGAAATTATGCGCGTTGAAGGGTTCGAGCAAGTTGACCACCTCTGGACCTGCGAGCATCATGCTAACGGCTGCGGCCGCGAATGTGACCCTCGTGGACCAACATATGTGAGGTGTCCGACCTATCGTTCCACTTCCACCGTGCCGCACACCAAGGCAAGCAGCTCCTTTTGCACGCTCACACCGGCATCGTCGAAGTACCAGCGGTGCAACTGCTCCTTCATGGCTTCGGCATTGCGGATCTCAACGGGTTGGGCCAAGTAGGCGCTGTATAGTTCCTGTGCCGCCGCAGGACGTGGGCCCCAGGTGAAGATCTCCTCGCCGGTGACATCGTCCCATGCGATCAATTTCGGAATGCTTCGGCCTCCGTTGGTGAGGTAGCGGTCCATGATGGTTAGGTGCTCATCGCGCAACGCAAAACGCAACGTGATCCCGGGAGTACGTTCCGCAAGTTCGGCGATGATCGGGTTGCATTGGGCGGCATCGCCACACCACGTTTCCGTGAGTACCAACCAAGTCTGCGGTGCTTTTATCGGAAGCCCTGCCTCCAGTTCCGGCAATACCTTCAAGGTCTTGTTCCAGCGACGGCTGCGCGAAAGATTCAACTTGGTATAGGCGAACAGGTCCTCTGTTTGCACGGGACCAGTCGTGCGTCCTTCGGCAACGACACGAGCGAATAGATCCATGTACGCGGCCCACGTCAAGCCGGTATCCACGGCTTGGATCAGGTCTTTTGCAATGGGCATGGGGTGGAAGAGGTTGAAGAGGTTGAGGGGTTGAGGGGTTGAAGAGGTTGAAGGGGTTGAGCAAAACCAGTACCGAGTACAGGGTACAGAGTACGCAGGACTTGACATACCCTGTACCCTGTACCCTGTACTCTGTACCCTATACCCTGTACTCGGTACCATGTCACGTCGAACCAAGCGGGCATTCAACTTCTTCAACCACCCAACTTCCACTTACTGCACCACCCCCGTACTGTCCTGCATCCGCTGGAAGCGCTCGATGAGCTCGGCATCGCTGTACTGCAGGTTGTCGATCATGGCACGCGCATCCTTGGCGAATGGATGGTTCGGGAACCGCTGGATCACCTCCTCGTAAGCCATTTTCGCTTCGCCCTTGCTGCTCAATTCACTGTCCATGGTGAAGGCTTTCAAATAGAACACATCCGGTATTTTATTCCATGACGGGTACTCCTTGATGATGCGATCGTACAACTTCACGCCTTGTTCGCCTTCGTGCATGGTCTTGCTCATGTTCGCTGCGCGGAAGAGGTACTCCGGGGCCAAACTGTCCTTTGCATGTGCAGCCGCAAATCCCTTGTAGAGGTCCACGAGGGTCTGGGCCCTTCGGGCATCGAAGGAGCCACTATTGAAGAGCGAATCCTCCAACGCGCGGATCCGTGTACTGGAAGCTGAAACGTCTTCGGACTTTTCTCCCGAACCGCACGAAGCGAGAACGGCAACAACGAGAAGAAGGAGCAGTGGCCGCATTGCTTTCATCATTTTACCGGTGTGAACCGCATTTTATACTTGACGTCCGTCTTTCCACGGGAGATGTCCCGAAGCTTTCCTTGCAGTAGCCTGCGTCGCATCGGTGTGAGGTGGTCCACGAAGAGCACACCGTCCAAATGGTCATGCTCATGTTGGATCACGCGCGCCGCGAAACCGTCGAACTCCTCCTCGAATTCCTTGAAATTCTCGTCCTGGTATTGGATCACGATCTTCGGTTCGCGGTACACTTCTTCACGAATGGTGGGTATGCTCAAACAACCCTCCTCAAAGGGCCACGCCTCCCCTGTCTCATCGACGATGTACGGGTTGATGAAGACCTTCTTGAAGTCCTTCAGATGGGCGTCTTCGGTCGGGTTGCCATCCTCGTCCTCCGCAAAAGGCGATGCATCCACAATGAACAACCGGATGCTTTGCCCGACCTGTGGCGCGGCCAAACCCACACCACTGGCCTCGTACATGGTCTCGAACATGTCGGCGATCAATTCCTTCAAACCGGGATGCCCCGGCTCTATGTCCTGGGCCATCTTCTTCAGCACAGGGTCGCCATAGGAGCGAATGGGTAGTATCATCTATGCTGCAAAGTTAGCGCGCATGCTCAGCTCGCCATGGCCACGGGTTGGCGCTGGACATTGGTCTTCGCTGCTGCTGCTGCTGCCCTATCCTGCGCCATTTGGGCCTGCAATTGACGGCTGGTCATTGTGCTGCCATCATGGCTCCAACCCGGAGGACCGAAGGCGTACATGAACTTGTCCTTCCACTTGGGCGTCTTCTTCATGTCGCGCCAGATCTCCTGGTACTCGAACAGGTTGTGGGTGATCGGATTGTGCGTGTCCGGATCGTGACTGATCCCGAAATGCGCCTTCACCCCTTTGATGGGCTCCTGCCAAGTACCGTACAGTTTGTCCCAGATCACCAAGATGCCACCGTGGTTGCGGTCCAAGTATTCGGTGTTGCTGCTGTGGTGTACCACATGCACGTATGGTGTGTTGAAGATCTTCTCGTACCAACCCAACGATGGCACCAACTGCGAGTGCAGGAAGAATTGATAGAATGAATTGATGATCAAAGCGGTGGCGATCATGATCGGTTCGAAACCGACCAACGGCATCCACATCCAATAGATGGGCTTTATGAAGGTGATGAACCAGCCGTTACGGATGCTGATCGTGAGGTTGAACTGACGGCCCGAATGGTGCGGCAAGTGGGCTGCCCAAATGAATCGGATGTTGTGTGCAAGGCGATGGTGCCAATAGAAGTTGTGGTCATCGGCGATCATGCACAGGATCCAGACCCACCATGCGAAACCCAAGGTGGAATAACCGAGATACTCTTCGCGGAACGGTGCGCTCCACCAGAACAGGAACATGTATAAAGTGATCTCGAACACGTTGGTGATGATCCGGATCACCGTGGCTCCTATGCCCATGACCAATCCCGAAAAGCTCTCCTTCAGGTCGAAGAGGTCCTTCGCCCGGAAATACTCGATCACAATAAGTGCAACGAAGATCGGATAGATGTACTTCCCTCCGATGTTCTCGATCTCCAAGGCCGGCAGCTGGGCCTTCATGTCCAGCCACGCCTGTATTGGATTGAATCCCATGTATCGCTTCTTTGTGTTGTCTTGTTCTGCCCGGATGGCTATGCCCAAGAAGGCCGCAAAGGTATCCCGTTCGTCGGAATTGTCATCGCGTGAGTTGTTCCTCGCCTCTGATCTTGGTCAGTGCATTCTCCCCAAAAGGACGAAACTCCGGGACGTGTAACACGCTTGAAGGGTGGCTGAACGTCCCTCGCTCCTATCCGGATCACCCAAAAAGTGTTCTTCGGCATTCCGATCCCGTGTGGATCCGGTGACGGGGCCGAAGGATCGGATCCAATACCTTCGCCACCATATCGACCACCCCATGTTAAGCCAAGACCTTCTCTGTGCCACGGACCTTACCCCTGCTGCGGACCAAGCCGTGCGGGCCGCCGTAATGATCGCTGAGCGCTTGGGCACCAAAGTCACCTTGCTTCATGTGCTGAACAAGGATGAACGCAACGAAGCTGGCAAGCACGTGGTATTGGGGACCATGACGGCACAGGCCCAAAAAGCCGGTGGTGGGGCCTTGGTCAGCCACAAATTGTTGGAAGGCGACTTCATGGACCGGATCGCGGAGGAAACCGCCCGGGACCATTCAATGATGGTGCTTGGGACCCACGGACCACGTGGCCTGCGCCAGACGTTGCTGGGCGCGGATATCCTCAAACTCGTGCGCCGATCGTCCGTGCCCTGCTTCGTGGTCCAGGAGGAAAGTAACATGGAACACCTTCTGCAAAAGATCGTGTTGCCCGTGGCAGCGCACTCCGATATCGACCGGCTGCTTGCCGTGGTGGCGGCCTTGGCGAAGGTCTTTGCCGCTGAAGTACACATCTTCCAACTGATGCGCCCACGGGAGGAACCCTCGGATGATCTGCTCGCGAACAAGTTGAAAATGCTGCACTTCTTTGAGAAGGAAGGTGTGCGATACAAAGAGGTGAATTCGCCGAGCACCATCTTCAGCATTGGCTTTGCCGAACCGACGATCAACTACGCCAAGGAGATCGGTGCAGGTTGTATCGCCATTATGGCCCACGCTTCCGATGAATACCGGTACATCGCTGATGCTGAGAAGGAACGCATGCTCGCGAACGATGCCCGGATCCCGGTGCTCTGTACGTGACATTTTCCGTTTTCTGGCCGTCCATCGACTGTAGCAGCAGCACGTTGTATTCCCAGGGCAAACGCATCTAATTTCCCATAGGTCCTCGCCTTCATGAACAAGCGTCTGTGATCACAATGTGTAAATAGCGCTTTGATCCCATTTTTTGAGTACGGTCCTTTCGGGAAAACCTCGACCATGGACAAAGCCGCATCCCTGTTCTCATTCTTCGAAGATCTTAAGGACCATAGACACCATCGCACACAGAAGCACCCGATGGAGAGCTTGGTCTTCATCAGCGTTGCTGCCATAGTTTGCGGTGCCGACACATGGAACGAGATCGAGGCGTTCG
>Ga0335394_10004912_pt1 | contig 15190 bp, 10 predicted proteins | sample MAT03_FD_205741 | JGI IMG/M metagenome (GOLD analysis project Ga0335394, IMG submission 205741) | Freshwater microbial communities from Lake Fryxell liftoff mats and glacier meltwater in Antarctica - MAT-03 (spades assembly) (version 2) ...
GCTCAGGAACATGTAGTATGCCGACAATGGAATGCAGATCAGGAAGGCACACACTAGGTAGGTCGCAAAAGCAGGATTGCGCCATTCCTTCCACGCGTCGACGAAGAACAACTCACGCCAGGAGAGCGGTTGCCCCTTCTTCGGCGCGGGGGTCGCAGGCAACGTCAGGCAGAAGATGCCCACGGCGAAGGCGGCGATGGCCGAGATCTGGAACTGGATCGGCAATTCACCAGCTTCGATGATCTTGCCGTTCCCATCCTTGATGGTGTAAGCGGCCAGCACGAGACCGGCGACGATCCAACCGAACGTGCCCCACAGACGCACCAACGGAAACTGTTCATTGCCGCGTGGCAGATGACGAAACGCCAACGCGGCGGTCAGCGCCAGTGTCGGCATGTAGCAGAGCATGTGGGCGAAGATGCCGAGGTTGAACCACGAACTCTTGGGCATGCTGATGCCGGCGAGCGTGAGCGTGTAATAGGCAACCTCCTGTGCGCCTGCCGCATTCGTCTGCATCACTGCCGTGCCTGCCATGTCACCGATCCACGGCAGACACCACATGATCGCGCCACCGATGATGAAGCAGCACGCCAGCACTTTCTCGGCATTGAAGAAACGATCGACGCACAGGCCAAGGAAGAACGGCGCAAAGATCGCCCCGAGCGGACTGGCGGTGTAGAGCCAGGACGCGTTGTGGCTCATCTCATGCGCGATCATGTAACGGAAACCGGTCAGATACCACGCGCCCCAGATGAAGAACTGGAGGAAGAACAGCACCGACAAGCGGGTGAGGATATAGGGCGGAGCGAGTGTCTGCATGGTCACTCCCGAATCGCACCGAAGAGAATTGAACCGCCACGACGCCACGACGCCACGAACGAAGATGGACACCGGGTTGAACAAGAGGAACGAAGGGACGGAAGACGGCACCCCTCTTCTCCGCTTCTGCGTTGCTCTTGTTTAATAAGTTTTTCCCAACTGTCCGTGGCGTCGTGGCGTCGTGGCGGTTCAATCTCATTTCGCAAATTCACAGCGCCACCACTTGTTCGCTGCGGATCGACTGCTCGGCCGCAAGCACGATCGCCAAGCTGTCCCGGGCAGCGGCCCAGTGGTCGTTCAGATCGATGTGCTCGCGGATCGCCTTCAGGAAGTACGCCTGCTCACGCTCGCACAGCGCGTCGTGGTCGGGTTCGTCCGCCATGCTGATGATCTCATCGGCCTTGATGAACTCGTTGGCTTGGTCGATGCCCGCATGGTGCACGCGGATGGCGCTGGTCGCGGAATGTGCGCCGACGTCATCACTGTTTCCCTGACCGATCTTGTCGCCCGCTTCGATGGTGACCGAGCCTTTCGGCCCGACGACATCCTTCACGAAAAACGCCGCGGTGCTCATCATCGGACCCCAGCCGGCCTCGTACCAGCCGATGGAACCATCAGCGAAGACCACTTGGAGCTGGCCATAATTGTACATGCCCGGTGGCAGATCCTCGGTCAGCCGCGCGCCAATCGCACTGACGCGGATCGGCTTCGACCCGGTCATCTGGCACATCACGTCGACGTAGTGCACGCCGCAGTCGACGATCGGCGATGACGACTGCATCAGGCTGCGATGCACGTCCCACATGCGCCCGTGGCTTTGCTGGTTGAGGTTCATGCGCATCACCAGCGGCCGGCCAAGCTTGGTCGCTTCGACGATGAACCGCTGCCACGATGGATGATGGCGCAGGATGTAACCGACCACCAACTGCCGCTTCGCCGCGCGCGCCGCACTGATCACGCGTTCGCACGACGCGACCGTCGGAGCGACGGGTTTCTCGGTGAAGACATGACAGCCCTGGGCGAACGCCGCGAGCGCGATCTCTTCATGGGTGTCGGGATACGTTGAGATACACACCGCGTCGGGTTTGCTCTGCGCCAGTGCCGTGCGCCAGTCGTCGTAGAGTGTATGGCCGCCGCCGAGTTCCTGATCGACCGCACGTTTGCTCTCGCCACGCGCCACCAGTCCACAGATGCGGAACCCAGGGATACGATGGTACGCCTTGGCATGCGAGCGGCCCATGTTGCCGCAACCGATCACCAACACACGGACCTCAGCAGACATGCGGATTCTCCGGCGTGACGTGCGGCATGCTGGCGCGCGGCCACCCGATTGTCTGCCGCCAAGTCCCGCTATCCGTCAGGTTTGTCCCACACAGGCGAGATGGAATCACGGGCCATCCCTGGATCCTCCTGGGCAACGCTACGCTGTCGGTCAGCGTAAGACGCATCATGCCCCGCACCCTCCTCCCGCTCGTGCTGTTGTCCCTCGCCCTCGCTGCCTGCACGGGTGGCGGAACCACGCGGGCAGGCGATGTCCCGCCGGGTTTCACGCCGCTGTTCAATGGCACCGATCTCACTGGCTGGTGGGGCGTGAGCACCGAGGATCCCGCCAAGTGGAAGGCGCTGCCGCCGCAGAAACTCGCCGAAAAGAAGGCCGCGAGCCTGATCGACATCAACCAACACTGGTCGGTGCAAAACGGCGAACTGGTCAACGACGGCAACGGCCTCTACCTCACCAGTGAAGCGGAGTACGGCGACTTCGATCTGCGCCTTGACTACAAAACCGTGGCCAAGGCCGACAGCGGTGTCTATCTGCGTGGCCTCCCGCAGGTGCAGATCTGGGACACCACCGAGGCTGGCGGCAAATGGAACATCGGTGCCGACAAGGGCAGCGGTGGGCTGTGGAACAATCCGAAGGAATGGCCCGGGCACGATCCGTTGGTGAAGGCCGACAAGCCGTTCGGCGAATGGAACAGTCTGCGCATGGTCATGGTTGGTGAACGCTTGTCGGTGTGGCTCAACGATCAACGCGTGGTCGATCACGCACGCATGCAGAACTACTTCGCCAAGGACAAGGCGATGCCGCGCTTAGGGCCGATCCAGCTCCAGACCCACGGCGGCGAGATCCGCTGGCGCAACGTCATCATCCGTCCGTTACCGACCGACGAAGCGCTGGGCCTGCTGCGAGCCGGCGGCGTCGACAAGCCGACCGGTGACGACGACTTCACCACGCTCTTCAACGGCAAGGATCTCAGCGGCTGGAAGGGCCCGGTGGAGAACTACGAGGTCGTCGACGGCGCGATCGTCTGCCAGGCCGGCAAAGGCGGCACCATCTATGCCCCGACCACGTACAAGGACTTCACCGCGCGCATCGAGTTCAAGCTGCCGCCCGGCGGCAACAACGGCCTGGCGCTGCGTTATCCCGGCGAGGGCGACACCGCCTACGTCGGCATGTGCGAACTCCAGGTGCTCGACACTGAACATCCGAAGTACGCCAACATCGACCCGCGTCAGGTCCACGGCTCCGCTTACGGCATGGCCGCGGCCCAACGCGGCTACCTCAATCCGGTCGGCACCTGGAACTTCCAGGAAGTCACCGTGCGCGGCTCGACCATCCGCGTCGAACTCAACGGCACGCTGATCCTCGACACCGATCTCAGCAAGATCACCGACTACATGGACGGCTCGCCGCATCCGGGCAAAGAACGCAGCGAGGGCTTCTTCGGCCTCGCCGGCCACAACGATCCGGTGGCCTTCCGCCACGTCCGCATCAAGGCGCACTGAACGATCCGCCGAACGACGGATTGGACATGGAGGACCGGAGAACCGGAGGAAGGCGAAGACTTCCGGCTGAATCCATCACAGAACAAGCCGTCCTCCTGCATCCGCATCTTCCCCTCCGGCGCTCCGGTCCTCCATGTCGATCCTGCCTTCGCCCATCACGATGCTGCGCCGGTGAAGCGTGGTGAAAAAGTGCTCCACACACGGACGCCTCGTCCGTATGAGTTCGCTCCCGCTTTCATCACCCAGGACAGACTCCGTTCCCCATGACCGACCCGTTGCCCAGCGCCAATTCCGACAACACCTCCCCCCTCATCGACCGCCGGCGTTTTGTCGTCGGTGCCGGCTCGCTTGCTGCGCTCGGCCTGTTCTTTGGCGGCAGCACTGTCTATGCGGAAGAGTTCACCCCCGCCGGCACTCCTGGCAAAGCCAACGTCGCGCCAGTCGGCTGCGCGGTCATTGGCCTCGGTGAACAAGGTCGCGCAGTCCTGACTTCGCTCAGCCACGCCGCGGGAGCCAACGTGGTGCGCATCTGCGACACCTACGAAGGCATCCACAATCGTGCCTCGGAACTCGCGCCGAAAGCCATCGTCGGAACCGATGCTGCCGAGGTCTTTGCCGACCCGGCCGTCCAAGCGGTGTGGATCTGCACGCCGACGCATCAGCACAAGGATCTGGTGCTCGCCGCGCTTAAGGCCGGCAAACACGTCTACTGCGAAGCCCCCATTGCGCACACCATCGACGATGCGCGTGCCATCGCCCAGGCGGCACAAGCGGCGCAGGCAGCCAAGGGCCAGATTTTCCACAGCGGCTTGCAGAGCCGCACCAATCCGCAGCACCTGCACGTCCTCAAGTTTATCCGCACCGGTGCGCTCGGCACCGTGGCGATGGGCCGCGCCCACTGGCACAAACGTACCTCCTGGCGTCGCGCCGCCGCCAACGACGAACGCGCGCGTGCGCTCAACTGGCGCTTGAAGCGTGAGACCTCACTTGGCCTGGTCGGTGAGATCGGCATCCACCAACTCGACGTCGCGTTGTGGTTCCTCAAAGCCCTGCCCACCGCCGTCAGTGGCAACGGTGCCGTGCGCGCCTGGAAAGACGGCCGCGATGTGCCCGACACCGTACAGGCACTGCTGGAGTTCCCCGACGGCCTCAACCTCAACTACGACGCAACGCTGGCCAACAGCTTCGATGGCTTCGCTGAAACCTTCCTGGGCACCGAGGCCGCCATCATGCTGCGCGACCACCGCGCGTGGATGTTCAAAGAAGCCGACGCCACTGCACTTGGTTGGGAAGTGTACGCCTACCGCGACAAAATCGGTGACGATACCGGCATCGCGCTGGTCGCCGACGCGACCAAGATCCTCGCCGCTGGCAAGAAGCCCGGCGAAAACCGCGAGGTCGATCCCAGCCGCACAGCGTTGGTCACCGCCGCCGAAGCATTTCTGGAATCCATACGAGCAAAGAAGGGCGAAAGCACCTGCGACGCGCTCACCGGATTCCAGGCCACGGTGGTCGCCATCACTGCCAACCAGGCGATCACCGAGGGCAAACGCATCGCGTTCACGCCAGAGATGTTTGCACTGTAACCGACTTTTCTCACTCCTCGAACAAGGACCACCCACATGGCCAAGCCCCCGAAACTCCCCTCCGTTTCACGTCGCTCGCTGATCAAAGGCGCAGCGGCGGCCTTCGCCCTCACCGGCCTCGGCTGCACCAACGCTAACCGTGCCGCCGCCGCTGATGCAGCTGCTCCTGCCGCCGGTGCCGTGCCCACCAGTGGCGGCCTGGACATGACGCCCTTCACCGCGCCGCCGATCAAGCAGAGCACCGTAATCAATGCCGGTCGCGTGATCGGTGCGAATGACCGCATCCGCATCGCCGTACTCGGCGTCGGTGGTCAGGGTTTCGGCGCGCATCTCAAGGGTCTGAAGGACAAGGCCGCTGAGAACAACATCGAGGTCATCGGTGCCTCGGACGTCTACACTCCGCGTCTGGAACGCGCCAAGGCCGAGATGCTCAAAGGCGTCGATCCGGCACCGACGGTGTTCGTTGAGAAGGACTACCGCCGCCTGCTCGACAACAAAGACATCGACGCGGTGGTCGTCGCTAGCCCGGAACACTGGCATGCGCCGATGTGCTTGCACGCGATGGACGCGGGCAAACACGTGTACTGCGAAAAGCCGATGACCCGGCACCTCAATGAGGCCTTCGCGCTGGTCGATGCGCAGAAGCGCACCGGCAAGATCTTCCAGCTCGGCATCCAGTTCACCTCCGACCCCAAGATGCACGCCATCGGCAAATACATCCGTGATGGCAAGATCGGCCCACTGATCAGCGGTCAGAGCAGCTACTGCCGCAACGCCGGCCCCAAGGGCGAATGGAACTACGGCATCGATGCGGGCGCTGGCCCGGACAACCTCGATTGGGATATGTGGCTTGGCAGTGCACCGAAACGCCCGTGGAACGATGACTCCAAGGAACGTTTCTTCCGCTACCGCAAGTACTGGGATTACAGCGCCGGCATCCTGGGCGACCTCATGCCACACCGCATGGGTCCATTCCTGATCGCCTCGGGCAATCCGGAATTCCCCACCCGCGTCACCAGCCTCGGTTCGCGCAACATCTCGAAGGATCGTGAAGTCGACGACAACGTCCAAGTGATGGCTGAGTTCCCCAGCGGTTGGACCATGCTTTTCAACGGCTCGACCGTGAACGAGAACGGTCTGACCGACACCTTCCGTGGCTTCAAGGCCACCGTGCACTTCGCCGGTGAAGGCGCCGTGGCCAAACCCGAACGTCCGTTCGCGGAAGAGATGGAAGAAACCATCATCACCAAGCAGGGCGGTCACAGCATCCAGACCCACCACAAGAACTGGCTGGAAGCCATCCGTACGGGCAGCGCAGTGAACTGCTCGGTCGAACTCGGCGCCAAGATCCAGACCATCCTGGCCCTGGCCGAGATGTCCTCGCGTTCCAGCCGCATGATGTTGTTCGATGAGAAGACCCGGGCGATCAAAGCCGGCTGATGCCGGTGACCCGGTCCGACTCCGGAGTCTTGCTGATTTCATGCGTCGGTCCTGGGATGATGATCCCAGGACCGATGTCGTTTAACGCAGGGAACATGGACCACCACGACCCCGGACCCCGGACTCCGGACTCCGGACCTTCACTCCGCCTCGCGCGCCTCGCCATGCGCACGCGTTTCGAGGTGGTGATTGCCGACTCCGGCGACGCGGCAAATCTGCGTGCCGCTGGTGAGGACGCTCTCGACGAGATCACCGCCGCCGAGTTGTTGCTCAGCGCCTTCCAGGACGGCGCGGAGCTGCGGCAGATCAATCACCTCGCAGGTCACGCGACCGTCACGCTCAGTCCGTTGATGCTCCAGTTCCTGCGCCGGTGCTGCGCCCTGGTGGAGGCCACCGACGGCGCGTTTGATCCGGCGATCGGGGCGCTGCTGGATTGCTGGCGCATCCAGGCCGACGACGGAGATCACGCAGAGCCGTCACCTGAAGCCCTCGCCACGGCACTCGCCGCCGGTGACCTGCGACGCCAACTGCTGCTCGATCCGCAGGAACGTCACCTGCGTTTCGCCCATCCGAACACCCGCCTGGATCCCGGTGCGGTGGGCAAGGGCTGGGCGCTTGATCGCGCCGCAGCACGCCTGCGTGACGCCGGCATCCATCACGCGCTGGTGCATGGTGGAACCTCCACCGCATGTGCACTCGGCGATGAACCCGGACGCAGCGGCTGGACCATCGCCATCGCTCATCCCAGCGATCCGACGAAGAGCCTCGCGCTCGCACACCTACGCGATTCGTCGTTGTCGGTGTCGGCGCAACACGGACGCATGGTGATGATCGGTGGTCGCACCATCGGGCATATCATCGATCCACGCAGCGGACATCCCGTCAGCGGAACTTTGCTGAGCGCGGTGATCCATCCGTCGGCGATGGTCAGTGATGCGTTGTCGACCGCGTTGCTGGTGTTGGGCATCAACGGGATGGCGTTGTTAGCCACGCGTTTTCCCGACGCCGAGCTGTTGGTAGTCGATACTGATGGCACCCGCCATACCAGCGGTTCCGCCTTCATCTGACCAGGGAGCGCAACCCTTCTTAGCTACGACTGGTAACCGACCAACAACACCACCGCCATGCCAGCGAACAGCAGACCAGCGATCTCGTGGCGGTTGAGGGTCTCGCCAAACGCCAACGAACCGAGCAGTGTCAACAACACGATGGTGCCGAGGGACGACACCACGCCGAGCGTGGCGAGTTTCATATGCTGCATGGCATAGACCCACACGAAGGCGCACGCCGCGTAGACCACCACGCCGCCGTAAAACCACGGATTGGCGACGGTGCGTTCCTGCTGACTGGCCATCTTGATCAGCCAGTCGCCGAGCACGGTCACCAGGGCGATGACCACGCTGATGACAATCATCGGGGCAAGTGAGGTGCTCATGTGCTGCCCCGCACAACCATATGGGACAGTGGCGGTGGCTGAGGCGAACCACGACGCCAATCGACAAGCTGAGATGGATAACTCGACGACATGGTGTTCCTCCTTGAACAGGGATGCCATACGCATCCAACCATGACCCTAGTCAGCACGCCCCGTGCCGACAAGCGGGGAGTCTGCTAGGTGTTCCTGCAGTTTTCACCAACGCCCGACGAACTGCTGGTTGTCGGATGAAAAAAAACAGCGCTTACCGCTCGACCGGCAGATCCACCGGTGATGGCGGCGGACGGTCACGCAGGTGGTAGATCGTCGTACCATACGCAGCGATCAGCAGCAGCGCGATGAACGTCCCCGCTGCTACACCCCACGAGCGTTTCTTCCACGCGTTGGCGTTCACCCCCAGGAGAATCGCCGGCAGAAAACCCAGCACCAACGGCACGACGATCAGGCCGGTGAACAGATTCGCCACTGGGTTAGTGCGGCCATTCGATTCACCTCGCCAGACGAAGAAGGCGTAGGCCGGCACCATCGGTGCCGCGAGCATGACCCATTGGACGGTATTCACCGCCCCACCGTCAGGATCCCCCGTCGCATGCCTTCGGCGACGGCCTCGGCGCGATCAGAGACGCGCAGCTTGAGGAAGATCTGTTTCACGTGCGCCTTGGCGCCGTCCTCGCTGATGCCGAGCGCCAAGCCAATGGCCTTGTTCGAACGGCCCTGCGCCAACAGGCCGAGCACTTCGATCTGCCGCGCGGTCAGCGCTTCGCTGTCATCGCGGTTGGCGATCTGGCGTTTGATGTGTTCCGGCAGCCAGCGTTCGCCTGCGGCGACGGCACGGATCGCGGCGACCAAGTCGTCAGGGCCGGCGTCTTTCAGCAGGTAACCACTCGCGCCGGCTGACAGCGCGCGGTGCACGTCCTCTTCGGTGTCGTAGGTGGTGAGCATCAACACCTTGGCGTCGGGCGACGCCGCGCGGACCGCGGCGGTGGCGGCAATGCCGTCCAGGCCGGGCATGCGCAGATCCATCAGCGTCACGTCGGGTTTGTGCTCCGCGTGCAGGCGCACGGCTTCCTTGCCGTCCTGCGCCTGCGCGACGACCAAGAGATCCTTGTGGTGACTGAGCACGGCGATCAAACCCATGCGCACCACTATGTGATCGTCGGCAAGCAGCAGACGGATGGTCATGCAGACTCCAACGGATTCAGCGGTACGGTGATAAGGATGAACGCCCCCTTTCCAGGAGTGCTGGTGAGAGTCAATTCACCAGCGATCTTGCGTGCCCGCTCATGCATGCCCTGAACCCCGAAGTGACCAGCATCAGGGCCGGCTGCTCCCGCCACCTCGAAGCCGGCGCCGTCGTCGACGATGGCCAGCTTCAACATGCCCACGGTGAAATGCAGCGTGATGGTGATGCGGCGTGCCTTGCCATGGCGCAGCGCGTTGTGCGCCGCCTCCTGCACGATGCGCGAGAGATGATGCGCAACCAGGCCAGAGGCCGACGACAGCGTGCCTTGCACCACCACCTCCAGACGTGCGTCGTGGCCGGCGAGCACCTGCTGGGCAACCATGCGCAGACGCGCCGGCAGATCGCTGACGGCGCGTTCGTCGGCATTGAGATCCCACACCGCACGGCGGACCTCGGCACGGCAATGGGTGAGCAACGTACGCGCCATGGTCAGCGGCGCGGACGGTTGCGGCAGACCCATGGTCGCGGCATCAAGCTGCAGCGCGACACCGGTCAGGCCCTGTTCAAGGCTGTCATGCAGTTCACCGGCTAGACGTTTCCGTTCCGCTGCGGTGGCGTCGTAGGCCACCTGCACGTCACGACGGGCATGGATCTCCTCGGCGAGTTGGCGTGAACGTAGGGCGACCCGACGGCGCAACTCGACCACCCACACCAAAGCCATCAACAAGGCGACACCGACGGAGATCAGCACCGCAACCAACCGCTCACGCGTCCACCACGACGGCGCCTTCACCAACGTGATGTCGCTCGCCGACCGGATCAGCAGTGAAAACGTGGTCGACGCCGTACTCAGCAGGATCACATCACGGCCAGGCATCAAATCGCACACACCCGTGACACGCACCAACGCCCCGGCTGCTGGCGGCGGCACATCGGCCGGCAGACGCACGGGAATTTGGTAGTTGTCGGCGCGCAGGGTGAAGCCCACGCTTTCATCGCGTTGCGTTGGCGGTCCAGCGATGCCGGTGACGGTGATCAGGCGCCAATCGCGTTCGGCGACTTCGCGCGGTTTGAGCTTGGCGAGTGGTGGTTCCTCCGGCGCCGGCTCACCGACGCTGCCGATCACGCGCACCAGCGCCTGCTCCAACACCGGGTTGTACATGCCGATGCGGGCGAACGCGACGACCTCGATCTCGTCACCGGGTTTGGCCTCGGACTTCGCTACCGGGATGACGCTGACGCCGGTGGCGCCCTGCTGGATGACCAGCATGCCATCGTTGTAGGTCACTACGCCACGCACGCGCATGCGGTGACGACTCTGCTGCGGACCGCCAGCGACCAACGAATCGATCGGCGTCAGAGCTACGGCGAAAGGATCACTCGGCGGTGGACGCGTGACCACCACGTCATCGACGGTGTGAACGAACAGCAGCCAGCGGTATGGCTCGTTGCGACGGTTGGCTTGGCGTAGCGACACGCCGCGTACACGGATGGCGGCGTCGAGGTAACGCGCCACCTCATCCTGCTCCATGCCATAGCGCGTGATCATCGCGTCGACGCTGCCCGCCGGGGTGCCAAGGCGTAGCACCAGACGCGGCGGGTCGATGGTCGGATCGATGAAAGCCGCACGCACCACGGCGGCGACCTCCACCAGCCAGCCTTCATGGTAACCGGCGGCGAGTTCCTCCGCCGAGACCGGGATCGCCAACGGAATGTCGGCCTTGCCAAGGCGACGCACGACTTTGGCGTCGACGCGCGGAGCGTAAACCGCGGCATCGGTGACTCCTTCCAGTTCGATCTCGTCACCGGGTTCGACGTGCAGCCAACCGTCCTTCGGCTGACGCACATGCACGCCACCGGTGGCGTCCTGCAGGATGAAGTCGGGCAGCTTGTCGCTGCGGAAGTACGTCACCACGCCGGTGAGCGTCACTGGATGTTTCTCAGCGGCCTGCGCCGGCAACAACTCACGCACCGCACCGGCGGTGGTGAGGGGTTCGGCGGCGGACGTGACACCACTGAACACCAGCAGCATCAGGAACACGATACCGCCCCGTGGAACCGCAGACTTCGGCCTGCACAACGACCTGACCGCTACGCCGGCTGAAGCCTGCGGTCCCAGGAGGCGCATCATCCGTCCGCTGTCTGTGGTGGGCATCTCCCGGTCATGCTGCGCCGGACACGACCGCCCACAACCACACGCCGCCTACTACCGGGACGGGTAGTCCCCGAGCGGGTAGTGGTGGACGAGTTCCGTGTGGTATGGTTCCCGTCATGCGCGCCCCCCTCCTGCTGTTGTGCTCGCTCACGTTCGTCCAGGCCGCGGACGCGACGCTCGAAAAACGCGCCATCGCCATCCTCGAACGCGCGTGTGCGGAGTGCCACAGCCACGCGGCGAAGAAGATGAAAGGCGGCCTAGCGCTCGACTCGCGTGCCGCGCTCATCGAAGGCGGCGACAGCGGCGCGGCGATGGTCCCAGGCGAGAAGGAGAAGAGTCTGCTGGTGAAGGCCATCCGCTACACCGACGAGGACCTGGAAATGCCACCCAAGGGCAAACGTCTGCCAGCGGAGGACGTCGCGACGCTGGAGGAATGGATCAAGGCCGGCGCACCGTGGCAGGCGAAGGCCTCCAACGCCGAGGCGCTCACCGGTAGACCGGCGCGCAAACCCGGCGTGATCACCGATGCGGATCGCACGTGGTGGTCCTTCCTGCCGCTCGCCACCGTCGAACCGCCCAACGTCGCCACTGGTGACAGCGGCTGGGCACGAAACGAAGTCGACCGCTTCATCGCCGCCAAGCTGGGCGAGGCCGGGCTAACGCCGGCACCACCGGCCGAACGCGCCACCCTCATCCGCCGCGTGACCTTCACCCTCACCGGTCTGCCACCGACACCGGAGGCGGTCGCCGCCTTCGTCGCCGAGCAGTCGCCGGATGCGTATGCGAAACTGGTCGACCGCCTGCTCGCCAGCCCGGCATACGGCGAACACTGGGCGCGCCACTGGCTCGATCTGGTGCGTTACGCTGACAGCGATGGCTTTCGCATCGACCACTACCGGGCGGATGCGTATCGCTACCGCGACTACGTGGTGCGCGCGTTCAACGCCGACAAGCCCTACGACCGTTTCGTGCAGGAGCAGATCGCTGGCGACGAATTGTTCCCGGATCAGCCGGAGGCGCTGGTCGCCACCGGCTACCTGCGTCACTGGAGTTACGAATACAACAACCGCGATGTGGTGACGCAGCGCGACAACATCATGATCGACATCACCGACACCACGGCGGATGTGTTCATGGGTCTGGGCCTGAGTTGCGCCCGCTGCCACGACCACAAGTTCGATCCGCTGCTGCAGAAGGACTACTTCCGTCTGCGCGCGTTCTTCGAACCGCTGGTCCCACGCGACGACCTCACCGCCACCACTGCCGCCGAACGTGCCGCGCACGCCAAGGTCATGGCCGCGTGGGAAGCGAAGTCCGCCGACGTGCGCGGCAAGATCTCTGCCATCGAAGCACCGTACCGGGTGAAGGCGGAGAAATCGGCAGTCGACAAGTTCCCGCCCGAAACCCAAGCGATCTGGGCCAAACCGGTGAAGGAACGCACTCCCCAGGAGGCGATCTACGCCGAGCTGGTGCAACGTCAGGTGCAGTACGAATACGACCGTCTGATGACCTACGTGAAGGCGGATGAAAAACCGCAGCTCATCGCGCTGCAGCAGGACCTGACGGCGTTGGAGAAGGACAAACCCAAAGCCCTGCCAGTCGCCTTTGCCGCCACCGACGTCGGACCCACGGCGCCGCCGACGCTGATTCCACGCAAGTCGGCGATGGGCGCCATCGCTCCTGGGTATCCGACGATCCTCGCTGCCGATCCTGCGCAAGTGCCGGCGCCCTCCGCCACCAGCACCAACCGTCGGGCGGCGCTCGCCACGTGGCTGACCGAGGCCGCGAATCCATTGACCGCCCGCGTGCTGGTCAACCGCGTGTGGCAGTACCACTTCGGTGCCGGCCTGGCGGTGAACAGCTCCGACTTCGGCATGCTCGGCGAGCCACCATCGCATCCTGAACTGCTCGACTGGCTGACGCGGCGCTTCATCAGCGATGGCTGGTCGCTCAAGGCGCTGCACCGTCGCATGCTGCTGTCGGCCACGTGGCAGCAGTCGGCAAGCCATCCGCAGGCCGAGGCCGCACGTCTGAAGGATCCGGAAAACCGCCTGCATTGGCGCAGCGGCACGCGCCGCCTCGAAGCCGAGGCGATCCGCGACACCGTGCTCAGCCTCACCGGCGAGATCGACCTCGCCGACGGCGGTCCAGGCGTCGACGGCGCCAAAGCACGGCGCTCGCTCTACGTGAAAGTGCAGCGCAACCGCCGCGACGCGCTGCTTGATGTGTTCGACGTGGCGGAAGGTTTCGCCAGCACCGCCAGCCGCAATATCACCACCACCCCGCGGCAATCGCTGCTGCTGTTCAATGGTGAATGGGCCCTGGCACGCGCTCGCGCGTTCGCCGCCCGTTTGACGAAGGAGGTCCAGGGTTCCGGCGCCGAAGGTCTCACCAAGCGCATCACCCGCGCCTACCAGCTTGCCTATGGCCGTGCCCCGACGGCGGCGGAACTGACGGAGGCCAGCGCGTTCCTTGGCACACAGAAGGACGTCGGCGGCGGGCAACAGCTCCAGGCCTCGCTCATCGCCGACAAGCTGCCCTTCCGCGATGGTCGCAGCGCGGTGTTGTCGCCAGGCACGATGCAGGATCGCCTGATGGTCGGCGATCGTGCCGCGCTACCCGCGGGCGACCTGACCATCGAGGCGTTCGTGCTGCTGCGCGCGCCGTATGACAACGCCGAGGTGCGCACCATCGCCGCACGCTGGGATGGCGACCTCGCCCATGCAGGCTGGTCGTTCGGCGTCACCGGCAAGAAGTCGCGCTACAAGCCAATGACGCTGATCCTTCAGCTCTCCACCGGAGCCGAAGGCGCGAAGGAAGCGGAGCCGTTGTTCAGCGGCCTGTTCCTGCAACCCGGGCGTCCCTACTTCGTCGCGGTCAGCATCAAGCTGGCTGACGGTGGTGAAGGCCCGGATGGCAAAGAAAAAGCCGGTGGCGTGACGTTCTTCATCAAGGACCTCTCCAACGACGACGAACCGATGCAGACCGCGCGCGTGCCGCACCGCACCACCAAACTGCCGGAGATCGCCGCGCCGCTGACCATCGGTGGACGCTGGGGCGCACAGAAAAACCTGTGGGACGGCCTGATCGACGACGTGCGCCTGAGCGATGTGGCGATGCGTGGTGAACAACTGCTGCTCACCACCGAAGGCCTGACCGACCACACCGTCGGCTACTGGCGCTTCGAGAACCGCACCGGCGCATTTAACGATTCATCGCCGAACGGCCGCAACCTGATGACCATCACCACCGATGCCGGCGTGCGCGATACCTCGCTCGACGCGTGGACGGACTTCTGTCATGTGCTGATCAATTCCAACGAACTCATCTATGTCGATTGATTATCGTCCGATGTCCGATGTCACGGACAAGACATCGGACATCGGACATCGGACATCGGACATCGGACATCAGACATCAGACGAAAGGAAATCATGATCTCCCGCCGCAATCTCCTGATGAACACCGGTATGGGCTTCGGTGCCCTCGCGCTGTCGTCACTGCTGCCATCGGCGCTACTCGGTGCTGATCCGACGACGCGGTCGCTGACTTCGCCGCTGTTGCCACGCAAAGGCCATCACGCGGCGAAAGCCAAGAGCGTGATCTTCCTGTTCATGGAAGGCGGGCCGAGCCACATTGATCTGTTCGATCCCAAGCCGGAGCTCAACAAGCTCGCGGGCAAACCGCTGCCTGACAGTTTCGGCACGGTCATCACCGCCATGGGCGAGGCGCGCTCGCCGCTGCTGGCGTGCAAACGCACATGGAAACAGCACGGCAAGTCCGGTCTG
>Ga0335394_10004916_pt1 | contig 15182 bp, 4 predicted proteins | sample MAT03_FD_205741 | JGI IMG/M metagenome (GOLD analysis project Ga0335394, IMG submission 205741) | Freshwater microbial communities from Lake Fryxell liftoff mats and glacier meltwater in Antarctica - MAT-03 (spades assembly) (version 2) ...
GACGGCTGGCAACACCACATTTTCCGTTACGGCCACAGTACTGCTGTTGGTACATCCGGTGGCGGTATTAGTCACCAATAAGGTATAAGAGCCGGGGGCATTGGCCATAGCCTGGTTCCCGTTTGCCGGGCCGACAATATTGCCGCCCTGGGTTGTCCAGGTGTACGTAATGCCGGGTCCGACCTGGGAACCGCTACCGTTCAAGGGCGCCTGGGTTTGTATGCAGGTCAGCACGGCCGGGGCTGAAACGGATACCGTTGGAGGCGTCGTGTTTACTGTCACGATGGTATTATCGGTGGACGTGCAACCATTCACGTTGTCGGTCACAACCAGCACATACGTCCCGCCTGCCGTCACGGTTGGCGTCAGGATCGTATTGCTACCTGAAATCGTGCCGGTCTGCGTTGTCCATAGATAGCTGCTGTTTGGGCTGGAACCGGCCCCGTCGAGTAGAAGGAAGGTCTTGGCACAGGTGAGCAGGTCGTTTGCGCCGGCGTTTGCAACCGGGTTTTGAATGTTTTGTGGAACGGTTACGCTGGCCGTTTGAGTACAGCCGTTGACGTTGTCGGTGATCAACAAGGTGTAGATACCCGGCTCATCCACAACAGGTTGCGTCGGGTCTGTTACATTGACAATTTGTCCGCCGTTGGTGGTCCATTGATAGGTCATGCCGCCGTTGCTGGAGGCTGTCGCATCCAGCGAAATTTGCTGCACTGCGCAGGTTAAGGTTGCCGGCGCCGAGATAAGCGCGATGGGCGGGGTCTGATTTGCGCCCACGGTGACGTTCGCCACGCTGGTACAGCCATTTTGCTGGCTGGTAACCGTCAGCACGTAGGTTCCGATCGCATTGACCGTCGGTGTAAGGGTCGTACTGCCGTTCACAATATTGCCGGCGCCCTGGGCCTGCCATAGGTAGGTAAAGGTTCCACCGGTGCCGACCGAACCGTTCAATTGGGCTGTTGGCGCAGCACAGGTTAGCGTTTGCGGCGGACCGGCATTGATCGTCGGTGTCGCCACATTCTGCGGTACGGTTACGTCAAAGGTACTTGTACAGTTATTGGTCGTATTCGTCACGGCCAGCGTATATGTTCCCGGCATATTGACTGTCGGCGTCAGGGTGGTCGGGCCATTAAGGATGTTTCCCCCCGTCCATTGGTAGGTAAATCCCGGACCCGCGCTGGAGCCGGCGCCATTGAGCGGAACGCTGATAACTGCGCAGGTCAGGGTAGCCGGCGTTGCAGCTATGGCAACCGGTACGTCGGCGGCTTTGGTGATTTGTACGCTGGAAGTGGATGTACAACCGTTGGTCGTATTCGTAACCAGCAGGGTGTACAGGCCCGCAGCATTGACCGTCGGATTGATTATACTGATCGGATCAAGGAAATTTCCCGTATCCGTGGTCCACAAGTAGGTAAAATTAGCGCCTTGGCTGGCCGTGGCGTTCAGGACATATTGCAACTGGTTGCAGGTAAGGGTAAACACGGGGCCGGCATTGGCTTGCGGCGGCGTAAAATCGGTGCTGACCGTGACATTATCGGTGCTGGTGCAGCCATTAACCAGGTCGGTCACCACCACCGTGAACGTGCCGCCCTGGTTGACGGTCGGGTTGGGCGTCGTTGGGCCGGACACAATACCGGCGCCGGTCCAGTTAAAGGTGAAATTCGGACCGACGGGATTGCCGGGGCCGCCCAATTGATCTTGCGGGCTCGTGCAATTGAGCAAGTTATCCGGTCCGGCATCTACCGGCGGGGCAACGATATTCTGGTTTACCGTTACGGTTTGATCCGAGGTGCAGCCATTCGTCATATTCGTAATGATCAGTACGTAATCTCCCGGGGCATCCACGTTTGCATTGAGCGAATTGATGCCGGAGACAATGCTCGGACCCGTCCAGGAATAGGTAATGTTTGCGCCGGTGGAAGAACCGGTGGCGTTGAGCGTAGTTTGCTGCGTGGCGCAGTTCAGCATGGCCGGCATGGCTATGACCACTACCGGGTCGTTGGCGTCGGCGGTGATTTGAACGTTATCCGTTGAGGTACAACCGTTTTGTGTGTTGGTCACCGTAATCTGATAGGTACCCGGCGCATCGATTCCCGGATTCACAATATTCGTGGGCGTGATGAAATTACCACCGCCGGTGGTTGACCACTGGTAGGTAAAAATGGCGCCTGCACTTGAATTACTGGCATCCAGTACCAGCGACAACACAGTACAATCGAGTATTTGGCCGTTCCCGGCATCCGCAACAGGGGCCGCTACATCCTGTACTACATCTACATTGAACGTTGAAGAGCAGTTATTGGTCGTATTGTTGACCACCAGGGTGTACATGCCGGGCAAATCCACATTAATCTGTAGAGTGCCTTGTCCGTTAAGTATCTGGCCGTTTGTCGTGCTCCATATATAAGTAAAGCCTGCACCGGACGAAGAGCCGAGGGCGTCCACGAGTACCTGTTGATCCGCGCAAGTCAGAATGCCGTCCGGAGTGGCGATGGCCGTGGGGATGTCGGCATTGGAGGATACGCTGGCAGAAGCAGTGGAGGTACAGCCGGTGGAATTGTTCGTCACGGTCAGCGTATACACGCCGGCGGCCGTAACGGACGGGTTCAGCGTGTTGCCGTTTCCGCTGATGCCACCGCCGGTGGAAGAACTCCAGTCATAAATGAAATTAGGGCCGGTGCTGGAGCCTGTGCCGTTTAGCACCAGGGTTGGCGTCGTGCAATTTAATTGACCACCCGGGGCTACAGTAGCGACCGGTGGCGTGATATTCTGGCCTACATTGACGGATGCGGTGCTTGTACATCCATTGGATGTATTGGTTACCAGCAAAGTATACAGGCCCGTTGTGGTAGCCGTCGGATTGATCACGGTATTGCTGCCGCTGATCGTACCGCCTTGTGAAGCCGTCCAGTTGTAAATAAAATTACCACCCTGGGAAGATCCGGAACCGTTGAGGTTCGTGGTGAGCAGCACGCAGGTCAGGGTTTGGTTCGGCCCTGCGTTGGCAGTCGGCGGCGTTGCATTAGAGGGTACCGTTACAGATTGTGTGGACGTGCATCCGTTGGTCTGATTGGTCACCAATAAGGTATAGTTTCCGCCCGAACTGACCGTCGGATTCAGGGTGCCCTGTCCTAAGGTTATTGTGCCGGGGTTTGCGGTCCAGTTATATAGGAAATTCGGTCCGGTACTCGACCCGTTACCATTTAGGGTAAGCGAGGGTGTAATGCAGGTAATGGTGTCCGCTACATTGGCAACGGCTACCGGCGGTACAAAATCGCCCGCAACCGTAGCATTGGTCGTTTTGGTGCAGCCGGCCTGGTCCGTCACTGTAACCGTGTAGGTTCCGACTCCGAGGCCTTGCGGATCCTGCACGGCCTGGCCGTTGTTCCACAAATAGGTATAATTCGGGCTGCCGCCGCTGACGCTCAAGTTGATGCTGCCGCCATTGGGGTTCGCGCAATTGGGCCCAACCGAGCCGGCAATGGTGGGTACCAGTGCGGTGGGCTGATTGATAATGAATTGCTGCAAATGTTGGCAACCGCTGTTGTCAGTCAGCGTTACGGTGTAATTGCCCGCATTCAATCCGGTTGGATCTGCTACATTCCCGATGAAAGAAGGTCCGTTCCAGGTGTAGGTAAAGGGCGCCTGCCCGCCGCTCACGGTAGTATTGATCGAGCCATTTGCCAGGCCGGTACAACTGACGTTTGATACGACGCCGGTCAGGTTAATGGTGGATAGAACAACTATGACCACGCCTCCCCCCGGCCCGGTACATCCAAATCCGTCGGTTACGCCGGTTACCTGGTAGATGCCCGGTTGACTAATAACGAATGGGTAAGGATCGTCGAGAATATCGGTGATAGGTTGCTGTGGGATGGTGTTGAAGTTATAATTAAGCGTAAACGGCCCGGTTCCGGTGAAATTGACCATTAGGGTGATTGTCTGCCCCGGACATAGTTGCGGGGCAGGGCCCAGCAACTGCGCTATTGGCGGCGGGCTGACGATGACCCTTGCCGTGGCGACAAATGTTTTGCCGCAGGCATCGGTTACGGTTACCTTATAATTTGTTGATACGTTGGCAAATACAGATATCTGGGAGGTGGTGCTTCCGTTTTGCCAGCTATAGGTGTACGGTTCAACGCCGCTCGTTACATCCACGTTCAACACGGCAAAACCGCCGCTGCAAATGGTAACGGTATCGGGTACTGCTATCAGGACGGGTAAGTCATTGATCAACAGGATTTCCTGCGGGTGCAGGCAGGAGCATGGGTTGTTGAGGGTAATGATGATCGACTCCTGTCCTTCCAAAAGGGCATCTATCAAGATATTGACATTGATGGTCACCATAGTTTGGCCGGAGGGAATGACGACGGTGAATGGGATTGGCGAGTAATCTGCCCCTGGCGTAGCGGTGCCTGTAATGGTATATTGCACCACCAGGGGGACGTTGGGGTTCGAGCCGACGCGGCGGAAAATCAATTGTACCGTACCGCAGCCTTCGAAGGTTTCTTCTGCGTCCGGGTCGCCGTTCACCACCCATTCCACTGAAGCGTTGCCGCCGGCGTCGAAAGAGCCGGCCTTCACGAATACAGCAGAGTCGAAAATGCCATCGCCCACGTCGCCAATTTTCAGTTTGATGTGGTAGGTCTGGCAGGTTTGAACAGGCGCGGAGGCAACGAGTTGCCTGGTGTAGCCGTCGAACTGCAATTCATTGGTGGAGGGTAAAAAAGAGGCCGCCTGGCCGCAAAGGGTTCCACCGGCGGGCGTATTGTTTACGTATAAACCAGAGTTCGTCAGGTGGTTGACGGTATTGATCGCCACGGGGACACCGCCGCCGAGCACCGCAATATTTTGCGAACCTGCAAAACCCGGACCGGAGATAAAGAAGCCGAAAACGTCGTTGAACTGGGTGTTGACGTATTCGCAATATTCCTCCGAAGCAAATACGTAATTGAACGTAAGCGGGGATTGGGTCGGCGTAAAATCGAACTCGATGCCCGCGCGGTCAAAAATGGAGCCGCCGGAGAGGGTGGCAAGGTCGCCGTCGGGCGTGGCGATGCCGTAACCCGCACTGGCGTTATCCTGGTTGTTCGGACCGACTGCCACCCCGATATCGCCGGTAGCCATAATCATACCGGTGGCAAAACCTACGTTGGTTAATCCCTGGCTGAAGGAGCCAATCTGTCCGCCTTGCCCGTCGAACGTAACGCCGGTCACGTCGAAACAGTCGCCGCCGATCAGAACATTCCGGATCAGATCGTCGGCAGTACCGCCGGACACCTCGATCACCGCCATATCGGCTATATATTCTTTCAGGCTTTTTTTGACGCAGGTTTGACACTCCAGGGATACGTATTGGCTTGGAGGATTCGCCGGGTCCCAGGTGCAATAATAGTCGAGCCGGAATTGCATTTCAGCGGCAGAAGCCACAAACCGGAGTTGGTGGGCTGCGGCATTGTATCCGAGCACTTGTGTGGCAGGGTCTACAGCCGTTACATCCGGCGTGCAGAAGCCGGAATTCGGGTCTTCCGGCGCGATCAGGGCATACGTTTGATTGGGGATAAGATTCTGAAATATAAGCAGCTGATGCTCCGATTGCGGCGCCAGCGTGTGCCGTTGTTGATGTCCGTCGAGTATAATCGGGTTGTTATCGCCCGATATCACGAACACTTGTGCCTGTAGCGTGGTGTTTGCTACAAATGCCAAACAAAAAACGGTAAAAATTGAGCAGGGAGTAAATACGCGCATACGCAGGTAAATTTGATTGGATAAAAGGTTGGGTTTTGACTGGTTTACAGGCTTTATTGGAGACACCTTAGCAGCCTCAAACGCTGCATAAGATTACTCAAACATTCGATGAAATACCCGGGGTTTTTTATATAAGAAAAACTGAACTGGTAGAATATGAGATTGAGCGCCGCCGGATAAGCCCCGAATGAGAGCGAAAAAAACGAATAACGGGAAGGACGGATTACGCATTCTGGGGTAGACGTCTGGTTCAGCGTTTTATGCCGGGGAACACCCGGGCGAGATTCGTTTATGGGGCGAACCCCGAAAAACTGCGCAATATTAAGCAAAAAACTTGTGCTATTAATCCTATAGTCAACAAAAAAAGTAAGGCGCAGATGCAAGTCAACAAAAACAGAAACGCCCCATTTTTGCTGTTTTCAGAATAAAATTTTGATTTGGGCCTATATTAACTGAATGGGGAAATATAATTTTTATTTGACGATATTTTTTTCGAAAAAGCCACCCTTGGGGGTTGTTTGCCAACCACAGGCAGCGTAAGTTTGCAGCGCTTTTGTCGGCAAATCCGGAATTTCCATCTGAAACGGCTTCTGCACCTGCAACACAATTCACTTCACACTTTTTCACTCCATGGACGGTGACCCGCTATTACACACGCGAAAAACGTCGGCTCGTAGAACTAAACGAGCCAGAGCCAGGCTGTTGGGTGAACCTCACTCCGCCCTTTGCTCCTGACGAGCTGGAAGACTTTGCCCGCCGCCTCGAATTCGATCCCGTTTTCCTGACGGACTCCCTCGATCTCGACGAACGCGCCCGCTACGAACGGGATGAGGATATCCGGTTCATCCTCATCAATACGCCGGTCAAAAACAAAAACGCCCAGGCCGAAAATGAAGCCTACTTCATTACCGTGCCAATCGGCGTTATCCTCACCATTGAACATGTGATCACGATATCCGCCGTTGAGACGCCGGTGTTGGACAAATTCCTGGAAAACAACGTCCGCGACTTCAATGCAGCGGATGAAAAACGTTTTGTTCTACAGATACTCGAACAAAACGTGTATCACTTCCTGTCCTGCCTGAAAACGCTCAACCTGCGTCGGAACCGCGTGGAAAAGGAGCTGATGAACAGCAGCCGGAATGCCGACCTGAAACAATTGTTGTCGATCGAAAAAAGTCTCGTTTATTTTGTCAACTCGCTCAATGCCAATGAGTTGTTAAAAATGAAAGTGAAACGGACTGACTTTCTGCACATCAACGGCGACGAAGACCTCACCGAGTTGTTCGAAGATATTATCATCGATAACTCGCAGGCGCTTTCCATGGCCAACGTGTATACCAACATTTTGAACGGCACGATGGATGCGTATTCGAGCATCATTTCCAACAACCTGAACCAGGTGATTCACCGCCTGACCGTCATTACGGTTGTGCTCATGGTGCCGACTTTGATCTCCTCTTTCCTCGGGATGAACATTGCTAACGGTTTGCCCGACAAACCCTGGGCTTTTTATGCCACGGTTGTGTTTGCCATGGTGTTTACGGCTGTTTTGTACTGGTATATGCAGCGAAGGAAGTTTTTGTAATATTTGAAATATTCATTGGAAAACGGCCGGGAAAACGTTGTGCGACTTTGTGTCCTTCGTGGTGATACATTACTCGAAAGCGGCCGCTCCTTTAGGTAACCGCTTCTACATTTTCCTGAAAAACCAGTTCCCTGTTTGTCAGATCAAAGGCGCAGAGATGGCTGAAAAACGACTGGTGGTTCAGCGCGGCACCGCAATCGATGTCCTGTGCCGGCAATTTTTGGTGGTGTTTAAACATCGCTTTAATTAATGGCATGGGCATAGGTGTATGGCCGTGTACAATCAGGCGATCACCCAGCCAGTCGCGGTTTATATCCTCGTACCAGTCGCGTATCCAGATCATGGATTCGGGATGGCTGAAAGGATCGGGCGCCTTGAAATTCAAACCCGCATGTACCAGGATATAGCCGGGAATTTCAATATACCGTTTGAGTTGTCGCATCCAGTCTATATATTTCTGTGGAATGCCATCCATGTGCTGCGCGCCGAAACTTGCCAGCAGTTCTCGGTCACCGAGCCCTATCCAGCCGCGACGCTTTTCGGTGTCGTAATCATGGCAGGTCATTTCTTCGTGGTTGCCCATCAGGCAATGAACGGTGTAGCCTTCTTCCTGCAAGCGCCAGATGGTATCGATCACGCCTTTAGAATCTGGGCCGCGGTCTACGTAATCGCCCAGCAGGTATAGTTCATCGGCCTGAGTGAAGGCGATGCGGTCGAGCAGGGCGAGGAGGGTTCGGTTGCAGCCGTGGATGTCGGAAATGGCGATTTGGCGCGGCATGGTGAAGGAAGTTTTTGGGGTGCGAACCCGGTAAAGCAATCAATGATTAAGGTTTTTTATTTTTTCATCAACACCATTTTCCCGGTGTAATTGCCCCCCCTCACTCCACCACCACTTTCCCAAACCCCATAAAATCTTCACTTTCAACCCGGTACAAATACACGCCTGCCGGCAACCCATCCAACGCCAATTCCCCTTTACCCTCAAACCGCAACACCCTTACAGCCCGCCCCTTTTCATCGAACAAGCGGAAATGAAACACGCCGTCCCGATTCGTCGTAACCGTGCAACGCCCGTTCGAAAGCACCGGATTAGGCATTACCTGTATCTGCGGCGCGCTCCCGTTCAACTGAACGCTTCGCACTTCGCTGTACGCTGCCGTACCATCCGCGTCTTCGATGCGCAAGCGGTAAAAAGAGCGGTCGGGCAAAGGGTTTTTATCGGTGAACACGTAATCGAGCCGCGCAACGGAAGGCCCTTTGGCCGGGATATCCCCAATGGCCGTAAAATGGCTGCCATCGGCGCTGCGTTCGACGATAAATGAAACGGTATTTTGCTCGCTACCGGTCGCCCAGTCGAGTTGTACGGAATGTTCATCGAGCACAGAAGCCTGAAAATCAAGCAATTCTACGGGTAAGGCCAAGGCGGGTTTCCCAACGATAAACTGGCTGAAGGAATTGACGCCGTTGCCGCTGGAAAACGTGGCCGAACCGTTGGCCCCTTGAACAATCTGATCGGCCACGTCTACCGCGCTGCCCCAGGTGTTGCCCTCGGCGTTGGAGGCGCGTTTGAACAGTTTGTATTCATTGGCCACAGTACCGGGCGGTACGCTGCCGATCTGGCTGAAATTCAGGCTGTTAAGTTGTGAAAAAGTGTTGTTGAAGCCGTAGTTCCGCACCACCCAATACGCCGGGCTCAAAGCCTCGGCCACGGGTACCTTGTCCGGCGTCCAGTTGATGCGGGTCGCGCACAGTTCGCCGTTTGGGTTGGTACCGGCGGCGGAAAATGTGAGCGTGAGGCCGGTCTGCGGGAAGGTATAGGCGCCGCCAGCCGTCACGTTCAGGCGCGCGCTGAAACCCGGCCCGACCGGGCAGGTACTCGGCACACGCTGCGCATCGCCCGCCAGCGAGGCATGACGCACGCCCTGGCGGTCGAGGGCCAGGTTGCCGCTTTCGTTGAACTGGTAATACATTTTCAGGCCGGTCGTGTTCGTATGGGTGCGCGCCAGGTGCATCACCTCCCGGATCTCGTTTTGGCTCAAGGCCCGGTCGTACACGCACACTTCTTCCAATAAACCCTTGAAATACCGCGAACCGTTGTCGTACCCGATTTGCAGCGGCGCGTCGAATTCCTCGGCCGGCTGGGGGGTGTTGCTCAAGGCGGAAACTCCGTTCAGGTAGAGCCGCACATTGTCGGGCGTCACCACCATCGCCACGTGTGACCATTGATTGTCAGGCAATTGCAGCCCGGAACCAAAGTTATAACCGCCGTCGTTCCAGTGGTACCGGAGTTCGTTGCCGGTCGCCCGCAGGCTCATGCCGGCCGTGGTATTGCCGCCCCGGCAAAAGACCAGGCCCGCCCAGTCGTTCTGCGGCCCGTTCGGTTTTACCCAGGCCATCAGGGTGACGGTGTTGGAATTCAGGTTCAGGGCCTGGTTGGCCACAAGGTAATCGCCGGCGCCGTCTAATTGAATCGCCTGGCCGGGCAGGCTGTCGCGGTCGCAGGCGTTGCCGACAATCAGGTTGAGCGTATCGCGGTACACGCCCAGCGGAGTGCTCAGGGTCATGATCGCTTGTTTCGGCCCCGTACTACCGAAAATAACCCTTGGCGTTCTGGTGTCGCTGCCGAGGATGGTTTGCGCACCGGTAAAGGACCAGGACCAGGCCGCGCCGTCGTGCAGCACGACGGAATAATCGTCGAAATAAAAGGTGTCGCGCGAACAGGCGCTTTCCAGTTTGTCCGCCATCGCTTGCACCACCACGGCGGAAGACTCGAACAAAGGCGCTTCCCAGACCCCGAATCCCCAGCATCCGTTGCGAATTTTACCCGTTTTGTAAAACGGTTTCAGGCGGTTGGTTTCGGCCGACAAGGGCAGGCCCTCGGCGTACGGTTGCCAGTCGGAATGGGTGTTGTTGCGGTAAAAAACGCCGCCGTTGGCGCCGAGGTACACGCCGCCGTTGGTACCGTATTGAGCCATAATGTTTTGCACGGTGAGGCCGTTCAGCAGGGCTGTTGTCAGGTTGGTCCAACTCGTACCGCCGTCGTTGGTTTTGTACACTTTTTTGCCGTTGGAACCGTACGTGACGGCCACCCAGAGTACGTTGGCGTTTTCGGCGCTGACCGCCATTTTGACCCGATCGTTGTTGTTGGGCAATGGCAGGGCGGTGCAGGCGGTCCAGCTCGCGCCGCCGTCTGTGCTGCGCCATATCTTGTCGTCGGTGCCGTCCCATTGCGAGCAGTACATCACAAGCGGGTTAGAGCGGGCGATTTCGATGTCGAATACCGTGTTATCCACCGTGCCGGGAAAGGTGTAAAGCGCTGTAAACGAGGCGCCTCCATCGGAACTTTTCCAGAGTTTCTGTTCGTGGCCGAGGAAAATGATGTTCCAGCAGGCCGGGTGCCACACCATTTCGGAATTGGCGTAATAGGCGTAACTCTCATTGGGAAACAAGCCAACCGGAAATCCCAGGGTGCCGTTGGCAAAGCCGCCCCGGATGCGGTCGCCGCCGATATCGGAGTGGTACACCTTGCGTTCCGGGCCCGGATTAACGTACCCCGAGGCCGCTTCCGCGCCGCCCAGGCGGTAAAATTTCCCTTCCGGAAAACTTTCATGCCAGGCCATGTTGCCGTTGTGGTAGCGCCCGCCTACGAGTATGTCTTCATTCCAGCCCGAGTCGAACCCCCACATATCGGCGCCGGAAATGCCATTCATACGGGCCTGGATCGTGCCGGCCCAATTGTTCGAATAATTCAGACCGCCGTCCGACGCGATCCACAGATCATTGCCCTGCACAACGGTACACTGGATGTCGGGGTGGCTCCACGAAAGGCCGCCCACGTAACTGCCCAGCGCCGTCCAGGTGGCCCCGGCATCGTTGCTGCGAAACCACGAGGTGCCGCCAGCGATTAACTGGGTGGCATTGTTGGGGTTGACGATGATGGCCATGTCGTAAAAGCCCTGGTCGAAACCCGTTGTACCGTTGTGGGCCATCAGGTTGGTATGCGTGGGGATTGAATACGCTGTGGGGGTATTTCCGACCGCTGCCGTGGGGTGGGTGTTGGTCCAGGATGCGCCGGCATTGGTACTTTTGAATACCCCGACGTAGCCGTACAGGTTGGTCCCGTTGCCACAAAGATATGCGTAGAGCCGGTTGGGATCGGAGGGGCACACGGCGATGATCGCGCCGCCAACGGTTTCGCCGCTGCCGGGCGTCCACCAGCCGGTAGCGGAGGCGGTGAACGAGGCGCCTGCATTGAGGGATTTCATAAAATCGGAGCTGGATCCGTTTTTGCGCACGACGAACAGGATCGAAGGATCGTCCGGTTTGTGTTTCACCGTCCAGGTTTTTTGGGTAAACAGTTTGGTCCATGAAGCCCCGCTGTTCGTGCTGCGCAGCAAGCCCTGGTCGGAGGCCGCCAGCACAATGGTAGGGTCGGCCGGGGAAATGGCGAATTCATTGACCCACAGGTTGCTTTCGGTATACACGGTCGACCAGTTGGCGCCCCCGTCTATGGTTTTGATGATTTTGCCGCCGGTGGCCGCATACACGGTATTTGGGTCGGTCGGGTGGATTTTCACCGCGCCGAATGCGCCGTGTAAGATATTGGTGGTCAATAAAGTCCAATTCAATCCCTTGTCGATGGTTTTCCACAAGCCACCCGATTCGCCGCCAGCGTACAACACATTGGCATTCGAAGGCGCAATGTCGAGGCTGTAAATATTGGTTTGCCAGGTTACCACGGTTGTACCGTCCAGGTCGTAAGTTTGTTTGGGCCCTACGAAGGACCAGGGCGCAAGGTTATCGGCGTCTGGTTTGGGTTTGGGGCGCAGGGCCTGCAATTGCTGTTCGCGGTCGGCCAGTTCCGCTGCCGTGGGGAAGCGGAGGCTGCCGTCGCCTTGCGTGAAGGGGCGCGCCCAGTGCATCCAGCGTTTGTAAAACTGCGTGTAGCGATTTTTTTCTACAGGCTGGTCTCGGTAATATGCGGTGTAAAGGCGTTGAATATCAAAGACATTCGGGCTGTCTGCCTGCATCATCTGCATCCATTGGGGCGCTTCAGGTCCGGCGAAGACGGGCGGGGGCGGCTGCTCCTGGGCAAAAATGAATAAACAGGTGCAGGCGAAGAGTAAGGTAGAGACGGATCGTTTCATGAGTGGCGACGGATAAGGAACGGTGTCAAAATAAGTTTCCAATTTCAGGCCAATTATTTTGGCGTCAGCCAACCATCTTTTGAGGCGAATAGCCGCGCTATTTAACGAAAAAGATGGGACGGATGACGGCAAAAGAATGGCATCAAATTGGGAAGTTATTTTGACACCGTTCTTAAGGGTCCGCAAATAAAATAAAATTAACGGAACTCTGATTAACGGCTTTTCGCCTTTCGACTTATGCACCGGCGCGGCACAGCTTGGCGCCCGGCCAAGTAGCGAAAATATTTCGTAGGAGATTGACGCTGCCAGGTCTGCGACACTACGGTATGTACACAAGTGTGTCTCAAGTTCTGTTGGGCTGTTTAGAAATACGTTTACTAAACTTTCAAAGTTTAGTAAACGTGGCCTCTCTCCATGCACAAAACATGGCGGTGCGAGGTATATCCCGAATTTTGAAATCACAGTTTTTCGATGATAAAACATGATGCATTGTCATTCCGTAGCGTAGCGAAGGAACCTACACAAGCCAAATTACCCGAAATATCTTTGCTGAAAAGATTTCGAATAGCGGGGCTTGTGTAGTTTCCTTCGCTGCGCTCCGGAATGACACGCGTTGGGGAGGGTAAAAAAATTCAGTCGGGATATTCAGGCTGGAGGATCTTGATCCGAAGTAAGTCCGACACTGCCAGGTCTCGACGCTGGCAGGTCTTGCATCCCGTGAGCGCTTGACCTGCCAGCGTCGAGACCTGGCAGTGTCAAATTTCTACCGAAATGTTTCGCTTATTGGCTGAAACTAAACCGTAACGCACTTGTGTACAAACCGTAGGGCGAAAAGCCGTCGGACGGGGTTCCCTGGGTTATTTATCCGTCCAATGGCAAAAAGGACTTATGTAACACCTGCCAGTGTCGGACTTACTTTGGATCATTCATCTATAAAAATCCTCACATTTGCCTGATGAAAACATTCCTTACCCCCCTCCGAATCGCCGTGGTTTTTGCCCTCGCAAAAACGCTGGTGCATCTTTATACTGCCCAGAACCTGGGATTCCACCGCGACGAATTCCTGTACCTCGCCCTCGGCCGGCATCTCGCCTGGGGTTTCTGGTCCAACCCGCCTTTTATCGGTTTTGTCTCCTGGGTATCGCAAACCTTTGTTGGCGATTCCCTTTGGGCCACCCGTCTGATCCCGGCGCTGCTGGGTGGCGGGTTACTTTGGGTGACCGCCCTGATGGTTCGGGAGTTCGGCGGCGGGCGTTTTGCCCAGCTACTCTGCGGAACGGCCATGTTGTTGTCGGTGGCCTGGCTGCGGTCTTTTTCCATGCTGCAACCGGTGTGTTTCGATATTTTCTGTTGGACGCTGTTGTCTTATTTGTTATTGAAATGGCTGAAAACCAAAGAGATGCGCTGGTGGTGGTGGATTGGCGTCGCGGCGGGCATCGGCTTGCTCAATAAATATTCGATTGTCTTTTGGGCCCTCGCCCTGCCCCTGGCGCTCCTGTGTACGCCCGAGCGCAAAGAATTGCTCAGCCGCCGGCCCTGGCTGGCGGCCGGAATGGCTTTCCTGATCGTTTTGCCCAATGTGATCTGGCAATGGGCGCATCATTTTCCGGTATTACACCACATGCGCGAATTGGCAGAAAATCAATTGGTTAACATAAAAGTGGTCAACTTTTTAGCCGATCAATTGCTCATGAACGGCGCCGGCGTGTTTGTCTGGATGGCCGGGCTTTTTTACCTATTGCGCGCCCGGGCAATGCAGCCCTATCGGTTGTTGGGCTGGTTTTACGTAGCCATCCTGTTGCTGTTTATAGCCCTGAGCGGCAAGAGTTATTACACCCTCGGCGCCTACCCGGCGTTGTTTGCCGCTGGGGCGGTATTTTGGGAAAAATTCCTGCAAAAAACAGGATGGCGCGCGCTGCTTACCACAACAATAGTAGCCTTGTCGATCCCCTTGCTGCCCACCGGCATACCGCTCTGGCCCGCGGAACGCCTGGCGCCGTATTTTCAATGGTTGTCTAAAGACGCCGGCGGAGAATCTGCCGTTCGCTGGGAAAGTGGCAATCTGGAAGCGCTGCCGCAGGATTACGCCGATATGCTGGGCTGGGAAGAGTTGGCCGGGCTCGCGCGCAGCGCTGTGCAAGGCGAGCCCGCAGGAACCTGGATAGTGTACGCCGAAAACTACGGCCAGGCCGGCGCCATCGAGCATTTTTTACCCTTGCGCAGGCCCGGCGTGCTGAGTTTCAGTGATTCCTGGCGGCTCTGGGTTCCGGATACGCTTCCAGCGGGCGTCCGGACTTTTATTTACGTGAACAATGAATTGGGTGAAGACGTGCAGGCGCTTTTCGGAGACATTCAAAAAATCGGCGAAGTGCAAAATCCGCTGGCGCGGGAACGGGGCACGGCGGTGTATCGCTGTAGGGCGCCGCGGTCGGATTTTCCGGATTTTTGGAGCGGAGCATTGTAGTTGTAAAGATTAATCCGCTGTCCCTACCGTTGCAGGATCAACTCCACCGCTTTAACCGCCTGCTTTTTTTCATTTTCAAAAACCACGATATACGATCCAAGCGGATAGTTTTCGAGTGAAAACACGCGAGCCAGCGACAATTTATCCTGGAGCAACAGTTTACCGTCCATCGCAAATACCCGGATAAAAATATCGCGTTCTACCGGCAGCCCGGCCACCTTGAATAGACCGGCAC
>Ga0335394_10004919_pt1 | contig 15178 bp, 9 predicted proteins | sample MAT03_FD_205741 | JGI IMG/M metagenome (GOLD analysis project Ga0335394, IMG submission 205741) | Freshwater microbial communities from Lake Fryxell liftoff mats and glacier meltwater in Antarctica - MAT-03 (spades assembly) (version 2) ...
CGTCCACCAATTCCTGTGGTCCGAGCACCACAGCGTTCGGACCGAAGCTCATGATCCAGCGTTTGATTTCCTGAGTATCGGGCAGGCTGAATTCGGCGATCAATGAGCCGTCGGGCTGAGTCGTCAGTTTTTGGCTGCCGTGCCAGCGGGATTCCTGCACATAGCGAGCGACGTCGCGAGTGAAATGAATCCGGATGGTTTGCAATTCCGTCGAGCCGCTGCGGAAGACTCCGAAGCTGTGTTCCAGCCATTCCGCAAGGTCGAATTCCTGCGGAACCGCTGCCCGTAATTTGGTGGGATGCACGTCCTCAATGCGGTCCATCTTGTACGTGCGAATTTCGCCGCGACGACTGGACCACGCGATCAGATACAAACTGCCTCGGTGAAAGACGAAACCCTGAGGATAAACTTCCTGCTCGACGGGCTCAGTGGAACGATCCGACTGGTAGACAATGAGGGAAACGAGATGGTCTTCCACAGCCACCATCAGACGATCAATCAGTTCGCTGCGTTTTGTGTAGTCGCCTGAGCCCACAGTGGTGGCATGAAGCGATACGGTCAGTTTCTTGAGATAATTGATCGCGGAAGGACCGAGGGCTCCTCGAATCTTGCTGAAGACCTTTTGCTGACCGTCCCAGAATGGTGTCCCCGCCAGCGGTTCCAGAAACTGTCGTCCCATATAGATTGACACCAGATCGGTAATTGTAAATCCGAAATTGTCCTCAAAGCCTTCCACTCGCCAGCGTTTGACGCCGCGATAACCAACGGACTCGCGAACTTGGAATCCGGCGTGGCCAAGATCTTTCAAGTCACGCCGGATTGTTTCGATGGACACACTCATTTCCTGCTTCAGCTCCTTGACCGTGTAGCCCGTGCGTGCATCTGCGAGGAATCTCAACAGACGCCATTGACGGATCAGGGCTTTCGAATCGCTCATGGGTCAAAGCATATCAGTGAGGTTACTCAGATGGAGACCAACCTCGATCCAGATTTTTCAGGCACTTGCACAGGTGAACCTTTAATCCTACCCGCAGTGAGAAGAGGGTAATCTCCTGTCAAGGCTTTTTGTTGGACGTTTTTTGAAATCCTGAGGTGACGGGTGTTAGTCCCTTTGATTCAATCACGCGGCCTGGGAGACAGAAAACCACGGCTGCCAGCGCTGTAAACAGTTTGAAAGTTGTATTGTTGAGAAGATTTTGGAACAACAGAATCGCAAAAACCGGAGACTGACGTCTCGCGGCTCGCCGATTTCCGGCGAGCGGGGGACGTCAGTCCCCTGATTGTGTTTGCCACTGCGGCTCCATGCACTGCCATGAACCTCACGATGTCGCCTAAGGAACACAATTCGGTTGCGGGCGAAGCCCGCGCCAAGCTATGCGGTGACCCCCCGGTATTTTCTGTTGTTGGCATATGCTCGAGTGCTCCCGATCACGTCAGGAACGAAGCGCTGCGAGGCGTTGTCACGCAATGATGTCGTGAGCCACGTTGCCGTACACGTCCGTCAGTCGAAAGTCGCGGCCGGAATAGCGGTACGTGAGCTGTTCATGGTTGATACCCATCAGATGCAGGATCGTCGCATGCAGATCATGGACGCTCATGCGATTTTCGATGGCCTTAACACCCAGATCATCGGTCGCTCCATAAACCATGCCGCCGCGAATTCCGCCGCCAGCGAGCCACATGCTGAAGCCGGTCGCATGGTGATTGCGGCCTTTGTCGCCCTGGGCCGTCGGAGTTCGTCCGAATTCTCCACCCCACACAATCAGCGTCTCGTCGAACAGGCCGCGCGACTTCAGGTCCGCAATCAAAGCGGCAATCGGCTGATCGCTTTTCAATGCATCGCGGCGATGATCCATGATGTCCCCGTGAGCATCCCACGGTTGCCCGCTGCCGTAATACACCTGCACCATGCGGACCCCGCGTTCGACAAGTCGCCGAGCGATGAGGCATCCGTCCGCAAACTCGCCGGAACCGTAACCTTGACGAGTTAACTCAGACTCCCGGCTGATATCGAACGCCTCCTGAGCTTCGGACTGCATTCGATAAGCAATTTCCAGAGACTGAATTCTGGCTTCGAGCTGAGAATCCTGGGGCCGTCGTTCCAGATGCTTCTGATTCATCTGCTGCATCAGATCGAGCAGACGTCGCTGGCTTGGAGTTGTCACAGCGGTATTCTTCAGATGACCGATCACTTTGGCTGGATCAATTTTTCCGTTGTCGACATGTGTCCCCTGAAAGATTCCGGGAAGAAAACTGTTCGACCACAACGCGGGGCCGACAACTGGCTTACCAGGACACAACACCACAAAGCCTGGCAGATTCTGATTTTCTGTGCCCAGGCCATAAGTGAGCCACGACCCCAGCGACGGCCGAATGGGCTGCTGGCTTCCGGAATTCATCATGAACAGCCCAGGCTCATGATTTGGAGTGCTGGTGTACATCGATCGAATGACGCAGATGTCATCAATGCATTCACCGACATGTGGATACAGTTCGCTGACTTCAATTCCGCTTTCACCCATCGCCTTGAAGGTGAATGGTGATGGCATGTAGTTGCCGCCTGGGCCAGGCTTGCCCGCCTGGCTCTTTAGTTCCGGCTTCGGATCGAAGGTGTCAACATGCGACGGCCCTCCGTTCATGAACAGGAAGATCACATGCTTTGCACGAGCGGGAAAATGCGATGGCTTTGACGTCAGAGGACTCTCCGCCTGTTGTTCCGCAGCGCAAACGCCCGCGAGACCCACCATCCCGAATCCGGCCGCAGTACGAGCCAGCATTTCCCGACGGGATAAACAGGACGGAGACAACACGGAATATTGATTCATGATCTGGATCGCTTTCTCGTTCCGGCGAGCGGCAGGGGGGCAGCTCATTGGTACTCCATTTCATATAGTAGACCTCACTCTCCGAGTGAGGCAGGCCGCAAAACGCGGCCTTTGGCATTCGTCACTCAGAGAGTGACGGCTACTTTAATCGCAAATCGAGTGCCATTGGGTGGCAGCCCTTCAAGGAAACGCACCGCACATGACACGGAGGGCTCACGCCCAGCCGCTCGCCAATATTTCACGCTCAATCCACATAAACAAACTCATTCGTCCCCAGCATGGCCAGACAGTACTGTTCAAGCGGCGACAGCGAATCACCGGCTTCAGGAGATGGCTTTTGCAGGAAAGCGAGCGACACTTTATGATCGTCATCGGTCGGCAGGCGACCGTAAAGCAACTGAAACGAACGGTTGATCCGATCTGCATCCGATTCTGCCTCGCGCGACAATCTTGCCGCGAGAGCCTTCGCCTGAACGATCATGAAATCGCTGTTCAGCACGAACAGCTGCTGGAGGGGAACAGTTGTGACTGAGCGTTCTCCGGCGGTGATATTGGGGTCGGGAAAATCGAACAGCCGCAGCAGATCATGCAGACGATGCCGACTGACGTTGCCGTACAGCGTTCGTCGGCGATGATTACCGTCCAGCTCCGACGACGCCCCGCCGATCTCGCGATTCAATTGACCGGAAACGGACAGCACAGCATCTCGCCACGGTTCGACCTCCAGACGTCGACGATTCATCTTCCACAGCAGACGGTTTTCAGGATCCATAGATTGGTTCACGTCGTCTCCGGAACTGCTTTGCCGATAGGTGGCCGACAGCAGAATCTGACGATGCAACCCTTTGAGTGACCATCCGGATTCGATCAGACTGACAGCAAGAGAATCCAGCAACTCCGGATGACTCGGACGCTCTCCCATCTGCCCGAAGTTACTCAGCGTTCGAACCAGTCCGAAACCGAAATGGCCGGCCCAGACTCTGTTTGCTATCACGCGAGCTGTCAGAGGATTTCCCGGTGAAGCGATTGAGTTGGCCAGCTCAAGTCGCCCGCTTCCGGAAGGCTGAAACGGCTGACGTTCTCCTGACGTAAAGATCGCCGGAAACGCGCGAGGCGCGACATCGCCTTTCTTTTTTGAATCGCCCGCCAGATAGATCCTGACGTCGCGAAATGTCCCTTCTGACAACGCATGGGCCATCGGAACGCTGATGGCGGCAGCTTCCTTCCCGAGTTCCTCCCGACGAGTTTTCATCTGAGCCAGCGTTATTGCTGTTTCGCCTTCCAGTAGCGGCTCAACCTGATCGGGAGCAAGCCCCAATACACCGCGATCATCGAACAGTTCCGACAGGAACAAGGCATCGGATTGCAACAATTGGCGTTCGGATCCGGAAAGCGAGTCCGATGGCTGGACAGATTCTGTACTGGCAAGCTGTTCAGCAGACACGTCCCAGGTCAGCCGTGCGTTTGACAACACCGCGTGGTCGCTGCTGATCGTGGTCTCCGTTTCAGAAATCTGAGCTCCAGTGGTGGCGATTGTGATTGATCGAGCTTCAGGCGGAATCGAAACCTCGAATGAAACGAATCGACCATCCGGAACGATGGCCGGGGGCATTTCGCCCGAAAAGGAATAGACAGCATCGTTTTCTTCAATGGCTGCCGGTTGACCGTCCAGCCAGGCGGCGATGATGGAATCAAACTCGCTCGGCTTCGACTGTGGCTTCGAGACGATGACGGCGATGTGAACACTGGAACCCGCGCCGAGCGAGTCGTCGTTGATTCCTGCGCGGTCCACTCGAAACGTCATCGGCTGCGACGCGGGCATTAATCCCGAGCGACGAATTTCATCCAGATCAAAGGTGATCAGGGCGTTGGCGTGCATGCCGATCCCCTGTTCAGTTCGGCTGATTGAGGCGCTGCACTTTTTGCCAAGCGTCTGAATTCCACCTTCGCTCGACCATCCGTCGTTTGTGACGTCACCATGTCGCTGTGAGTCGCTGCCGATCGATCGAAAATCAAAGCGAACGCCCGCCGCGATCTCAGCCGTTCCTCCCCAGCCATGCAAAACGCGATCGACGCCAAGGCTGGCTGCAGTCGCTGTCGATCGAAACGGGTCTGACGCCAGCGCCGATGTCAGCAATGAGCCCTTTTTGTCGTCGAACAGGTTCCCAAGCGGAACAACCCCAGGCTCAACGATCATGCGATCTTCCGCCGCGACGAAGGCGAAATTGTCGCCGAACTGTTTGCGAAGAATTTCACGCTGAGGCAACAGCGATTCTGCCTGAGCTCGCAGTCGTTCGGCAATCTGATTCACCTGCGATGAAGCGTCGGCGGCGCTGCTGGATGCTTCACTCTGCGACTTACGGAATTCGTACCACTCCGTCAGATAACGCCGTTCGTTTCCGTTCGCACCAGAACCGGTGTCCTCGGAAAGCCAGATCACCCAGCGTTGCAGAAGCTCGTGATTCAGCTTGTGATCGCTTGCAGTTCTCTCAGTCACTTTTTTCTTGTCAGAATCCTTCGACTGAATTGCTGTCCACGCGGCCTGCATGTAGGCCGGTATGCTCGAAGACAATTTCTGTCTGGCGGCGGGAGCCTCTCTTGCAAACAGAGTATCAATCTCAAGCTGCTTCCCCTGCACGGCTCGGTCAGCCAACTCTCGAGCGGCCACAGTTTCTTCCGAAACAGCCGGCATTTCACGATACTCGGAACTCGCGAAGATGCCCGCCAGAGCATAATAATCCGCCGTGGAGATCGGATCGTATTTGTGATCATGGCATCGCGCGCACGACACGGTCATCGCCTGAGTTCCTCGCATCAGCGTGTCGATGCGATCGTCCCATTCATCGGCCTGAGCTTTTTCCTGTTCGCCGTTGTCCTGATAGTAGACTGGTCCCAGCGCAAACAGTCCCAGTGCTGCGCGGTGGCGATGAGATTCAGGGACGTCAATCTGATCGCCGGCAATCTGAAGGCGCAGAAACTGATCGTAGGGCATGTCATCATTCAAAGCTCTGACGACCCAGTCTCGATACAGATAACCCTGCGGATACATTCTGGCCTGAAACGTATGGGCCTGATCTTCGGCGAATCGAGCCAGATCGAGCCAATAACGTCCCCAGCGTTCGCCATAGTGCGGCGACGCCAGCAAGTCGTCGATGACTTTTTCATAGGCATTGCTGGAGGTGTCGTTGACGAACGAATCAATGGCTTCAGGTTCCGGAGGCAGGCCGACCAGATCGAAGTACAGTCTTCGAATGAGCGTTCTTCGATCCGCTTCCAACGCAGGTTTCAGCCCCCGCTTCTCCAGTGTACTCAGCACAAAGTGATCAATATCACTTCGTACCCACGCAGAATTCGCTACGCCTGGCAGGGGCACTCGAACCGGAGGTTTGAAAGCCCAGAACTCAAGTCCTTTCTGGTAATCGATTCCCGTTGGTTTCCTGATTGCGACTTCCGTCCTCGGATCAGGCGCGCCCATCTGAATCCAGCGTTCAAAGTCAGCGATCACGGTATCCGGCAGTTTTCCTGTTGGCGGCATCTCGAAGCTCTCGTAACGCAGCGCCTGCAACAGCGGACTTTCAGAGGGTTTACCGGCAATGACGGCGGGGCCGGAATCGCCACCCGCAAGAGTGGTCTCGCGAAGATCCAGACGAAGTCCACCTTTCGGAATTGCTGCTTCTCCCGAGTGGCATTCGTAACAATGAGCAGCGAGCGCCGGACGAATCTTTGACTCAAAGAATTCAGTCTGTTCCGCGTTCAGGCCATCATCGGCTGCAATTGGTGCAGCGGTCGCCAACATGTGGATCGCGAAGACCGCTAGTGGCCACAGACAGCTCAACATCGACAGAATGCGACTTGCCCGCAGCGAACGAAGCCTGCGAACGCCATGCACGACGCGCGCGCTGTGCGACAAGGGAACTGAGAAATGCTCGGAAACGCATCTCATGGTCTATGAACCTGCAACAGGAGAGATTTGAGAAGGCAGGGGGCGGGCAGGGAGAGCTTTGGGAGTCTAACAGCAGAGTCATCGGAATTGCGAACAGTTTTGTTCCGGGAAAAGTGGTTCGTACAGGTATTGAGACTCCCGAACTCCTGGTATCTGGTACGCCAATCGATGCAAATTTTTGCCTTGTCAGAGGCAGTCGCTGCACCATTTGGTACGATGCCGAGTTGATCAAGAACTGATTCAAGAGTTCCAGGCAATTACTAACAGAGCAAGTGGCGATCGCTATGGGAAGAAGTTTCGAAAATCGCAAGGCCTCGATATTCAAGACCGCAGGTCAGAAGTCCAAGCTTTATGCCAAGTATGGCAAACAGCTGTATGTGGTTGCGAAGAATGGCGTACCGGACCCCGAAAACAATCCGGCTCTGCGGAACCTGATTGAACGAGCCAAACGCGATCAGGTCCCCAGTCACGTCATAGAAAAGGCGATCGAAAAAGCCAAGGGCGGTGGCGGCGAAGACTTTGTGGTCGCTCGCTACGAAGGTTTCGGTCCCGGGGGCTGTTCGGTCATCGTCGATTGTCTGACTGATAATAATAACCGTACGATTACAGACGTGCGCAGTTGTTTCACCAGGACCGGCTCAAAACTGGGACCATCTGGTTCCGTTTCGCATTCGTTTGACCACCTTGCGGTCCTGTCCTTCAAGGGGGATAACGCAGATCAGATCCTGGAAGCCATGCTGGACGCCGATGTCGATGTCGATGATGTTGAATGTAAGGATGGCAACGTGACGTTGTTTGCCCCGGCCAACGAGTTTTACAAAGCCAAAACGGCGCTGCTGGTAGCGTTTCCCAACGTGGAACTCCAAGTCCAGGAAATCACCTTCCACCCTCAGGCAGACAAGGAAATCAGCGCGGAAGATCTGCCCATGTTTGAAAAGTTCCTCAATCTGCTCCACGATTGCGATGATGTGCAGGACATTTACCACAACGCCATTATGCCCGGCTAGTTTTTAAAGCCGTTTCGAGAGACATGGCCATGCGACGGACATGAATGTCCATCCTACGAGTTTTTCGGAAGCGCCACGTGAAATGCGGCTCCGCCGGTTGCCGGAGTTTCATGCAGGATCAATCCGCCGTGCATACGGACAATCTGCCACGCCAGACAAAGTCCGAACCCCAGACCGCGACCAGCGGATCGGCCGGAATAGAATGGATTAAACAGATGCCGCCGCACCTCATCAGACACGACGCCGGGACCATCATCGACCACTGATAGCTCGATGGTATTCGGCAGATCGTCGTGGAGTGTGACCGAAACGTTGCCGTCCTGATCGGCGCCGCGCAGGGATTCGATCGCGTTGCGAACAAGTTGTGCAATGAGCGTGCTTATCTGCGTCCGATCCGCGACAATCTCAATCACATCGGCGGTTGTGGCAAAGTGAATCTCGACGCCCGCGTCGGCCGCTGATTTGTTGAACGGTTCCAGCGTCTGCTGTATCACTTCAACCAGGTTCGTGTTTTTCTTCTGCGGTTGTGGCGGGCGCGCGAACAGCATCGAATTGCCGATCATATCGCGAACCCGCCAGGCCTGAGCGCCGATCGTTTCGAAGGCCTGTTTTCGATCGGTCGACTGTTCGCTTTTCAACAGGATCTGAGTCTGTCCCAGGATGCTCCCGAGCGGATTATTGATTTCATGTCCCGCTCCGGCGGCGAATTCAGCCATGGCTTCCAGCAGGTCGGCACGTGGCAAAAGAATTGCCCGATCATTCGCGCGGGACAGCAATCGGCGGCACGTCGCCATCAGCGTCGCCTGCAAAGTCTCTTGGGCGGGTGACACGTTTTCCGGAAACTGAACAATCAAAGCGGCAGCCAGTTCAGGCCACGGCCATACCATTAAATGCAGGCCACCGATGAGTCCGGTCTCAGCAATCGCTTCGATAATGTCGCCCGGATCGAGCAGAATTGCAAAGGATTCAGCGAGTACGATGCGGCTGAAGTGCGGCCCGTGTTCATCAACGGAGCGGCAACATGAGACCTGCAATTTCTCTGCACTGTCGGGACTGATGAGTACTGCGGCTGACGCGCCGCCCAGTCGAATCCACGCTTCCACGACGAGCGACGCGAGAACGTCCCAGTCGTATTCGGACACTTGTGCGTTCAGCAATCGATGAAGAAACGGCCAGTCACCGATCTGTTCTTCCGTCGAAATGCTCACCCGTGTCGCTCCAACCGTCCCGCTGGTTTTGTTGCTGTCCCGCTTAATGTATACCTGACGCGGTTGGAATTGACAGGAACCCGATGCGTCAGCGAGGGCTGCAAATCCCAATCCCTCGCTGACGCTTCGGGTTACAATCCGGCGCGCAAAAGTGTCATTTTCGGCCGCGCGGAGTATAACGCTCCCACGCCGATTACGCCGGGGCTAAACGATTCAGCGGTCGCACAAGGGCGACCGCTGATTCGTATCGATCTGCAACGACCACTACCGGGACTGCAGTTGCTCAATGTCCAGCAGACGACAGATGTGATCGATCAGGACATCGACTTCAAATGGCTTCTGAAGAAAATGATTGGCACCGGCCGACTTAAGTTCCTGCACCTTGTCCTGTTCGACCATGCCACTGATGCAGATGATGCGGACGTCATCGAGTGCTGAATCGCTTCTGACGCGCTGACAGACTTCTTTGCCATTGATATCCGGAAGCATCACATCCAATACAATGATATCCGGATGATATTCTTTGACCATCATGCCCGCATCGAAACCATTGTTGGCGACGCGGACTTCAAATCGACCGTCGGCGTGCAATGCGTCGGTGATCAACTCGACGAGTTCATGGTCATCGTCCACGATGAGTGCCTTGCGTTTGCCACTCTCCAGAGCGTCAGTCGGTATGCCGTTTTCTTTCATGAACTTGTACAGAATATCGCGTGGAATCCGGCGAAAACGCGAACCGGGGACGCGGAACCCTTTGAGTTGGCCCGAATCAAAGCAGCGAATAATCGTCTGCTGACTGACCTTACAGATCTTGGCGGCTTCGCCGGTAGTGAATACTGTTTTCATAAGCACAATCCGTTTGTTGGAAAAGCGATGAGCTGCAACCGAGCAGCATCCCACCGTCCGACAGCAAATGCCGGACGCCATCCATGGCGCTTCAGCGCCGAACACTGGCAACCTGCTAATTCTGATCCGGGGAACTGCGAATCTCACCCCCAGCTGTGCGAGCAACCATTGAGAGAACCAGAAACGGGGACGCAAAACACCAAAGTCGCAACTCTCGAATTCGCGATTGAGTTACGACGGCTTCCCTGTTAGTGCCAACCCTCAACTCAACCGATTGTATCCAATTGCCAAAGACCGTCAACTGTAGTTTTATTGCGCAGCTTGCCTGTTTTTACGTGTTGTTTGAAATTCCAGTGGTGAATCGGGAGGTCTCGGAAGTTTAAAGGACAGATTTTCGTCCAAATTTTTCTTGAAGGTCTCCCAGACTGCGTGCTTTTCTGTTCTGCCTATTTTACGTCACTCTACTTGAGACCTTGCCCTCGCGACCACACTCGACAAACCTCACGATGCTTTTTGAAGCCATTTTCCACAATTGCAGTCGTGGAATAACGATACTCGCCCGTCTCACCATGCACGAATTCAATTAACGGCTCTGTCGTCGCCGGAGCATCCGTCTGGTCAACTGCCAGAGCAAAAAAGACGGGCTCGCTGCTCTCACCAGCGGAACTTTCCGTCGTCAGTTGCTGATGCCCATTAACGGTCCGCCAATACACAGCGACCGTCGCTGGCGTCTTTCTGTCGAGTGCGAAAAACGCCATGTGACTGCGCTCGGGAACCGAATCCTCAGATACTCGAAACTGAAGACTTTGTGCTGCACCATTTGATTGACCGGTTCGATAGACGGGAACTGGCAATGCCAGGCGTTCGTCTGCGAGGTCCAGGCGGTACAGGATCTGGTTGTAGTCGTATCGGGGCGTCTGTTCTGCGTTGCCGGAAAACGTGTGAGTGTAGGTGCCTTCAAAGAAGATGACTCGACCATTTTCGCGATCGAACATCGGATGTTGTTTGGGATTGTAGAAACTGTATTTGTCGTGCGTCACAACTTTACGAGCGTAGAGCCACGGGCCGATCGGCGTGTCGGCCTCAGCAAACCAGATTTCACCCAGCATCGACTTGCCCCAGGCCTCGAGCATAATCATCACCCACCGCTGGCGATGTTCATTCCAGTAGACGGAACCGCCATGAGCGTTAAGCGGCGTGCCGGAATCCAAATCGACAAGCTGAAAATGCACGTCCTCGGGCTTCATGTCTCCGGATTTCAACAGTCGTTCCTGAAGCTTATCACGCACCGCCGGAACTCCGCGTTTCCAGCTGTACCTCGCGACGCCGTTTTCGTCACGATCAACGACGGCGTGCGTTTCGGTGCTGTCCGCCGTCAGGCACGTATACGATTCGTATTGAGTCAGGTCCTGAAAATCATCCGGCGTGGCTCGGACGCGCAGCGTAGGAAACGGCTGAGGAAAATAGACGTACTCAACACCATCCTGTGTCACCTTGAGGGGATGACTGTCTGGAAACATCGTCGCGTCCAGAGGAAACTTTTTCACCAGTTTGAAGCGTTCCGTGTTTGCATCAAATTCCACAAGTCCACGTTCGTAAGTTTCCATCGGCGGTTTGATTTTTACATAGTTTGCAAACATGCGTTCGCGATGATCGTGATCCTGAAGCACCGTCAGGCCACCAATCCATGTCGGGCCAGGCCCTGGCATGTCGGCCGTCGCCTTTGCATTTCCTGCGTCATTCAGGAAGTAGCTCAGATCGACACCGACATCTGGTTGCAGTCCTCCGTTTTCCGGCAATTCCGAGGTCGCTCCCGGAACATCGAAGATTCCAAGTGGATGCGGCGGAAGATTCGTGTCACCCCAGAACCAATGAATTCGTCCATTGAAGACAGCATTCACGACGCTGTCCGAACCCAGCACACCGGCGTTGATTAACGGCTGAGCCAGCGGGGGCTTGTCACCGAGCAGCACGCTGTCGCGATAAATGCCGCCACCGGTGACCCGGAAGAGACGTTCTGCAATATTGATCCGCTTCAGTTTCAGGACCACCTGGCCACCGGAAGTCACATCGAACGCACGCCCGTGAGCACCGTAGCCGCCAGCGGGTGATTCGTAGCCATGACTGGTCACTCGAAAGAACACCCGTCGATTCAATAACCCCGGTTCATCGAAGGCGACCAGCCCTGCAGAATCCGTCACAAACCGCACATTGTTGACGGTCGTCAATTCCACCAGCGGCACTCCGCGACCGGTTGCTTCATCGACGACTTTGATTCGAAAATAGTCGGATGCCTGTGCGGCGGTGCACATTAAGCAGAACAACGCTGCCAGTGAAAATGGAGAATATTTCATCACGCGCTCGCTTGAGTCGTACTCCGTTTCATGCGCGCACCGCGCGCATCATTGTGACTCGATACTCCGCGGCGCGAATTTCCCGCACGGAATGTCGGGTAACAATGGCGTGCGGACGAAGTCCGCGTTCGCTGTTTCAGGCTCGAATCGTAATGGAGCACTGACGATCGTGCTAATGAGTCTGACTGTGAGACCCTGCCGTCTTCATCAAGAGACTGCTCGCGGGTTGAAAAGTTCAACTTAGAATATCGTGCAGCACATGTCCGTGGACGTCGGTCAGGCGGCGATCGATGCCATCGTGTCGTACGGTCAGTTTCGTGTGATCGATTCCCAGCAAATGCAGCGCGGTCGCGTGGATGTCGTACACTTGTGTGGGATTGTCGCGATCCAGTGGCTTGTAGCCCCATTCATCTGACGGACCATAGCTGATTCCGCCACGAATCCCGCCACCGCATAACCAGTTGGTAAACACGTACGGATTGTGATCACGTCCCTTGCTGCCCTGGGTCGATGGCATGCGACCAAACTCAGTCGTCCAGAGAATGAGCGTGTCATCCAGCAATCCGCGTTGTTTCAGATCCCGGATCAACGCCGCAGCGCCAATCGCCATGCCCAGGGCCAGGGGCTTGTGGTCACGTTCGATGTCTTCATGGCTGTCCCAGTTCCGCCGTGGAAATCCATTGTCATTGCCGGACCAGATCTGAACAAACCGTACGCCGCGCTCCAGCATGCGCCGGGCGATGAGACACTTACGGCCAAAGTATTCGGCTTCTTCCGGGATGTTGATTTCCGCAGGGTAGACGGCATCAGGTTTGTCGATGCCGTACATCCTGAGCGTCGCTTCCGTTTCGTCGGCGAGATCGAAGACTTCAGGAGCACTCAGTTGCATTTTCGCTGCCAGTTCATATGAGCGAAGACGTGCTTCCAGACGTGAATCGCCGGGACGGGTGCGGCGGTAGGCATCGTTCAGCGATCTGAGCAGCGACTGGCCGTCTGTTTCCGCACTCGGCGTCACAAAATCAGCGGTCGCATTCAGATCGTCAATCGGAGTCCTGCGCTGCGGAAAAATCATCGTTCCCTGATGACTCGCAGGCAGAAATCCGGAACCCCAGTTTTTCGGTCCGTTGCTGGCAAAGCCTCGATGATCCGGCAACACAACAAAGGTCGGCAGATTTTCGTTGAGCGAACCCATAGCGTAGCTGATCCACGATCCCATACCGGGAAATCCGGGCCGATCGAACCCGGTCGCCTGGAGATACGTTGCCTGGCTGTGAACACCGGTCCTGCCCACCATGTTGTGCACAAAAGCAATGTCGTCCACACAGTCTCCCAGCGGGGCGACGACTTCACTGATCGCCTTGCCGCATTGGCCATACCTTGAAAACTGAAACGGAGATTTCATCCACGGGCCAAGGCCGTCCTGAAACGCTTCGACGTGTTCGCCAAAGTCCGATGACTCGCCATGATGCTTTTCGAGCTGCGGTTTGTGGTCCCACAAATCAATGTGACTTGCCGCTCCCGCCATGAACAACTGGATGATGCGTTTTGCCTTCGGCGGATGGTGCAGCAAACCGGCCAGGACACCGGTATCGACGTTGCCTGCTGTCAGCGAGGTCCTGTTCGAAGCGACCGCCGATTCGTGAAGCATGATGGCGGCAGCAAGAGACGCAAATCCCTGGCTGCTGGAATCAAGGAACTGGCGGCGATTGAGAGTCATACGAATGGCCGGATACAAGAGGCAAGGAGGGGCGTCGAGCGGCAGGGAGCCATGCAGAGTATATCGTCACCGTGGATCGCAATGCGAATTCGAATGTTGCCATCTCGCTCCGCCGAGATGAGCCCACAAGGTGGTCCTGCGACAAACGGCCCCACTCGCCATCTTTATCCGTTCACGTTCACAAAGCCGCGTCGAGAACAGTTCGCGGTTTCCCAAACATCACGTAGTCCCCGGAATGCTCGTCACGGCGGAGCGTGACGGCTACTTTGTTAGTCGGAAAAAACCGCTGGTAACTGGCACCTTGACATCATTGAGGTTGAGACGGAACGAACAGGCAGAAAGGATCAATTGACCGTCATGCCGTGACTGCGACGTTCGCGCCATCAACGACGCAATGCAGCGGACCTTTATTCGCGCTGGCGCGGATCAGCGCCAGTCCGATGGAGCCATTTGCGACCGTCGCTGCTGAAGTGACGACGCCTGCGACAGTGCCCTCGTTCGATAAAAGCGATGCCTGCAAAAAGTTTTCAGCCGAAGTCGCAGCTTCCACGCATCGCAGCGCGCGATTCACATGGCCCATGGCGTCCAGACGGGCGATGGGTTCCTGTCCGAGGTAACAGCCTTTGACGTAGCTGATCGCGGACGTGTTTCGTTCAGCCTCGGGTGCCATGTTCTCGATTGACATGTCCTGATGAATGATCGGGAATCGCTCTCGAATTCGCAGTTCTTCGAACCGCGCTGCAGCTCCACCGGTTTCTGCAGGCAATGGCATGAGGCTGGAATCCCTGGGTGTTGCCATCCATAGCATCGACGTGCCTGCCCATGTCACAGAGAGTGCTGTTGGGATCAGCACGCCACCATTGTGATCACGGAATTGCAGCCTGGCACAACTCAACGGATCCTGCAGTTCGAACCCGGGATTCTGCGCGTTAAGAAGCAACGCTTTCGCCGATGCCTCACCGATCGCCGCAACCGCTGTGGTAAACTCCGTTCCGGAAGTGATCGTCACGTCTTCGGTAATGATGTATCGATTGAGATGCTTGAGGAGGCCAGCCTCATCGCCGCCCAGCATCCAGAGTTCAAGACAATCGTCAAATGCCAGAACGTAACCATGAGCGATCACGCGCGCTTTGACGTCGCAAAAAAATGCTTCACAGGCTTTTCCAGATTGCAGTTCCTTGATGTTATTTGTGCAGAAATTATGCAGATACCTCGCACGATCTTTGCCGGTGACGATTAGTCGTGAAAGTGCGGAAAGCCGCAGAAATGACATGAAGG
>Ga0335394_10004922_pt1 | contig 15168 bp, 15 predicted proteins | sample MAT03_FD_205741 | JGI IMG/M metagenome (GOLD analysis project Ga0335394, IMG submission 205741) | Freshwater microbial communities from Lake Fryxell liftoff mats and glacier meltwater in Antarctica - MAT-03 (spades assembly) (version 2) ...
ACCCCCAGGGTGGCCGGCTCGTTGATACCGATCGCATTGACACCGGCCAGGCCCAGACCCAGAAACACGGCGTCGTACTCGGCCACCAGAGAATCCAGGCTGACGTCGTGCCCGACCCGGGCGTTATACCGGACGTCGATGCCGCCGATCGACAAAAGCCAGGCGACCTCCTGCTGGGCGAAGTCGTCTACGGTCTTGTAGGTGGCGAGGCCATATTCGTTCAGGCCGCCGGCCTTGGCATTGGCGTCGAACACCACCACGCTGTGGCCCAGACGCGCCAGTCCGTGGGCGCAGGCTAGTCCTGCGGGCCCGGCACCGACGACAGCCATACGCTTGCCGGTGGCCTTGGCGCGCGTGAACAATGGCGCCCCCGGTTGGGCAAAATAGGCATCGGTGGCATACCGCTGCAACTGGCCGATCTCGACCGGCTTGTCCTCGTTGTTGCTGCGCACGCAGGCCTGTTCACACAACACTTCGGTCGGGCAGACCCGGGCGCACATGCCACCGAGCGGGTTGGCGCTCAGGATTGCGTGTGCCGAGCCGCGGATGTTGCCGTCGGCAATGCGCTGGATGAAGCTGGGGATGTCGATGCCGGTGGGGCAGGCGGTCTGGCAAGGGGCGTCGTAGCAGTAGTAGCAACGGTCTGCCTCGATGCGGGCCTGCGCCAGCGTGAGCGGTGGATGCGCGTCACAAAAATTTTGTGCGTATTGCGCCGGGCTCAGCCGGGCGGGCCGGACATCGCCGGCGGGGGGGGAGTCGGAAGCAAGGGTGGTCATGGCGGGCTTTCGCGGGCGATAGACATTAAACTTACCAAGTGGTAAATATTGACTAGATTGAACCGTATCGGCGCACTGTCATCAACTGGGGTTTACCCCGAAGGTGGCAAGCAAGTCTTGCGCCAGACTCCCCCCGGATTCCGGGCTACCATTCAAGGTTATGGCCAAGAGCGTAAAGCCGGTACCGCTCAAGGAGCGACGCAGCGACATCCGCGAGCGACTGGAGCACGACATCCTGGAGGCGGCCAAACGCCTCTTCGCGGTGCGCGGTTTCGGGGGCGTGTCACTCGACCACATTGCGCGCGAGGTTGGCACTGCCAAGCAGAACCTGCTGTACTATTTTGGCAGCAAGGAGGGCCTGTATCGCCGGGTTCTGCATGGCGTGCTGGACGTCTGGCTGTCCTACATGGAGGACATCACGCACCATGCCGACGACCCGGCGATGGCCCTGCGCAAGTACATCGCAGGCAAACTCCGCTTCTCGCGCGAGCGTCCGTTTGATTCGCGGGTCTATGCCAACGAGGTGATATCGGGGACGCCGTTGTTTGCCCAGGAAATCCGCGACCGGGTCGTGCCGGCGCTGCAAGCCGACATTGCCGTATTCAACCGCTGGGCCGAGCGCGGCCTGTGCCGGCCGGTGGATGCTTCCCATCTGATGGTCGTATTGTGGGCATCGACCCAGGCTTACGCCGATTTTGCAAGCCAGATCTGCCTGGTGCTGGGCAAAGACGAACTGGCGCCCGCCGATTACGCTGCCGCCGAGGGGCTGCTGGTCGACATGGTGTTGAGAGCGGTGTTGACTGACCCGCTGGCGGAGCCGTCCGCGTGATACGGGCGGAGTTACTGCGTGCCAAATATCCGGTCGCCGGCGTCGCCCAGCCCGGGCAGGATGTAGCCGTGGTCGTTGAGCTGGCGGTCGACGGCGGCGGTGTAGATGGCGACGTCGGGGTGGGCTGCGTGCAGCGTCTTCACACCCTCCGGGCAGGTCAGCAGGCACATGAACTTGACCGATTTCGGGTTCACCGCCTTGACGCGGTCGATGGCCGCTACCGCCGAGTTCCCGGTGGCCAGCATCGGGTCGACCACCACCACGTCGCGCTCGTGCATGTCCTGCGGCATCTTGAAGTAGTACTCTACGGCTTCCAGCGTCTTGGGGTCGCGGTACAGGCCGATGTGGCCGACGCGCGCGCCGGGCACTACGGTGAGCATGCCATCCAGGATGCCGTTGCCGGCGCGCAGGATGGACACCAGCACCAGTTTCTTGCCGTCGATCACGCGCGCGGTCATCTTCTCCAGCGGAGTCTCGATCTCGACCTCCTGGGTGGCCATGTCGCGCGTGACCTCGTACGCCATCAGCATGCTGAGTTCGTTGAGCAGCCGGCGAAAGCTGTTGGTGCTGGCCTCCTTTTTGCGCATCAGGGTGAGCTTGTGCTGCACCAGCGGGTGTTCGATGACATGCAGGTTCTTTATCGACGACAGGTCGGTCATGGCGGTTTCCGTAATTCGTAGTTGAAAGATGAACGTCTTGGCGGGTGCTCAGCGCTTGCCGCCGAAGATGCCGCCCAGAACACCGCGGATGATCTGGCGCCCGACCTCGCGACCGACCGCACCGGCGGCGCTTTTGAACATTTGCTCGCCAGCGCTGGCCCGGGTGCGTCGCGCGCCGCCTCCCAGTAAACTACCCAGTGAGTCGAGCAGGCTGCCGCCCGCGGATTGAGCTGGCGCGGCCGTATCGGTTGTCGGTGCGGCGCCACCCTGGCGGGTGATGGTCTTGCCCATGGCCTCGGTTTTCTGCTGGGCGGTGGCAGTATCGGCCATGCGCGATTGCGTGCGGCCCTTGATCGCCTCGAAGGCGGACTCGCGGTCGACCGCCTTCTCGTAGACGCCGGCCACGATCGACTCGGCGATCAGGGCCTTGCGTTGCTCGGCGGTGATCGGGCCGATCTGGCTGGCGGGCGGCAACACGTAGACGCGTTCGGTGATGCCTGGGCGGCCCTTTTCGTCCAGGAAGCTGATCAGTGCTTCGCCTACGCCGAGCTCGGTGATCGCGGTCTCGATATTGAGCTGGGGGTTCTGCCGCATGGTCTCGGCGGCCGACTTGACTGCCTTCTGGTCGCGTGGAGTGAAAGCGCGCAAGGCATGCTGCACGCGGTTGCCCAGTTGCGCCAGCACGTTGTCGGGAATGTCCAGGGGGTTCTGCGTGACGAAGAACACGCCCACGCCTTTGCTGCGCACCAGGCGCACCACCAGCTCGATGCGCTCGATCAGGGCCTTGGGCGCATCGGCGAACAGCAGGTGGGCCTCGTCGAAGAAGAACACCAGCTTGGGCTTGTCGAGATCGCCGACTTCGGGAAGGGCCTCGAACAATTCGCTGAGCATCCACAACAAAAAGGTGGCGTAAAGGCGCGGCGAGGTCATGAGCTTGTCAGCGGCCAGGATGTTGACCACGCCCTTGCCGGAGCCATCGGTCTGCATGAAGTCCTCGATGTTGAGCATCGGCTCGCCGAAGAACTTGTCACCGCCCTGCGTTTCGATCTGCATCAGGCCGCGCTGGATCGCGCCGATGCTGGCCGCGCTGATGTTGCCGTATTCGGTGGTGAACCTGGAGGCGGTGTCGCCGACCATCTGGCACATGGCCCGCAGGTCCTTCATGTCCAGCAGCAGCAGGCCCTCGTCGTCGGCAATCTTGAATACCAGTTGCAGGACGCCGGCCTGGGTTTCATTCAGGTTGAGCATGCGCGCCAGCAGCAAGGGCCCCAGGTCGCTGACCGTGGCCCGCACGGGGTGGCCCTGTTCGCCAAAGACATCCCACAGGGTGACCGGGAACGCGCTGAAATTCGGTGCCTCCAGGCCGCGCTCTTTGAGTACCTTGGCCAGTTTGTCGCCCAGCTTGCCGGCCTGCGAGATGCCGGTGAGGTCGCCTTTGACGTCGGCCATGAAAACCGGCACGCCGGCGCGCGAGAACGCCTCGGCCATGGTCTGCAGGGTGATGGTCTTGCCAGTGCCGGTGGCGCCGGTGATGAGGCCGTGGCGGTTGGACTTGTCCGGCAACAGATTGCAGGTGATGCCGTCGCGCTGAGCAATGAGGAATGGGTCGGCCATGAAAGTCCCGAAAAGTACAATCGAACCGCTAGGGTAACGAATTTTTTGAAGGATTTCGCGTGGCAGGACACAGCAAATGGGCCAATATTCAGCACCGCAAGGGCCGGCAAGACGAAAAGCGGGGAAAGATCTGGACCCGTGTCATCCGAGAAATCATGGTCTCAGCCCGCGCCGGCGGCGGCGATCTGGGCATCAACCCCCGGCTGCGTCTGGCCGTCGAGAAGGCCAAGGCGGCCAACATGCCGGCCGACACCATCAAGCGCAACATCGACAAGGCTACCGGCAACCTGGAAGGTGTGAACTACGAGGAAATCCGCTACGAGGGTTACGGTATCGGCGGTGCGGCCATCATTGTCGACACCATGACCGACAACCGGGTGCGCACCGTGGCCGAAGTCCGCCACGCATTCAGCAAACATGGCGGCAACATGGGCACCGAGGGTTCGGTGGCGTTTCAGTTCCGCCATTGCGGCCAGCTGGTTTTTGCCCCCGGCACCAGCGAAGACCAGGCCATGGAAGTGGCCCTGGAGGCCGGCGCCGACGACGTGCTGGTCGATGACGACGGCGCCATCGAGATACTCACCCAGCCCGCCGAACTTGAAAAAACCCGCCTCGTGCTCGAGGCGGCAGGCCTCAATGCCGAAATGTCCGAAGTGACCATGCGGCCCGAGAACCTCGTCGACCTGGTCGGCGACGATGTTGCCCGCATGCAGAAATTGCTGGATGTGCTGGAGGACCTGGACGACGTCCAGGCGATCTACCACAACGCTGCCCTATGAAGGTACTGGTCATCGGCGGGGGCGGCCGGGAACACGCGCTGGCCTGGAAGCTGGCGCAGTCGCCCAAGGTCGAGATCGTCCATGTGGCCCCGGGCAATGGCGGCACCGCCCGGGCCGACGGCCTGGCCAATCTACCCATCACCGATATCGAGCAACTGCGCGCCTGGGCCCAGCAAGAAAAGATCGGGCTGACCGTGGTGGGCCCCGAAGGCCCGCTGGCTGCTGGCGTGGTGGATGAGTTCCGCGCCCACGGACTGCGCATCTTCGGCCCGACCCGGGCCGCGGCACAGCTGGAGAGCTCCAAGGCCTTCTCCAAGGCTTTCATGGTGCGCCACCGCATTCCAACTGCCACCCATGGCACGTTCTCCGACCGCGCCTCGGCCCGTGCCCATGTGCAGGCGCACGGAGCGCCGATCGTGGTCAAGGCCGATGGCCTGGCAGCAGGCAAGGGCGTGGTGGTTGCCACGACCCTCGACGAGGCCTACGCAGCCATCGACCGGATGCTGCCTGCCGATGCGTTGCCGGGGGACGGCGCCCGCGTCGTGGTCGAGGAATTCCTGGAGGGTGAAGAGGCCAGCTTCATCGTCGTCTGCGACGGCAGGAATGCGCTGGCGCTGGCGACCAGCCAGGACCACAAGCGCCTGCTCGACGGAGACCAAGGTCCGAACACCGGCGGCATGGGCGCCTATTCGCCGGCGCCCGTGGTCACGCCCACGATCCATGCGCGCGCCATGCGCGAGATCATCCTGCCGACACTGCGCGGCATGGAAAAGGACGGTATCGAATACACCGGCTTCCTCTATGCCGGGCTCATGGTCAGCCCGTCTGGCCAGCTCAAGACGCTCGAGTTCAACTGCCGTCTGGGCGACCCCGAGACCCAGCCGATCCTGATGCGACTCAAGACCGACCTGCTCGAGGTGCTGCTGGCTGCCACCGAACCCGGCGCCTCGGGAGGTCTGGACCAGATGGAATTGCAGTGGGACAGGCGCACCGCGCTGGGCGTGGTGCTGGCCGCCCATGGCTACCCGGGCACGCCGCGTACTGGTGATGTGATTCGTGGCCTTCCGGTGGACCTGCCGGACGCCATGGTCTTCCATGCCGCCACTGCACGCCAGGGCGAGGCAGTGGTCACCTCCGGCGGCCGCGTCCTGTGCATCACGGTGCTGGCCGACAATGTGCGCCAGGCCCAGCAACGGGCCTATGGCATTGCGCGGTCGGTACAGTTCGACGGTCGGCAATACCGCCAGGACATCGGCCACCGGGCCGCCGGCCATTGAGCGGCCAGCGCCAATACAAGGGTAACGAGGAACAGACATGGACAGTGGCAACCTGGCAACTGCCGCAGCCGAGGCCCGGGTGGGCGCGGTGCGGGCGTACCTGATCGATCTCCAAGCGCGCATCACCACGGCCATCGCGGCGATGGATGGCGGCAGCTTCCGGCGTGACGCCTGGGAGAAACCGCCGGGCGAGACCCTGCAAGGCACCGGCGTGACGCTCATTCTTGAAGACGGCCCGGTGTTCGAGCGCGCCGGCTGTGGCTTCTCGCATGTGCGCGGCCCGCGCCTGCCGCCCTCGGCCACCCAGCACCGACCCGAACTCGCAGGCGCGCCCTTCGAGGCCATGGGCGTGTCGCTGGTGTTTCATCCGCGCAACCCGATGGCGCCGACCGTGCACATGAATGTGCGCATGCTGGCCGCGACGGGCAACGACGGTCGCGAGGTGTGCTGGTTTGGCGGCGGCATGGACCTGACCCCCTATTACGGTTTCGACGAGGATGCCGTGCACTTTCACGCCAGCTGCAAGGCAGCACTTGCGCCCTTCGGCCCTGATCTGCACCCGCGCTTCAAGACCTGGTGCGACGAGTACTTCTTCCTCAAGCACCGCAACGAGCAACGCGGTGTGGGCGGTATCTTCTTCGACGACTTCTCCGAGCTCGGGCCCGAGGGCAGTTTTGCGATGATGCGCTCGGTGGGCGATGCCTTCCTGGGTGCCTACCTGCCAATCGCCGAGCGGCGCCGCGGCATGGCCTATGGGCAGCCGCAGCGGGATTTCCAGCTCTACCGGCGGGGTCGCTACGTCGAGTTCAACCTGGTGTGGGACCGCGGCACGCATTTCGGACTGCAGTCCGGGGGGCGCACCGAGTCGATCCTGCTGTCGATGCCGCCGCTGGCCAGTTGGTCTTATCAGAACCAGCCCGGGCCCGGCACGCCCGAGGACGCGCTGTACCGCCGTTTTTTGGTGCGCAAGGACTGGGTTTGAAGCCTGGCGCTTTGCGCATCGGTGTGTTCGGCGGCTCCTTCGACCCGCCGCATGCGGCCCACCGGACTCTGGTGGATGCCGCATTGCAGCAACTCCAGCTTAACCAGCTGCGGGTGATTCCCACCGGTCAGGCCTGGCACAAGGCACGCAGCCTGAGTGCGCCACAGCACCGGTTGGCAATGGCGCGGCTCGCTTTCGCCGACCACCCTGGCGTGGTGGTAGATCCGCGAGAAACCCAGCGCAGCGGCCCGAGTTATACCGTCGATACGTTGCGTGAGCTGCACAACGAGTACCCCGGCGCCGCGTTCTTTCTGGTCATCGGGCAGGACCAGGCCGCCGCCCTGCCAACCTGGCATGCCTGGGAGGAGCTGGTGGGCCTCGCTATAATTTGTATAGCTGAGCGCCCGGATGCCCCGGGCCCAGCGCATTCTCCGGCCCCCGGAGCCCTGTCCGGGCCAGGTTACCGGCAGCTTGATTTCCCGCAACAGTCCGTCAGTGCGACCGACATTCGCCAGCGCGTCGCGCGCGGGTTGGGTGTTGCACCTCTGGTTGGTCCTGCGGTTGCGCGTTATATTGCGGATCACCACCTCTACCAGCCCACCTGATGACTACTGAAACCATTGCCAAGAAAGACACCCAGAAGCTCCAGCGCGCCATCGTCGATGGGCTGGAAGATGTCAAGGCCCAGGACATCCAGGTGTTTGACACCGAGCACCTCTCACCGCTGTTCGAGCGGGTGATTGTGGCCTCGGGCACGTCAAACCGCCAGACGAAGGCCCTGGCCGCCAGCGTTCGGGACGCGGTGCGCGATGCCGGTTTCCCCAAGCCGCGGATCGAGGGTGAGGGCAACGGCGAATGGATCATCGTGGATTGCGCGCAGGTGGTGGTGCACATCATGCAGCCCAACTTTCGCAGTTACTACCACCTCGAAGAACTCTGGGGCGAAAAGCCGGTGCGCATGAAATTTGGTGCCTCCAAGCCTGCCTTCAAGTCGGTGGCGGTTGCGCCGGCCAAGTCGGCCGCCAAAAAAGCGGTCTCCGCCGGCAAGAAGCCGTCGCCTCGCAAGGCTGAGCCGCGGCCGATGATGCCGGAGCTCGCACCCGAAGACATGCCTAGCCCGCCGCGGGCCAAGCCGCCAGGCAAGGCCACCACAGGCAAGACTCCTGCAGCGAAGTCTGTCGCAGAGAAGCCCGCTGCCAAGAAGCCCGCTGCTACCAAGCGCCCGGCTGCCCAGCGCCCGGCTACCAAGCGCCCGGCCACCAGAACGGCCGCGGCCAAGGCGCCAGCCAGGAAAACCCGCGCCACCAAACCCTGATCCTGCTGCCGTGAAGCTCGTTGTGGTGGCGGTCGGCCAGCGGGTGCCGGCCTGGGCGCAGGCTGGCTGGGACGAATACGCGAAACGTTTTCCACCCGAGTTGCGGGTCGAGCTCAAGACCGTCAAGACCGAGGCGCGCGCCTCACGAACACTGCAGCAACTGCTGGCTGCGGAACGCGACCGCATCTCCACCGCTATCAGCCCGGGAAGCCGCATTGTGGCCCTCGACGAACGTGGCACTTCGCTGACGACCTTGGCGCTAGCGGCGCGCCTGACCGGGTGGCAGCTGGGCGGCGGCGATGTAGCCCTGGTGATCGGCGGCCCCGACGGGCTGGACCCTGAGTTCAAGCGCGCCGCACATGAGCGCATCCGGCTGTCCGATCTGACACTGCCCCATGCCATGGTGCGAGTATTGCTGGTAGAGCAGCTCTACCGTGCCTGGTCCATCAACGCCAACCATCCCTACCACCGCGAATGAGATCCTCCTGGCAGGCTGCCCCGTTTGTCTATCTGGCTTCACAGAGCCCGCGCCGCCGCCAGTTGCTGGACCAGCTTGGTGTGCCCCACCAGTTGCTGCTGGCCGACCCCTCCGAGGACGCCGAGGCGCTCGAAGCGGTGTTGCGCGGCGAAACGCCGGCCCGTTACGTCGCGCGGGTGACGGGTCTCAAGCTGGAGGCAGCCGTCGCGCGCCACCGTGCTCGCGGCCTGCCACCGGCGCCTATCCTGTGCGCCGACACGACAGTTGCGCTGGGCCGCCGCATCCTGGGCAAGCCGTTCGATGCGGCGGATGCCTGCACCATGCTGGCAGCCCTGTCCGGGCGACAGCATCGCGTGCTGACGGCCGTGGCGGTGGCCGTTGGCCGCAAGCGGGGGCAGGCCCTGAGCGTGTCGCAGGTGCGGTTTGCGTCTCTCAGCAGGCGCCAGATCGAGCACTATGTTGCGACCGGTGAGCCGTTGGGCAAGGCCGGTGCATACGCCGTGCAAGGCCGCATCGCGGCCCACATCACGCACCTCAGTGGCAGCTACTCTGGCATCATGGGCCTGCCGCTGTTCGAAACCGCAAGCCTCCTGCGCGATCACGGACTGCCGGTCTGACGCCCCCGGAGACAGCACAGCAACAGCATGCAAGAAGACATCCTCATCAACTGGGCGCCCCAGGAGACACGCGTCGCCGTCGTCCAGAACGGCGCAGTGCAGGAGCTGCACGTGGAGCGGACCCTCGAGCGCGGCCTGGTCGGCAATGTGTACCTGGGCAAGGTGGTGCGGGTGCTGCCCGGCATGCAGTCCGCTTTCATCGACATCGGCCTGGAGCGGGCCGCCTTCCTGCATGTGGCTGATGTTTGGCAGCGTCAGCCCGAGGGCGAAGCGACCGGATTTTCGCGTTCCAGCCAGCCCCAGGTGCCGATCGAGAAGCAGGTCTTCGAAGGCCAGTCCCTGACGGTTCAGGTGATCAAGGACCCGATCGGCACCAAGGGCGCCCGCTTGTCGACCCAGATCAGTATTGCGGGTCGCCTGCTGGTTTTCCTGCCGCAGGACGACCATGTGGGCGTCTCGCAGAAGATTGCGTCGAACCAGCGCGACGAGCTGCGCGAGCGGCTGCAGACCCTGACCAAGCCCGAGGGCGGCGGCTTCATCCTGCGCACCAATGGCGAGGACGCTGCCGATGGCGAATTGGCCGATGACATTGCCTATCTGCGCAAGGCCTGGGCGCGCATCCGCGGCGCTGCCACGCGTCTGCCGTCGCCCTCGTTGCTGCACCAGGACCTGAACCTGCTCCAACGTGTGCTGCGCGATCTGGCAGGTGATGCGACCCAGACCATCCGCGTCGATTCGCGCGAGCAATTCGACAATCTGGTCTCGTTCGGACGCGAGTTCACCCCCTCGGCCGTCGACAAGCTGCAGCACTACAAGGGCGAGCGCCCGATCTTCGACCTCTACGGCATCGATGAAGAAGTCGCCCGCGCGCTGGGCCGGCGGGTCGACCTCAAGTCCGGCGGCTACCTGGTGGTCGACCAGACCGAGGCGCTGACCACCTTCGACGTGAATACCGGCGGGTTTGTCGGTGCGCGCAATTTCGACGACACCATCTTCAAGACCAACCTCGAAGCGGCGCAGGCGATTGCGCGCCAATTGCGTCTGCGCAACCTGGGCGGCATCATCATTGCCGACTTCATCGACATGGTGCGTGAGGACCACCGCGAAGCCGTTCTGGCCGAGTTCCGCAAGCAGCTCTCGCGCGACCGGGTCAAGACATCAGCCGGCAGCTTTTCGCAGCTGGGCCTGGTCGAGATGACGCGCAAACGCACCCGTGAGTCGCTGGCCCATATGCTGTGCGAGCCGTGTGCGCATTGCCAGGGCAAGGGCAGCGTGAAGACGGCGCGCAGCGTGGCCTACGACATCCTGCGAGAGATCCTGCGTGAGGCGCGCCAGTTCAATCCGCGTGAATTTCGCGTCGTGGCCTCGCCCAAGGTGATCGAGTTGTTTCTTGACGAGGAAAGCCAGCACCTGGCGGGCCTGAGCGAGTTCATCGGCAAGTCGGTGTCGCTGCAAAGCGAGTCGGCGATGGGCCAGGAACAGTACGACATCATCCTGCTGTAAGTCTGCCGGCCTGCAGCCGCCGTGCCTGGGTCAGTCGGCCTTGAAGCCGCTGGCCTTGATCGCGGGCGTCCAGGTGGTCTTGTCACGCGCCAGGCGCTGCGCCATGTCGGCCGATGAGCCGGGTGTGGCGGTCAGCCCGAGCCTGCCCAGCCGCTCGATCACGTCCGGTGACTTCAGCGCCGACTGCAGGGCAGCGTTGAGCCGGTCCGTTACTGCCGACGGCATGCCAGCGGGGCCGAACAGGCCGAACCAGGCGCTCGCATCCACGTCCACACCCTGCTCGCGCAGTGTCGGCACGTCGGCAAACTGCACTGCGCGCTGCGCGCCCGAGGTGGCGATCACGCGCAGCTTGCCGGCACGATGGTGCTCGGCAAACTCGGCGGGTGTGTCGATACCTATCGGGATCTGTCCGCCCAGCAAGTTGCCGACCATCGGCGCCCCACCCTGGTAGGCCACATGCGTGAGCTTGACGCCCGTTTGCGCCGAGATAAGCTCACCCAGAAAATGCGGCATCGAACCGACCGCTGGGGAGCCGAAGTTGGCCTTGTCCGGATTCGCCTTGACCCAGTCGGTCAACTCCCGCAGGTTGCGCGCAGGTGTGGCCGGACCGACTGCAATGGCCAGAGGGAAGGTGACGGTGTTGCCAACCGCGGTGAAATCTGTGGTGGTGTCGTACTTAATGCTGGAAAACACCATCGGCTGAATCACCATCACTGCGAAAGGCACGACCATCAGGGTGTTGCCGTCGGGGGCGGCATCCTTGACGGCGCGCGCTGCGATCTGCCCGCCAGCGCCGGGACGGTTCTCGACAAGCACGGGCACGCCCAGCGAGTCCTTCAGCTTGTCTGCCAGTACGCGGGCGGTCATGTCGGCGGAGCCACCGGGCGGAAAGCCGACCAGCAAGCGCACCGGCTGCGTCTGCGCAAAGGTCAGGGCCGGCGCGATGGCGATGGCGGCAAGGGTGCTCAGGATGAGACGGCGCGAGTGCATGTTTGCCTCTGTTATCGTTACAACTGGATTGATCATCGCATGAGAAGGAGACCCCATGGCTCGGTTGAAACCCTTAAGCCCGGACGCCACGCCGGAGTTGAAGCCGCACTTCGACTTCTTCCTGGGTACGCTGGGCTTCACGCCCAACAGCGTGTTGACCATGCAGCGGCGGCCGCGCATCGTGCAAGCTTTCGCGCAACTGAATGGGGCCGTGATGGACCCTGCGGGCGAGGTGGAGCTGGGGTTTCGGCGTCTGATCGGTCACCTCGCCAGCCAGGCCTCGGGCTGCCTGTATTGCCAGGCCCACACGCTGCTGGGAGCCAAGAACTTCGGCGTCAGTGCCGAGAAGCTGGCCGATGTCTGGACCTACGCCACCAGCCCGCACTACAGCGAGCGCGAGCGCGTGGCACTCGAATTCGCGCTGGCCGCAGGGTCGCAGCCAAACGCCGTCACCGATGAACTTTTCGAGCGCCTGAGTGCCCATTGGAGCGAAGGCCAGATCGTCGAAATTCTTGCGGTGGTGGCGATGTTCGGTTTTCTCAACCGCTGGAACGACAGCATGGCCACGCCGCTGGAAGCCATCCCCGACCAGGTGGCACGTGACGCTGCTGGCGCGCGCGGCTGGACTGCCGGCAAGCACGGCAGTTGAACATCGCCGCGACCTTGCTGCAATGGTTCAGCGTTGCGGCATGTCCTTGAGCGTGTAGCCCGGGTACACACTGGCCTCGTCCGGAATCGGTGGCATGCAGGCGTTCCAGGCCTCCCAGGCGGCACGCATCGCTTCCAGTCGCAGCGGTTCGCGCGCTGCCTGGTTGGCGCGCTCGCGCGCATCGGCCACCACGTTGAACAGGTAGTCAGTGCCATCGACGCGCAGGTATTTCCAGTCGCCGTCGTGCAGCGCGCGTTGCGCGCGGTGCTTCATGCGCCAGTGCATCGGCCGATGAAAGGTGTGTGCCGGATCGCGCAGCACGGTCGCCAGAGAGATGCCGTCAAGCGGAAAGTCGGGGTGCGGCGTGGCACCGGCCAGGTCAAGCAGAGTCGCCGACCAGTCCATCGTCATGCAGTGCTGCGCGCTGACGCTACCCGGTGCAATGCCGCGCGGCCAATGCGCGATCCAGGGAACCCGGATGCCGCCCTCGGTGAGATCCATCTTGCCGCCCACCAGCGGCCAATTGTCGGAGAAGCGTTCGCCGCCATTGTCGCTGGTGAACACGATCAGTGTGTTGTCCAGAAGCCCATGGCTGCGCAGCGACTCGACGATCTGGCCGATGCCTTCATCCATGTGGTGGATCATGCGCTGGTAGGTGGCCACGTTGCCACCGTCTAGGTGGAACAGGTTGTTGCGCACCTGCGGCGCCACGTGGGCATCGTCCCGCGTCTCCCAGGGCCAGTGGGGTGCCGTGTGGTGCAGGCTCAGAAAAAACGGTGTGCCGGATCGCGTGCCTTCGGCCATGCGGTCGATGTACTCCAGGCCGTGGCGGGTGATCAGGTCGGTGAGGTAGCCTTGCTCGGCATGTTCCTGGTCACCCAGAAAAAGGTCATGTGCTCCGGTCGAATTGCAGTGGGTGAAATAGTCGACGCCGCCGGCCAAAGGCCCGAAGAATTCCTCGTAGCCGGAGCGCAGTGGACCAAAGTGGGGCGGGAAACCCAGATGCCATTTGCCGATCAGCGCCGTGCGGTAGCCGCTTCGTTGCAGCAACGAGGGCAGAGTGGGGTGTGCAGGCGGCAGGCCCAGCGTGCTGCTGCCGGCAGTTCGGCTGCCGATCGGCTCCTCCGCTGCGCCGCGCAGCCGGTACTGGTAACGCGCCGTCATCAGCGCAAAGCGGGTCGGCGAACACACCGGCGAGTTGGCATACCCGTCGGTGAACCGTAGCCCGTCGGCGGCGAGCCGGTCCAGCACCGGCGAAACCTCGCCGAACGGAGCCTGGCGGCCCCCGTAACAACCCAGGTCCGCAAAACCCAGATCATCGGCGACGATGAAAATGACGTTGGGGCGTGGGGTCGCGTGCGTAGCCATGTGCGGCAGTTCATTCAAGGATTCGGCCCGGATACGCCGCAGCGCCAGAGTCTGTCGGGGAATGGTACTCCCTGGGCGGCGCAGGCGATCGCTGCGCTCAGGGCACTGCGGCGTCCTGACTGGTAAAGTCCAGCGCGCTCGCGCCCCAGTGGTCGAGCACGGCCGACAGCACCACGGATTCGCCCTCTGCGACATGCTGATCGGCGTTGGCCACATCGACGCACAGGCGCATGACCCGGAGCCGCAGTTGCGGGTCGTCGACCTCGCTCAGCAACTGGGCCAGTGTGTCGGGGTCGATCTTGCAGGCATCCGACCAGTTCTGGTCGGCACCGGCCAGCAGGTCTTCGCACAGGATATGAAGAACCTGTTGCAGGCCTTCGGGCGCCAACCCGAGCATCTGGTTGGCGTCGTGCCGATCGACCACATCGAGCTCGGACCGGGAGAGATGCCCGTCGGCCAACAGGGTAAGGGCCACGATGCGGGCGGCGGCCTGCGGGCTGTTCCGTGGATAGGTACGCATGTCAGGGGTTCCTTTCAGGGTTGCAGGAGTGAATATCGCTGCAGGTTAAGCTTGGCCTTACTTCGTAAAAAGAAGACAATTACTGCGATTAACTTCTGAAAATACTGTCATGAGCCTGACCTTCAGCTACCGCCATCTCTACTACTTCTGGGTCGTTGCCAAGGAAGGCGGCATCTCTCGCGGTGCAGAACGGTTGGGGATGGCCGTGCAAACCGTGAGCACCCAGGTGCGCGAGCTGGAGCGGGCGCTCGGTTATGCACTGCTCAAACCGGCAGGCCGCGGGTTGGCCCTGACCGAGGCCGGGCATGCGGCGCTGCGCCAGGCGGACCTGATTTTCCAACTCGGGGAAGAGCTCCCCACGGCGGTGCGGGATGCCGCCAGCGCCGGCAGCGTGCGCCTTGCGGTTGGCATTTCGGACGGGCTGCCCAAGCTGGCGGTGCGCCGGTTGCTGGCGCCGGTGCTGGTCGCACCCCACCTGCGCCTGCTGTGTTACGAGGACCGCTTTGACGACCTGATCGCCGAGCTGGCACTGCACCGATTGGACGTGGTGTTGTCGGACCGCGTCGCGCCGGCCAACCCCAATCTCAAGGTCTACAGCCACTCGCTGGGCTCTTCGGCCCTGGCCTGGTACTGCGCGCCGGCGCTGCTAGAGCGTGCACGCGACGGTTTTCCGAACTCGATGTCAGAGGTGCCCGTGCTGCTGCCCACCCGCCATGCAGCCGTGCGCGCCCGCATCGACCTGTGGTTCGAGCGCCAGGGCATCCGCCCGCATATCGTGGGCGAGTTCGAGGACAGCGCCCTGATGACCACCT
>Ga0335394_10004924_pt1 | contig 15166 bp, 15 predicted proteins | sample MAT03_FD_205741 | JGI IMG/M metagenome (GOLD analysis project Ga0335394, IMG submission 205741) | Freshwater microbial communities from Lake Fryxell liftoff mats and glacier meltwater in Antarctica - MAT-03 (spades assembly) (version 2) ...
GAACGCATTCTGGTTGGCTTCCCGAATCGAAAATGCAGGGTGTCGTTCCGGAATGCTATGAGGATGCAAAATCCAAAGGGCTCCATCGCGGGAGAGGGTCGAATCGATGTCGTTTATGCTGAGAGGCGCCCTAATGGTCATGAGTCGATTGCGTCCGCATTGTTTGCAGGCTTCGATGACGTAGCGTTCTAGTCGCTGGGCATTGGACTCCGTCACGACGGCTACGGAGCGTGAGGTGACTAGCGGACTGAGGGAGTCCACCCCTAACTCCACGAGCTTCTCAATCGCACTCCGCTGTCGATCGCCTTTGGGCATGGCGACGGCGAAATGGAGCCGGTTGTCATGATCTCTCGGAGCGAAGGAGACAGATTCTAAGGTGGCGGTAACGGATCGTTTGTCGATCGACTCGATGGTTGCGAAAGCTTCGTGACCGACGCCATCAAAAAGTACGACTCTAGTTCCGATCTGGCAGCGGAGGACCCTGCTGGCGTGATGCGCCTCGGCGTCGGGAAGGACGACGCGCCTCGGTGGACCAACGGGGTTCGTCGCAGATAAACTGGGGACTAGGAATCGGTGCAAGGTCATGGGATTCTTTTCACAAGAGAACTAAGGGCTTCGATCATTGCCTTGGAACCAGTGGGATATTGCGGTACGATAAGGCTGTATGTCACCCATCCATAGACCCAACTACCACCAAGTGTTTTTCGCTTTTGCACGCAATAGTCTTGTGCGGGACATGACGTTTCGCAGCAACTTTCTGTTGGACTGCGTTTCCAGTGTGTCTTGGTTATTGATGAATCTCGGCTTTTACCTAATCGTGTTTCATCACGTGAAATCCATTGGCGTCGCCACCGGTTGGGGTCAGAACGAATTCTATGTTTTTCTGGCAACGACTTGGTTGATCAATTCGCTGGTTCAAGCATTTTTGATGCCCAACGCTCAAGAGTTTAGCGAACTGATACGGACCGGTGGGCTCGACTTTGCGTTGCTTAAGCCGATCGACACGCAATTCCTTATATCGTTTCGCAAAGTGGAATGGTCCTCGCTAAGCAACTTCTTTCTGGGAGTAATCATTTTGATCTATGCGATGGTTCAACTGAGCTATCGTACGGATCCGGTCTGGTCGGTAGGGCCGGGGCTCGTTTTGCTTTACATGGCTTACATCTTGTGTGGCGTGGTGCTGCTCTACAGCCTCATGATTTGCTTGGCGGCCACCAGTATTTGGCTGGGACGCAATCAAAGTCTGTACGATTTTTGGTTCTACATTACTAACTTCTCGCGCTACCCGATGGAGATCTACCAATCGGGTTGGGGCATTCCGCTTTGGTATGCTTTTACGTTTGTCATTCCGGTTTTAGTAGTGGTCAATGTCCCTGCTCGTTTGTTGGCCCAACCGCTTGCTCCGCGCCAGTCATGGGAATGGGGACTAGTCGTTTTTGCGTTCATTGCGTCGGTTGTATCGGTGTTTGTGAGCCGTTGGGTTTTCCGGAGAGCACTTCGAAGCTATGCTAGCGCCAGCAGTTGATTGGCCTAGTGGACTTTCGAGCGGCTGAAGGTATTCTCTATGGGGTTTTGAATCCACCGCTCAACATGCCTGCTGATCGACGTAATCCGATGCCAAAACTATTTGTGAATGAAATTCAGCCGCAAATGCAGGTAGATTCTTGCTTTCGGATTGCCGATCGACAGTTGAGGGCCAATCGACAAGGAAGCCTGTATCTGCTGATGCAGCTTCAAGATCGCACGGGGGTTATCTCCGGGATGCGATGGAATGCTGAGGAAAAGCTAGCTGAACGCTTTACGCGCGGAGCTTACGTGCAGGTCCAAGGGACTTCGCAATTGCACAATGGCGTTTTGCAGCTGATCGTGAACCAGATCTCATTGGCTGATGAAAAAGGGCTGGATCCGGCCGATTTTGATGCTGGAAACCGTGTCGATGTGGAGCTGCTTTGGGCCAAACTCGGACAATGGATCGAATCGATTGAGAATGAAACGGTTCGAAAAATTGCCGAGAGTTTCTACTTGGATGCTCAGCTAGCGAAGTTGTTCGGTCTTGCCCCCGCCGGCATCAAGACACACCACGCGTACCCAGGTGGGTTGCTAGAACATGTCGTGTCGTTGATGGAGTTAGCGGACCGAATTGCTTCGCATTACAGCGTTTTGGATCGCGATCTGATGTTGGCAGGGGCCATGTTGCACGATATTGGCAAACTGGAAGAGCTTGCTTTCGAAGGGGAGTTGGCGTATAGCGACGCTGGCCAATTGCTCGGACACCTGGTCCAAGGGGTACAGATGCTAGATACCAAAGTGAATGGCATCGTGGCGGGTGGTTTCGCCGTGGATCGCGCCGTGGTGATGCGATTGCAACACATCATTGTGAGCCACCACGGGTGTTTAGAACACGGCAGTCCCAAAGTCCCAATGACACTGGAGGCGATCGCATTCCACTGTTTGGATGAGATGGATGCAAAGTTGAATGCGGCGCTCGGATTGATTGAAAGCGATCGAACACGGGACGCTTGGACAACGTATAATCCGACTCTCGGACGAAAAATCTTCAAGCCAAACGTTTAGGGACACCATGGCACAAAACGAACACAAACGGCAGCAGAAGCTGGCCAAAAAAAACAAGCGATCCGCTGATATCAAGAAGCGGCTCAATCAATCCAAGAGTATTTCTAGCCGAGAGTTTTTGCTTAAGGCGGCCAGGGCAAGCTGGGTGGGTTGTTACGCTCGAGGGGCTGACGGAATGACGAACATTATGGCGATTCGTAGAATTCGCACCGGTTTCGTCGCATGTGTTTTCTTGGTAGATTCCTATTGCCTCGGGGTCAAGGATACTACCCTGATACGAGATTTTAATCTGGAAGCATTCCGCGGTGCGGACACTCAGAAGGAATGGCAGCCACTGTCTCCCGCCAAAGCGATGAAATGGGTTCGCGATGCGATAGACTACGCACGTGGGATTGGTTTTGAACCACATAGCCAAACGGCGCTTTGCCAATTGATCTTTGCCGGAGTCGACATCGAAGAATGCACCGAGGAGTTTGTATTTGGCAGAGACGGAAAACCGTTTTATATGAACGGTCCGCACGATACACGCGAACGACAAGCGGAAATCGTCCGAACGCTAAATAAGCTTGGTGAAGGAAGCTATAATTTCGTTTTGGGTGGGCCTGACGGCCATCCCAACTCCATCCTGAGCCGTCAAGACTTTCTCGGCATCGAGGGGGCAAATCACGAATGGGACGTAGACGAAGAAGTTTCCGAGGACTTGGAAGAAGAGGAGTCTTGGTCGCGAGACGATCAGGCTCTGAATCTCCTGCCTAGTCCACACGAGCGGCCTCACGATTCGGTCAAGCGTTCCGAATCGGCGACGATTCGAGAAAATGAGTAGTCTTGGTATTGCGCCTGAGCTCTTTTAAAGCGCTTGATTCTTTTGTTCTGGCGCTACTTGCAACCACCCTTATCGCGTCGCTCGTTCCTTGTAGAGGGTTCTTGGCGACCGTGTTGGGCCGTGCAGCCGATGCTGCGATAGTGTTGCTCTTTTTTTTACATGGGGCCAGACTCTCCAGGGAAGCCATTGTTGCGGGAGTGACTCACGTTCGACTTCAGCTTACGGTACTGTTGGTAACGTTCCTTGTCTTTCCAGTTTTGGGAGTATTGATTTCTCGAATACCCGTTTTGGATCCCGCCTTGGCGATGGGTATTTTGTATTTGACCGTGCTACCGTCAACGGTTCAGTCCTCGATAGCATTCACTTCGATGGCGAATGGCAATGTACCCGCGGCGGTTTGTGCGGCGACCCTTTCGAACTTGTTGGGGATGTTTCTCACGCCCGCCCTGGTTGCGATTTTGATGAAGATGCCGAGAGGCAGCGAAACTTTTTCGCTCGATTCGGTTTGGAGCATAGGCTTGCAACTTTTGCTGCCGTTCGTGGTCGGTCATCTCGTGCGGCCATGGTTGGGTGCTTGGGTACAAAGCAACAAGCGGCTGGTGGGAGGCTTGGACCGCGGATCGATATTGCTGGTGGTCTATACGGCCCTGAGCGCATCGGTAGTAGAGGGTCTCTGGTCTCGACTGAGTATCGTGAGTCTACTCACCTTAGCGGCCATAGGTGGCCTCCTGCTATTGGCAGTGCTATGGCTTTGTTGGCAGTTAGGCAGATGGCTGGGACTGAAGCGTGAGGATCGGATTGTTTTGTTGTTTTGCGGCTCGAAGAAGAGTTTAGCGTCGGGGGTACCCATCGCGGGTGCTTTGTTCTCCGATGCTCAAGTGGGCATAGTTTTGTTGCCAATCATGTTTTTCCACCAGATCCAGCTCATTGCATGTGCGATGCTTGCGAAACGCTTGGCGGTCGAGCGCCGGTAAACAGCTAGAAAACCGTCATAATCGGGCACCCTTAACGGCGGGTTAGACTTTACTCAAAACGGATCGATGTTGAATTTTCGATGAATTAATTGTGGGTTGGCCCGCAATTTTGCATGAAATCGCTCATACGCATGGAACGGAAGATTCTTGCTAAAGTAATCCCCCCATTTGAAACGAAACTAGGTGCAGGACGGCTTCATCTGCGCTGGACAACTCGAGAGAGTCAAGTCCAGTAATTTGAAGAGCCGGCCGAATTGTTGTTGGGGGGGGAAATTGCTTGCAATCCGTAGCTTCATGGCACGGATGAAGCTATCGGTACGCACATCCTTTCGAGCGATGTGCGGTCGATAGTGGCAGGACATTCTCTACCCCTAGCCAGCTCGGCAGGTTAACCGGATTCGATCCTTGGGTTGGGCAAATGCGTTCCGTCGTAGGGGTGCGGTTGCTCGACAAATGCTCAGGCTAAGAATTGAACTCGGTTCAAAGCAGGATGGTTCGCAGCGAAAGACGCAGAGATGGAGCTTTGCATTTTGCACCGTGAATCAGTCGTTCGACAATGATGTTTATGCCCGGACCCAGTTGTTTCTAGGCAGTCGATCGCTCTGCGAATTCCTTTTGGGGATTTAGCGGTGTGGTGGCGGCAGAGACCGACAAGGGCAAATACTGTCATGGGTTGAAACGCATCGTATTCATCCCGGACTCACTCACTATTGGAAGGTAACGGAGACCAAAAATATGAAGGTGTTCACCACAGGCCAGGTCGCGAAGATCTGCAAGGTGGCCCCGAGAACCGTTAGCAAATGGTTCGACTCCGGCCGACTCAAAGGGTACCGCATCCCCGGTTCACAAGACCGACGCATCCCCCGCGAGTATCTGATCAGATTTCTCAAAGAGCATGGAATGCCATTGGGAGATTTGGAAGATGAGGCCATGGCCAAAGTTCTGATCGTTGCGCAAGATCAGGTCTTGATCGAGAATTTGAAGCGAGAACTCCCGCAGGAAAGAAGCTTCAAAGTATCGGTCGCTGCAAGCGGTTTCGAGGCAGGTATTCAAGCGGAAAGTTTTCATCCAGATTGCATGATTGTCGACTTCTCAGTCGGCAAGCTCGAAGCATTGCAAATCTGTCAAAACCTACGCAAAAACGCGGACTTTACCGAAATCATTTTGATTGCCCTGCTACCAGACGACGGCAACACGATGAGCTTCGATCGCTCGAGCATCAACGAAACGTTCAAGAAACCATTTGACGCCCGTCTCTTGGCCGAACGACTTCGCACGCTGATCGGGGCAAAGAAGGAACTGGTCTAGTACCGGATTCCTCTTTAGTCAAAACGAAACAAACCTTCGCTGGACAATCTAGCGGAGGTTTTTTCGTTGGTTTAGCGTGAGAACCAGTGCGCGGGTTAAACGGTGGCTATTCGTCAGAATCCCATCTTTCTTTGGTCCCATCGGATGAACCCGACGGGCAGCCGATAAACAGATTTATCATGCCGTCGCTGAAGAAACGCTACGTCGTGGTCGCGGGGATCTTGGGTGGTTTCGCGATCGCTTTTCAAGATACCACCACAGCGATTTGGAACCGAGTCCAGAATCAGTTTGCGTCTATCTCGATTCCAAGTCCACAACTAAGCCAAGATCCAGCACGCCAGGCTTGGATCTCCGAGATGCCGTTGGCCAGTTCCAGCCAAACTCTACCGAGCACGTCGAGCGACTACTCCGTGCTAGCCAATTCCTCGCTCGGCCAGCATATGCGAGCGGGAGAAGTTCGTGTCGACAGTGCCCGCGAACCGAACTCGACTCAGTTGATCTCATCGGGGATCCCACCAGCGCGTCCCACGAACCCGGCGAAACTACCTACCATTCGAATCGCCTCCTTTAGTTTGGAAGCGTTTGGTGAATCCAAACTAAAGAAGAAGGCGGTTGTAGAAACCATCGCCAGTCTGCTAAGGCAATTCGATGTCATTGCGCTGCAAGATATCCAATCTCGCCAGCAAAACATCTTGCCCGAATTGGTAGATAAAGTGAATCAGAGCGATCGCCGATACGACTATTGCATTGGACCCCGTGTCGGGAGTGAGTCCAATCCTCAGCAGTTTGCATTTTTGTTCGATACCGACCGACTTGAGACCGATCGTCAACAGCTCTACACGATCGACGATCCGCAAAGCCTCATGGAGTTCGATCCGTTGGTGGGTTGGTTTCGATGCAAAGGGGTGCCGAGCGATAAGGCGTTTACTTTTACGCTGGTCAACATTCGCTTGGATGCGCTATCGCATGGCCGTGAGCTAAAGTTGTTGCCGGATCTATTGCGAAGTGTTAGGCAGGACGGAAGGTCCGAAGACGATGTCCTCCTGTTGGGCAATTTCGGCTACTCAGATCGAGAGATGGATTCGCTTCGAAACGTGGGGATGCTGTTCGCACTGGAGGGGACCCCAACTACGGTGACAGGCGAGTCCATGTTGGACAACATCATTTTCCCCACGCGGGCAACCGACGAGTTTACGGGCAGAGCGGGAGTGGTCGATTTCCTGAGACAGTGGAACTTGTCGATCGATCAAGCGTTTCAGGTAAGCACGCACATGCCTATATGGGCAGAGTTCTTTGCTGCCGAAGGGGGGAGTCCAGGATATGTTGCCAAATAGCCAAGCCACGTTTCCAGGGGGCGGCAAAAACCGAGCTTGTGCTATCGAAAGATTGACACCGAACGGAGCGTATGCTCTGTTAGTTAGTCGGAGGTTGTCGATGAACGAATCAGAAGAACAGATGTGGCTTGGGCAGATCCCGAAATCGCCACCGTCTAGATTGCGAGCAAAATCGATTTCATCGATCTTAGATAAAGTCCTTGTGGACAAAGGCTACGCGGCTCAACAGTCCACCCAGTTGCTTCAGGAACAGTGGAGTATCGCAGTGGGAGAATCCCTGGCAGGACAATCGCGGATAGGGAAGATCCAACGGGGAGTTTTGCAAGTTTTCGCACTCAACACGATTGTCATGAGCGAGCTGGAGTACGCCAAATCGAAAGCGCTGCAACAATTGAAAACTGCGTTACCGAACTTTCGGCTAAAAGGTATTCGCATCCAATTGGTCAAATGATTCCTTTGAATGCACCCGGGGTTCAATGAAAGTCACAGAGCAAGCACAGTGTGCTATCAGTTTCGGCTTTGCAATCATCATCGATCAGTTCAAGCTGCCCAGTGCCTTTCCGTCGAATGTGTTGGACGATGCGAACGAAGCGATCGCTTCCAAGAACGGGAGCGGGCGGCCAGCTTGGTGCGAGAATCGTCGCGATGTTACACACTTGCCATTGGTCACGTTAGATCCGGCTTCGTCGACCGATCTGGATCAAGCTTTCTGTTTGGATCGCGACGGAGAAAACCTGGTTCTTCATTATGCATTGGCCGACGTGGGAGCTTTCGTTCGCATAGGAAGTGCAATCGAAACCGAGGCCTTCGAACGAGGGGTGACGATTTATGGTTTGGCAGAGAAAATACCTTTGTACCCCAAGTGTATCTCGCAGTCTGCGGCGAGTCTCCTGCCGGATGGCCCACGGCCAGCGGTATTGGTCACGGTCGCGGTATCACCCAGCGGGGCTCTTCTGCTTCGGGGTGTTGAGCGGGTTGTTTGCCAAAGCCAAGCAAAGCTCGCATACGATAGCGTCGACATGAGCAAGCTTCCCTATTTGGAAGAGTTTGCGAGGCGAATGTGGATGGATGAACAGGCCCGCGGAGCGGTTCGCGTCGAGTTTCCTAAGCAAGAAGTGATTGTGGACGAGACTGCACCGGGTGGAGTACGTTTGGATTTGCTGCCGCGAAAGCCATCTGAATCGGTCAATGCAACCTTATCTTTGGCGGCAAACATGGCCTTAGGAAGCTTGATGAAAGAAGCCGGAGTCGGGTTGTTTCGAGTCATGGATGACCCGGAACCGAGAGCGGTAAACGCCCTGCGAAGAGCCGCGCACGCGTTGGGTATTGGATGGCTGGAATCCGAAAGTCTCCGAGACCTGCAGCGCCAAATGGATCCTTCGAATCTCACTCACCAGCGATTTTTGTTGGAGGCGAGGCGAGCGGGCGGGCGGGCAAGCTACGCTGAATTCTCACAAAAAAAGGCACCTTGGCATTCGGCGATCGCGGCCACCTATGGGCATGCGACCGCACCCATGCGAAGGCTGGCCGACCGCTATGTACTGGATCTGGCCTGCCTATTGGTCAATAGCGAACCAGTGCCTGCCTGGTTGTCCGAACGGATTGCAAACCTACCCGCCGTCATGACGCGATGCGAAGGGAAATCGGCCAGCGTCGATCGAGCGGTCATCGATTTGCTAGAGGCTGTCTCGTTGCAACACCGTATCGGAGAGGTGCTGGAAGCCGAGGTTGTCGACGCGGATGCAGGCATGGTTCAAACCCGTGATTCTGCGATCCGTTCTAGAGCAACTAAGCTTCCAGCGGTCAAGAACGGGGACATCGTTCGGGTGCGAATTGATGTCGCGGACCCATTGACCCGGAGAGTTCGGCTTTCAGTAGCCTAATCGCTCGACCAAATCTTTGCGAGCTTTCGAGTTCCCCGGTACTTTCTTGCATATGTCTTGCACCTGTGCAATATTGGTATTAACCGTCGCCTCGTTCCGCTGGCGTGTAGGGAACCAGTTGGTAGAATGAATCGGGTATCGTTTCGAAAGGGTACTTACCCTTTACACCGTAGCCAGTCAAAAGGACTTTTGGAGAACACATGAGAAATACGAATTGGTTTCACTTTACGGGTTTGATTGGTTTGGGGCTAACGCTATCGATTGGACTATTGGGCTGCGAAACGAAGTCTGTCCCCGGTAAACCTCTTGTCGCGACTGGCAATGCTGGTGGCCATAGCCACGGGGACCATAAGGAGGCAACTACCATGGCAGAAGCGATCAAGGAGATTGACTCACATCGCATAGCTATCAAAGATGCCTTTGCAAAAAAGCAACCTGAGGACGCGCACGATAGTTTGCATGAGATTGGCCACGTCATTGAGTCGATCACCGCTTTGGCGGCCGAGCATGCAACGACCGATGAGTCAAAGCAAGTTGTCAAGAAAGCTGTAGGCGAATTGCTAGACTGCTTCGGCGCTGTCGACGAGACACTCCATAGTGAAAAAGGAAAGAGCTACGAGGAGGTTTCGGAGAGAGTGGACGCTGCCATGGCTTCTCTGACAGCATTGATTAAACCGTAAACTTCGAAGTCGCTTCCTCCATCAACGCATCGGGAAAACAGAACTATGCTCAGCAAGATATCTTGGTTCAGCCTCCTTTTCACAGTTTCGCTAGCAACCCTAGGCTGCCAAGGGGTGGTCGATCCAAAACTAGTAGAGCTGAGAAACAAGTTTTTCGCAAAGGTGGAGCCCGAACATGCGTCGACGTTGACGGAAGCAAAGAGTCTTTTGACCGAAGAGTCCGACGTGGTCCTATTCGGACAGATTTTTGGCGGCGACTTCGAACCGTTTGAGAAGGGCAAGGCGATTTTCGTTCTTTCGGAAGCACCATCGGATCATGGAGACGGAAAGAAACACGAGGCGAGCGAATGCCCTTTCTGCCGTCGCAAAGCAGAGGCGGCGCCGATCGCTCAGATTCAGTTCCAAGACACCGATGGCAAAACGCTTCCGTTAGGCGCGGAACAACTCTTTGATTTGCGAAAAGGGCAGATTGTCGTGGTTCAAGGCCGAGGGAAGTACGAAAGCGAATCCGACACACTGATGATCACCGGATCGAGTCTTTATGTTCGACCGTAAACAGAGGTCCCGGTTCTAGATAAATCGGCGAATAGCATTTACGCATCGCTCTATTTCCTCGTCGGAATGGAGAACGGACAAACTGATACGCAGAAGACTGCTGTTTGCCGGCACGGTGGGTGATCGAATCGCGGGGATATAGATGCCTGCCTCCAACAGTCGACGACTCAGCTCGGTCGTTCGTTTGTCATCGCGAACATAGATCGGCACGATTGGGCTACTCCCCTCGCCGACTTCCAACCCCAATTCCCGTAAACTTGCTCGCAATAGTTCTCCTTTTTGCGCGAGCACTTGACGTTCTTTTTGCATTCCTTGCACTAGCGAGATCGCTTTACAAGCGGCAGTCACCGTTGGCAGCGGTGCCGCGGTGCTATAGATCCAAGATCTCGCGTGATTGGTGAGCCAATCGATGAGTGTGCTGGAACCAGCGACAAAGCCACCCACGCAACCGATCGCTTTGCTCAACGTGCCTATACTCACGATCCGTTCCCGCGAGAGGCCAAGGTGTTCGACCAGGCCGCGTCCAAGTTGACCATAGACTCCAGTTGCATGCGCTTCATCCAGAATGCACTGCATATCGAATTCGTGGCATAGAGTATGGATCTCACGAAGGGGTGCTGTGTCGCCATCCATGCTGAACACTGAATCCGACACGACGAATGCGTGACGACCACGGTGTCGATATTCTTTCACTAGTTCCCGCAGGGATTCAAAGTCACAGTGTGGATATATGTGAGTTTCCGCGCGACTGAGTCGACAACCGTCGATGAGGCTGGCGTGATTCAAACTGTCGCTGAAGAGGACATCTTTGTTCGAGACCAAGGCCGCGACGGTGCCGACATTGGCGGCATAGCCACTGGCGAATACGATCGCCCGTTCGGTCGCTTCGAAGGCAGCGATCGTTTGAACGAGCCGGTCATGGCTGGGCGAGTGGCCTGTGACCAAGGGGCTTGCTCCGCTCCCAAATCTGTCACAACCGGTTGCAGCGTCGAGAATGGCTCTACGAACGTCTGGGTGCCACGCAAGACCGAGGTAGTCGTTCGCCCCAAAATGGACGGCACGCTTCCCGTCTCGCTCGAGGGTCGTGGGACCGATGGGTACTGAAACCACGGCTTGACGATGGAGCCCAGCTTCTCGCCGTTTCCCGAGTGACGCCTCCAATTCAGTCCAAAAGGCCGGCTGTGACGACTTATCCGGCAAATTAGTTTGTTCTAGAGGCGAAGAATGGGAAAACGGGTTTGATTCGGCGGGTTGCATCATCAATAATTGCCAGCGTGACTTATCATTTTGTTTTTTCCGTAGCCATGGTATTGGAGCGTACGAGTCTAGTCATGCAAATGCTAGAGCCCAGCCTGTTGATTACCGACGACGATCGAGACTTTCGATTGTGTCTGGGGGAGGCTCTTGCCAGGCGCGGCTACAGGACTATTCTGGCCGCGGACGGAATCGAAGCATTGGAAGTGATTCGAAGCCAGAAGATCCACTTGGCACTACTCGATGTTCACATGCCGCGACTCGACGGTTTAGGAATGCTGCAATCCCTTAGGGACGACTGCTCCACTTTGCCCTGCATCTTGATGTCGGCCGAGTTGAATGAATCGATTGTGGCTCGGGCTCGTCAACTGCGAACGGAACAAATTCTCGCCAAACCGTTCAGTCTACATCTTTTGGCCGGCACGATCAAATCGATGCTGGATCTGCACTATGGTCCTGGTTGCTACGGTCCCGGCCGCGATGGGCGTCCGATCTGAAACTCCGTGCGTCGCCCACGACTGAAACTCCGTGCGTCGCCCACGACTGAAACTCCGTGCGTCGCTCACGATAGGGCCGGGTGTGCTGCTTCGTACTCTGAAATCTTGGAAGCGTTTTCCAGCGTCAAGCTGATATCGTCCAGTCCGTGGAGCAAGCAATGACGACGAAAGGGTTCGACCGCAAACGCAGCAATAAATCCGTGCCCATCGGAGACTGTGCATTTCTCTAGATCGACAGTCAGATGGAAAGGAGACTGCGATGCATGGCGATGGAACAGCTCTTCGATTTGTTCTTCAGAAAGTTGAATCGGCAACGTCCCGTTCTTAAAACAGTTGTTATAGAAAATGTCTGCAAAGGAGGGAGCAATGACAGACCGAAGGCCATAGTCATCGATTGCCCAGACAGCATGTTCTCGCGACGAGCCGCTTCCAAAATTGCGTCGCGCGAGCAAGATCTTGGCGCCCTGATTCCGAGCGAGGTTCAATTCGAAGATGGGGTTGGGTGAGCCGTCTTCGTTGAATCGCCAATCAAAGAACAGGAACTGCCCGAAGCCGCTTCGTTCAATCCGCTTGAGGAACTGCTTGGGAATAATTTGGTCGGTGTCTACGTTAGCCCGGTCCATGGCCGCAACGACGCCGGAGATTATTGTGAATGCTTGCATGAGATTGATCGAGGATGATTGAGGGGTGGGTGGTGATGTGCAAGGGAATCGACGAGGGTTTAGACGCGATAGATCCATTGCCGAATATCGACAAAGCAGCCGGAGACGGCTGCAGCAGCGGCCATGGCCGGCGACACGAGGTGCGTTCGTCCTCCTTTACCTTGACGCCCTTCGAAGTTTCGATTGGAGGTGGATGCACATCGTTCACCCGGCTCCAGTCGGTCGGGGTTCATGGCTAGACACATACTGCAGCCCGCTTCGCGCCAATCGAACCCCGATTCTTTGAAGACTTTATCGAGCCCCTCGGATTCCGCCTGTCGCTTGACTTGGCCGCTGCCGGGCACGACCATTGCGTAGACTTTGTCGCTGACTTTATAGCCCTTTACGACATTGGCAGCCGCTCTCAAATCCTCGATCCTAGCGTTGGTGCACGATCCAATGAAAACTCTATCGATCGATACGCTGGTAAGTGGCACCCCCGGCCGGAGCCCCATATACTCGAGCGAACCGGCCGCAGATTTACGCTCGGTCTCATCGGCAAAATCATTTGGGTTAGGAACCGGCGAGTTGATCGAAGCAACCTGTCCTGGATTGGTTCCCCAAGTGACTTGCGGCTCGATGTCCTGACCGCGGAACACACTGACGCGATCGTATTTTGCGCCAGGATCCGATGGCAGCTGTCGCCAAAGAGCTTCGGCGGTAGAGAAATCTTTGGGAGCAAACGGGCGGCCCTTCAAATAGTCGAAAGTGGTTTGATCGGGAGCGATCATGCCCGCGCGTGCCCCTGCCTCGATGGACATATTGCAAACCGTCATGCGTTCCTCCATGCTCAGCCGCCGGATGACTTCACCCGTATACTCCAGAACGTATCCAGTCCCACCCGATGTCGTTAGTTTGCCGATCAAGTACAGAATAAGGTCTTTTGCCGTGACTCCAGGTGCAAGTTCGCCGTCAACTCGCAACTCGTAGGTCTTGGGCAGATATTGCAAAAGCGTTTGTGTTGCTAGAACATGCTCCACCTCGCTGGTCCCAATCCCAACGGCCAAAGCGCCGAATGCCCCGTGGGTGGCGGTGTGCGAATCGCCGCAAACGATGGTCATCCCGGGTTGGGTATAGCCAAGCTCGGGACCAATGATGTGCACGATTCCTTGGTGGATATCGTTCAGATCATAGAGCCTGACTCCAAACTCTTTGCAATTCTCCCGCAACTTATCGACTTGCTGCCTCGCGATGGGATCAGCTATCGGCAGAGAGCGATCGCTGGTTGGAACGTTGTGATCTGGAGTCGCGATGGTTCGTTCCGCGCGGCGGACCTTGCGACCGGCCATGCGAAGTCCTTCGAACGCCTGTGCGCTGGTAACTTCATGGACCAGGTGCAAGTCGACATAGAGAATCGTCTGTTTGCCCGATTCGCTGAGAACGGTATGGCTGTCCCAGATTTTCTGGAACATGTTGCGAGGCGTGTAGGTTTCCGAGGACATAGAAAAAGTGAGTGGGTGAAGGAGGGAATGCGAGAAGTTTTTTCGGAGAGTGCTGCGAACCGAGGTTCCGGGGGTGTTAAGGTTTACTTCCCCCGGCTATCCTGTGATTCCTATGTTAATATTTTTCCCTAATTGCCTATTTCAGGATAGACGAAACGATGCCCAAAATCGATTCTTTGCACGAACGCGGCTCGGCTCTTGAAAACCAATTTTTTGCTGAGCAAGACGCCAAACTATTAGCAGAATTGAAGACGAAGCACGAAAAAGAAGGCGCTATCGCTGAGTTTTCACGCATTAGTGGTATCAAGGATACGAAAATACTCGAGGCAGTTTACCAACTGGGGGTTACTCCTCAGACTTTTTCCGCACTGAGAGTTTTTCCACTCGTGGCGGTGGCCTGGGGAGATGGCGTGTTGGATGAGGCCGAGCGAACTACGGTAAACACGATTGCGTCTACCCATTTTTTACTCAAGGAATGCCCGGCCAGCCAACTGCTCAAAAAATGGCTTGACACTAAACCCTCGGCAGAGATGTTCGACGCATGGGAAAACTATGCGAAAGCACTTGCCAGCGCGCTTCCAGCGCACGAAGCGGACGAATTGAAAAAAGCCCTCGTGAGTGAGATCCAAACTGTGGCTACCACCAGCGGCGGCTTGCTCGGCTGGGCAGCCGTTTCCCAAGGCGAGAGTAAGGTACTCCGACGTATCGAAGCGGCTCTGACTCGCCCAACGGTTTAGAGTCAATTATTTCAGTAGAGTCGCGACAGCCAACGCAACCTCAAAACAACCCCTCTCACATATCTCAACGGAGCACCCATGAAATACGGCATGAACCTATTGCTTTGGTCGGGCGAAGTTAACGAAAGCATGTTCCCTACCTTGGAGCAGTTAAAGAAGCTGGGGTTTGACGGTGTCGAGATTCCGATTTTCAATTTGGCTTTAGACTACACGGCGCTTGGAAAAAAACTGGATGCTATTGGGTTACAGCGCACGGCTGTGACCATTCGTACCGAGGACAACAACCCGATTAGCCCAAACCCAGCGGTACGAAAGAAGGGGGTGGAACTGAACAAGCAGACGCTAGATTGCTGTGCCGCCGCCGGCGTGCAAACCGTGGTCGGGCCGTACCACTCGGCCCTAGG
>Ga0335394_10004931_pt1 | contig 15156 bp, 9 predicted proteins | sample MAT03_FD_205741 | JGI IMG/M metagenome (GOLD analysis project Ga0335394, IMG submission 205741) | Freshwater microbial communities from Lake Fryxell liftoff mats and glacier meltwater in Antarctica - MAT-03 (spades assembly) (version 2) ...
CGCATCGCCACGGAAGTCTGCAAGGCGGTTGAACGCGCGAACGAACGTCTCCTGGGTGTAGTCCTGCGCCAGCGTCGAATCGCCCGCGAGCCGGTAGGCAAGGCGATACACCTTGTCCACATGCCGTTCGTAAAACGCGCGCTCGGCGCGTGGGTCTGCTGCCAGAACCTGCGCGATCAATTCGTGGTCGTTCACATGCCCCGGGTTGACAGTCATCGGCCGATTCTGCGTCCTGCCCCACTCCGACAGGGGAATGAGGCAAAGGGTTTCGTGGCGGGGGCGAGGGGGCGCTCGAGCTGTGGCTTGCAATGCCGCGGTTTGCCGGCCGGCGCGACTGGCCGAAAGCGCCCACCGGGCTTCGTGTGACGCATCAATGCACCGAGGGCCGCATGTCTGACGTTCGACATGCGGCCCGCGGCGTTCTGACGACTGCCGGAGTGCAGTGTGACTTACGCGATCGTCTGCAGGTCCTGAAGCGCCTTCCTGAGCAGCTTCACCTTGTTGTCGTCGCATCCACTCTGCGCTTCGCTGGAGAGGGAGTTCGCGAGTTGCGACAACGCCGCCGACCGCTCGGTGCCGGAGAGGCGCTCCGCTGCCGCGATCGATGCGCGAATCGAAGAGATGCGCGGCCCCGCCACACACCCCTTCCGCTCCAGCTGGTCGGTGTACGACCTGGCCAGCGCAAAGCTCGGGGGCCACACCAGCTTTGGCTGCCCCTGCGCGTTCAGGTAATCGAAGTGCACCGTTTTGGCCGCGTCGATCTCATTCTGCGAGATGAACTGGCTCGGCGTGAGCTCCGTGATGTCCATGCCGCGCGCGATTTCCGAGCTGATCATCTGGCCGTTGTACCAGTACACCGACCAGCTGCCACCCGTGACGACACGCGTGGAGTCCACCGGACCGCGATCGAACGAGGCGATTTCCATCGGCTTCGCGGGGTCGGTCCAATCGAACACCGAGATGCCGCCCTGATACCACGACTGCACCATCACATCGCGCCCCGGAATCGGCACCAGTGATCCGTTGTGAGCGACGCAGTTCTCGGCACCAGTCTGAATGGTGGGAATCTTGTAGTAGCTCTGGAACTTCAGCTTGCGATTCTCGATCGTGAAGATGGCGTTGGCGCCCCACTCGGGCTTGTCGCCTGCACGGCACTTTGGCGACGTTCCGCCACCCCATTCGTCGGAGAACAGCAGCTTGGTTCCGTCGTTGTTGAACGTGGCCGAGTGCCAGTAGGCGAAGTTTGAATCGGCCGCCGCATCGAGGCGGTACGGATTGACCGGGTCGCTGATATCCAGCAACAGACCGTGTCCTTCACACGCACCACCAGCGAGGCCGAGCGCGGGGTAGACGGTGATATCGTGGCACTGTGAGCGTTCGGACACCTTGCCGCCTGGGGCGACGGCGTTGCCGAAGACGCGGTTCATGATCGCCTGCATCTGTGGACGGAGCGCGGCACTGTCGGCGCTCGTCGCCGCTCCGCTGCCACCGCGCGACTTCACCACGCTGTCGAGCAGCGGGCGCACCATCTGCGCCGGAACGACCATCTCTGCGCCCGACTGCGGATTCTTCGCGATGAAGGCGTTCTGTGCCCGCGCGGCGGCGATGGCCTTGCTGGTGGCGGCGATGTCCGCATCGGACGGACCGTGGCGCACACCGTCGGCGAGGCCGGCAAAGATGTTGGCGCGGCCGACGACGGCGGCCCTGGTCGGATCGGCGAGCGGAACCTTGATGATCTCGATCCGGAGTCGTGACGAACTCGGATCGTCGCTCGCCACTGTGCCGGCGCAGCCAGCCAGCTCGTTCGGTGAGCGAATTCCAGCCGAACCGGAAACGTAGATGTAGACGTTCTGTTTGTCCTTCGGATCCTCCAACACCGTGTGCGTGTGCGATCCGCGACAGGTCTGCACATTCGCGATCAGCCTGGGGGCCTTGATGTCGGTGATATCAAAGATGCGAACCCCGCGCATCCTCAGTGCGCTCACGGTGTCCGTCACGCCGCCCGGCAGGCAGTCGGTGCGACCGTTGGTGGCTTCCACCGACATGAACATGAGATTCCTGAACACCGAGACATCGTTCTGCGACGCAGGGCAGGGGTACGCCGTGACGAGCACCGGCTTGGCAGAGTTCGTCATGTCCCAGATGATCGGGCCATTGTAATTCCCCTGAATCGCGTACTTCCCGGTGAACGCGATGTCGGAGTTCCACGCCCCGCCAAAGCTCGCAGGCGACTGCGCGCGACCGATCACCTTCATGTTCGACACCGCCTCCTCGGCGTCGTACAGTCCACCGCGCAGACCGACGCGCGCATCGCGCGACCAGTCCTCGGTTCCGCCCGTACTGGCATTTGCATTCGGCGCCGCTGTCGGGGTGGTCATCGGCTTGTTCGCCGCACACCCGGCCAACCCCACGATACTCGCCAGAACCACCAGCGTGCTGACACGCGCCATCGGTAACACTCTCTGCCTGGGGAAAAACAACATCGCGAACCCTCGTTGGTGATAAGCGGTATCGGCCCTGCAACCCTTGGGGTCAATTCGGTGGTGGTGCGTATCCCATCTCCAGCAACATCGTCAGCATCCGCTTGATTTCGGTGGACTGGTCCACCTCGACATCGGCGGCGAACTTGAACACCGTTTCGTCCTGACCGGCGCCCTGCGTACCGAACAGCGTGCGCACCATCGTGACAGCGCCACGGTGATGCTGCATCATGAACGTGAGTAGCAACCGATCATACTCGGCACCACGCGCCGCGTCGAGTTGGCCGAGCTGCGTGTCGCTGAGCATACCGGGCATGGTGGCCATCGATGCCATCGAGTGCCCGCCGTCTATCGCGTGGTCCATCGCCTTCATCGTGACGGTGCCGAGCGAGTCCACCTGCATCGGGTCCTGATTCCGGTCCAGCAACCAGGTGCGCATGATCGTGATCTCATCCGACTGCGCGTTGATGATTCGCTCGGTGAGCCTCACCACTGCCGGAGATGCACCGTGCGATGGCGCCCAGCGCGAGATCTGAATCGCCTGCGCATGGTGGTGAATCATCCCGCTCATGAAGTCGATGTCGGCTCGCGTGTACGGGAGCCGAATCGAATCCGCCCTGGCGCGCGCAGTGGCGCCAGCCTGGCCCATCACGAACGGATTCGCTGGACGCGATTGCTGTGCGCACGCACCCACAAGGGTGGCGCTCAGCACGAACGCGACGATCGCTACCCGCCGGGTGTGCGGGAAACCTGACACAGTCATGTTGTGGTTACGCGGCAGAGAAGAGGGCCGTTGAATCCGCCCGGACCGCGGGCAAGGTTCTAAGCTATCCCTCTCGACTCGCCGAACGCAGTTTCGCGCCGCCGTGAACCATTCGGCCGGCGCCAGGGTGCCTGGCGGCAGGCAACGCTTCCGGACCATGGGGTCAGAGTCCTTGATCATCTGAACCGTGGCACACACAGCGGCGTGCAGGCGTCCGCCGACCGCTTGTGTTCACACGCGGCGCACAGGTCACCCTTGTGCGGTCTGGTCTGACGAGCCCGCACGCCTACATTTGCGTTCTCGCGCCTGTTCTCGCGCCTCGACCCTTTGGAGCTGTCATGCGTTCTGGCCCCCTGCTCACCGCCGTCGCCCTGCTCGCGATCGCCTGTTCCCGTACCCAGCCGGCGAACGCCCCGGCCCCGGCTCCCGGCGCGGCCGTCGCAGCAACTGCAGGCGCACCCGGCCAGCCGGCCGCCGCGCCGCGTCGTCGTGTGCCCCCCAATCCGTTTCAGCAGGACACCGTGCGGCGTGCAATGGTCGATTCGATCCTGGCCACGATCGCCGGTCGCGAAAATGAACCCGCGGGCACGGTGTTCAAGAACGTGAAAATGCTCAGGGACATGCCCGCCGGTGAATTTCTGCGGACGATGGACACCCAGTACGGCCGTGGCCTCGGCTGGACCTGCTCCAACTGTCACGTCGCCGGCAAATTCGAGGACGACAGCAAGAAGAACAAGAAGATTGCGCGCCAGATGCAGACGATGCAGGACTACATCAACAACCGTTCGCTCAGCCGCGTGAAGGAATTGGACGCGGAGTACGACAAAGCCACCTGCGCGATGTGCCACCGTGGCGCGAGCGAACCGAAGGGCACGATCGACGCGCCTCGCCTTCCGTAGGCGACGAAGCACAACACGACTGCTCGGCGGTGCTTAGAAAGGCGCGGGCCGTTTTACGTTGATGCGAACTCCGGTGACCGGGTGCACGAAAGACAACACCTCCGCATGCAACAACATGCGGGCCGACTGTGCGCCCACAGCGTCGCCGTAGAGCCGATCGCCAACGATCGGCGCCCGCAACCCCAGCGGGTGGGCGCAATGAACGCGGAGCTGATGCGTGCGCCCCGTCAACGGCTGAAGGGTGACCTGTGTGCGTGACCCGTCCCGCGCCTGAACGCGCCACTCGGTGACTGCCGCGCGCCCATGCACGGCGTCGTGGATCTGGCGCGGCCGATCCTCCACATCAACGCGAAGCGGGAGGGCGATCGTCCCGGCGTCACCTGCCACCGCTCCATCGACCCACGCGACGTATCGCTTGACGATCTCGCGCTGCGCAAAAAGTCGCTGCAGCGCAACGTAGGTGGCAGAATCTTTCGCAATCAGGAGCAGCCCGGAGGTGTCGAGATCGAGCCGATGCACGAGCAGCGGCCCCGTCGCCTGTGGATAGCGCACCTGCATGCGGGTCTGCACCGAGTCGCGCAACGTCGCGCTGCGACCGGGGACCGACAGCAGCCCCGCAGGCTTGTCCACGATGACGATCCACTCGTCCTCGAACACGACGACCGGTTCTGTCATCGAGATCGTTGACGCACCGAACACCGGCGCCTCATCGTGAGGCACGCCGCTGAGCATGTGTGCCAGGATCGGGCCACACTTGCTGCGGCACGCTGGGTAGAACACACCCGCGCGTCGGTCACCGGAGAGCGGCGGCGCACCGTACCACACTTCGGCCAGCGCCAGCGGGCGGAGCTGATTGCGATAGGCGTACGTCAGCAGCTTTGGCGCGGCGCAGTCGGCGGCGCCTCCGGGCACATCACGGGGTGCAAACAGCGTAGCCAGCGAAACGACCTCGCCCCGTGCGTTCACGATATCGTACGTCGCCTGCAGCAGTTGGAGAAGGTCACGCGATCGTGCAGTGCGTGTTGCGACGAGCGCGACGCGTGCGCGATCAACGCCGTCCACCGCACTCTCGATCACCGATCGTTCGTCGCTGTGTGCGCGCTCCATCGCGCGTTGTTCAGCCGCATCGCGGCGACTCTCCTGCGCCAACGCGTGGTGGGTCTGCAGGTCGTCGTTGGTGACTCGCGCACTCCGGCGAATGGTGCGATTGGCTGAATGCTGGTCGCGAAGCGCGGCGCGTTCAGCCGCCTGCCGCTCCAGCATCGCTATGAGTGCGCGGCGCTCGGCGCTTCGGCCGTCCGGTGCCGCGATTGCCTCGGCGAGACTGGCCATCTCGACCTCGCCGTCGCTCCAGATGGCATCGAAGCCGGCGCGATCGAAGACGGGCGGCACCCAACCGTCCACGTGCCAGTCACCGCCGAGCATCCCCGAGAATGCACGGAGATACCCGAGCGACCCGTCCGCGTCTGCCACAACCAGCACGCCGAACATCTTCCCACCGCCCGCGTCGTCCAACCTCCATCGCTCCGATCGCGTCGCTTCGAGTTCTGCGAGCATCGCCTCCGCGGCGCGCCGGGCCAGCGGATGCACCGCGCTCGCATCGAACGGGCTCGGCATCCGCGCCGGGATAGCGATCGCCGTCAGAGCGGGGGAGAGAGGAAAGATCATCGCGACAAAGATGTACGTAACCCAGCGCGGGCCGCACTATCCCCGTACTCGAGAGTCGGAAACGTCACGCGCCCACCGGCATCGCGCTGCAGGTGGGCGCATCTGACATCATCCATCATGCCGCACTACGGTTTCTTCGATCCGCCGGCGGAAGTCTTGGGAGACGCGGACTTCGCGGGCTCCGTCGGGGCGTCTGGTGCACCCAACGGAATCGCGGTCGGGGCACCGCTATCCAGACCCAGCGCGCCCTCAGGGGCCTGTGGCGCCCCGAGAATATTCGCTTCACCACCAAACCAGTTCAGCGTCCGGCTGGCGACGGCGATGTTCTTTGCCGTCAGCACCACTGCGTCCGCTTCCCTGGTTTTCCCGTTGAGGCGCAGCGCGTCGCCGAGGACGATGCCGGCACTCACGTACAACGCCGGAATGCCGGCCGACGGCTTGTCGACCCAGTCGCCGCGGCTGATGATGCTCTTCTGGCCTACGAAGACATCGTTCCAGAGTGTGAGGCTCCGATTGACGTCGACGAACCCTTCACCGGAGATCGCTGCCGTGTCGGCGCTCACACCCGGGGGCACAGGTAACAGCTTCCGCGCCAGGCCCTGTGTGAGCAGGTACTGCCCGAGTCCGAGCGACAGGCCATACCCACCAGACGTGCGAGAGAAGTAGATCGGGCGCTTGCCCCAGTTGTCGCGGATCATGTACAGCGTGAGGATGTCGGCCCGCTCCAGCACACCCTGACTGAGATTCTTTGGGTCGATGATGGCCTGAATGGTGCCCTGCGTGAATACCATCGCCGAATCGAGTTGCACGTACAGCGGCACGCTGTCTGCCTGCGCCAGCGTAAGGTTGAGCGGTTTCGTCGTCGGCCTGGTCCAGGTGCCGCTGCGATACAACGCTGGTCCCTTCGCCGCATCGTACTCGTAAATCGGGCGACGAATCATCTGGCGCGTGTACCAGTCGGTGTTCATCAGCGATGTGTTGGCAACCAGCACATCCTTGCGAATCCCTTCCACTTCCTGCGCATACCAGAGTGGAAATGTGTCGTTGTCTCCCACGGTGATCAGCACACCATACGGTTCCACACTGTTCAGCAGATCGTGAGCAAAGTCACGCGTATCGCGCTGACCGGCGCGGCTCGCCTGACTCCAGTTGCCGAGCATCGGAATGAAGGCCAGCGCCAGCACCGGTGCGCTCGCCCGCCACGCGCGTGGGGTGGGCGACGAAAAGCGCTGCTTCCCCAGTTCGATCGTTTCCGTGCCCATGAAGCCGGCCACGGTTTCCCAGAGATAGATCAACCCCAACCCGGCCCACACGCTCCAGGCGCTGAAGCTCCACAGGTAGAAGTAATCGCGATCACGAACTTCCCGCGCGACACTGTCACCCAGTTCGGGCTCCTGCGAGTACCCGTACTTGAAGTTCAGGTAAATGATCAGCCCGATCGTCAGCGTACCGATCAGCGGGCCGAAGAAGAGAAAGCTCCGCTGGTCGCGTTTGTAGTGCACCCAGCCGCCGATCAACCCGAGGCCGAGGAACACCACTGCCAGTGCATTCTGGAGTCCGCTGCGTTCGCCGTGTGCGTCGCGGAGCCACTGCCACTTGAAGTACAGCCACCACATGCCGGCTTGCGCCGTGATCGGCGCCTGACGCTCGGTGAGCTTTGGCTTGCCGTACTGGCCGCGATCGAAGTTGTACTTGAAGCGCTCCCACGTCACCGCGCTGAAGGTACAGCTGACGCCGATCTCCGTTGCGCACGCCGTCGGTTCACCTTCGTTGATGGCTGGAAAGTGCGCAGCGCGAATCGGCTGCGTTGCGAAGGGCGAGATGCCGAGCATTACCGCCGCCACACACGCAAGCAACAGCTTCCACTTGAGCAGCGTCTTGGGCGCGCGGAAGAGAATCGCCAACCCGACCGCCGGCCCCGGGAGCATGCCGGCGGGGTGGTTGGCGTAGCCAAGTCCGAGCAGGAAGGCGATCAGGATCAACAGCTTGTCGCCACGCTTGCCCTCCGGCTCATCGCACCACGTCACGGTCAGCCAGGCCACGATGGCGAAAATCGCGAGCGACACCGTGTACACCTTCTCGTTCACGACGCTCTGATTCCAGACGGTGAACGCCGTCGCACCGATGAGCGTCGCGACCGAGGCACCGGTCCACCGCATCCACTTCTGCGGCAGCCAGCTGACGAGCACGCGCTCCGTGATCAGGAACCACGACCCTGCCGCAACTGCGCTCGAGAGCGCCGCCAGCATGTTCAGCTTCACCGCCACCGACGCCCCGGGGATTGGCAGATGCGCGAACACATTGCCGATCAGAATGAAGAACGGGTTGCCCGGCGGGTGCGGAATGCCCAGGACGTAGGCGGCCGCGATGTACTCGCTGGCGTCCCACATGGCGGTCGACGGTGCGAGCGTGATCAGGTACAGCACGAAGACCGCCAACGTGGCGATGCCCGCCGCCAGATACGATGGCCGATAGTCGAGATCGGTATGGATCACGGTCGTTGCTGCGGTCGTGGGCGACCGAGGGGCCGGAATCGGAGCTGCAGAGGAGGCCATCAGCGGCTGGAAAGGGACGGGTGGTTCAGAACACAACCTGTAAAAATCGCTCTACCCCCGGCACTGGGGCTAGTGCCAGGCGCAGCCGGCGGTGCGGACGGTGGCCGGAAACGTGACCTGGATGCTGCCATCCCTCAGTGTCTGAACAGGCGGGCGCCGGTGAAGACCATCGCGATCCCGTGCTCATCGGCCGCCGCGATCACCTCGGCGTCCCGCACTGAGCCGCCAGGTTGGACAATCGCCGTGACCCCGACAGTTGCCGCACTGTCCACCCCATCCCGGAAGGGGAAGAAGGCGTCGGAGGCGAGCGCCGCCCCGGCGGTCTGATGCCCAGCCTGTGTGGCCTTGTAGCCGGCCAGAAAGCTGGCATCCACGCGCGACATCTGCCCCGAGCCGATTCCGATCGTCGCCCCGTTGCGAGCGAGCACGATGGCGTTCGACTTCACCGCCGCTGATGCCCGCCAGGCGAACGCCAGGTCGGTGAGCTCGGCGGCGGTCGGCGCGCGCCTGGTCACGACCGTCCACGGAATGGGCCCCTTGGGCACCCGCATCCGATCCTGCAGCAGCACACCGCCGCGAACGCGCTTGATGTCCATGCCGCCGATGTCGCCGGCCGGCAGGGTGCCGATCAACACGCGCAGATTCTTCTTCCTGCCCAGCAGCTCGGCGGCGCCGTCGCTGATCGCCGGAGCCACGATGCACTCCAGAAAGAGCGACGACATCGCCTCCGCCGTGGCGTCATCGATGGCCACCGAAAAGGCGACGACGCCGCCGAACGCCGACGTCGGATCGCAGGCCAGCGCCTTCTGGTACGCCTCCAGCGGTGTGGCACCGATCGCCAGTCCACACGGCGTCGTGTGCTTGATGATCGCGCATGCCACCTGTTCGGCAAACGGCTCGATCGCCATCAGTGCACCGTCAACGTCGAGGAGGTTGTTGAAGCTCAACTCCTTGCCGCCCAGCTGCTGCAGCGATGCCAGTCCCGCTCCTGCGCGTTCCACATAGAATGCCGCGCGCTGTTGGGGATTCTCTCCGTAGCGCAGCCCCTGCGCCTTCTCGAACGCCAACGGAAGGGTGGCTGGAAAGGGATCGTCTGGCGCCACCTGATTCTGCAGCCAGCCGGCGATCGCGCTGTCGTAACTCGCCGTGTGCGCAAACACCTTGGCGGCCAGATCGCGTCGGAGGATCATGCCACCCTCTTCGTCTCTGGCATCCAGGGCGGCGATCACCCGCGAGTAGTCGTCGGGATCGCACACCACCGTGACGGCGCTGAAGTTCTTCGCTGCCGACCGCAGCATGCTCGGCCCGCCGATATCGATCTGTTCGATCACGTCGTGCGGCGACACGCCGGCGCGTGCAGCGGTCTGTCGGAATGGGTAGAGATTCACGACGACGAGATCGATGGCATCGATCTTGTGTTCGGCAACCGCCGCCACGTGCTCGGGGAGATCGCGCCGATACAGCAGCCCACCATGCACCACCGGGTGCAACGTCTTCACGCGGCCGTCCAGCATCTCCGGGAAGCCGGTGACATCGCTGATGTCGGCCACCGTCAACCCCGCATCGCGCAGCGCCCTGGCGGTGCCGCCGGTGGAGATCAGCTCCCAGTCTCGCGCGATCAGTTCGCGGGCGAAGTCCACCAGTCCAGCTTTATCGGAAACGCTCAGCAGTGCGCGAGGCATACGTCGGAGAGAAGGGGAGGGTGTGTGTACAACGCGCGTCACTTCGCGAGTGCGCGATCGAGGTCGGTGGCCAGCGACGACCCGTCCAGCAGCGAAAACACATCGGGCTGCGCGCCAGTGAGGAACGCGCCGTGCACGGTGCCATCGTCATCCAGCGCCAGCGATTCGGCGCAGAGCAGCTCCACAACTCGTGGAAGCAGCGCGTGTTCGACGCGCAGGATCCGTGCGGCGAGGATCTCCGGCGAGTCCTCTTCGAACACCGGCACCGGCCACTGGGCAATGATTGCGCCGCGATCGTACACCTCATCCACGAAGTGCACCGTCGCACCGCTGATCCGCGCCCCCTCGCTGAGCACCGCGGCGTGTACGCGACGACCGTACATCCCCGGGCCGCCGAACGCCGGCAACAGCGACGGGTGCACATTCACGATGCGACCGCGATAGGCGCGCGTCACCGCCGCCGGTACGAGTGCGAGATAGCCGGCCAGCACCAGCACTTCGATCTGGTGCGAGCGGAGCAGCGTGAGAAGCGCATCACCGTCGCCCGGCTGCGACAGCACGACCGTCGCAATCCCGCGTTCACTGGCGCGCGACAGGCCAGTGCAGTCCGCCTTGTTGCTCACCACCAGCACCACCTCACCGGCTGCAAAGTCGCCGCGGGCGCGCTGAAAGTCGTCAACGGCGAGCAGGTTCGATCCGCCGCCGCTGACGAAGGCGGCAATCCGCGTGCGGGGTTGCGTCGGCATCCGGCGTGCTCAGGGTCGCTGCGCGTGCATGCGGAGCACGCGATCGACGGCGGCGCTGAGCGTCGTAGCCACCACCGCGTCGTCCTTGGCGCGTGCGAGGTCGCGAAACGGCGTCTCCGGCGTCGGGACGAGAATACCCATCGCATCATTCGTCACCGCCGGCGCTATGTCGCGCCACATGTCTCCGATGTAGAACGACCGTTTCAGATCGAGATCGTGCTCGGTCGCGGCGCGGCGATGCATGCGGTCGCTGGGCTTGCGACACGACTGCTCTTCGGGGACGTCGGGGGAGTCCGGGCAGTGATACGTTGCCGTCAGGCGTACGCCGCGCTCCAGCAGCATCTCGTCCAGCCGGCTCGTGATCTGCGCGAAGTCGGCCTCGGTCAGCATGCCGCGCCCGATCCCGGACTGATTCGTGACGACGATGAGTAATAGGCCGGCCTCCGAGAGGCGCACCATCGCCTCGGTGGCGCCGGCGATCAGCGTGAGCTGTTCCGGACGGGAGAGGTAATGCACGTCGTGCACGATGGTTCCGTCGCGATCGAGGAAAACGGCGGCGCGCGGGGTCACGAGGCAATACGGCGATGAGGTGCGAGCATCAACGGGGTGGGCGAATGGGGCGCGTCGGCAGCGCGACCGGCGGCGTGACGCGTTTGGTCGAATCGAGGGGTACGGCGCGGGTGGTGTCGAGCGGAATGGCCTTGGGTGTCGTCAGCTGACGCGAAGTGGTACCCTCGACATTCATCAGGTTGCGCGCACCGCTCACCGTCACGCGATAGGTGGTACCCGCCTTCAGCGGTGCCGCGAGTGTGATGACCAGTCCCGCCGACGGGGAAGCACGCTTCGATACCGGCGGTGGCACGGTGGCCACGGTGTCGCGCCTGCGCAGTGGATCGATCGTCCGTCGCGGCGGCGCCGCGAGGTCGCGCGCGCGCTGCGTCGTGTCCGTCGCGCGCGCCAGACTGTCGGCCCGCTCGCGCGCGGCGCGATCCTCAGCATCGGTGAGCACCTTCGACACGCCGACCTCAGTGGAATCCGGTGCCACCACTCGAATCGCGCTCACCGGAAGCGATGTGCCGAGCATCAGCGGCTTGTCCATCGTGATCGCAATCGTCACGCTATCGGCCAGACGAATGTCGTTGATGCGGGCTGGAATCGTATCGTGCACAAACAGGTACAGTTCCGTGCGCGCCGAATCCGTGATGCTGACCGTCGCCGTATCCCACGGCTCGCGCGGATCGAGTTGCCGGTTCGGGTTGCGCTCGTCGATCGCCCGCACGAGATAGCTGCCTGGCGGAACGGCGCCGAGCTCAAAGCGACCACTCGAATCCGACACCGTGAGGTACGCCAGCGTGGTGTCTGCAGCGCTGAGCGCGAGGACCGTCGTTTTCGCCAACGGGCGGCCCTGCACCCAGTCGAACGTGACGCCGCGCAACGCTGTCGTGGGGATGCTGCTCCCGGTGCTGAAGCGCAGCACATAGCCGTTCGGGCTGGGCGTTCCCTTGAGGTCTGCGATTCCGGGAATCACGGTGATCGTGTAGGCCGTGTTGGTGCGCCAGGCACCCTTGGGGCGAATCGTCATCCCCGTCCTTCGCCACTCCACGCGTGGTTCACCGTCCCACGGCGAGATCAGCACGCTGCGCGACAGGTCGCCACCGTTTGCCTGCTCACCGATCACATCGTCGTAGCGCAGCAGCACCTTGTCCGGGCGGGCATTCACTGAATTGGTGTCGGGCTTCGTCGCGATCACCCGCGGGAACGCAGACTCCGTCGGACCGCCCGGCGGGAGCCCCGGCGTTGCGCAGGCAGCGGCCAATGCCAACACGATCAGCGCCGTGAACCACTGTCTCACATGACGTCGAGTTTGCGCCGCAGCGCGTCGACCTTGCCCGCCAGATCGCGCTGTTGCGCGCGAGCTCCTTCCACCACATCGGGCTTTGCGCGCGCAGTGAACGACTCGTTCGACAGTCGCGCCACGACGCCCTCCAGCAGCTTTTCCGTCTGCGCCAGTTCGGCGCGCAGACGTGCGATCTCTTTCGCGGTGTCTTCGGCGCTCTCGGCCTCCCGCAGTTCGGAGAGCGCGATCACCACTTCGCTGCCACCGGTGAGCACCTGATGCGCCGACGGGCCATCGGTGCTCCCGCCCCCAACACGCTCAGCGATCGTCACCGTGGCACGCGACAGCGACCCGATGGTCTCGGTCAGCAGCATTGCATGCTGAGCGTCGCCATTCGAGGGCAGAAGCGACACCGCAATCACCTTGCCGGGCTTCAGCTTGTACTCATTGCGGATCTGTCGAATCGCCACCACCGCGTTCAGCACCAACTCGAACGCGGCGCCATCAGCGGCGACGTGCTCACGTGCCACCGGCCACGCGCTCGTGCAGAGGAAGCTCTCGCCTCGCGGCTCGCCGTCGGCGTGCGACGGCAGCCTGGCCCACAGCGTCTCGGTGATGAACGGGATGATCGGTTGCAGCAGCCGGAGTGCATTGTCGAACGCGTGCACCAGCACGGCGCGCGCGACGTCGGCATCGCTCCCACCGGCGCTGAGGCGCGGCTTGACCGATTCCAGATACCAGTCGGCCAGCTCGTTCCACACGAAACCGCGCGCCGTATCGGCGTAGGCGTCGAGCCGCATGCCCATCGTGCGCTCAGCCACGGTCCAGCAGCCGCTCGGTCCGGGACGCACCGGCCCCAGCGCCGCGTTGGCTGTCGCAATCGCCGCATCCAGCCGGTCGAGAATCCAGCGATCGCCGATCGTGAGCGCCTCGGGCGGAATCGCGGACAGCGGTTGCACCGGCGCCGATCCGACCTTGGTCAACAAAAAGCGGCCGATGTTCCACAGCTTGGTGAGAAAGTTGCGGCCAGGCGCAAAGCTTTTCTCGAGATCGGATGGGTCCAGCAGCACATCCACACCCAATCCCATGCCCGCAATCATCGTCCAGCGCAGCGCGTCGGCGCCGTAAAGCTGCACCACATCCATCGGATCGATGCCGTTGCCCAGCGACTTGGACATCTTGCGGTGCTGCATGTCGCGCACCGTGCCGTGCAGATACACCGTGTGGAACGGTGCATCGGCCATGAATTGGTATCCCGACATGATCATGCGCGAGACCCAGAAGAACAGGATCTCCGGCGCGGTCACCAGCACGTCTCCAGGGTAGAACGCGCGCAGGTCGGCGGCCGATTCATCGGGCCAGCCGAGCGTCGAGATCGGCCACAGCCAGCTCGAGAACCAGGTGTCGAGCACATCCTCGTCCTGTCGGGCAGCGGCGCCGCAGCTCTCGCAGGTCGTGATCGGTGTGCGCGATGCCTTTGGTTCCACGCCGCAGTTGTCGCAGTAGTACACCGGCACGCGGTGCCCCCACCACAGCTGTCGCGAGATGTTCCAGTCGCGAATGCCCTCCAGCCAGTTGATGTACACCGCCTCCCACCGGTCCGGCATGATCCGGATGCGGCCGCTCCGCACGGCTTCCAGCGCCGGTTTGGCCAACGGTGCCATCTTCACGAACCACTGATCGCTCAGGCGCGGCTCGACGACCGTATCGCACCGGTAGCAGTGGCGAACCGCGTGTGCATGCGGCTCCACTTTCACCAACGCGCCGCTGTCGCGCAGCATGTTCACGATCCGTTCGCGCGCCTCGAACCGGTCCACGCCGCGCAGATCGGCCGGCACTCGCTCCACGGCGTCTCCGGCGCCGTTCATCCGTGCTTCGGCGTCCATGATCACCGGGGCGTCGAGCGCGTGACGCTTGCCGACTTCGAAGTCGTTCGGGTCGTGCGCCGGCGTGATCTTCACCGCACCAGTACCGAAGTCGGCATCGGTGTAATCGTCGGTGATGACCGGGATCCGTATACCGTTGATCGGCAACACCAGCAGCTTGCCCACCAGCGCTACATAACGCTCGTCGGTGGGATTGACCGCCACTGCCACATCGCCGAGCAGCGTCTCCGGGCGTGTGGTCGCCACCGTGATGCTCTGTGAGGCGTCGTGTGCCGCGCGGTAGCGGATGTGGTACATCGCGCCCTGCGTATCGTTGAACTCCGCCTCTTCATCCGAGAGTGACGTCATGCAGCGCGGACACCAGTGGATCACCCGGTGTCCGCGATAGATCAGACCGTCCTCGAACATCCGCACGAACGCTTCGGTGACTGCCGTCGAGAGCGGGGCCGACAGCGTGTAGGCGGTGCGCGACCAGTCGGCGCTGGCCCCGATCGCCTTCAACTGGTTGAGAATTTCTCCGCCAGTCGTTTCAACGAATTTTTCCGTCCGTGCGACAAAGGCTTCGCGGCCAAGAACACCACGCGACAATCCCTCGGCCGCCAACTGCTTCTCCACCACGTTTTGCGTGGCGATACCGGCG